>Ga0206847_10003_pt1 | contig 87508 bp, 65 predicted proteins | sample Alteio_BWOrgCont_17_FD_152880 | JGI IMG/M metagenome (GOLD analysis project Ga0206847, IMG submission 152880) | Enriched cells from forest soil in Barre Woods Harvard Forest LTER site, Petersham, Massachusetts, United States -... | ecosystem: Environmental > Terrestrial > Soil > Temperate forest >... | reverse complement strand
GGTGGTGAGGGAAACTCCGCTCGCATCAGATATGGATTGGAAGTTGGAATTCGCGCGTGACTGATTCAGGTAAAAATTGGCGGTATAGCTGAGAAATTTGGGACTGTAAAAGAAGCCTGAAGCGCTGGCCGCTCCACCTACATTCCAGTTGTGGTCGGAGCCGGATGCGCTACCGTAATCCCCACTGTATCCAACGGAAACGGTACCGTTCAGATTCGTGCTGGTATCACCGAGCCTGATCTGGCCAACTGCCGGCAATGTCTTCAAGAAGATCAGCCCTGTCAGCAGGAAGAACACGCGTTTGACCGATCCAGCCACAGTTTCCCATCCTCAAGCTCTCATGGCTTTGGAATGCCGTTGAGAATCTCATCAACATTGCCTCTGCTGTCCACCCAGTCAGGACAGTCGTCCTTGATCGGGCGTCGCACCTTGGGCAGGCCAGCAAAACCCGCACCCCTTTCAATTACTTTCAAAGCACTTCGATTTTTGCGGTCTGCCGCAGTTTCTTGTCGAGCTCAGCACGAATCTGGTTCTCTTTGCTCTTTTCCAACTGTGGTTCGAGCTGTGCTTTCACTTCGTCGAACTTCTTCTTACCCGCCAAAGTGTGCGTGCCAAGACGCACTATGGTGTAGGCCTGTTCGATCTGGATTAGATCGCTCACGTCGCCAGGCTTCATGGCCTTCAGGGCTCTGAGAACCTGGGGCGCAAGTTCACTTACAGGGACGGGCTTATGCTGGCCCATCACTACGCGAAAGTCATCGTCGGATTTCTTCTCTGCCAGCATGCCGAATTCTTCCGATGTTTTCGTGGCTTTCGCCAAGCCCAAGGCCTCGTCGGCCCGCTTCCGTCCTTCTCTCATCTGGTCGGCAGTCGCTTTGGCAGGAGGGAGAATGGAGATGGTTTGAAAGGTATACGACTCCGGGAATTCGAATTGCACGGAATTTCTTTCGTAGTAAGCTCTGAGTTCTTCTGCTGATAGGACACTCTTATCCGTGACTTCCACTTTCAATAAGGCATCAATGAGCATGGAGCGACGAATCTTGTCTCGCAGTAGTTGGCGTGAGCCATGAAAATCGGTTTGAAAAACTGCATTGAACTCTTCAGGCCTGGAGAATTGCTTGCGAAAATCCACCTCGGCTGCGTTCAGCTTTGTGGCTGGCACCGTCATATTGCGGCGCAGCGCTTCCTGATATACCAGTTCTTCGAAAACGATCATTTTCATGGCGCCGTTGCGGATGTCCGTCTCCATCTCTTTCGGGACGCCGCCATGCTGGCGTGCATACGGAAAGATCGCAAAAACCTCGCGCAAGAGGTCGGCCTCAGTGAGCACGGAACCATTCACGCGCACAACCGGTCTGGTCATCTCGGGTGCAGCAGTGGTTGGCGATGAAGCGGTGACTGGAGCAGATGGCTGCGTGAACACAGTTGGCGCATGGGATGCTACCTGGGCTTGTGCTGTTCCAAGGAGCAGAAGGATCAGACCGTACTGGGGAAGTTTGTAACTCATATTTGCCATCCTGAATTTCCTGGGAAAAATGGGTGGAGGGAAAATATCCCTCCTCCCCTTCATGCAAATGAATTAGAAGTTTGTTACAGAAGTGCCACCGTTCATCTCGTTCGACTCGCCACCATGGCACTGGCGGCAGAACTGAGCTGTCTGGTTGCTGCCGACAGTTTGGTCCTTCGGATTGTAGGGAGCACGGATGAAAAACATCGTTTGATAGTAGCCACTGGGCAAACCGCTGAGCCCTGAAGACGCACCGGAGGTAGTCGAGATCGTGGCAGTGTTGGTCACATTAACTACGTTCATCGAATGCTGGTTGTGGCATGACGTGCAAGTCACATAAGGGGTTCCAGTGGGAGTGCTCGACAGGCTCACAAAGAAGCCGTAGTTCTGGATGAACTGCGCCATCTTTGGTCCGGGAGTCACTACTGCTTTATTGGATGAAGATACCGAGAGTGTGCAATCCCAGTTATAAGCTCCGCCGCAACCGAAGGTTGCCATGGGTCCTACTGGGTGATCGCTGTTGTAGCCGTTTTTCCCGATAAACGTCGGGACGCCGTTGGTGCCGTAACTCGGAGGCAGAGTCTCATACACTGTGCCCGTCATCATTGCGCCCTTGGCGATGTTGCCATCGTGGCAGCTGAGGCAGGTAAGCACATTCTGCGAATCAGGTGTCCCCGCAGTGAGGGTTGTCAAGGCTTCGACGTATTTGCCGTTGTCGCCAAACGCGAGGGTTGTGTTCTCCAGGCCACCTACATCCTGACCCCAAAGGGCATAGTCGCCCGAGTCAGCCGCTGTGGTCTTGTTACCATTGCCGGCTGCGCCGCTGTGAGGGGCATGACAGCCCGCGCATCCGCGTCCGCCATTAAGATGCGCGCCAAGAACGTCGGTTGAAGGTTGGCCAATCTGAGCAGCCGCGAAGCCCGCGGTCGCCAAAAACAGCATTGCGATAAGAAAATTGCGCTTCATTTTGTTGAGCCTCCAAAGCTCATTCCTGCTGCCCGACTGAACTGGGACTTTGACCATTCCGGCGCTTGCCGAAGTTCAGTTTTGGTGCACACCTTGTGCACGAACTTTCTGCTGCCCAAGATAGGGCGATTGTCTGTCCCTACCTCGAAAGTGGTATTGAGAAATAAAGTGCGATATTCGCCGAGGGAGTGAGTTGACACACCTGCGGGAGCTTGCCGCCATGCGGTGTCGATTCGCGCGAAGCCACATTGGTCAATAAGCCCAAAGCACTTTGATCCTCTGTGTACCGTCTTCATGCGTGAGTACCATCACTCTCAAGAATGCCGAGCGCCTTCATTTGCTGCATATGCTGGACTCGGAGCTATTCCAAAGATTTGCACATGACTAATGTCACGGGATGTGACGCCAATCACCAAAGGTTGCTGCGTCACTTTGTGTGACGTACATCACTCCGCGCTTTGCGGCGAAATGGTCCACTGATAACGGTTTGAATAAGTTGGATTGGAGAGTGCCAAGCTGGTAGAGAGCCTTCCCTTTTCGACTAAGGCCCAACAATTGGAGAGTTCCTGTAGCACGGCAATCGTCGCGGAGTTTCCAATCAGGGAGAATTAGCATGACAGATGAAATAACCACGGCTCCCGCTGAAAGTCCGAACTTGCGGGGGAAGCATGTCTACGCAATGGCAGTCATTTGTCTGGTCGCGGGACTGGCGATTGGAGATGTGCTTCGAGGATCCCAGCCGTCCATTCCAACGACACATCACGCAGCCAACTCCGAAGGGCATTCCATCCCCGCGGCCGTGATCGCGAGCGGAAAGATGCCAAGTGACGGCGCAAAACAGCAGATAGTCAGAAACCCAGAACAACTTGGGGCTAAGGCAGGGACAATCTCGAGCGGCGGCGCAGCTGTTGGCCGACGAATGCCTACCATCGAGGAGATGAGGCATATGGCCGACAAGGAAGCTGCGCCATTGCAGGAGAAGCTGAAGAGCGATCCGAAAAACAGTGAAGTTCTCATGCAGGTCGGAGCCATCTACTTCACGACACATCAATTCAAGGACGCAGCGTCTTATTACGCCAAGGCGGTTGAAGTTGAACCGGGGAACGTAGCTTTTCGTACGAAACTGGCGATCGGACTATACAACGGCGGCGATGCGGACGGGGCGATCGCACAGTTGAACCGTGCGCTGAGCTATGACCCGAAAAATGCCAATGTGTTGTTCGACCTTGGAATGATCAGGTTCAGGGGAAAACAAGACAGCCAGGGGGCTGTTGTCGCCTGGAAGCAATTGTTGAAATCAAATCCGCAATTGAGTGCGGATCGCAGGGCCACCGTCGAAAAGCTGATAGCGGATGCAATGACGCTGCAGTCCGATCAACGTGGGACAAGAGAGGCAGAGAGCAATGACGGAAACAAATCGAATTCCAATTAAGCTATGGACTGTGAAGGGGGCAATCATTCTGGCGGCAATCTGCTTGACGGTGGGGATCGCCGGGGGATGGAGCGTCCGCGCATGGCAAAGTCCGGCAAACAGTACATCGTCGAAGGCCAGCAGCGTCGCGACCGCGATGGGGAATCCTGTAAGTTCTATAGCCCAATCACCCAGCCCGGCTCAATTGCAGGCAATGGCGGACGCGCAGGCCGCGCCCCAGCTGCTTAAACTCAAGTCGGATCCCACCAATCCGGAAATGCTGGCGAGCATCGGCAATGTGTATTACGACGCGCAGCAATATCCGACAGCAGTCAACTACTACGAACGCGCGCTTAAAACCAAACCGTCAGACGCAGCCGTGCGCACGGATATGGGCACTGCCTACTGGTTCATGGGGAATGCCGATTCGGCGCTTGCGGAATTCAACAAGGCACTCACTTATGCGCCAACGAACCCAAATACACTCTTCAACCGCGGCCTCGTGAGACTGCAGGGAAAGAAGGATAGCGCTGGTGCGATCGCCGATTTTGAGAAGCTGCTGGCTACAGACCCAAACTATGAAGGAAAAGACAAAGTGAAGCAGATGATGGCCGAGGCGAAGAGGCAATCAGCCATTACTCTGAGCGCGAAGGCGAAGTAGGCCGTAGAACAAGGAATCTCTGAATATGCGCACGGTCGCGCAAAATCGCCCCTTAGATCGTTGGACAGGCTATTATTTTCTGTGACATAGGGCAATTAGATTGGGAAGTTGCGCCTGTCGATCTCCAACCGTGCCGCGGCGCGTCTCCGAGGTGACTCTGAGCCGCTTTACGGCGGTATCGATCCCTCTCAGTACATCCGCGTTCTGGCCTTCTTTCCCTAGACAAGCGACGATCTCCTCGCGTGGAAACACTTGGCGGCGTGGGTGACAAACAGCAGCTGCAGACGGAAACGCGATTGTGGAATCAAAAGACGGGTGCCGAGGCTGCGCAGCTCCACGCGCCTGGAATCGAATTCGAAGGGCTCGAACTTCAAGGCTCCGTTTTTTCATCTAGTGCAATCTTAGTGGGGATGCGGAGAAGATCCTGTATCGTTGAAATGGACCTAAATATAACAGAATTAGTGGTATGCATCTTTAGATGGAATTGACTTCGAATTTATCTGAAAACCATGGCCTTTTGCCGGGGGCGCGGTGTACTGTTCCGCAAGTCAGCCTAATTCCGCCTTGACAAGTGTTCCCGTTTCGTCGAAGGTGAGGCTAACGACCTGGAGATTAACTTTCCTCAACTCACGAGGTTTGCCTTGGATGCCCTAGTTTGCCATCCGATCATCCCCGGTTCTGCACATACGACGCCCATTGAACCAGGCGCGGCACTCCATTTGCCTCTCATCCCCTGAAGGCGTAAATGGAGCGGATTTATAAAAATGGAGAAAACTCGATGCGTCAGAGCGGTGCTTTACTCGTGAAAATCTTATTGTCAGTCTCGTCCGCACTGATGTGTACCGCCCTTGCCGGAGCTCAGGTTGCCGTTCCGCCCAGCGCCCAAGAGCCGCTCAGCCTGGTCCTGGGTCAGCCCAGGAGCCTACAGGTTGCCAAGGCCTATGGGATGGTCACAGATAGCTTACCGATTATCGTTCCCCCTGGCCGGCGCGGCATGGAGCTGACCTGACCCCATTCTTCGTCCAGTTCGGTGTATGAAATCATAACCCACATTTTTCTGCTTTTCTTTCTCAGGTAGAGATCTCTTGGCCGTGGATCAGCCGTGTCAAGGCCGGAGCGAAGCGGAGCCCGTCAGGGTCGCCTTGATACGGCTGATCCACGGCCATATTCTTTGCTTCTGAAAGAGAAGCAGTTTGCCACTGCCGCGCGAACTCGTCCGGCGTTCTGTAGGCAAGCCAGCTATGCGGGCGGCGCGAGTTATATTCCGTCTTCCAGGCCGATATCTTCCTCCTTGCATCGAGCAGGTTCCAGAACCAGCTTGTGTTCAGGCACTCGTCGCGCAGCTTTCCGTTGAAGCTCTCCATGCCTCCGTTCTGCGTTGGCTTGCCCGGCTGGATGCGGACAAGATCGATCTTCCACTCGATGGCCCACGCCAGGTAATGACGAGAGGTTAGTTCGGGCCCATTGTCACTGCGAAGCGATTGCGGCTTTCCGTGTGCTGCAATCGCCCGTTCGAGCACGCGGGTCACGCGCCGACTGGGGAAGCTCGTCGCGACTTCCAGTACCAGACACTGCCGGGTGAAGCTGTCGATCACCCCCAGGACGCGAAAACGCTGCCCGGCGGCCGTAACATCGCTGGCAAAGTCCAGAGCCCATTCCTGGTTGGGCGCAGTCAACACTGGCCGTGGCTGAAGCGTCCGCCGCAGATGCTTGCGCCGGGTGCGCTTCACGGTGAGACCCAGTTCGCGATACACGCGCTGCACCTTCTTGTGGTTCACTCCCATCTCCTCGTGCAGATACAAATGCAGACGCCGATAGCCAAAGCGCGGATGCTCACGGGCCAGTTCGCGCAGCCGTTCCTGAACCAGGCCGTCATCTCTTCGGCTTCGATACCGGCCACTCGATCTCGGCACCGCCATCAGCTCGCAGACGTGGCGCTCGCTGGACTTGAACTCGGCCAGCAAGCGCCGCACTTCCGATCTCCGCTCTACGAGCCCAGGGAGTTTTTTCTTATCACCGACTGCAGCATGTCCTTGTCCAGACTGAGATCCGCAACCAGCTTCTTCAATCGGGAGTTCTCATCGCGCAAGTGCTTGACCTCTTCGGCCTCGCTCACATCCATGCCGCCGTACTTCGCCTTCCAGGCATAGATCGTGTGCTTGCTCACGCCTTGTTCCCGCGCAACATCCTCGGTCGTGCGCCCTGCCTCAACCTGCTTCAGCGCAGTAATAATCTGCGCCTCCGTATGACGGCTCTTGCTCATCGTCCTTCCCCTTTCCTTCGTCCAAATCGTATTCCAAAATGGACGGATTCAGGGGGTCAGGTCACGACCATGACCAACACCGACACATCGACGCTGACCATTACCAGCATCGCTGTTGCCGGCACAAATGCATCACAATTCGTTTTCGCCAACAGTTGCGGAGCTACTCTCGCAGTGGGCGCCAACTGCACCATCCACGGCCATTTTGCGCCAACTGCAACGGGAGCCATGACCGCAGCCATTACCATTACCGACAGCGCCACAGGCTCGCCGCAAAGTGTATCGCTCAGCGGAACCGGGCAGTAGGTAGTAAGCAACCTGATGCAGTTGCATTTCCCTTAGGAAGCGTAGCGGCAACGACCAAAGCCGCCGAACCTCCGGCAACGAATTGACCCCGGCTCAACCTCTGCGAAGAGTAGTCAAAGCTCGAATGCACGTTCTCGCTTTCTCCGATGAATTGCCAGATCGTGCATTGCAGGTCAGTCGAATTTTTCGATCACGTTGTCAACGCCACGGACGATGCCCAGCATTTTCCTCGCCTGAGGCTCGTTCGTTCATCGCGCATCGGCTCGAACAATTGCTACTGGCCCCAGCAGTCCTGATGGCAGCAATGGCGAGTTCGCCTTATACGGCTTCACATCGGCAAATGTGTATTTCGTGGCACCCGGCTGCTCATCTCCGATCAGTCTGTTGACCCAGGCATTCACGACTTCGATCTTGATCTCGTTGGCTCCTGGTTTCAGAGCAGATGTCACGTCCACGCGGTAAGGAGCGTGCCATGTCTCTCCAACCTCTTTGCCGTTGACAGTCACCACGGCCAGGTTCTTCACTTCGCCAAGGTCGATCCACAATCGCGCGCCTTTCCTGAACCAATCGCTCTGTGCCTGCACAGTCCTTGTGTAGGTGCCGATTCCTGCGAAGTACTTAACCCCTGGATCGGCGCTTCGGCTCCAATCTGAAAGTTCATCCATGGTTATCGAATCGGGAGCTCCGCGGCCGGGCTGAAAGCTGACCTTCCACGGACCATCGATGGCTGTCACCTTCATTTCCGAGGGCTCCGGAATTGCCTGAGAAGTTGCGGTCGTCGCTTTGCGGAAGACTACGAATGCGGTCCCCCACGGCTCCAGGTGCAGCGGTACCGTGGTACGCCCATCTGCCACTGTGAAACTTACAGGTTCCGTAGTGCCCGTTTCGGCATGCCACAACTCAGGTTCCTTCCCGGCCACGCGAAAGGTCGCATCCATGGTGTTATCGTGATCGCTACGGTTGTCAACGAAGTAGATCTCGCCGTTGGTCAGCTTGCGATGAGCGAACTCTACTTTGGATTCGTCGCCATGCTTTGAATAATCGAAGTCCGGCTTCACATTCAACGCCGTGAAGACATCGCTTAGCTTCTGGCCTGCATACACTGTTCCCTTGCCCACTTTGTGTTCGCCGCTGCCATCGCCAAAAAGTTCTGACGAAAGCTTTTCGAACTCCGACTGATCGTCGGCCTGGCTGGGATCATCCGTTGGCTTTGGCCCCGCTACAACAGCGCCATCTTCCACCAGGCCATGGATCGCACGCAGCACCGGGAGAGACATGTGGCGGCTATAGGGGTCCAGCCCAAGCAGTTTGTATTGCATGCCGCTCCTGGTCACAATCTGGCCATTGGAAACACTCAATTCGTGGATCAGCGCGTCGGAATTGATGTAATCAAAGCCGTAACCTGCTGGGATTTCGGGCGCGCTATGCTCGAAGATCTCGGTGAGGTTCGAATCCTCTCCGTAGAAATACACCAGGTCCGCGCCGAAGTGACCTTGCTGCAGCATGTAGCTTGACCGCGCAAGATAGTCGATCCACGGGCCTGCCTGCTCCGCCCATGTCTCATTGCGATTGAACCATTGACCGAACGGTCCGAGCGTCAGCCCAGGCGCTTTCCCGATCAACGGCTGGTGTGCCGATTCGTGAATGACAAATCGATTGATTCCGTTCAACAACTCCTGATCGGCAGTTGGCTTCAAAGTCGCAGGCGACCAACCCCATGGCGCGGCTGCCGCTGTCATCGACTCCGCGGCCGCGAGGTTTTGGCCGTAGATATGGGCCACGGAAGCCGATTCCCGGTCGTCCGCGTTGTAACCATATTGCACTTTGTTCACGCCCGGGCTCTGCGTCCACATCGCGCTCATGGGCACTTCGTTGAGTTTCTTTACTTCCATGCCGTCGGCGACAAAGGCGCGGCCCGATTCGTGCGACTCGCCGTAGTGACCCATGCCACGATCATGGAGTGTTTCTTCCAGCTGTTGATAGTGCTCGTTGGCAATCAAATCCCCGATGGTCTTGCGGAAGTCCCAAAGAAAACGATCGCTTGCCGCAGCACTTTCGACGACGCGCCCGCCGAGTACTGGCAGCCACGGAGTCGGATCGTATCCGCGCAGCTTTTTGAATTGGTCCAGCATGTTGTCGGTCCAATTCTGCGAGCCTGCCTCCCAGCTATCGTTCACTACATAACGAATACCTTTCTTGCCCATTTCATCCGCGCCGACGGTCTCCTTGTAGCTATCGAGATATTTTTCGAAGTAGTCCTTTACATAGCGATGATCGAGCTTGTCGACTTCGAGCCCAGTCGCTTCGGGAGTGGCGGGATGATTGGTGATTCCAAGTAATGAGTACCCCAGGCGCATGATGACCCACTTGCCTGCCGGGGGCGTCCAGTCCAGAGTACCGTCGGGCTGCATCTTCGAGGTCAGATCGATCACATCCGACTTCTTGATTGCAGTCGAGGGATCCACGTCCGAGGTCGCATACTGATAGAGATCGCCTTCGGGCACAAACGCCGCCTTCTCTTCAAAGCGGTTGACTCGCGGTTCCGTGTGAAGAACCAGTTCGGCGACCTCATACGATGTTGGCGGAGCTTGCGCCGCAACACCGAACGAAGAAGGATCGATTCCCTCGGCCCAGGAAGGGACCGGCGGAGGTGGCGTACGTTTGAATGTGACCCGAAAATACTTTGCTGTTACCGGCGCAAAAGAGAGGGTGTGCTCGGGTGCGCTGCCCCCGCTCAAGCTGACTACCTTATGGAAGTTTTTCCCATCATCGCTCGCCTCCAGTGTCTTCTCTGGAGCTGCCGTTTTGGCAATCAGTTGCTCGATGAAGCCTGGATCCTTCGTCACATAGGTCACCGCTCGAACCGTGTGCGGCGACGAATATTCAAACTGGATCCATGACTCCTCATCTGGCGCGGGAATAGGCACTTTCGTGGTCTTCTCCAGGTCGCCGTCGCTGAGGACGGCGGCATCCAGCCCTTCGCCGCTGGAAGTAATCTTCAACTGCGCGGCATCTTCTGCAGGTTCACCTCCGGGGACTCGAAACGCGATGACAGCGGAATCCGCATAGTATTCCGGCGGCGCCTTCTGTCCCGGTCCCATCTGGTCGTGAATACTCATGTTCTGGAAGGCGCCGGTATTGCCGGGAGGATGAGCAAGTTTTCCTGTGAATGGATTTCCGCCGTCCACGACTGTCTCGCTCCATACATACTTTTTCATCCCATGAGATGGTGGCACCCATGGCCCACCAGACTCACTCCAGCCCGGCGAACCGGCGATGGCCATCTCCATTCCAAACTGATCGCCAAGGTTGATCGCGTACTTGAATGCGTCTTTCCATTCAGGCGTCATATACGCCAGGCGTTTTTCGACAACTTGCGGAGTCTGCAGTGCCGCATCGAAATTCTGATAGCCGGCGATCCCTGTGCGATGCATCCATTCAAGATCGAGCTTGATGCCTTCCTTCGTTATGTTTCCATTCATCCAGTGCCACCAGACGCGCGGTCGCGCGGAACTGGGCGGACTTTGAAAGCCAGCCAGAAGCGAATCCGACGACGCGGAACGATCGCTTGATGTCGCCGTATTCCCGGACTGCGCGAAGGCTGACGCCATGGCTGCGAAAGCTGTGAAAATAATGCAAGTGAACATCTGTGTGGCATTCGACCTTCGTGTCATTTCGTTCCTCGATTTGTTCCATATTTTGCGAAGCTGTGTTTCAGATTCAAGATTGAGAAGAGTTGTTTCCGCGACTGTGAAGATTATCCGGCTTCATGGCCGTTTGCCAAGTGAAATTCACCAACTTTGCAAGGAAGGTACGAAGCGTTATCCGTCTGGCCGCAGTCACTCACGAGCGACGCTTCTAAATCTTTTCTGCGATGACGGACGTCTGCGGGCCTGCTGCTCTTCTCCCGGCGATGTCCTTCGAAAGTAGCGCGAGCGCAGCCACGGCTGCTACAAAAGTCAACCCGAAGATGATTTCTTTGAGCGATACGCCGGCCTGAGAAAGCAACCCTCCGCCGAAAGCACCCGCAATCCCACCAATGCGTCCCACGCCAAGCATCCACGCCACACCAGAGGCTCGCCCAAACGTTGGATACGACGCAGCCGCCAGTGCCGGCATGGACGTCTGTGCGCCATTCATTGCCAGGCCGGCTAGAAACGTGATGCCGAGCAAATATCCGAAGTCGGCGGTTGAGCGAGCCATGACTACAAGAAGAACCGCGGTCAGGAAATATGCTCCGCTTACCACGCGCGTCGCATTCACACGCCCCATCAGCCAGCCGCAGAAGATTGCGCCGATAACGCCGCCAAGGGGAAACAGCGCAGTCACAATTGCTGCTTGACTGACCGTGTATCCAGCATCATGCACCAAGGTCGGCATCCAATTGGTCAGCAGATAGTAGAGCAAAAGCCCCATGAAGTAGGTGAGCCACAGCATAAGCGTGCCCACCAGGAAACGAGACTCAAACATAACCGCCCACGGCAACCTGTCCGTGCTCTTCCGATCTTGATCGCCCTTGAAATTTCTAATCTCGTTGATCCTGGCAAGTGCCTCGGGATCGCTTCCGGAGATTTGCCTCAGAGCGTCCCTGACCTTCTCCGATGGATATTCCCGGACAACCATGAAGCTGATTGACTCGGGTAAAAGATTGAGCAGTGCAGTCACAACAAGTAGAACCGCTCCGCCAGCCAGAAAAATAAAATGCCACCCGTGGCCCGGAAGGAGCCATGCTGCGACAAATCCCGCTGTGGACGCTCCAAGCGGAAACCCGCAGAACATCAGGTTCAATAAGAGTGCGCGGCGATTCGCAGGGACAAACTCCGAAGCCAACGTGGTGCAGTTCGGCATTGCCGCACCAATCCCCAGCCCGGTAATGAATCGATAAGCCACCAGCGTAGAAAGGCTGCTCGCCGACGCCGAAATAAAGCTGCCTATACAGCAGAGAGCGACCGATGCGATAAGCACACGCTTGCGCCCGTATCGATCGGCAAGAGGACCAGCGGCGAGCGCGCCAAACGCCAGCCCAATCAATGAAGCGGCCAACACCGAGCCCAACGATGCCTTTGAAATTGATAACTCACGTGTGAGGGCTGGCGCAACAAAGGCCATGACCGCAGTATGGAAGCCATCCATGATCAGAACAAGGAAGCAAAGCGCGAGGATCAACCATTGTGCAATGCTCATGGGCCGTTGGTCCACGAAACCCTGCACATCGAAGGGTCCATCGGCGCTTGGCCGGAATGCTTGTTTCAACGGTCACCCCTTCGTTCCAGCTATTTAGTTAGCGATGAAAGACTGTTGGATGGTAGGACGCCCGCTTAGAACGGATAATGCCGATCACCGGTCTGCACAGTAATCCAACGCAAAGTTGTGAACTCATCAATCGCAGCCTTTCCCCCGAAGCGGCCATATCCAGAGGCTTTCACGCCTCCAAACGGCATCTGCGGTTCGTCATGAACCGTCGGACCATTGATGTGGCAGATTCCGCTCTGCACTCGCCAAGCCATCTTCAGGGCGCGCGCAATATCCCGGCTAAAAATGGATGCCGATAACCCATATTCCGAATCATTCGCCACACGCAGTGCCTCTTCGTCTCCGCTTACGCGAATTACGGAAACCACGGGGCCGAACGATTCTTCAGCATAGATTCGCATCGCTATGGTGACGCCATCCAGGACCGTCGCCTGCATCAACGTCCCGTCGCGCTTTCCACCCGCAGTTACGTGAGCGCCTTTTTCTATTGCATCTTCAATCAAACCTGTCACGTTAGCCGCGGATCGCGCATCAACCATGGAGCCCAGCACTGTCGGCCCAAGCGATGGATCCTGCAACGGCAAGCCCGCAGCCCTCGCAGACAGCCGTTGCACAAATTCGTCCGCTACTTTTTCTTCTACAACAATTCGTTCAGTCGACATGCAAATCTGCCCCTGGTTCATGAATGCTCCAAAAGCCGCCGCATTCACCGCCGCGTCGATATCCGCGTCGTCTAGAACGATGAGCGGCGCTTTCCCTCCCAATTCCAGAAGCACCGGTTTCAGATGCCGGGCTGCGCGCTCCGCAACAATTCGTCCCACACGTGTAGAGCCAGTGAAGTTGATGTGACGCACGGAGGGATGGTCGATCAGAGCAGCAACAACTTCGGGCGCATCCTCCGGAGCATTTGTGATCACGTTGACAACGCCATCCGGCAGGCCAGCCTCGTGAAGAACGGCACCAATCAGGCGATGCACCGCCGGACATGCCTCCGACGCCTTGAAGACCACCGTATTCCCACATGCAAGTGGCATCGCAAGCGCTCGCACGCCAAGGATCACCGGCGCATTCCACGGCGCAATGCCAACACACACGCCCATCGGTTGCCGAATTCCCATCGCCAGATTGTCGGGGACATCGCTCGGAATCACCTCGCCCGAAATCTGACTGGTAATGGAAGCTGCTTCGCGCAGGACCGACGCTGCAAATGCTACGTTGAATCCCGCCCATCCTTCCGTAGCACCTGTCTCTGCAATCATCAGCTGAATGAACTCCGGCGTATGCGCCATGAGCACATCAGCAGCTCGCAGCAGCAGTTCCCTTCGCCGCGAAGGCCCCGTAGCTGCCCATGCGGGAAAAGCACTGGCAGCCGCATCAACAGCGGCGTTCACATCGGCGACAGATGCCGCGGCAGCATTCGATGCAACAACGTTCTTGACCGGATCTATCCGGGAAAATGAGCGACCTTGCTCTGCTGCCGTCGATTTTCCACCGATAAGTAGCATAACCTCGTTCATCTTTTCTTGCCTTTCTACCTGGAACTTTCCTCTTCGCATTTCTCCGCTGAAATCAAGGCATCCAGCGCCACAGCACCTTTGCCTTGTCGATACACGACGAGCGGATTAATGTCGATCTCAGTAATCTCCGGAACGATTCGCATCAGCCTTCCGATCTTCGCTACGACTTCTGCGACGGCTGCGACCTCGAGCGCCGGCGAGCCGCGGAAGCCATCCAGAAGCGGACCACAGCGCAGTTTTCTCAACTCATCCTCAATCTGCTCTCTTGGCAAATCGGAAGGAATCAACCGCACATCTCTCATCGCCTCTGCAAGAACCCCGCCCGCACCAACCAGCAGAACCGGCCCCCACTGAGGATCGTTGCGCCCTCCTATAATCAGTTCCAGACCCTTTTCGCCCATCCGCTCAACAAGCACGCCGTCCAGAGTGATCTCCGGTCGCGCATTATGCACATTGCGATGAATTGTTGACCACGCTTCCCGCACTTCTGCTTCCGACTTCACTCCGAGAATCACACCTCCGGCATCGCTCTTATGCGGCAGGGCGGCCGCTTGGGCTTTTAACACAACTGGAAAACCAATCTCCGCCGCAAACCGCACAGCCTCATCCGCGCTCAGTGCGAGTCGCCCCTGCGGAACCGCAATTCCCAATTTCGCAAGAACGCTCTTGCTCTCCCACTCCGAAAGCATGCCCTCAATCGGCTTCGATATTGCCACTTCGTCCAAGAGAGCAATATCACGGGCATTCTTTCGCAATGCGTAAGATGTCACATGAGCCAAAGCGCGGATGGCCCGTTCTGGCGATGGAAAGCAGGCAACTCCAAGTTCGCGCAGTTCCTCCACTTCCACGAAATTGAAGGGTGCTCCTTCGTCAAGAGCCGCAAACACCACGGGCTTGCGCGGCGCTAGAGATCGAATAGCATCAGCAATCGGCGGAAGCTTGAGTTGCGTTGTCTTCGGATCAGTAAGAATGATGCCCAACAGCACGCTGCCAAAGCATTCTTCCTCCAGAATTGGCGGCAATGTTCGCCGATAAAGATCCGGGTCAACCAGTCCTTGTGCCGTCAGATCCAGAGGATTCGATGGCGGAATAAAAGCAGGCAACACTTCTTTCAATGCTGCATGCGCTCGCGAAGATAATTCCGGCAACTCCAGTCCGACGCGGTCGCACAAGTCGAGTGCAAGTGCCTTGAAGGCGCCGGATTCCGTGAAGATAGCAGTTCCGCCGCTCGGCAGTTCCCGGCCCCGCACCAGGATCTGCGCGACGTCTACAAGCTCCTCCATAGTGTCCACGTGAATCACGCCTGCATGCGTCACCAGGGTGTGCATCACATCGTAATCCCCTGCAATGGCGCCGGTATGTGTGGCAGCGGAAGCACGCGCCGTCGATGACCGCCCTGGATGCAACAGCACAACAAATTGGCCAGCCTCCGTCGCCCGGCCCACCAATTCAAGAAAGCGTTTCGGCTGACGGAACTGTTCCACAACGAGCGCAAAGACTCGCGTGGTTCGATCTCCGATCAAGTGCTCAATGAAATCCTCCACTCCCAACGCAGCTTCGTTTCCAGTCGATACCGAGTAGGTAAGAGGGATTCCATGATGCCGCATGTTCACCGCGATAACAGCCGCCAGCGCACCGCTTTGCGAAATGATCGCAACACCAGCCACACTCTGCCGCTTCTGCGGCGGAGTAACTACGAAAGTCAATGGAATGCCATCTACGTAATTAACCATCCCCAGGCAGTTCGGACCTTCGACGATCATGCCATGTTCTCGTGCAATGCTCTGCAACTCGCTTTGTGCGATTCGTCCCGCTTCTCCGGCCTCGGCAAATCCTGCCGAAAAAACGATCGCGCTGCCCACGCCTCTCATTGCACATGCACGCAGAGATTCAACAACGGCCGGTCCGGGAATCGCAAGCACCGCGCAATCGACATCTGCCGGTAACTCTTCAATCGAGCCCAGGCAAGCCCGCCCGTGAATAACTGGCCTTTTAGGATTCACCAGGTGAAGCCCTCCCGAGTATCCTGCGTCTTCCAAATTGATGAGGACGCAATCGCCAAGCGAGCCTGGCTTCACTGAAGCGCCAATCAGCGCAATGGACCGAGGCCGCAAGAGCCGATCCAGTTTCGCGCGCACTCCCTGCTTCAGTTCCAGGTCTATCAATTTTTGCTCCTCACGCGAATCGACGCTTATAGCCCTCAAGACCCGGCTTGATGCTCTTCTCATCCAGAAACTGCTTAAGCCCCTTTTCGCGTCCGTGCTCCGGATCACGCAGTTGTGCCTGGTCAAGCTTGGCGTAGAGATAGTCCTCGCTCTGTTCCCATGTCAGTTCGCGGCAACGCTTGAATCCATGCTTCGCCGCACGCAACACAACCGGATTCTTCGCTGCCAATTTCCGCGCGAGGACGATCGTTTCTTCACGAAGCTTTTCGAGCGGCACCGCACGATTCACGAGTCCCATCTCCGCTGCCTGCGCACCCGTGAAGGTCTCGCCAGTCATGATGTATTCGAGGGCCTTGCGCTGCCCAACTGTGTCGGCGAGCGCTTTGCTCACAAGGTTCCCAGGCGGGATACCCCAATTGATTTCGGACAACCCGAACACGGCGGTCTCTGAAGCAATTGCCAGGTCGCAAGCCACGAGCGGCGAGAATCCACCGCCGAAGCACCAGCCGTTCACCATCGCAATTGTGGGCTTAGCGTACATCCGCAACAGCTTCCATTGCCATGTCGACGCATCCCGCCTAATCTTCTCCTGCACAATCTCCGCAGCTTGGTCCACTTCGCGAAAATACTCCTTCAAGTCCATCCCAGCGGTCCAGGACTCGCCGGCTCCCGTTAGCACCAGCACCTTCACTTCTTCATCGAGTTCCAGTGTCTCAAGCACATCGCGCATCTCGCGATTCAGCGTAGGACTCATCGCATTTCGCTTCTCCGGACGGTTCAGCGTCACCCAGCCAATTCCCTCTTCCACCTCAACCAACACAGTCGTCCAGCGTCCCTCATAACTCGGCATCGTTTCGTCCTCTCTCGCGATCAAGCAATCAACAGGCTCCCGCGAAATCCTATCCAGCGGAAGTCCAACATAGTTTTCAGCAAGTGATGTCGCGGCAGGTTGCGAACTCATCACGTATTCCAGTTCCGCAAGTTGCCTCTTACGATTCGACACAGACTCTCATCACTTCAGGACAGTGGGGTTGTATTTCGCGCCCGTGCGAATGCTATCGAGTATCTGCTGCGTTCGCGCAGGGCAACTTCTTACTTTGTCTGGCGTGAAGTTGTCGTGCTCCGATTCGATCAGCGGCAACGGCTCCGTTGGACCAGGAATCTGGTTCAGGGCTGTCCAAACTCCCGCGGGCGGAGAAACGGTGTCGATGAACCCCATGCCTGCCATCACCGGAGCCTTGATGCGCGATGCGAAGTTGACGGGGTCGAAATAGAGGGCGGTCTCCATTGCCTTGGGATCGTCTGAAGGCCAATTAGGAAAGCCGCTCTTGCGGCCATGCAGATCGCCATTTGTATCCGCGCCGGCAGGAACGCAGACCAGCACCGCCGTGATCTTCTCCGGGCGCAAACCCGCGAGCGCGAAACTCTGCTGGCCTCCCTGGCTTCCCCCTGTCAACACGATTGTTTTCCCATCCCAGTCTGGCCGAGTGAGCAGGTAATCAAGTGCACGCGAATCCCGCAGGTACATGTTGAGAAAGTACGATTTCTCGCGGTCGGTGTTGCCCACCGCAACGTATGACTTTGGAGTGTCTCCGGAAGGGTCAGAGGGCAGCTTGTCGTGTGCGTCGACATTGATCACCAGCCAGCCATCTGATGCACGCTGCGCAGCCCAGTGAGGATCAAGCGCGTAAATACCCGCATACTGCAGTTGAATGATCGCGGGGAATTTTCCTGGTCTGGCGGGCTTGGCAACATAACCGTGTACCTTCGATCCCATGGCATCCAGAGCAAACGTACTCTCCTCAATGCCGGGAATGTCGGATTGGATCAATGTCACGCTCGGGTTTATGGGAACCTTGGCTTGTGCGGCCAGCTTCGCGTCCCAGAATGCATCGAAGTCTGGTGGCCGCGGCGTCGAGAGCTCGAGTCCGCCGGGGGCAACTGCGGCCCCAACTGCGTAAAGGCCGTTGTTGCGGCCCGTGTTGCCGCCGACGTACGCGGATGTGGCGGCGGCGCCGGCGTTCTTCGCTGCCGATGCGCCAGGATCCTTCACCGTGTTGTCTCCCGAGAGGTTTGCGTAAGGCTCGATAGCGACATAGATCATCTCGGACTGGTCGCCGACGATTTCAATTCTGTCCTTCCCCGAAGTCAGATCGAGTTTGCCTTCTTTGAGGACACCTTTGTTGTTACGCCGGATGGTCCATTTATATGAATACGTCAGCGCCGCAGGACCCCGAGAAACAATCCAGCCGACCGTATCGCCAACATCGTAGAGGCCGCTCGCGTGGTAAGGACGAAACACGAGTTGCTGCACCGAGGGCGCCGGTTGGGCGTACACGACCGGGGCAACGAGCGGCAGCAGAATGGCGAGCCTTATGGTTCGGTAGAACTCAGAAGCAATTTTGCGGCAACTCTCGCCAACGGTCCGCTTCATATGCCCGCATAGAGCCAACACCTGTGCCATGACGCCTCCCTGTTCATTGCTGACATTTGCAAGCAATGAGGATACACGAAGGAGCAGCACAGATGAATGCCAACCGGCCTGCGGGCTATTTGCCCCAATAGCGCGAAGCCTCGTACAAGCCGGACAATTCCGATGTGTGCGGAATCCGGCCTTCGCTACGGAAAGCCATCGCGATGCCGACTGATTAGGACGTAACTGACCACGCTCAACTGACCTTAAAAAGCTCGATCCCATTCGCTTTTCCGAGATTGCCAGAGTACTTTTTCTCAGTCCCATTGTTCCAATGTTCAAACACCCCAAGGCTGCGGCATCGGATGCCATCGCGTTCAGGATCGTAGAACGTTTTCGAAGGCGGATCATGTGCCAGAGCGGCTTCGCGCAAATAATTGTCGGCGTTTTCAATATCCACTAGATTGGGCCACTCCGAAGTTAGAAAATCGAAACCAACGGAATCGACTGCCACGCCATCAAGCGACATGAAGATACTGCTCGGCCACGCATCGTTGAACGGCGCCATCTTCCACTTGTGACTAGGCGGAGGATCAGCATTCTCGTTTCCATAAAGCCCGTCGATGAGAAACAGCATCGTCTTTTCGCCGAGATCCTTATGGCCCAAAAAATCTACGACTGCCGCGTAACTTGGCGAGCCATCGCGGTTGTGGGGAAAGCCATCGTGTGCATTTTTATGCCAGTCGGGATTGATACTTGTAGCCCCGAACAGATTCTTCGCGCAGAGCGTCACACCTGAGCTGACATGTGCCTTCAATAAGGCCGCATCGATCAGGTAGGCAGCATCGGTTACGGTGGTATCGAGTCCCGATGCATTGCGACTGGTAATCGAGTAGGGGATCGCATTGGGTTTGAACTCGGCCTTCAATCGTCCGTCGCCGCCAATGTGGTCGACTAATACGACGCCGGGAAACTCACCGTGAATCTTGTCGTAGAGATTAGCGGGAATAAACCGGCTGGAATCGAAAATGGTGATCGACGATTGTGGTACCTTTCCCGGACCGGTCAACTGCCGGATCAGCGAAAGAAGCACATGGGGCGAGGAATTGAGACGGTCGATGGTGCCATGGTCCGTCGTGTTATTCAGGTTCGCCTTGATGGCGATCTTCTCGCCGGTCTTGTATCCCGTGTTGCCGCGGCCATGGGTTCGATTGAAATAGTGAAAGATAGCGCTCCACGCCTGGGCATCGTTCTTTTGATTTGTAAGACCGTGGATGGAGTTGGAGACCATGCGGTCAATCGCAGCCTGGTTGTTGTTGGCGTCCGCCCACCAGGAACCTGTCCCATCCCAGGTCACTGCCGCCGGATCGTGCGCCCATGTGACTCGGCCAGGAACTATGCCACGGGGAACACCTAATGGGGATGTGGGTTCGAACAAGGAGGAAGGCAGGCTGCTGGCTGCTGCAATAGACAGGGCGAATTGCCGGCGCGTCATTTCCATTTTAACTAACTCCTCTGCGTATAAGAGCTGGTGTCTGTCCGCTCAGTTCTATGATGTGAAGATGCTTGTTTTATTGATGTGAAACAGTGCGACTGTGAGTGCCTGCGTCATGAACGCGCAAGCGCGGCTACCTTGACCTGACCGGCAAATTGTACCAGTGAAGAGGCACACTTGCGACGGACAAATTGACACGCGAGTTGGGGCCCTCATCATTGCTTGAGAGATGTGGATAATGTATGGTGCTTGTCGTTGACGACCCCTACAGCGCGGCCCTAACCATCGAAATCAACTCTTCCTTCGTAAGTGGCAGAGGATTGGCTTGCATACTGCTGGCTTTCGCTGCCTTCTCAGCTACGCCCGGCAAATCTGCTTCTGTAACTCCCCATGCGCGCAGCGGAGGGATGCTGAGTTCGGCAGAGACGGCTCTTACCCAGTCGATGCCATCCTCTACGCTCGCTTCGCTGCGGTCGGTAAGCAGACGGGCGATCGCAGTGTAGCGTTCAAGAGCTGGATTCTGTGGTGCACGAGCGCGCAATCCAGCTACGTTGGCTGCCATGCCGTGTGGCAACAGCGCGGCACAGAGCGCCCCGTGCGGAGCCTTCCATTGACCTCCAAGCGGTGCCGCAAAGCCATGCACCACACCTAAGCCGGCGTTTGCCAACGCCAAGCCTCCGAACAAGCTTGCCAAGGCCATATCGTGTCGCGCATCACGATCCGAGCCGTTGTGGTATGCACGACGCAACGCACCTGCGACACGCTGGACCCCGTCAACACAAATAGCATCGACCAGCGGATTAGCTCGTATGCTCACATACGGCTCGATTAGCTGCGTCAAAGCATCCATGCCGGTAAATGCGGTGATTTCAGGCGGCAGCCCGTATGTCAGCTCGGGATCGACCACTGCGACCCGCGGCAGCATTAGCGGGCTTCGCAGACTCGCTTTGACGTCGTGTTCGGTCGATCCCAGCACGGCATTACGCGTGACTTCGCTGCCGGTGCCGGCCGTGGTCGGAACTGCAATGAACGGCAGTGGCGGGACGGTGATGGCGCGTCCCTTTCCCACCGTCTCGAGAAACTCGAGTGGCTCGCCGCCGTTGGTAGCAAGGATGGCAATCGCTTTTCCGACGTCGATTACGCTGCCGCCGCCAATCGAAATCACCACATCGCAGCCAGCGTCCTGTGCGTGCCGTGCGCCCTCGCGCACCAGTTCGACTGTCGGCTCACCGGACACTGCGAAGGTTTCTGCCGACAGTGCCGAGACAAGCGCTGCGACGCGCTCTCTCGAAGCGCCGGTCACTACGAGAGGCCGTGTGCCGAAGGATCGAGCCAGGTCAGGGAGGGTGGCAGCCACGCCCTCACCGAATATGATCCGGGTTGCAGTCGCAAACTCGAAGCGCATGCCCTACCAATCTTGTGGTTCGGGAAAGACATCGTTGTACTTCATGCTATGCCGCGGCTCCGCCATCATGTTTGCCACGGCATCGCGCCACTTCGCATAGTGAGCCGTCTCTTTATGTGCGGCCGCTGCTTCCGGCGAGAGGTAGACCTCGATCAGTACGAACCGAGTCGCATCGTCCTGTTGCTCGACAACATCGAAGCGGGCAATACCAGGCTCCTGAATACTCGAGCGGGCATTCTCGATCGTAGCCTGCCTGAAGTCCGCGACCGATTCAGGCTTGACGTGTACATGCACGTGGACGATCAGCATCGGCTTTGCCTCCGCTCCCCATCTTACTGCTTCTTCGATTGGGTTCAGGTTCGGCGAATAGGGCGGCAGATGTGGGCACTTCTCTCTTAACGATCCGAGGGGAGCAGTTGAGAGCATCAGCGGAGCAGGAATTGAAGCGGGCTCCTTGGTAATTTCCCCGGTATCGGAAAACTCCCCTAAAGGCCAGCGCCCTACCCTAACTGACTGACTATTTTGGTGGACGCGGTAGGAATCGAACCTACAACCTGTCGGTTAAGAGCCGAATGCTCTGCCAGTTGAGCTACGCGTCCTTATATTGGGAATTCACCATGCGGCTGAGGCGTTCGCGCACAGCTCGGACGAGCAGAAAATCACTGCTGCCACTTCAAAAATATAGCACAATCGGGACAGATTCCAAAACCGATGGAGAAACCCAGTAGCGTACCTTTTGCTCTCCAAGTCCCATTTAGAGGCTGGGAGTGAATCCCCAGAAGACGCCCTAGAATGTGAAAGCCAAACCGCCGCTGATCCCACGCTGATCCTGCGCGAATACCAGCATGGAACCGTCGCTCAAGATGTAAGGGGTATAGCCCTGGGCGAGCAGATTACGCAGATTCAGCAATGCCTCAAAGCTGCTTGCGCCATCGTGACGTAGCCGAATCGGCTGGCGTAACTGAACGTTAAGGTATGGGTCTGCGGCATTCTGAGAAAATGAGGCGACCGATGACACCGTCGCTTCTGGCTGCCAGCGGTATGTGGCCCGCCAACGGGTTCCGGTACCTTCCAACGTGCCTGACAGTGAAATCGAGCAAGTCTGAGAGTGGCGCGCTCGGGCGGAGGCAAGAAGTTGCGTCAGCCCTATCGGTTGCCCGTTAGTTTGCGACGACGCGCCAAGCACCAGTGCATCGCCGTTAGCATAACTCACGCGAACCTGGTTTCCATGTGGCAACTTGTGTTCAGCCGTCACCAGCATTCCCGCGGTGGAATACCTCGGTCCAGCAACCCGAACAAGGCCGCTTGTGGGGTCATACAACAGTTGAGAACCGAGCGAAGCCGCAGCAGAATTACCTCCTGCATGCCGTTCTATCGCTTCCATAACCGGGTTGTCGATTTTGTCTGCGAAAACGAGTACCGCTAAATCCGAATTACCGGTGCGACGGTCCCAGCCGATCTCTTGATGAAGGCCGTGCTCCAATTGCAACTGCCCATCGCGAAGCGAAACCCGAGGCAGCCAGGCCTGAGCATCTGTATCTTCCGAATTCTGTGAAGCCGGAACCGAGGAAGCCATCCGATAGCGAATCGATGAATCCCCATTGCGCCAAGCCACGCTTGCAAATGGCAACGCGGTCACAATCGTATTTGGCGAGTTCTGCGTGAACCGCGCCAGCAATTGCATCGAGCCGGCCTCAGCTTCAAACTCGTCGCCCAGATTGATCGTTTCCCAGGAGCGCATGGCCGCTTCGTCAAGCCCTTCGCTCCCGGCAGCATCGATCTCCGGGTGAATCGCCAAAGCCGCTACTGATTCAACGGATCCGGCAAATCCGAGATCCTGGCGGAATCCCAGCATGGACTCCAAGCCCGCATCCGACCCTGGATCGAAATCAACCTGCGCCAGCAGTTCGCGGCTGTTCACCGGCGTCTCTTCCACTCCCACTGCGACCCGCTCGCCGCTTTCGCCAAAGGCTCCCTGCTGTCCGGTAGCGACCAACCGTGCTTTCAGCCGTGGCGATCCACCTGCCCCATCCGAGACCACTACCAGCGGCCCGTCTTCAAGCCAGCGCAAAAGTGGCCGGTTTGCCGCCGAGCGCAGCGTCCACTTCCAGTCATCCGGTTGGGAATTACCATCTCGAGGCTCTGACGGGAGCCACTGCATGACTTCATAAAGAGTATTCAGGGTCAGGTTTACCACGGTGCTGGTGCGAACACGGACATCTTCGCGCAGCGCCGGCAGGAACATGGTCCCGAGGGCCTTCACCGCGTAACGGCCCGGAAGCACGGAAGGAATTTTGAACTGCCCTTTACCGTTTGTGTAGACACTGGCAATCACCGTCATGTCAGGACGGAGCAACTCAACCTCGGCGCCGATCTGCGGAACGCCGGAGGAGTCGCGCACCACTCCAGTGACCGAACCGGGCGCGGCTCCGTAGACCGGAGCGCTTCCCAGAACGAGCAGCGCGGCAAACAAGACGAGTTGGGGGGTACGCATGATCACATTGGGTGACTTGGATACGTCCCTGGCAGGACTGCTACAATTCAAACCCGCGGCTTCCAGATCTACAGTCCGGTGGCCTTGTTTTGCGCGATACATACTATTCCACGACAAAAGGCGCCGATTGCGCAATCTCTTGTTTTGAGATTGTGTCGTTTATTTTGATCGTCACCTTGTATTTTCCTGGTTGCAGTCCGGCCATCGGCAGAGTTTTCTCCACCGTCAACTGATCGCTGTGAGCCCCAAGTTCCTTTGAATCCAGCTCTTTTTCAAAAACCACCGTATTCGTCGCCGTATCGGTGATCTGGTAGGTCACCGTGGCCTCATTGCTCTTGGTGGCTTCGTTGATAGTCAGATTATAGACCTGCATCCAGAAGTTGAGTTGCTGGCTCCGCTTGAAGTTGACCGGCGTAGTCCGATTGGTGCTCACACGAGGGCAAATGTGCGTATTGCCGATGACGCAGCTGCCTTCGCCGATATCCCGCGACGAAACCACGTTCATCTCATCCGCCAGAATCAGCGAAGATGTCGCCAGCTTCTCATCGTGATAAGTGGGCACTTCGAGACTCGCGCCATAAGTACCGATATGGTCCCCGTTGTTTACGTCCTTGATTGCGATGTCCAGGCGATAGAGACCAGGAAGCAGTGGCAATGCCTTCCAATAGACAGACTTGCGTTCTTGCGCCTTCTGCAGCAATTCAGCCGGCTCCTCTACCTGCACCGTGCTTTCATCGCTCTGCACCGTCTTGTGCGTCAGCGTGGTCACTTTGATCAAGATGTTCACAAACCCCTTGGAGACCCCGTCCTTGGTCACAAAGGTGATGTCCTTATTCTTCAACTGCACTGTGATCGGAACCAGCACCGTACTATCTGTCACCTTGACGAAATCGGTTCGAACGTCAAAGGGAAAGAACGGGCCGTTCAGAAATTTGTGCGAGGAATCCGATAACAGGTTATCCAGATCGGTGAATTTGATCGGCGGAGGAGCAAAAATCTTCGCCGCCAACTCAATACGATCAAACTCCTTCGACGCCTGCGAAGAGGAAAGCGGCCCCGTTCCAAGGTTTTCAAACCCTCCCTTGAATCGGTCGGCCTTCTTGGCCATGCCCATCTCTTCCCATTGCGTCAAACCCGCACCGGGAACCTTCGAAAGCGCATCCTTCTCACCACGATCGATGGTGAAGTGATAGTCGCCGCACTGGCAGGTATCCACAAATTCCAGATCTATGTTGTCACCGATACCTTCGAGGTAGCGATAATGCCAGGACTCGAATGGAAACGTCGAAGTCTCGCCGCCGCCTTCGTCCATGGGGCGCTGATAGCTGCCGCCCGACGGGTGAGACTCGATCGAGTCCGGCTTGCCAAAAGATATATAGATGTGCCCGCGGTCAGTCTTCCAGCCCGGCTTGCCCGCCGCAAAATGCTCGTTGGCGTAGGCGATGCGCCGGTAATGCTCTTCGCGGAACTCATTCTCGGGAGAATCAGGATTAGGGTTCCGGCGCAACCAGAACTGCTCGATGAAAGCCTCGCGCTCCTCATCGTTGCTCAGCTGCTTGAAGGCTCGCGCTTCCTCATCCGTAATGATATAGACCACGTCCTGATTCAGCCAGGACTTGTAGGCGGTACCAATTTCCTGATGCAGCCTCTTCTGAGCGTTGAATTGCTCCTTGTCCGAGCGCTGACGCTTCAGCGGGTCCGGTTCCTGGCCCTGCCCGGAAGCCGGCTGAGACTGCGGTTGCGCCGGAGGCGCGGTCGCGTCTTGAGCCCGGAGGCCGATTGAGGGAGTGATCGCCAGGCTGCAACCCAGCACGACATACAGATACGTACGACTGTTAAGCGTCATTGCCTTCAAAACTCCTGCGATTCTCTATTCTACGGCTCCCGATTGCGCTGGGCAAGATTCCGTTCGGAGTTGGCTGCAGGTTGGACGCGGATGCACCCCGAAAGTCACCCGCATTCTGGCCCCGAACAATAGAAAAATCGCCCGGCAACCGACGATTTGACACCTGATTTGAGACCTCTTGACGACCTCAGCCGTCAAAAAACCATGCGCAATCACTTTTGAAGAGATTTGCCGGGTTGAAGCCGTGCATTACGCACGACTCGCGCAGGCCATGCAATCCGGATTCTCCCTGCGAACCAGCCAATCGCCTTCCAACGGTCGGCCCAAAGGCGATTTGAGCTTTCCCGGTGCAGATTTCGTCCTTGCGACGGAACCGTACCGGCAACAATTGCGTAAACTAATTTTGGAGAGACCTGGAGCACGAACTTCATATGAAAAAGATTCTTTTGATTGTTCTCGCCGTAGTGGTGACCGCCGGGCTTGTGTCCTTCTTCATTTACAGGCAGCAGGCCGGCTACACCAAGGTGCTGACCGCCAAAATCGTGAAGCAGGATCTGGCCACGGTCGTCAGCGGCACCGGCCAGATCAAGGCCAAGTATTACGTCAACCTCGGCGCCACGGCAATGGGTCGCATCACCCACCTCTACGTCAAAGAGGGTGAGACCGTAAAGAAAGGCGAGACGGTCGCCACCATCGAGCACGTCCAGCAGGAAGCAAGCGTCGAAGGCCAGCAGGCTACTATCGCCGCCGCCAAAACCGACATTTCTTCCTATATTGCCGCTGAAAAGACCGCCGAAGCCAACGTCGACCACGCCAAGGCCGACCTCGAGCAAAAGAAGCTCGATTGGGATCGCGCCCAAGCCCTTTACAAAGACGGCATCCTGGCGAAGCAGGACTACGACGCCAAAAAGGCTGCGTACGACCTGGATGTGGCGTCCGTGGCGCAGGCCGTCGCGGGGGTCAACCAGGCCAAAGCACAAACTGACTCGGCCCGGGGACACCTCGGGACCGCCGTAGCTACTCTGCGCGGCCAGCAGAACATGCTTGAACTCACCAGCGCCATCGCCCCCTTTGACGGCATCGTCACCAACGAACCTCTCCGCGAAGGTGAGACCGTTGTCGAAGGCATTCAGAACACTGAAGGCTCGACCATCATGACCATCGCCGACATGAGCGTGGTCACTGCCGAAGTCAAGGTCGACGAGACCGACATCGTAAACATCCAGATGGGTCAGTCCGCTGAGGTCACCGTTGATGCCATTCCGGGCAAAGTTTTCAAGGGACATGTAACCCTGGTGGGCGATCAGGCGCTACTGCGCTCTACCGGCGTAGCCACCTCGCAATCGACCACCGGCACTGAAGAAGCCAAGGATTTCAAGGTTGTAGTCACGCTCGATAATCCCTCAAGCGAGCTCCGCCCCGGTCTATCCACCACCGCCAAAATTACGACCGCGCAAAAGCCCAGCGTCCTTTCGCTGCCCATTCAGGCGCTGACCATGCACGATCCGAACGACGACAAGCCCAAGGCCAGCGGCGGAGTTCAGGCTGCATCCTCAACCCCTGCCGTCAAAAGCACTCCCATACAAGGCGTCTATGTGATAGACCCGGACAAGAGCGGCAAGCTGCGCGTCAAGTTTGTTCCCGTCACCACAGGCATCACAGGAGCCACCGACATCGAAGTAACCAACGGGCTCACAGAAGGCCAGGAAATTGTCACCGGGCCATTCAAAACCCTGCGCACTTTGAAGAGCGGTTCCCTCGTCAAGCGGGATACCGCGCCAGCGGCTCTACCGGCGTCGTCTTAATAGCCGCAGTTCAATCACATCTGGGAAGCCCGCAAAGCGAGCCTTTTGCTCGCGGGCTCCGTCAATCAACAAGGCATTCAGTGGCCGCATAGCCGGGACAGATAGGAAATACCGGGCAGGCTCGCAGATTTGAAAGGCATGGCTTTAGCCGTGCCGAAGATGCATAAAAACGAAGACGGCTTTAGCCGCTGAGGGAATGCGGACAATAGCGAAAGCCCCTCGGTAAAGGATGAGATTCGGATGGCTCTGGAAAGCATCGGCAGCGAAGAACTCGCGCAATCGGCCGCCAGCAAGCAAGGCGACGTAATCGTCGTCGAAGACCTCTGGCGCACCTACGACATGGGCCTCGAGCAGCAGGTTCAGGCTCTGCGCGGCATCTCCATGCGCATCAAGCACAACGAATACGTAGCCATCATGGGTCCATCAGGCTCCGGCAAGTCCACCCTGATGAACCTCATCGGCTGCCTTGATACCCCCTCCAAAGGCAAGTATTGGCTCAGCGGCCAGCTCGTCAGCGAATTGGACGACGACCAGTTGGCGCGCATCCGCAACAAGGAAATCGGTTTCGTCTTCCAGACCTTCAACCTGCTCGCCAGGGCCACATCCCTCCATAATGTCGAGCTGCCACTGATCTATAACGGCACCCCAGCAGCCGCGCGCATCATCCGCGCCAAGGAATCGCTGGCCAACGTCGGTCTCGAAGCCCGCATGAACCACAAGCCCAATGAGCTCTCAGGCGGCCAGCGCCAGCGCGTTGCCATTGCACGAGCCCTCGTCAACAATCCCTCCATCATTCTCGCGGACGAGCCCACCGGTAACCTCGACTCCAAAACCGGCGTCGAGATCATGGCGCTGTTTGACACCCTGCACGCCAAAGGCAACACCATTGTCCTCGTAACCCACGAGCCGGACATCGCCGAATATGCCCATCGCGTCATCCACATCCGCGACGGCCAGATCTTCTCCGACGAGCCCTCCAAGCGCTTCCGCTAAACCCGTCGCAGCTACCCGAACCAAATTAGTCAATACTTTGCATCTGAAGCGGAGAGATTTTCACATCTCTCCGCTTCATGCTTTGCCCCCGGATGCCGATAAGGTGTCTGTTGGCCCGATGTCGCTGATCCTGGCCAAGGGGGCGAGGCACGTTGAGAACCATGCAGAGCGTTTCACAATATCTACCGCAACCCTCCCTCTCCGGCCTCACTCTCGTGGAGCTCGATGCGCCGCCCCCCATGCCCCTCCAGCCCGTCCAGATAGTCGGCGTCAGTCAGGCCTGGCGAAAGCTCCTCATGCAGGCGGAAATGGCCGCTCCGCATGTGCAGGTCGCCGCCATTGAAGGCGAACACGGCTCAGGCAAGCAAACACTGGCCCGCTATCTCTTCAGCCGCTCCTTGCTGTCCGGCTCCAGTTTTCAACGCCGCGACGCCAGAGAATGGCTAGTCACCGACGCCGATCCCTCCACCCTCGCCGGCTTCACATATCTCGACCGCGTTGACCTGCTGACTCCTCCCGGCCAGGGGCTGCTGCTGAGCGTTCTCAAAGCCATGCAGGACCGCCCCCCCGGCCGCGCCGTCGTGCTGGCCTCGTCGCAAACCCCGCTTCGTCAGATGGCCGGACAAGGCCTCCTCCTGCCCGATCTCGCTTTCCGCCTCAGCGCCGTCCGCTTCTCGATTCCGCCGCTGCGCCAGCGCAGAGAAGACATCGCCTCCTTAGCGCAATGTCTCCTCGACAGAATCTGCACCCGCTATCAGCAGCGTCCCGTCTCGCTCGGACCCGGAACCCTGGCACGTCTTCTCCAGCACAGTTGGCCCGGCAATGTCCGCGAATTAGCCTCAGTCCTCGAAACCGCCCTGCTTGAAGCAGTCAACGGCATCATTCGCCCCGACGATCTGGCTCTGCCCAGCAGTCAAGACATGCCCGTCCCCGTCATGCACACAACCAGCCCGGCGGACGATCTCTCGCTCGATGCCATCATTCGCCATCACGTCGAATATGTGCTCGAGCTCAATCGCGGCAACAAGCTTCGCGCCGCCCGCCAGCTCCAGATCAGCCGCTCCACCCTTTACCGCATCCTCGGCAACGAAACCATCCTCGCGCACTAAGCCTCTTCAGCCCACCTGTTCTACACTCGACGGAAGGCAATATTTCATTCCGAGGTCCTTCCGTTGAGAATTTCCCGTCTTCCCCTCCTTGCTGTTTGCCTGCTGCTTGTCTTTCCCGCCGCTCTGCTCCCGCAAGCCCCAGCAGCCTCCGTTGAGGCCAATCGCAAGGCCCTCAATCAGATTTTCAAAGACTACTGGGAAGACAATCTCGCGCATTCCCCCGAATTTGCCTCCACATTGGGCGACAAGCGCTTCAACGACCGCATCTCCGATTACTCCGTGAAGGCCTACAACGACAGCCTCGCGCGCGAGCAGGCTTTTCTCACGCGCCTCGCAGCCATCGACACTCCCGGCCTCACCGACCAGGAAAAAATCAGCCGCGATCTGCTCCTTCGCCAATTCGCCGAAGATATGGAAGCCGCCGAGTTCAAAGAGTGGGAGATGCCGATCACGCAGATGGGCGGCATCTACACCACGTACCCGCAGCTCGTGGCCCAGCTCAGCTTTACCGACGTGAAGGATTACGATGACTGGATCACCCGCCTGCATGCCATTCCCCATGCGTTCGATCAGGTCACAGCCAACATGGCCATCGGCATTGAAGATCATCGTCTTCCGCCGAAGTTCCTGCTGGAAAAAGCCCTAGATCACGTCAAAACCATGGCCAGTCAGAAGCCTGAAGACTCGCCCTTCGCCCTCCCGCTCAAGACATTCCCATCCACCATCAGGCCTCTAGAGCAGGAGCGCATCAAGAAGGAAACGCTCGACGCCATCGGCAAGGAAGTCCTGCCCGCCTACCTCCGCTTTGCCCGCTTCCTTGAGGTCAGCTACGTTCCCGCCGGCCGCACCGAGCCCGGCATCTCTTCCCTTTCTGACGGCGCAAAGTACTACGCCTTCTCCATCCGCCGCACAACCACAACCAACCTGACCGCCGACCAGATTCACCAGATCGGCCTCGACGAAGTCAAGCGCGATGAAGCCGATATGCTGGCCATTGCGCAGAAACTCGGATTTACCGATCTGCCCAGCTTCCGCGCCAGCCTCAAGGCAAACCCCAAATTCAAAGCCGCCTCACGCGAAGCCTTGCTCGATGCCTACCGCGGCTATCTCACGCCCATGCAGGCCAGGCTTCCTCAACTCTTCGGCGTTCTTCCCAAAGCAAAATTCGAAGTCGTCCCGGTCCCCGATTTCCTCGAGCAAACCTCCGCCCCCGCGTACTACGAAAATGGCGCTCCCGACGGCAGCCGCCCCGGCCGTCTCTTCATCAACACGTACAACGCCACCGACCGCAACCTCTATAGCGTCGAAGACATCGCCTACCACGAAGGGCTGCCCGGCCACCACCTGCAAATCTCCATCGCCCAGGAGCTGCAGGACATCCCCACCTACCGGAAATATCAGGGCTACACAGCCTACGTCGAGGGTTGGGGCCTCTACTCCGAACGTCTTGGCAAAGACGTAGGCCTCTATCAGGATCCCTATTCCGACTACGGCCGCCTCGAAGGCGATATTTGGCGTGCCATCCGCCTTGTTGTCGATACCGGCGTCCACTCAAAGCACTGGACCCGCGACCAGATGGTGCAATACTTCCACGACCACTCCAACATCGACGACACCAGCATCCAGGCCGAAGTGGATCGCTACATCGCGTGGCCCAGTCAGGCGCTGGCCTACAAAGTAGGCCAGCTCAAAATCCTCGAACTCCGCGACCGCGCCAAAAAGGCTCTGGGCGACAAATTCGACCTCCGCGCCTTCCACGATCAGGTCCTCGATTCCGGCGCATTGCCGCTCGACGTCCTGAGCGACCGCATCGACGCCTGGATCGCCACGCAAAAGGTCGCTGCCACGAAATGAAAATCGTGCGCCGATGCGAGTATCCTTGAAACTTGCACCACACTCTCATCCAAAGACAGGAAAAACATGGCGGAGATAGCCGTTGAGGCCACCGAAATACCCGCACAAATTCCCGGCGTTCATGTGGCCGTTCTTGGCGCGGGAAAAATGGGCGGCATCCTGCTCCAGGCATTCCTGAAGCAGAACCTTTTTGCTCCCGACCAGATTCACGCCACCGTTGCCCATGCCGAGCGCGCCATCGCCCTCAGCACGCAGTGGGGCGTGGACGTGAGCACAAATAATCTTGAAGCCGCCCGTCAGGCTGACCTGATCCTGGTCGGCGTCAAGCCCTTTCAGGTGCCTGACCTGATCGCGGAAATACGCCCAGCGCTTACGCCGTCCAAGACCATCGTTTCCTTCGCCGCGTCAGTCAAAACCCGGGCCATCGAGGAAGCCTCAGGCCTGGAGATCGCCGTAATCCGCGCCATGCCCAACACCCCCTCGGCCCTTGGAGCAGGCGCTGCCGGTCTCTGCCGCGGACGCTTCGTCTCCCCCGCGCAAATGGAGCTGGCCCAGCGCATCTTTGAGACCGTAGGCCGCACCGTGGTCGTTGACGAGAAACACATGGACGCCGTAACTGGCCTTTCAGCCAGCGGCCCAGCCTACATCTACATCATCATCGAGGCACTTGCCGAAGCCGGCGTAAAGGTAGGCCTGCCCCGCGAAATCGCCACCCAACTAGCGGCACAAACCACCTTCGGCGCAGCAAAAATGGTCCTCGAAACCGGCTACCATCCGGCCTTGCTAAAAGACGCCGTAACCACCCCGGCAGGCTGCACCATCGACGGCATTCTGGAGCTAGAAGAAGGCGGTTTGCGTGTAACCCTGATCAAAGCAGTAATGCGCGCCACCCAAAGAGCGAAGGAACTGGCTGCGGGTTAGCCTGACTCAAATGGAATTGGTTTTAGAACTTATTGGGCGACCCTAGGATGATCATGCCAGATGCCTCGAAGCTGCTAGATATTATCGCAAAAGTTGCCCCTGTCGGCGTGGTCACGGGTGCGGCGGGATATTTTGCCCGGCGATTGCAAACCGAGGGTAGAAAGAAACGCATGCGGGAGCAGCTTTATCGGGAGATCTCTAACAACTATCAAAGGATGCTTGATCGCATTTCGTCGGCAACTGCGGTTACAGCATCGGGCGAGAGAGCGCCTTATCCGTTTTACCTGAAGCTGGACCTCAGCTTTAACATTTGGAGCTTCTACAACGATGAGAAACGAAGAGAAATGCTGTTCGACCTGAAAGAGGCGGAAGCCATCGGTCGGATCTACGACAAGTTTTTGGGAATAGGCGGCGATGACCCCCCAGAAATCGCACGTTTACGCGGGAAACTCACGGCCGCGGGGGTAGAGGACCACCGATCTGATGAATTATCCAGGCTCTCTGAGGCCAAAACCCGCGGGGCCGCGGCTATGGAAGTAGATGATTGTCTACTTGATGGAACGCTAGACAGAAAGCTCTATCGAAAGGTTTCCTCGCCCAAGGCGCAGAAGTTTATGGATGACCTCTTGAATGCGAAGCGGCAGAGCTATCGAACTTTTCTCATTCCGCACTGAACAGGTCTCCACTATGCTAGGTGAAGGAACGGGGTTGGGACCGAACTTGACCTTGAGCCAGATATGCACTCCCATTGTAACCTGATAGACCGCTAGCTTGATCATTTGCCCATTCAACGCCCAACCTGGCTGCCCAGTTACATCCCGGAGTTACAGGGCCTGCGCGGTCTCGCCGTATTATCCGTAGTTTTCTACCACTGCCATCCCCGCCTCGAAGGCACCCCAGTCCACTACGCCAGCCTCTGGGGATGGGCGGGCGTCAATCTCTTCTTCGTGCTCTCAGGCTTTCTCATCACATCCATCCTTCTTGAAGCCCGCGACAAGCCCCACTACTTCCGCAATTTCTATGGCCGCCGCGCACTCCGCATCTGGCCCGTCTACGTCCTCGTTCTCGTAGTGGTTTATCTTAATGCGCCGTGGTTCATCGGCCCGACGATCACCGACGCAATCAAGACCGCTCCATGGATGGCCTACATATTCTTTGTGCAAAATCTGTTCCACATTGCGTTGCCGCCAGCCGTCGGTCCGACATGGTCATTAGCCATCGAGGAGCAGTATTACTTTGTCTGGGCGCCTTTAGTCCGTTTCCTGCGCCCACCATGGATCCTCGCCACTTTGGCCTTCGCTGCTCTTACCGTTTCGGCAATCCTAAGGCTTACATCCGAGCAGTGGCTCACAAAAACCCACACGCTCATCCACCTCGACGGAATCGCCCTCGGCAGCCTCCTGGCTCTCGGACTCTACACGCTCACACTCAGTCGCCGCATCTGGCTTTGGACCGGACTCGTCTCAATGGTTCTAGGCTTCGCGGCCACAGCCACCATCGCCGGTGGAACTGCTTTCCTAGACACCTCCCTGGCCGTAGCCTTCGCCGGCGCAGTCCTCGCCACCATCGCCTCCACCGGCGCGCGCAATCCCCTCAACGCCATCCTTCGCCGCGGCCCGCTAGCCTTCTACGGCAAAATCAGCTATGGCCTCTACATGATCCACATCATGATCTTCATCTACTTCGGCTGGTTCGACGCCCGTATGGATCACTACGGAATCCCCGGCAACCTGGCCGTAGTCGCCTTCCGTTTCGCCGCCTCAACCGTCGCCGCCACAGCCCTCTGGTACGGATTCGAGTCGCAAATCCTAAAACTCAAACGCTATTTTTAAAGTCCCTATCGCGGCCACCGTCCCACGATCACAAACAGCGCCAGCAGAAACAGCGAAATGTCCGGCGCAGCCGACTCCTGCCTCCGAACGTGATAGATGCCTGTGCCCACCATAAGCAGGCCCAGCCCTCCAGCCGCCAGCCTCAGAAAAATATAAGGCGGGATGAGGTCCACTGGCACCAGCACCCCCGCAGCGCCAACCACCTCCAGCAAGCCGACCATCACCGCCTGAGAGCGCGAAATCCCGATATCGCCGGCTTTCGATCTCGCCGCAACCACCTTCACAACCTGCCCATAGGCAAAGATTTTTGAAAATCCTGTAAAAAGAAAAACGCCCGCCAAAATAATCTGCGCAATCCAAAGCAGAGTATTCATCTCACCGCCTTCCTTCCCTGTCTTTTACTGGGCAGATTGCTGCACCGCCACGCCGCCCACGCCAGCAAACGATTGAACCCCGGAACAGAGCTCCATGTCAAGATCGTTTCAGATCAGAACCACAGATGCATTTTCGCATCTAATGAAGGAGTATCACTCTTGGCCTCTCTCAAGCCTCATGATCCATGCAAATGTCTCGCGCGCTTGTGACATGAATCACCTAAAACTGTAACGTTTGCCTGCTAGCCTTCAGACAGCAGGACTACCGAATTTCCGAGGTGCAATGTGAGCGAACAATCAGCCGTCAATGGCCCCCTCAGTCCCGAGTTGCTCGCCAAAATGGATGCCTACTGGCGAGCCGCCAATTATCTTTCCGTCGGCCAGATCTATCTAAAAGATAATCCCCTGCTCCATCGTCCCCTCACGCTCGACGACGTCAAGCCCCGTCTGCTGGGCCATTGGGGCACCACGCCCGGCCTCAATTTCCTCTACGTCCACTGGAACCGCCTCATCCGCGATCGCAACCTCGACATGCTCTATATCATCGGCCCCGGTCACGGTGGACCGGGCCTCGTCGCCAACACTTATCTCGAAGGCTCCTACTCCGAAATCTACCCCCACATCGAGCAGAACGAAGACGGCATCAAGCGCCTGTTCCGCCAGTTCAGTTGGCCCTACGGCATTCCCAGCCACGTAGCTCCGGAGACGCCCGGCTCCATCCATGAAGGCGGCGAGCTAGGCTACTCGCTCGTTCACGCCTATGGCGCTGCATTCGATAATCCCAACCTCATCGTGGCCTGCGTCGTAGGTGATGGCGAGGCGGAAACAGGCCCACTCGCCACAAGTTGGCACTCCAACAAATTCCTCAACCCCGCCACTGATGGCGCGGTCCTGCCCATTCTCCATTTGAACGGCTACAAGATCGCCAACCCCACCATCCTTGCCCGCATACCTCATGCCGAGTTGGAAGACCTGATGCGCGGTTACGGCTATGAACCGTTCACGCTTGAAGGCGACGACCCAGCCGTCATGCATCAACAAGCCGCAACAGTATTCGACACCATGCTCGACCGCATCGCCGCCATTCAAAAAGCCGCGCGCGAAGACGGCGACACCAGCCGACCCGCCTGGCCCATGCTCATCATGCGCACGCCCAAAGGCTGGACCGGCCCGAAATTCGTAGACGGCAAGCCCGTCGAAAATACCTGGCGTGCGCATCAGGTCCCACTCGACAAGATCCGCGAAAATCCGGAGCATCTGCGCCAGTTGGATGAGTGGATGCACAGCTACAAACCCGCGGAGCTCTTCGATGAAAATGGAAAATTCCGCAGAGAGTACGCCGACATAGCACCCAAAGGCCGCTTGCGCATGGGCATGAACGCTCACTCGAATGGCGGTCAGCTACTCGTGCCGCTTATCGTCCCCAACTTTCGCGACTTCGCCTTCAAGATCATCGGTCGCGGCCAAACCGATGGCGAAGCCACGCGCATCCTCGGCCACCTGCTGCACGCTGTGATGGTCGCGAATACCGAAACAAAAAACTTCCGCGTCTTCGGCCCTGACGAGACCGCCTCCAATCGCCTCGAAGAAGTAGAAGTTGGCACCGGCAAAGCCTGGATGGCGCAAACTCTCCCCGTCGATGAAAATCTTTCTCAGACCGGCCACGTCATGGAAGTGCTCAGCGAACACATGTGCCAGGGCTGGCTTGAGGGCTACCTGCTCACCGGCCGCCACGGCTTCTTCTCCTGCTATGAGGCCTTCATCCACATCGTCGACTCCATGGTCAACCAGCACGCCAAGTGGCTCAAAACCACCCGTGAAATTCCCTGGCGCAAACCCATCGCCTCACTGAATTACCTGCTCACTTCACTAGTCTGGCGTCAGGACCATAACGGCTTCTCGCACCAGGATCCAGGCTTCATCGATCACCTGCTCAACAAAAAAGCCGACGTTGTGCGCATCTACCTTCCGCCCGATGCCAACACCCTGCTCTCGGTGTCTGACCATTGCCTGCGCAGCCGCCATTACATCAACCTCATCGTCGCCGGCAAGCAACCCGCCCCGCAATGGCTCACCATCGACGAAGCCGTAGCGCACTGCACAACAGGCCTCGGTATCTGGCAATGGGCCTCAAACGATAAAGGCGGCCCCGAAGTGGTGATGGCCTGTTGTGGCGACGTGCCAACCATGGAAGCTCTCGCCGCCGTAACCCTGCTCCGCGAGCGCATTCCCGATCTTCGCATTCGCGTCGTCAACGTAGTCGACCTCATGGCCTTGCAGCCCACTTCCGAACACCCCCATGGTTTGCCCGATGAAGAGTTCGACCAGCTCTTTCCAGTCGGCGTCCCGGTTATCTTCGCCTTCCATGGTTATCCATGGGTCATCCACAGGCTCACCTATCGCCGTCACAATCACGACAACATCCATGTCCGCGGCTACAAGGAAGAGGGCACCACCACAACTCCATTCGATATGTGCGTGCTCAATAACATTGACCGGTTTCAACTAACTCTCGACGCCGTCAAGCGTGTACCAAGGCTCAAGCCCCAAATCGATGCAACGGAGCAATGGTACTCCGAAGCCATCCAGCGTCATCGTCTATACGTATCCGAAAACGGCGACGACCTACCCGAAGTAAAAAACTGGCGCTGGACCGAGATCAATGCGTGACCCACCGTAACCCTGTCATCCTGAGCGAAGCGTACTTCAGCGGAGTCGAAGGACCTGCGGTTGTTTTTCTGTCGCTGACTAGCTAACAAGCTAACTAACAGAGGTTTATTTCCATGTCGTCTCTGCCCGTCCTCGTCCTAAACAGCGGTTCATCCTCAATCAAGTTTTCCATCTACGAAGCCGCCGACGGCCAACGACGCAAACTCCACGAGGGCGCCGTCGACGGCATCGGCACCGATCAGGGAAAGTTCTGGATCAAGGACGCCGCTGGCAACAAACTAGTCGATCAAACCCCCGCCCTCCCTGACCTTGCAGCGGCCTTCAAACTCGTAGCCGACGCGCTCCACTCATCCGACTTCTCCACCCCCGCAGCAATCGGCCACCGCATGGTTTCCGGTGGCCCCACCGTGCAGGAGAACCAGCTCATCACGCCCGCACTGATTGATGAAATGGAGCGCTACACAGCCTTCGCGCCGCTCCACACGCCCATTGCCATCTACATCATGCGCGAGGCTCTGCGCCTGTTTCCCGGCGTCCCCAACTTCGTCGTCCTCGACACATATTTCCATCGCACCATGCCGGAAGTCGTCACCCACATGCCCATCCCCGAACAGTATTCATCCATGGGCGTTCGCCGCTACGGCGCGCATGGAATCTCCTACGAATCCATCATCATGCAGCTCGAACCCAACGTCCCTGAGAAGCTAATCGTCGCCCATCTCGGCAACGGCGCATCCATCTCCGCTATCCGCAACGGCCGGTGCCTCGACACGTCGATGGGCTTAACGCCAACCGGCGGCATCATCAGTGGCACCCGCACCGGCGACATCGATCCCGGCGTCTTGCTTTTCATTCTGCGCAAAATTGCCGAGACCACCAACAAGTCCACCGAAGCAGCCGATCAACTGGAAACCGTGGTCAGCAAGAAGTCCGGCCTGCTTGGCGTCAGCCATCTCTCCAACGACATGCGCGATCTGCGCGAAGCCATCAAAGCAGGCAACGCCAAAGCCCGCCTAGCCGTGGACAAATTCACATGGACCATCGCCAAATGGATTGGCAGTTACTTCGCAGAGCTCAACGGCCTCGATATGCTGGTCTTCACCGGCGGCATCGGCGAAAACGACATAGACAGCCGTGCCGAAATCTGCGCAGCCTTAAGCGCGCTCGGCATCGTAATCGATCCAGCCCGCAACAATGTCCGTGGTGAAGCCTTAATCTCCGCAGAAGATTCGCCCGTAACAGTCCGCGTGATCCCACCAGCAGAAGACCTGATCATCGTCAACCACGTAGTCCGCCTGCTTAGCGAATAGGCTCTCGGGACAGAAGAACTTTTCATCTGACCATTTAGCTTTGTGGGCTGAAAAGGGGTTTGTTCTACACTAATAAGTTCCATCCGGAGTCTTCCCTAATGCCCACCGCCGCCATCTCCGTCGAATCCCGGCGCCTTCCATCCCCCGCGTTGCGCCGCTTCGCCTGGGGCGTCCTGGTCTACTCCATCGCCGTCATCCTCTGGGGAACACTGGTGCGCGCAACAGGCTCTGGAACTGGCTGCGGCGACCATTGGCCACTCTGCAACGGCACCGTCATGCAACACTCCGCGCGCGTCGATACCATCATCGAATTCACGCATCGCATCACCAGCGGCATCTCCACATTTGCCGTCGTAGGGCTGTTGGTTTGGACATTCATGGCCACAGTGCGCGGCCACCTGGCGCGTGTAGCCGCGGTTGCATCGCTGGTGTTCATTCTTATCGAAGCAACATTGGGCGCGCTACTCGTCAAGCTGCCATCCGCCCAATCCGGAGCGCCGCTCCATCCCGCATACCTCGCCATACATCTTGCCAACACATTACTGTTGCTGGCCGCGCTCACGCTCACAGCGCATCTGCTGTGCCGCAGCAAGGGCTATCTTCGCGGCACTGTTCGATTGGTCGCGCCTTTCGGAGCAGTAGTTGCCGTTTTTGTAGTCATGATCGTCGGCGTCACAGGTTCCCTTGCCGCGCTCGGCGACACGCTCTTCCCCGCATCTTCATTGAGTCTCGCCCTTGCACAGGATTTCTCCTCGACCGCTCAATGGCTCGTCCGCTGGCGTTGGATGCACCCGACAGTTGCGATTCTCGCCAGCATCTTCCTGATCTGGCTCTTGGTCCGCGCCGCAAAAAGCAACGCTCACTGGGATAACCGCCGCCTCACAAAGCTTGTCCTGGGTTTGCTAGCAGCCGTCTACGGATTAGGCGCGCTGGACGTAGTTCTCCTCGCCCCAATCTGGCTTCAAGTAGCCCATCTATTAGCCGCCAACGCGCTCTGGGCCGGGTTGGTGGTACTAACAGCAAGGCTCACACTGGTACCGCGAGAAGCGCGCTAGCAAGCCCAGTCCCTAGTCCCTATGTCCCTCTCTTATTTCACCAGCACCCCAGCCGCCGCATACGTGCTGCCCTCAACAATCACTTCCCCAAGCACCGGCAACTCCGGCGTCGAAGTTAGATTCTCAATCACGCCATCGCAAAGAATCACCGTATCCTCCACCTTGCCGCCACGAATGCTCGGGTTCCATGCAAAGGCCTGATTGTTCACGACCACTTCGCCCCCTTGCGGAGTAGCAACCCATTCGCGCTCGCCATAGCCGGTCGCCCCGCCCTGGTGATGAAACCGTTCCTCATCAGGAAATCCCTGAGCCGCATAAGCCGCCTGCGCCACACCAAATAACTCAGCAGAAGTCGCACCCACACGGCTCGCATTCAACAGCGCCGCATTCACATGAGCCGCGGAGTTGAACCGACCCGCAAGCTCTTCCGGCAACGCGCCAAAGTAAATGAACCGCGTAATCGAAATCGCCAATCCCCACTTCCGCGAACAAAGATTCAACATGCCATACTGCTTCAACCGCTTCCCGCGTGGCACCGCATGTTTGTAATTGAATATCCGCTCATCCACCGCATAAAGCGCAACAGAAGGCAGAATACCGCGCCGCAGCAAACCAGCCGCAGTAATGGCCTCCATGTCATACTCACTCAGCCCAGGCTCAACCTCGTGCAGAGCCTCGACCGTTGCTGCCGCAGTCTCCGCGCCCAGCCAGCGGTAGCGCGCAATCTCGCTCTCACTCAACGCCGCACGCAGCGGATAAAGGTTCACCAGCGTCAAGCCCGCACCCGGCGTGTCCGATCCCAGCGGCCCACCAGCAAGCTTCGCCGCAGTCGCAGCCGTATCGTCCGCCCACCACGGAAACAGCACCGGCTCAAAATCAAGCGCGCCAAACTCTTCATCGTGCAGTCGCGGCGCTTCATTCTCTGTCGTGAAATAGTAGCGCTCGCCCGCCGCCGTCACCAGCAATGAAGCCACGCCCGTCTCGCCTGGAGTAAGCACCCGCAACTCCACCGCACCTCCCGTCACCCAGGCCACGTTTTCGTTGCGTCGAATCAGAACGCCAGCCAGCCCCTGCGCCTTCAGCCACTCCACCAACTGCTCATGCTTGGCGTCTAACTCCGCGTTCCACGCAGCCTCCGTCACCAGCGTAGCGCCGTTAACCACCAAGCTCTTGCCAATCCTCTCGCTCATAAATGTCCTCTTTGATGACTTAGGGACTAGGGACGTAGGGACTAAGGGACTCGCTACCGCGACGCAGCAATCCTTCACCCACAATCTCTAGTCCCTAGTCCCTCAGTCCCTACAATTAATCTTCCAACGCCGGATGATGATGGCTTTCCCAGCCCATATACCGCGCCGCCTCATGAATAGCTTTCGAAACATCGCTGAAGTTAGCCGCCACATGATGCTCGAACCCTTCGCGGCAAATAAATTTCAGCAGTTTCTGTAACTGCGGAATCTCCGCCACACCAGCGCCTCCAAAGGTCTCCAGCGGATCGTCCGTGAACTTGCCTGGCCCCGTATACCCGCGAATCACGCCGTGTCTATCGTCAGTCGAGTAGCGCGCATAGCTCATCCCGCCAGACTTGACGCGGCCCACGCAAGTCCCAAAGGTGTTCTCCTTGCCCACCGTGCCCGCAATAATCTCCTGGAAGTCCATCTTCACTTCCTTGAAGAAATGCTTGGGTAAATTCGAGCAATGGAAGCACACGCACTTATCGGGATTGCTGCCGTAATTATTGTTCCAATCCAGCAGTGCCGAAGGCGTCCCTGAAGCCAGTGCCAGCATATACATGCTCAGTGTGCCCGGCACATCCGTCTCGCACGCCGATGGAATCAGGCTGTCGCTCATCATGCTCATGATGGTACAGGGCACTACCCCGAAGAACTCTTCAAATGAAGTCCAGCATTGCACCGCGCTGATAGTTACATTGGCCTGCTTCATCCACCCATCGAGAACCGCGCCCAGCTTGGCCATCTTCATCAGTGCCGCATCGGGAATCCCACTGGTAGTTACATAACTCTTGATCGAGGCTAGCTTAGCTTGCGCCGCGTCATCGTTATCCTTCAGGCGATTGATGCGCCCGAACACCTCAGATAAATCGAGCGTCTCAATAGTGATCCCACTCGTCTCAAAAATTCGCTCAGAATAGCGCACCGTATTGAATGCCGTAGGCCGCGCACCAATAGCACCGATGCGCAGATTCTTCAGCCCCTTCACCACGCGGCACACCTGCGAGAACCACTCCAGATCCGCCTTGAATTCAGGCGAGCTCAGGCTCTCCGTATGCAGCGTAGTTAGCGAGTAAGGAATGCCGTATTGCATCAGGTTGTTACACGCGCTCATCTTCCCGCAAAAGCTATCGCGGCGCGTAGCAATCGTCATCGCATCCGAGCGATCCGGCGTAGCCTGCACCAGCACCGGCACCTTCAAGCCTGACAAGCGAATCGCGTCCACAATCCCGCGCTCTTCGCCGAAGTTAGGCAGAGTTATGATAATTCCGTCGATATCATCCGCGTGTTTCTTGAATAACTCCGCGCATTTTTTAGATTCGGCATAAGTTTCGACTGCGCCATACTTCGAATCCTCCGGCCCCAGCACAATTGCCTTGGCGCCGACTGCCTCAAGTACCGAGATAATTTCTTCACGGCCGGTCTTGGCCAGGTGATCAGGAAAAAAGCCGCGATTCCCTACGACAATTCCGAAGGTCATTATTCGTTCCGTTGACATCTCAAATGCTCCTTATCTTTTGAGCGGCGGTTACCGCTGTCCTAATAACTACTAACTTTCGTGGCCGGGGCGAAAGCGCACCCCGTAAAAGAGGCCGGCGGCGAGCAGCACCGCGCCCCACCAGATAGAAGCATGGAAGTTGGCAATGGCCATTTGCGGCAAGGTGAGTTCGTAGAGCCCGTAGCCGAGGATCATGGCGCCGTAGATGGTAAGCATCACCCCGATGAAGAACCAGATAGAAATACCGGACGAATGCATAACTGCTCCTTACCAGAAGTAGATGTTGAGGGCCAGGAAGATGACGATGGCGATGCCGGTCCAGAACCACTCGTTCTTATAGATCGGAACAGGCTCTTCAGTCGGGATGGAAGTCGCTCCGTAAACTACGCCAACCAGTTCTGAAAGAGGCCGCGGCTTAGTAAAAAGGCTGACAACCACGTTGACGACGACCGCGGTGGTAACAGACCACAGTGCGCGGTACATGTTCTCCGCCATGTCTTTGGCATCGGCCGAGAATGCGACGTATTTGAGCGCCGAGGGGTCGAAATAAACCCACGCCCATAAGGCGATGGAGACGGAAGTGCCCAGCAGCAGGCCCCAGAACCCGCCGGCCTTGGTGGCGCGCTTCCAGAACATACCCAGAAGCACGACGCCCAGCAGTGGCGAGATGAAGAAGCTGAACAGCGCCTGCACATAGGCCATAATTGTGGCAGCGTGCATCACCATGTATGCGGCGCCAATCGAGATAATCACGCCGACAATCGTTACAATGCGCCCGACAAGAACATAGTGCTCGTCTTTGGCATGCTTGACGATGTGGGGCTGATAGATGTCGTAGGTAAAGATGGCAGTAAAGGCGCTTACGTTGCCGGCCATGCCGCTCATGAATCCGGCGATGAGTGCTGTGATGCCGAGGCCGAGCAATCCCGGTCCCAGGTAGCGGACCATCATCAGCGGTAGCACTTCGTTGTAACTATGGAGACCAGCTCCGGGGTTTGCTGCGACTACGTTTTCGCCGACAAGGTGCATCAGGCTGCCATCCCCATTCGTGAGCACCACAAGGCCCAGCAGGCCCGGAAGGATGACGATGAAGGGGACGGCCATCTTGAAGAAAGAGCCAATCACCGGCGCCAAACGAGCCGAGCGCAAGGAATTAGCTGCGAGCACGCGCTGCACGACAAGAAAATCCGTAGTCCAGTATCCAAAGCTGATCGCGAAGCCCAAGCCGAATACGATGCCTGTCCAATGGATGCCCATCGGGTTGTCGGCGAAGTGCCCCATGCTGCGCCACATGTGTGTGTAGTCCCCTCCAGGAACTGCGCCAGTGGCGATGTTCTGAGCAAGGCGCGCTTTGAAGCCGCTCCAGCCGCCGGTCTCGACGAGTCCGAGGATGGGGACGAGAAGCGCGCCGCCCCAAATGAGCACGAACTGCAGAACCTCATTGAAGATTGCCGAGCGCAGCCCGCCGAGCGCAACATAAGCGGCAACTGCCAGCGAGCTCACAATGATAGAGAAGTTGAGATCCCAGCCGAGAACAATCTTCATCACTTCGGCCATCGCAAACATGTTTACGCCGCTCATCAGCACCGTCATGAAAGCGAATGAGACGGCAGCTACAGTGCTGGAGCCCTGACCGTATCGGAGCTTCAGATATCCAGGCACAGAGTGGGTTTTGCATACATAGTAGAAGGGCATCATGACCATGCCGAGGAAAAGCATGGCGGGGATCGCGCCGATCCAATACCAGTGCGCGGCGAGGATGCCGTACTGGTATGAAGAGCCGGCCCAGCCCATCAGTTCCAGCGAACCCAGGTTGGCTGACACAAAGCTGAGGCCCGCGATCCATGCGGTCATTTCGCGACCCGCCATGAAAAACTCTTCGCTGGTATTTGCCTGGCCTTTGAGATAGAACCCGATCCAGATGACCATGGCGAAGTAGATGGCGATGACGGCGATGTCCAGCGGGCCGAGGTGCGCCAGCGACGGAGCACTGAATGCTATGGCCGCCGCGCTTGCTGGATGCAAGCCGGAAGCGAAGAGAGAGGTTGGGACCAAACCGAACATTGAGTCACCTGAAAGGGGTGAATTCGCCCATAGAGTCTGTGAGCGTCCGCCCTAAGTAAATGGCTTTACTGCTGCACCTGTCAAGCGGCAAACCGCCTCAAAGTAAAAACTCACGAGCGCGGCTTGCCCTCTCATCTAAAGCTACTGACCCACCAGTCAACAAGCATCGAATACAAGAGAAAGCGTTTTCCCGACGAAGTGTACCATAATTCAGATTCCATGCGACATGACCATCTCCTTCAGCCAAAATATCCCCACTCCGGCGCGCCAACAGAAATCAAATAATCCACAGTCTTGTTCGGCGTGCCGGGAAACAACCGCGCATACCCCAACGGAGTGCACTCCACAAACTCCTCGGGCCGCTCATAATGGCCGGGCAAAAGTACCCGCAAAGCCAGGTCCGTTCTCTGCTCCACGAGACACTTCACCACCGGCAATCCCAAGTGGGAGAACTGCGTAACTGCGTGGAAGATGGGTGTCTGGCCACCGACTCCTGCCTCATCCAGAGTCGCCTGGGCATTGACGTCAGCGCCCCGTTCCACAAGCATTTTGACCGCCTCAATGTTACTGTATTCGGCGGCCACGTGTAGCAGTGTCCCACCACGCAGCGTTAGGCGGCGCGCGCCCGACGACCCGAAATCAAGCTCCGGAAACCGCCTCTCAACAAGCGACGGATCATCATCGATGCGTTTCGCTAGAAGATCAACTCGTCCTCGAAGCAGATCCAGCACCGCAGGAATATTCCTTCGCGATTCACATCCCGCCTCAATCAAAATGTCAATGCACTTACCGAGCTGCGGCGACCGCAAATAAGTCGCGATAACATAATCCAGCGCCGAGTCCGGATTGCTCCTCCCAACCTTGCCGCAATTTGGATTCGCTCCATGATCCAGCAGCCACTTCAGCGCCGCCGGCTCAACGGTCTCACAAGGCGCAAAGATAATCGGAAAATCTCCATTCCACTCCGCGTTCACATCCGCGCCGTTACGCAACAGAAGCTCCATCATTGGAATCCTGCAATCCACCAGCGCCGCGCGCATCAACGGCCCATCGCCGCCCTGATGTACATCCGACCCGTGATCGATCATCCACTGCGCCATCTCCAGCCGCGTTGCTGTCGGAGCCTCCCATGGAACTCTGCACTCGGCAACCCAAGTCAGCGGGCCGTTCTTGCCGTAGCCCATCGGTGCCCGATGCAGCGCTGGATTTCGCGTCATCAAAGCCTTCACATGGTCCAGATCGTTTTCGTCGATGGCCAACTTCAGTTCCGCCACCTCGCGATGCGAAGCTTCCACCGAATCCACATGAGTCTTGAGTTTCGGCCAACTCGCAAATCCATAAGTTCGTGCGACCTGGAACTGCGCCGCCGAAAGCGACGAAGCTTCGCCCGCTCTCAAGCGTGCCTTAGCCTCGTCTTTCAAATGTCGAAGATTGGGACGGTCCGGAAGTGGACGCGGGTCTTGTTGGGATTCATTTGGCATGGCAGCCTCCTTTCAGATTCAACGCCCGTTGTCCGCAATTCGGGCCGAAAGAAGGTGCGTGCAAATTGGACCAATTCAGGGGGGCTTGAAGCCCTTTCCGCGGACCGGATGCGTCCCTTTCGCTGAGCAGCATCGTAGCAGAACTTGTGTTGTGCGCGCCATCCTCACCCCACCGCAATCAATCCCAGAATAGACTTCAATTTGAGCCGTATTCAATGCATTCCCCCTTGTTTTTATGGCCATTCAGAGATACCTTGAGATATGGGACCCTGTCTCTCCGGCCTCAACCCTCGCAACATTGCTGCTGTCACCGCGCCCCCGCGCACAATGCGATTCTTTGTTCAGCCCACCTTCGCACCAAGGAGTCTTGCCTATCATGACCTCGCCTATTGTTGACCCCATTGGTTGTAGCGGCCTCTCACGCCGCACATTCTTCCGCTTTGCTGCCGGCGCCTCTGCCCTGGCCAGCATGCCCATCCTTACTGAAGCCCACCTCGCCATGGCCCAGCGGCCGCATTTCGCCGACCCCAACAAAGGCATTCATATCGACGCCAACGAGAATCCTCTCGGGCCCAGCGAAGCCGCGCGTCAGGCAATGATCGATATCGTTCCCAAAGGCGGCCGCTACCTGATGGGGATGGAGGAAGACCTGACATCGACCTTCGCCAAAATCGAAGGCCTTGATCCCGCATCGGTCATGGCATTCGCCGGTTCTAGTGAGCCACTCCACTACACCGTTCTCACATTCACCGACAAGAGCAAGCCCCTCGTCGTAGCCGACCCCGGATATGAAGCGCCCATGTGGGCCGCGCAGATTGCCGGAGCATCGGTCATCAAAGTTCCGCTCGCCGACCCCAAGGGCGAAGCCTCGCACGACATCAAGGCCATGCTCGCCGCATCGACCACACCCGGCGTCATCTACATCTGCAATCCCAACAATCCCACCGGCACATGCACCTCGCGCTCAGACATCGAGTACGCCGTCGCCAACGCTCCCAAAGACACAATCGTCCTCATCGACGAAGCCTACATTCACCTTTGCGACGCGCCGCGTTCGCTGGACTTTGTCAAAGATGGAAAGAACGTCATCGTCTTGCGCACCTTCTCCAAGCTCTATGGAATGGCCGGTGTCCGTATGGGATTCGCCATCGGTCGCCCCGATCTGCTGAAGAAGATTTCGATGCACGGAGGTTTCAACGCGCTCCCCATCACCGCTCTGGCCGCGGCCAAGACCAGCCTCCTGCAAACAGACCTTGTCGCCTCGCGCAAGAAAATCATCGGCGATGTCCGTGTAGATACCCTCGCCTGGCTCAAGAGCGAAGGCCATGCCACCACTCCCTCTGAGAGCAACTGCTTCATGCTTGAGACCGGCCGTCCCGGCAAGGAAGTGCTCGCAGCCATGGCAGCCAAGGACGTCTACATCGGCCGCATCTGGCCAGCGTGGCCCACGCAAGTCCGCATCACAGTCGGCACTCGCGACGAGATGATGGCCTTCCGCAAAGCCTTCAAGGAAGTAATGGCCAGCAACACCGCGGGCCTGGTACCGGCCCCAATGCCGGGCAGACTAGCCGAGCATCCGTTCACGCATAAATCGTAAGGGAAGGCAGTAACGGGAAGAGCAGTGTTTGACGAATACAAATTGTCTGGCTTTGTAACAGGGCATGACTTTACTCGTGCCGAAAATGGCTGAAAGATGCGTGGGCTTTAGCCCCTGCAAAGCTTATGTCTGCAAATCCAGGACGCTTTCTCGATTCGACATTCACGACCCAAAAGCAGGGGCGAACCTCGCAAAAGGTTTCGCCCCTTTCATCTGAGCTTCGCGCGCCTGCGGAAGCCCGTCAAGCGAGATCAGTTCGCGTGCATGAACAGCCTTCAAATCGGCGTGGCCTCTACGCGATAGGCTTCGCTCTGCTGACCCTGGCATCAAATTTGGTTCCACACCCGACACCCGCATCCGCGCAGCAACCGCAACCAGCGCCCACAGACTTCGCCGACCATCAAGGCTACACCTCCCTCTTCGATGGCAAGACCCTCGCAGGCTGGGACGGCCAGCCTGGCCTATGGCGTGTCGAAGATGGCGCTATCGTGGGCGAAACAATCAAAGAGAACTTTGCTCCCTGGGCCTTTCCCAACACCAACCTCATCTACCGCGCAGTCACGGCAAAGGACTTCGACCTCAAGCTTGAAATCAAAGTAGAAAAGGGTGGGGGCAGCGGAATCCAGTACCGCAGCAGCGTTGGCTCACAGCCTGGCCAGCCACCCGGAAACATCAAGGAAGGCCGCGATCCGCGTTGGGCAATGATCGGCCCGCAAGCCGATTTCTGGTTCCCCGTCGACGAGAAGGCAAAAGACTATAGCGGCCAACTCTACTCGCAAAACACCTCGTTGGGCATAATCGCGTGGCGCGGCCAGGTCGTCGAATCGCAGCCCGGCGGCCAGCCCAAGCTTGTCGGCGTCATTGGCGATCGAGCCAAGCTGGGCGCCTTTGTGAAGGACGGCGAGTGGAATCAATACACCATCATCGCGCGCGGCAACGTCATCATGCACATCCTCAACGGCCAGCTAATGGCAGTCCTGGTAGACGACGATCCAGCCTCATCCAACAACGTCTCCGGCCTCTTCGGCCTGCAGATTGAAGGCGTCCCCTGCAAAGTGTCGTTCAGGAATCTGTGGCTAAGAAAAATCAATTAAACAAAATCAGCAGAACTTATAAGTTCGATCAATGCCGTCACAATTCCAATTCACAAACAATTCGAAACAAGCAAAACCCCGCCTCGCAGCGGGGTTTTGCTTTCCCATTAGAGTTACTTTCCAGCGACGTTATCAGCAGTCAATCTTCAGCAGCCATTAACTGACAACTGTCAACTGACGACTGCTTCTAGAAAATTATCTTAAGTGCGAATTGCGTGTTGAAGGGTTCTCCAGCGCCAATTCCAGGCGCGCCGTTGAAGCTCCCGATTGTGGTGAAGAGATTCAACCCGTTGTCGTACGTAAACGATGGATTGAAGTTCCCTTCCAACGGTGGAGCATAGTTGGTGCGATTGAAGAGATTGAACATCTCAACGCGGAACTGCGTCGATACTCGTTCCGTTATTTTCGTATTCTTGAAGACGGAGAAGTCCACATCGCCGAAGCCAGGGCCAACGTAGGCGTTGCGATGTGTTGTACCCCAGGTACCCGCGGGTGCATCGACAAAAGCATTTGGGTTCAGCCAGTTCAACCCAACGCCTCCCTTCCGGAAGCCCTTATAAGGATCGACCCCAGGCACAGGGTTTGCGCGCTGGTTGCCGTCGTTGGTGCCCGACGTATCGGCTGAGCTGTAAACCGAGAACGGTAGGCCTCCGTGGAACGTCGAAAGGCTGTTCAATTCCCAACCCTTGGTCAGAGCAGACAAGTGCGATGACCCCGGAATCTGGTAGCTGACCGATCCGACGAAGATGTTGCGGTTATCAAAATCGCTCGGACCGTAGTCGCCCTTGAAGTTAGTGCTGTCCTGCGGCAACGCGCCGCGATAAGCCGTAACTTCATCGAAGCTGTGCGACCAGGTATAAGCTGCCTGCGCCGTGATGCCGTGAATGTCTGAGGCCCGAATTGTGGCCTGCAATGCATTGTAGTTTGAGGTCCCGATGCTCTGAATTTCGTTGATAAAAGTGACGCTCGGGAACGTGGCCGAATAAGGCCGCGATCCATCGCCACTTGCCGAAAGCGCCGCCTGGTTGATGTCGCGAATTGCCAACAAGTGGCGCCCCCCGCTTCCAACGTAGCCCAGCTGCGTCACAACTTTGGAAGAGAAGCTCTGCTCAAGCTGAAGGTTGTAGTTGAGGTTTCGCGAATCGACAAAGTTCTTGGCAATCGAGAACAGGCTGCTTGATGGCGCACTTGTAGTAAACGGGTCCACCCCAGCCTTAATCGTGTATCCGCCTGGGGTTGAAGTGACCACCGGATCCGGACCTCCCGGGTTTCCTTCGACGCCGTTAGGAGCACCGTTGCCCGGGCGGTTGTCGAGGAACGGGTTCAGGTTCGGCGTGTCAAAGTAGAGACCCGATCCTGCGCGGAGCACCGTATTCGGTGTGATCTGGTAAGACAGGCCAACTCTCGGACTGAAGTTCAGGTATGTCGGATCGTAGAGGTTGCTGATCTGAGCACCCTGGTAAACGATGCCTTCGTTTTGCTTTGTGATGTCAGGCCGGAAGACTGACAGATCTTTCAACGAATTGTGAAGCGGTCCTTCATAGTCCCAGCGAAGGCCATAGTTGAAATTAAACTTCGAGCTAAGCTGCCACGAGTCCTGAGCGAAGAAGTCAAAGGTATTCACAAACACCTGGCGATCGGGATCGCCTAGAGCAATAGAGGAAGTCTTTACACGTCCAGCCAAAAAGTCGGCCAAGGCATCGATGCGAGGATTGCCAGTGTCATACGAATCGCCCCCGGCTGCTGCCGACTGGTCGGGGCCCTGGGTTCCGTCGAAGGTGAAACTCCCCAGAGCATGACGGTGGTAGAACTCGTCCAATTGTGCCTGGCGGAACTCACCTCCAAACTTGAACTGGTGCTTGCCAATTGTCCACGACAGATCGTCCGTCAAATGACCGGTGATATCGTTACGTCCCTCTGGAGGCGTCTCGCCGGTCGAATCGAAACCGGAGATATTGAGATTGGGCGAGCCAGGCAGATTCGAACCCGTTACCAGGCCGAGTGAGGCTACATCGAAGGTGTTGTTGGCGTCATTGAAGACCTGGTTGAAGTAATTCACTCCGGCCAACACCTGATTAGTAATGGTGGGAGTGAAAACGTGGTTGTAGACAATTGCGTAGTTCTGTACGTGGATCGGCGCAACCTCATAGTAGTAGTAGAGCGACGATCCGACCGGTGCAACTTGGTTGCCCTGGCCTACAAACCAGTGAGCCGTCAGGCTATTCTTGTCGTTGATGGTGTAATCGATCTTGGCCAGCCCGTTGTAGCTGTAGCCATACTCCGGCTGCGTGCTCGTGTAGTTGTCAGCGGAGGCTGGCCCAGCACCAGTTGCGGCGGCAGGCCAGAGCGTGGCCAACAGAGCGGTTGAAACGCCGTTAACAGGAATATTGAACTTGGCCAGAGCATTCTTTGACAAAGTCTGCCACGCTTGGGTCGGCTCAGTAGCTTGATCGGGAACTCCGATGGTAAAACGCTCGTGCTCGAAGGTAGTGAACCAGAATAGTTTGTCCTTTATGATAGGGCCGCCCGCGGAATATCCGTAGTTGTAGTTGCGGACTTCCTGCTTAACCGGAGCGGTAAAAGGGTTCTCGGCGCCGAATGCTTCGTTTCGATTGTAGTAATACAGACTGCCGTGAAGCCCGTTGCTGCCAGACTTCAGCGAGAGATTCACGCTACCGCCAGGGTTGCGTCCTGATTCCGCCGATGCCTGCGTCTGAGTCGAAAACTGATCGACCGCATCAATCGGAAGAATGATCCCGGCTATCCCAGACACGCCGCCTTGATTGACTGCGGGGATGTTATGCCAGAGATCGTTGTTGTCGATGCCATCGATCTGCCAGTTAATCTGGTTAGCGCGGGTCCCGTTCAGCGATCCATATCCGCCCGCTCCGCTATTCGAGAAACCCGGCGAAAGGATGATCAACTGGGTAAAATCACGACCGTTAAGCGGAGTATCTTGAAGTACCACGCCGCCTACCTCCGCAGTCTGGGTAGTGGATGTTGTATCAAGAGTAATTGCCGCAGCATTCACTTCTACGGTTGTCGCAGCGTGTGCCAGGCCCAGCTTGACAGGCAGCGTATAAATCTGTCCCGCGGTTACTGGAACCTTTTCCACCTTGGCTGTCTGGAAACCGCTCGCGGACACCGAAATCACATATGTGCCCAATGGAAGATCTTGAAAACTGAATTCACCTCCACTGGAGCTAATCGTCTTGTGGGACACAGCAGTCGCTACGTCCGTAGCCTCCACTGCAGCGCCCGGCACAACCGCTCCGGACTGATCGGTTACCGACCCGTTGATTCCGCCGCGAAACGTCTGGCCCCATCCTGTGACCGGCAGTGCAACAAACACCGCGATCGTCAACAAAAGGGCAGTAAATACACTTCGAGTAGCTCGATATTTCATTGCGCCTATCCTCCAGTGAATGCATGTAGCGTTGTACTGTCATGCGCCCTGCAAAATGTGAAAATAATTTCAACGAGCGGGCGCTCATGTACGCACAGGTGATTATTTTGTTTTTGGGGGTCTACAAGGAAGGAAAGTTGGTAGGTGTAGTTCCATGTTCAAGTTTACGCAGCATCAAAATAAGGATTCAATAAAGAAACTCAATTATTGTCGAACTCAATCCACCAATATTGGCCATACGCGAGCCGTTTTCGTCTAATAATTGCGCCAAAACCAACAAGCTCAAAACCCCAAGTCGCCTTCAGAGATCCCGCCAGTTCTCTCCGAATGCCAGATCCGCCACCAGTGGCACGTTCAACTTCACCACCCCTTCCATGCCCTCCCGCACCAGCTTTTCAACCTCGGCAGTCTCGTCCAGAGGAACCTCAAACAGCAGCTCGTCATGCACCTGCAAAACCATCCGCGTCCCGAGTTTCCGTTCTGACAATTCGCGGTCTATCACAATCATCGCCAGCTTGATCAGATCCGCCGCCGTACCCTGCAATGGCGTGTTGACAGCGGTCCTCTCGGCAAATCCACGCTGGTTTGGATTGCGGCTCTCAATGTCGGGAATTGGCCGCACCCGCCCAAACATCGTGCGCACCGAACCCTCCCGCCGCGTCTGCTCCAGCGTCTTCTCTATGAAAGCTTTAACCCCCTCATATCTCGAAAAATATCGCTCGATATAGGCGCGCGCCTCGGCCTGCGGAATCCCCAGTTGCGCCGCCAACCCAAACGCCGAAATCCCATAAACAATCCCAAAATTCACCGCCTTGGCCCGCCCGCGCGTCTCTTTATCCATCGACTCGATCGGAACCCCAAACACCTCGCTCGCCGTAAGCGTATGAATATCGATGTCCTCCGCATATGCCCGCGTCAGCAGCGGATCACCGCTGAAATGCGCCAGCAACCGCAGCTCAATTTGCGAGTAATCCGCCGACAGCAGTTGTGTCCCCGGCGAAGCCGTAAATGCCGCGCGAATCTCTCGCCCCAGCTCCGACCTGATCGGAATATTCTGCAGATTCGGATTCACCGACGAGAGCCGCCCCGTCGAAGTCGCCGCCGCCTGAAACGTCGTATGCACCCGCGACTCCGCGTCGGCCAGCAGCGGCAGTGCGTCTATATAGTTCGACTTGAGCTTGGATAAATGCCTGTACTCAAGCACCAGGCGCGGAACATCATGCTGCGCCGCCAACGCCTCCAGCACGTCCTGCGCGGTTGAAAAGGCTTTCCCTTTCCCGCGGCTAGCCGGCGCCGGCAACCCGAGGTGAACAAACAGCACTTCCCCCAGTTGCTTGGGCGAATTCACATTGAACCGCCGCCCTGCCAGCTCGAAAATCCGCTCGCCAACCCGCTCCAGTTCCAAGCTGAATCGTTTGGAAAGACCATCCAAAGCCGACTTGTCGATTCGCACCCCAGCCTTTTCCATCCGAAACAATACCGGCGCCAGCGGCAAATCGATCTCCTTGTACACCCGCGCCACAGCAGCCTTTTCCACTTCCGCCCGCAGCGCCGGAACCAGCCCATGAATAGCCGCCGCACCCGCCGGCAGAGAAGAAGGAGCAGCTTGGCCATGCCTGGCCGCCACATCTGCAAGCGCCTGCGTAGCATGAGTCGGATTCAAGGCATACGACATAAGCATCGTGTCTTCCACAGCCCCACGCAGGTCCACGCCCTGACCACCCAGCACATGCAGCGCCAACTTCCAGTCATGCAAATACTTAGGCACTGCCGCATCTTCCAACAGCTCGCGTAAGACAGGCGTAAGACAGAGCCGCAAAGCCTTCCCGGACTCCGCGCACACCCCCACGCTGAAGCTCCCCTGCTTGTCCGCCGCCTCAGCCACATCCAGCAACGACATCGTCTGCGGCACCTCTTCCGCATCCTCGGCGACAACCGCCGGCGCAGCCGCATCCAGCGCAAAAGCAAATCCATGTTCCCGCGCCAAAGCATAGAAAGCAGCCGCCTGCTCGTCGCTTGGCTCATCGATCAGTTCAATCGAAGCTCCGCCCTCCGCAGGCGAAAGCTCCCTAAGCATCGACGTAAATTCCAGCTCCGTAAACAGCTCCCGGCAGGCCTCAATGTCCGGCGTCTGCGTCTCCATGGACGCCAGATCCAGTGGCAGCGGCACATGGCAGTCGATGGTGACGAGTTCCTTGGACAGCAGCGCTGCATCGCGGTTTAGCTGAAGGGATTCCCCGATCTTGCCCCCCACCTCGGCGGCATGGTCGAGGACCGCTTCGACACTGCCGAATTGGAGAATCAGCTTTACGCTGCCTTTGTCTCCTATGCCGGGAACACCGGGGATGTTGTCGACCGCGTCGCCCCGCAGGGCCATTACATCGACTACTTTTTCCGGCGGAACGCCCAGCACTTCAACCACTTTTTCGGGATCCAGAATCAAGTTGTCCTTCTGCGGATTGAGAATCTTCACATGCCGCGTAACCAGCTGCATCATGTCCTTGTCGCCGGAGACAATGAATACCTCGTGCTCGTGCTCAGCCGCCTCCCGCGCCAGCGTCCCAATCACGTCGTCCGCCTCAAAGCCCACCGCCTCAAGTATGGGAATCCGCAGCGCCTCCAAAGCCCGCCGAATATAAGGAATCTGCCGCCTCAGGTCTTCCGGCATAGCCGCACGATTAGCCTTGTACCCCTCGTAGCTCACCTCGACGAAGCTCTGCGTCTTTCCATCCCATTTGCGCAGCGGTCCCATGGTGCGCGCCTTTTCGTCGCGAAACACTTCCCCGCTCATATCGAAAACCGCGGCAAAGTAGAGCGGCGAAAAATCCTGGCGCAGCTTTTTAATCATGTTGACGAAAACGTAGATCGCCGCCGTAGGCAGCCCACCGCGCGTAGACATCGGCCTGCTCCGCTGCATCGCATGGTAGGCGCGAAAGATGAACGACATCGTGTCGAGCAGGAAGACGGGCGGCTTGGCTTGGGGAGTAGTTTGGTCAGTCACGCTACAGAGTCTATCAGCGCTACATCAACCAAGAAACATGCAATCGCCGTAGCTGAAAAAACGGTACTTTTCGCGGACCGCGTGTTCGTAGGCAGTCAGCACTTTTTCCCGCCCCGCAAAGGCACTCACCAGCATCAGCAAACTCGATTTCGGCAGGTGAAAATTGGTCAGCAGCGACCCAACCAGCCGGAAGTTGTAACCCGGTGAGATGAAGATTTCCGTCTCGCCCGAATGTGGTTTCAGCTCACCGCCACCGGCCAGAACAGCGCAGTGCTCCAGCGTCCGCACCACCGTAGTGCCAACGGCCACAATGCGCCGCCCTTCGCGGACCGCGCCATTCAGCGCCTCAGCAGACGCCGCATTCAACGTATACCGCTCTCGATGCAGATGAACCTCGTCCAGTCTCTCAACACGAAGCGGCGCAAACGTCCCCAGCCCCACATGCAAAGTGATCCGAGCAATCTCCACGGCCTTTGCACTCAGCCCCTCAAGCATTTCCGGAGTAAAGTGCAACCCAGCCGTTGGCGCGGCCACAGAGCCACGCTCCTGAGAAAAAACCGTCTGATAACGATCTCGATCCGCACCCGCATCGTCGCGTCGAATATAGGGTGGCAACGGCATGTGCCCAATCTGCTCCAGCACGCCGAAGAAATCCTCGACCCGCTCGAATCGCAGCAGCCGTTCCCCAAACTCGCCCCGCTCCAGCACCTCAGCCTCAAGCGCAATCGCGCCGGATGAAAATGGGAACACCAGCCGCTCGCCAACACCGACCTTCTTCCCCGGCCTGACCAGCGCGCGCCACAAGTCTTCTCCAACCGGCTCAGTCAGCAGAACCTCAATCAACCCGCGCGGCTCTTGCCTATCGCGCACACTCGTACGACGACCATAAAGGCGCGCCGGAATCACTCGGCTGTCATTGAGAACCAGTAAATCCCCGGGCGATAGAAGCGATGGAAGGTGAGAAAAATTCGCATCCCGCAGGTCCCCGCTGGCACGATTCACCACCAGCATCCGGCTTTGCCCGCGCTCCGCAGGCGGCTCTTGTGCGATCAAGTCCGCCGGCAACTCGAAATCGAAATCGTCAACCCGCAACCCATTAGTCCCAGGGCCAGCCTCGCTCATCGCGTGGCCTTCCTGAAATACTCCAGCGCCGCCAGCCGCGCTCGTTCAATAGCCGCATTGAGCTCTTCACGCTTCGGCTCGAACTCATCGACAGCCAGCTCGCTCGGCACCTGCGTCCACCGCGCCCAACTCACGCATATCCGCGTAAACGGTTTCGGGATGAGGAAATGGTCCCAGGAACGCATCGTCCATGCGCGCTCCGGTTGCAGATGGAATGCCCCAATGCGTGCGCCCGTCATCTGCGCCAGCTTGATTGGTCCCATCTTCGTCTGATAGATCGGGCCACGCGGCCCATCGGCAGTGAAGATGGCCGGCCTGCCGCTGTCGATCACGTCCTTCAGCCCCAGCAGCCCTTCACGCGCGCCTCGAGAGCTCGACCCCCGTACGGCATCGAATCCGAACAGCCGCAGAATGCGCGTAATCAGTTCGCCATCGAAGCTGCGGCTGATCAGGATGGTCGCCCCGGTGGTCCGGAAGTAGACCGTACAAGGCAATACGCACTGATGCCAGAAGCAAAAAATCTCAGCCCCAGCACCGCGCCCACCCACAAGCGGAGTAACACCCTCTTCGCCAATTTCCTCAAACCGCCAGGTAAGGCTAACCAGCCACAGCAGCCCCCAAACCACGCGCGGCACAACGGCCAGCACAATGCGTTGGCTCAGCTTGAATCTGGGACTGTCTTTGCTAATCACTTCTTCAATTCTAGCTGTACCGCAGCCACCGCAGCAGCTCCGGCAACGTAGCCCGCTTCCCATACATCAGAATCCCCACCCGATACAGCCGCGACGACACCCACAGCGTCCCCCAGATAGCCAGAATCATCAGTCCGATCGACACGCCAAACTGCCAAGCCGGTGGCGTCTGCGAAGCCATCCGAAGGAACATCACAATCGGCGCCGTTGGCGGAAAAAATGACGCCGTCACCGACCACACCGAGTTCGAGTCGTTGATGATCAGCAGAATCATCGCAAAGCTCAGCCAGGTCGGCGCAGCCGCCAGTGGCATGTACATTTGCAATTCCTGTTCCGTCTCGCAAGTCGCGGCAAGCCCCGCAAACAGCGAGCTGAATAGCAGAAATCCAAGCAGGAAGTACACCGGAAACAGCACGCATTCCACCCACGAAAAGTGAATCGTGAAATCGCCGGTCAGCACGGCAGCAGCAAGCGGAGAAACAAAAATGGCCGCGCCCGCAACCAGCCATATCCCTATCTGAGTAAGCCCCACGGAGCCCGCGCCCACCAGCTTTCCGGCCAGCATGTCGCTCGGCTTCACCGTTGCCAGCATCACTTCAAACACCCGCGAAGTCTTCTCCTGAATGATGGACCGAGCCACGTTCATTCCATAAATCATGGTCGTCATGGTCAGCAGCAGCGCCATCGCGTAGCCCTTCCAAAACGAAGCCATTGCATTGCTCTTGACCAGTTGCCCGTCTTTCTTGACCTGGAAGCTCTGAATCGAAGTCCCCTTCAGAAGCGCATCCGCGTCATTCTGCTTCATCCCCGCGCCAGTCAAATGCTCGCTCACCAGGCTATTATCCAAAGCATCCTTCAGCCGCGCACTACTCATGAAGTCGCCCGCGGATTGGGAATAATAATTAGCCGTTGGCACTCCGCCCGCAGGCGTCTCAATCCATAACAGCCCATCGATCGCCTTGGTCCGCACCTCCTCCATCAATGCTGCCCGGTCCTCCGCCTTTGCCGGAGCCACCACATCGACAACCGCCTTCGAATCCTTCCCACTCGTCAGCCGATTGTGCAAATCGTTGGCCAGCGCAACATCGCTTGAGGCAATTGCCATGTGCTTGTTCGCGCCCAGTCCAAGCGACGAAAGATAGCTGATGCCGAACACCACTGCCAGCGCCGCCGGAAGCCCAATCGTCGACAACTTGAAGGCCTTGCTCTTTACCTGCTCAAAATATTCCCGTTTGGCAATTAGAAGAATATTACGCATCGGACTTGCCTCCCACGGTCTTGATGAAAATCTCTTCGAGCGATGGCTCCACCAACTCAAATCTGTAAATGCTGGCCACTGCCGCGGCCTCATGCAGCAGCTTCTGCGCGTTGCCGTTTTCCTTCAGCCGAATCTCCGCGTGGCCTGAATAATTCTTCCACTCGGCAATCTCATCGCTGTTCAAAAAATCCGCTGGGCCTTCAAACTCCACAATCACGCGATTCCGCTCGTAAGTAGACTTGATCTCCCGCACCTTGCCGGCCAACACCGCGCGCCCATTGTTCACCAGGCAAATCGAATCGCAAAGCTTCTCCACCTGATCCATCCGATGCGTAGAAAACAGAATCGCCTTGCCCTGGCTTTTCAGTTCCAGCAAAGTCTGCTCCACCAGCACCGCATTCACCGGATCAAGCCCGCTGAACGGCTCATCCATCACAATCAACCCCGGGTCATGCAGCAGAGAAGCAATGAACTGAATCTTCTGCTGCATGCCCTTTGAAAGCTCTTCCGTCTTCTTGTTAAGCGATTCGGCAATGTCCATGCGGTTGGCCCACGTCGTTGCGCGTTTGCGGGCCTCTTCCGCACTCAACCCATGCAACTGGCCAAAGAAAGTCAGCTGGTCCAGGACCTTCATTTTCTTATAAAGGCCGCGTTCCTCCGGCAGATAGCCCACGCGCTCCAGGCTCTTGCGTTCGAACGGCTTTCCGAACAAGCTGATCCGCCCAGAGTCCGGCATCGTAATGCCCATCATCATGCGGATCGAACTCGTCTTGCCCGCCCCATTCGGCCCCAGCAATCCAAACATCTGTCCCGCATCAATCGACAAACTAAGGTTATTGACGGCAACCTTGTTTTCGTAAGCCTTAGTTACACCCGCGAGCTCAACAACTGCCATGGTTTCTCCCGCTGCATCTGAAGCCGTTTTGGCGCCTGCTGATCCGGGAAACGACCTGTCAGCAGTTTAGCAAAGCACACATCCACGAAACTGTCTCATCCCAGCCAACTCAACCTCAATTCTTCCCTATTACCTCCGCCTACTTCTGTCCTGATTCCGGTCAAATTTTTACTCCCAGTACATCCTTCTTGTGCCCACCAATCCTCAAAAGCAAAAATATTTGCTACCAAAGTGGGATTTACCCGCCGACCAAAGAGGGAGACCCAAACGAATGTCCAGCGGGTAAAGTTGGTTCAGCAATTCGGAGAGTGGAATGGCAACGCTGTTATCTATGTATGAGTTCGATAACGATTTCCTAAAACCTGATCCTCATGCGATAAAGCCCCAACTGGGGCCGACCGACAGGCCTAAATCCCTGGCTGCTCTGGATGTGCGTCAATCGGTTCTGGAGGAAATTGCGCTCAAGACGCTCTACCTTTCCGGATCGCTTTCGGTCCTTGAGCTCGCCGAGAAAATGCGCCTCGGTTATGAAGTCGTAGACGCCCTCTTCAGCCAACTGCGCGCCGAGCAGCTCTGCCTGGTCACCGGAATGACCGGCCATGTGCATCAAATCGCCATCACAGCCCAGGGCAGAACGCGAGCCACTGAACTCCTCACTCACTGTCATTACACGGGCGCCGCGCCTGTGTCCTTTGAAAGATATTGCGAGCAGACCCGCAAGCAGAGCGTTAAGAAAGTCGATGTCTGCGCCGCCGACGTCCAGCGCGGATTCGCTCACCTCGTTGTCGACCCCGAGACCCTCCGCAAATTGGGTACTGCGCTAAACTCCGGCAGCTCCGTTTTCATCTGGGGCCCTGCAGGAACCGGAAAAACCACAATGGCCGAGACCCTCTCCAAGGTGCTCGCCGACGATCTGGTTTGGATTCCCTACGCCGTAGAAGTTGATGGCCAGATCATCACCGTCTTCGACCCCTCCATCCACAAGCGTGTGCAGGAATCAGAGCCCGAGGACCGCGACGCGCGTTGGCTTTTATGCCAGCGTCCCTCCGTGCTCGTGGGCGGCGAATTGACCGCCGAGATGCTCGACCTTCAGTTCAACCCAACCTCGAAATTCTATGTCGCCCCCGCGCAGATGAAGGCCAACAACGGCGTCCTCATCATCGACGACTTCGGCCGCCAGCGCCTGCGCCCCGAAGAGCTGCTCAATCGCTGGGTCGTTCCGCTCGATCGCAGAATTGATTTCCTCACCCTCGCGGGAGGAAAGAAGATTGAAGTCCCATTCGAAATGCTGGTCGTGTTCGCATCCAACATGGACCCGGCAGAACTAGTCGACCCCGCATTCCTGCGCAGAATCCAGACCAAGATTCGCGTCGGCGAAGTCTCAGATCAACAGTTCTGCGAAATCTTCCGCCGCGTAGCCGCCACCAACCAGGTCGCCTATGACGCCAGCATTCCATTCGACCTGATCGATTTCATCCGCACCCACCTGCAGCAGGAATTGCGCTCCTGCTACCCCCGCGACATCGTGAACCAGGTCTGCTGGTCCGCCCGCTACGAAGGCCGCAAGCCCTACGTCGACCGCCCAGCCCTCAGGCAAGCCATAGAAGCTTACTTCCTCGCCAAGTCCTAAGTCTTAATCCGATTGATCCGACTAATACCTGGGTGCCCCCGATCTCGCTTCTGAGACCGGGGATACCTCATCGCTCCCTTAAACCACCTTCATAGCCTCCGGGTCCCAATGCGCAACCGCACCCTTCTCGATGCTCAAATTGCTCAACAGCGCCGCCCCTGCAGCGCGGAACCCGAACACCGCATCCTCCACCACCGGCAGCCTGCTGCGAACCGATGAGAAGAAATTCGAGAAGTGATCGTAGCTGTCGGAATACCCCTCCGCCGCCACATACTTTTCGAATCCAGCCGGCGGCGCGCCCTTCGGATGCTCACGCGGATACTTTGCGTGGTACTCCTCAAGAATCCTCTTCTGCATCGCCAGCGTGAACGTGTCGATCATCAAGCCGGGCTCTTTCTCTCTCGGAACACGATTCACGCTCACTGAGTTCCCTGCAATCTCCATCGTTCCTTCCGACCCGGTAAAGATCAACCCTTCGCTCTCTTCGCCGCCGTCCACAAAGTTCACCCGCAAGCTCAGATTGAAGCCCTCGTTGTAGTCGAAAATCCCCAGCATCACATCCAGAGCATCGCGTCCATCTTTCCAGAAGCGCAATCCGCCCGTAGCCAGGCCGCGCACCGGACCCTTTGCGCCGGTGATGAAATGCGTTCCGCTGAACAGGTGTACAAACAGATCGCCGGCCACGCCGGTTCCGTACGCCTTCCACTTCCTCCATTGGAAGAAATGCTCGGCATTGAAAGCAATCTTCGGCGCTGTACCCAGAAAGCGCGGCCAGTCGCAAGTCTCAGTCGAAGCATCCAGCGGCACCGTATAGCTCCAGGCGCCCATGGTCGAATTACGATCCCACCGCGCTGTCACCATATTCAGCTGGCCAATCGCACCTGACGCCAAAAGCTCCTTCGCCTTCGCGTAAATCACAGAACTGACCCGCTGGCTTCCCACCTGCAGAATGCGTCCCGTCGACTTCGAAGCCTCAATCATCTCCGGCCCATCGGCATAGACATGGATCATCGGCTTCTCGCAATACACATCCTTGCCGGCCTTCATCGCATCCACTGAAACCTTTTTGTGCCAATGGTCCGGTGTGCCAATAATCACCGCGTCAATATCCTTGCGCGCAAGAATTTCGTTGTAGTCGCGCGTGGTAAATGTGTCCGGTCCCCAGAGCTCCTTGCTGTGCTCCAGCCTGCCGTCATAGCAATCGGCCACCGCAACCAGCTTCACGCCAGGAACCATAAGCGCAACCTTGGCGTCCTCCATCCCCTTGCCGCCCGCGCCAATCAGCGCAATCTGAATATTGTCATTCGGCGAAACCGGGGCCGGCGCATCAACTTTACCCAATCCCAGCGAATACATCCGTGGACCAAGCATCGTCCCCGCCGACACCGCCCCTGCGACCCTCAAAAAATTCCTGCGATTAAAGTCCGTCACCTTAGCCCCCTTCGGCTCAATAGTTTTCCACCGCATACAACCATACACCGCCGGAGGTCGGCTCGGCGTTAGAACACCCACAAACGCTGGGTGCCCCACTTCTTGCATGCGCTCCAAGTTCAAAGAGATGAACGCTCTAAAAATCACGCTAAAACTTTTGTGCTAATTCTGAGCTACTCCATACGCGGCAATCTTGTTCTCTGAAAAGTAACTTCCGGGTAGCCGACAATCCGCGCGTAGGCTGACAATCGTCCTCGAAATAGAGCCGACTTGATGGGAAAAACTCTCTGGCTCCAAAGAAGTGAGATAGGATTTGATCCATCATGACCCGAGATGTTCTGTCGTACTTTGTTGCACTGCTGCTTGCGATGCTGTGGGGTTTCCTGTTGGCACCCCGGCTACTTAGGCAACTTGGAGTTCCAATCCCGCTGAAGTGGCGGGAGCGTAAACAACTCCACTTGAACCCCGGCCAAAACGTACTTTGGGGCGTGTTCGGCTGGGGCGTGTCCATGATCATCTACGATAGAACGAGCCACTACCTTCTGTGGATTCTAACTAGAAATTTGGCTGATAAACCGACGTTTTGGCGGTTTGCGGGATCCATACTCCTTTGGTCTTTGATTGGAGTCGTTTTTGGGGTTTTCACCGCATTGCCGAATAGAAAAGAAGACGGCAATTGATTCGACGTGTTCTTTTCAGGGAAACTCCCGAATAACGGGCAAACCGTCAGTTACTGGTTGATCAACACTGGCCGAAGACGCGCTGGGAGAATTTGTGCTAATTTGTGCTAGTTGATGGGTACACCGTGCCCAATGTGCCCATCCTGCCCATTGTGTTTTCTATAACTTACGTGGAATCAATGCCGCTACGTGTTGGTGCCCCATCCATTCCGCTTCTTTCCGCGGAGTGGGTCGGATGCCACGAACTTCGAACCCCCACATTCTCCCTCCGTTTGTCCCGCCAGACGCAAGCCGTTATAGCATCAACAGTGTGCCCGGTCTCGAAACCCCAGTAATGTATGTGCGCGGCGTTGGCCCCAAAGTCGCCGAAATCCTCGCGCCCAAAAGCATCCTGACCGCCGAAGACCTCCTCTACCACCTTCCCTTTCGCTATGAAGACCGTCAGAATCCCCGCAGCCTTGACGAGCTCAAGCCCGGCGAAATCGCCTCTGTCATCGCCGAGGTCCGCGGCTCCATCCTTATGCGCACCAGCAAGGCCCCCATTTTCGAATTAACCATTGGCCAGGGCCGCTGTGCCATGAAATGCATCTGGTTCAACGGTACCTACCTCAACGGAAAATTCCACGCCGGACAAACCATCGCCGTCTACGGCAAGCTCGAGCCATCCCGCTCCAGCAGCAATCTCAAAATGATTCAGCCGCAATTCGAGCTGCTCCCCGACGCCAGCGACGACGCTGAAACGCGCCTGCTCGAAGTCGGCCGCATCACCCCAGTCTATGAGTCGCTCGGCGGCAGCCGTCTCGCCTCCCGCTGGCAGCGAAAAGTAATCTTCAATCTCCTCGAATCCATGCGCGGTATCGTCCCCGAATGCCTTCCTAAAGAGATGCTCGCCCGCCTCAGTCTTGCCGATCGCGAGACCGCCCTTCGCGAAGTTCATTTCCCTCCTGAAGGCACCAATTTCACCCACCTCCAGGCCTGCTCAACCCCTGCGCACCGCCGCCTGATTTTCGAAGAGCTATTCTTCCTCGAACTCGGTCTCGAGCTCAAGCGACGCCGCATGAGAGACCGCGCCGGCATCGCCTTCGCCACCACCGACAAAGTCCGCGAAGCCATCCGCGAAGTGCTGCCCTTCCATCCCACCACCGCACAAAAGCGCGCGCTGGGCGAGATCGTAGCCGACATGCGCCAACCCAGCCCCATGCGTCGCCTGTTGCAAGGGGACGTAGGCTCAGGCAAAACCATCGTCGCGCTTCAAGCCATGCTCGTTGCCATGGAAAACGGCTACCAGGCCGCGCTCATGGCCCCCACCGAGATCCTCGCCACGCAGCATTTCCTGGCCGCCCGCAAGCTCCTCGAGCGCTCCTCCCGCAAGCCGCGCATAGTCCTGCTCACCGGCTCTCTCGACGAAGATCGCAAGCGCCACACGCGCAGCCTCATCAACCGCGGCGAGGCCCAACTCATCATCGGCACCCACGCCCTGATTGAAGAGAAAGTCGAGTTCGATCGTCTCGGCCTCGTCGTCGTCGACGAGCAGCACCGTTTCGGCGTAATGCAACGCTTCAAGCTGATGAAGAAGCCCAACCAGTTGGAGCCGGACGTCCTCGTGATGACCGCAACGCCCATTCCACGCACCCTCGCGCTCTCCCTCTACGGCGACCTCGATCTAAGCGTCCTCGACGAGCTACCACCCGGACGAACCCCCATCGTCACCCGTCGCGTTCCCGGCAACGATTCCGAAAAAGTCTGGGATTTTGTCCGTAAGCAAGTTGAAAAAGGCCGCCAGGCCTACATCGTTTATCCCGTAATCGAAGGAAGCAAAGACGACCAGCCAGAGCTAGATTTCTCCCATGACGAACCCGAGACCTCCCTAGCGCCACCGCCGCCCATCGCCCGCAAATCCGCCCGCAAAGGAAAAACCGCAAACCTTTTCCCCAAGGCCGCGCAGGAAGCAAATCCCACAACCTATTCAGGTCTGAAGTCAGCCGTAGAGATGCACGAAAAACTCCGCACCGGCCCACTAGCCGGCCTGCGTCTTGGCCTGCTCCACGGCCGCCTTTCTCCCGACGAAAAGGAAGTAACCATGCGTCGCTTCCAACGCGGAGAAATCGATGTGTTAGTCGCAACAACGGTCATTGAAGTAGGCGTCGACGTCCCCAACGCCACCGTCATGGTTGTCGAACATGCGGAGCGCTTCGGCCTAGCCCAGCTCCACCAGCTTCGCGGCCGCGTCGGTCGAGGAGCCGCCAAGAGCTACTGCATTCTCATGACCGGCCAGAAAATATCGCCGTTAGGCGAGGAGCGCCTCAACGCCATGGTCCGCACGCAAGATGGATTTGAGCTTGCCGAGCTCGACCTCTCCATGCGCGGCCCCGGCGAGTTTTTCGGCACCCGTCAGGCAGGCCTGCCCGAATTCCGCGTTGCTAACCTGGTAAGAGATCGCCAATTGCTCGAACTGGCCAAGCTAGAAGCCAGCCGCTTCGCCAACGCACCAACTCAACCCCGCGCCAGCGAAGCAGCCGACCCCGAGCGCGCCCGCGTCTGGGCACGACTCAAAGAAGCATGGCAACGCCGCTACGGCCTGGTCGAAGCCGGCTAACCCCGTCTTAACTCGCTGAGGAAAAAACTCGAAACGGTGAAGGGTACGGGCTTCAGCCCGTACACGATGTTCGCCAAAATTAACCTGGGCTTTAGCCCCTGAGGCACCCTCTTCTGCCCACTCAACACGCCGCCGACCCACGAACCCTCTCCACCGGAAAGGTCTGAATCTCCAGATCAACGCTTGCAATCTCCGCACCGCAATCCGCCTGATTGCTCCGCGTACACTGGCACAGCTCCGTGAAGCGAATATGCCCGCTCTGACTTAACTCCAGCCCCGCCGCAATCAGCAACGTATACATATCCACACACGCCTGCCGCTCAAATTCGAACAGCATCGTCACCATGCCTGTATCGTTCGCTCCACGGCTCAAAACCCACCCGCCACAGCCAAGAATCGCTCCGGTAAGCGTCTGCACCAGATGTGACGGCTCGGCCGCGGAGACAGCCTTCATCTCCATCGCCCAGGGAATGCTTGCGGGGCGCTCCATTTCACGGGCTGGCGTCATCAGCTTCACAATCCGCTTATCGGAACAACCCCCGCCACCTTGACGATTGTCCCGGACTCGCACGCCGTTTGACCCGCGATGGCACATCCCCACCCCTGCGCCGCCCTCAACCCCTTTCGAAAGTAATTGGAACGACCTCCCTATCCGGCCGCCGAAAAGGTCAGATGATTTAGCTTGATAAACAGCATGATTATTGGCACTGGAATCGACATGGCCGAAATCGGCCGCATCCAGCAATCCATCGACCGCTATCGCAGCCGCTTTCTCGACCGCATCTACACCCCTGCCGAGCAAGCCTACTGCCTGCGCAAACGCAACTCCGCGGAGAGTTTCGCCGCCCGCTTCGCCGCCAAGGAAGCCGGCGCAAAAGCTCTCGGCACCGGCATCAGCCGCGGCGTAAGCTGGCTCGAAATCGAAGTCGTTCGCGAACCCGGCGGAAGACCCACCCTCAAGTTTCATGGCCGCGCCGCATCGTTCGCCGCACGCCTTGGTGTAGCCCGCGCCGCCCTCTCCATCACCCATACCGCAGAACTGGCCATGGCTAGCGTCATTCTTGAAGATGCGTCCTGAAGTCGTTGAAAATGAGTCCTGAATCCGTCGCGTCTGCTATCCTCTAGGCGACGACATGCTCATTCCAGCCAGGAGAGTGCCGTGCCAAGCCGCAAAGAGATCCAATGGTCGCAGTTGAGAGTCGGGGCGCTCGTCCTCGTCTCCATGATCGTGCTGATCGGGCTCATCATCCTTATGTCCGGCTCTACCGGCGGCCTCTTCGCGCACAAAATCGTACTCCGCGCCTACTTCAAAAATGCATCCGGCCTCAAAGACGGTGCCGAGGTCACGCTTGAAGGCGTAACCATCGGCAACGTGGTGCGCGTGCGCGTGGTTCCCGAGCGCGATCCGACGCCGGTCGAGGTCTCCATGAGGGTGGGCGAAGAGTTCAAAGGATTCCTGCACACGGATTCAACCGCGGCAATCGTGCAGGCTGGCGTTCTGGGCGACAGTTATGTCGATATCAGTTCGTTGCATGCTTCCGGCTCCTCGCCAAAGGACAACGCGGAGTTGAAGACCACCGACTCGCCCAGCATTCAGGACATGATCCAATCCAGCCAGGTTTCTATCGACGAAATTAAAGGCCTGACCAAGAAACTTGAGACACTTGCAGACACCTTGAATTCCAAGCAGGGCACAGTAGGCCAGCTGATCAACGACCCTGGGCTCGCCCAAAAATTCCAGCGCATCACCAGCGACCTTCAATCCATTACCACCGCTATCGCCAGCGGCAAAGGCACGCTCGGCAAGCTCGTCAATGACGACACGCTCTATACGCACGCCAACGCCACCATCGACCGCCTCGACAAGATCACCGCCGGCATCGAGGAGGGCAAGGGCACTGCCGGCAAGTTCGTCAAAGACGACGCCCTCTACAACAATCTGAACTCCACCGTCTCCAACGCCAAAGAGCTGATAGCCGAGATCAATGCCGGCCACGGTTCCATTGGAAAACTAGCCCGTGACCCCGCCTTCGCCAAGAAGCTGGACGACACCGTTACCCGCCTTGACAGCATTCTCACCAGTGTCGATGAGGGCAAAGGATCGATAGGTCAGTTTGTCCAGAACCGCTCCCTCTACGACCACGCCGACGGGGCCCTCGACCAAGCTCAGCAGTTGGTAAAAAGCATGCGCGAGAATCCCAAAAAGTACCTAGTAATCCAGCTGAAAGTCTTCTAAGCAAACAACGTTCAAATCAAGATCGAACCGTCATCCCGGGAGCTGAACTCTCATCCTGATAAATGAACTGTCTTCCCGAGAAATGAACCGTCATCCTGAGGATTAAACTGTCATCCTGAGCGAAGTCGAAGGACCTGTGGTTGCTTTTCGGGTTCTTCTTAGCTCGCCCAATTACCGCTTCCTATATCGCCTACCCTCAAACAAGACACAATCCCAGGAACTTCCCCGCCATAACTTCCGTACTCACAAGCATCGGAGAAACCTTTGCCCTTCAAATTCCCACCGAAGTTGATCCTCCTCAGCCTGATCGCAGCCGCCATCGCCATCCCAATAGCCCTTCACACACCCAAGCCCGCAATGGCCGCCTCCACCACTGCCCCGACATACGACAAGAACGGCCAAATGCTCCCTCCCACCAACTATCGCGAGTGGGTTTACCTCACCACCGGAATGGACATGAGCTACACTCCCAAGATGAAAGGCATGGAAAACCAGTCCACGTTCGACAACATCTTCGTCAATCCGGAAGCCTACCGCAGCTTTCTCGAAACCGGAACATGGCCTGACAAGACAGTGATCGTACTGGAAGCACGGAATGCGCGCAGCAAAGGCTCCATCAATCAGAACGGCCACTTTCAAGCCGGTGGCGTCGAAGATATTGAAGTCCACGTAAAAGACGAAGCGCGCTTTCCCGGCAAGTGGGCATTCTTCTCGTTCAATCCCGTCGGTGGAAATGGAAAGCTTTTCCCCCAGGCAGCAGATTGCTACTCCTGCCACGCCGCCCACGCCGCCGTAGACACAACCTTCGTCCAGTTCTACCCGACATTGCTTCCCATCGCCCAGAAAAAGTCCACTCTCAGCGAAGCATTCTTAAAGGACGAAGCCGCGTCCAGCAAATAGAACTCCTGGTCACACCAACTGCTCGTCACACCAACTGCTGGTCACACCAACTGCTGGTCACACCAAGAAATTTATCATCCTGAGCGACCGTAGGGAGCCGAAGGACCTGCGGTAGCCTTTCGCGCTCTTCTCTTAGACCTCGTATCCAGCGACCGGCGCTGACTAGCTGACTAGCTGACTTGCCGACCCGCTGCCCCGAAACATCTTCCAAAACTCCGCATAACCCTTCAGCCGCACCACCTGAAAATAATCGCTAGCCACAAGATAAAAAGCCACGGCCAACGCTGAAATCACATGCAGCGCATCCTCACCAAGCACATCGTTGAACGGCAGCGGCGCAGCGGAAAAAACCATGGCGAGAATAATCAGCGCCAGGTTCACAATCCCCATCACCATATTGATCTCGACCAGTTTGCCGGTGAACGCCTTCCCCAGCCTGAAGCTTTGCCCCAGCGACGAAACCGCCGACCGCCCTTCCAGAACCATCACAATCGGAGCAATCGAAAGCGCCCAACTCACCAGCGCCCAGGCAGTAAAGAATCCCAGCGAAAGAAAAATCGCCCAGCACGCAAATCCCACCAGGTCCGGCTCCGCGCCCGCAGTAATATGCGTAGCCGCCACCCATTCAATCGAGCGGAACCATCCCCACCAGGCCACCCCCAGCAGCACTAGCCAGGCAGCCTGCAGCAACATCATCTGCAATGGCCGGAAAGCCACGCGCGCACCGAGTTCTGGATCAATGCGCTTCAAAACCAGGCCGCGCCCCAGCCCAGACACAACCACCCAGAAAATTGCAGCCACCGGTGTCAGCCACGCCAAAATCGCAACCATATGCGGCTCGTAAAGCCCCCACGCATGCGCAATCTGCACCGCCGCCACCCACGGATTTTGCGGATCGACCGCATTCAGCCCCGAAGATTCCACCGGCAGCGCAGTGAGAATTCCCTGCGCCTCAATCCAGCAAACCACCAGAAACGGAATCCCGAAAACCCACCGCCAGCAAATCTCGATCCCCGTCAGCGCAGGCCTGTCAAATATCCATCCCATTTGCCCGACAAGCGACTGTGTCCCGCGCAGCGGAGCACCCCTCATCGAACCACCAAATTCACAAGTTTACGCGGCACCACAATCAGCTTGACCACGGTTTTCCCCGCAATGCGCGACTGAATCTTCTCATCCGCCAGCGCCGCCGTCTCAATGGTCTTCACATCGGCATCGGCAGCCACCCGCACCACCGTCACCAGCTTGCCATTGATCTGCACCGGAATTGCCAGCTCGTCTTCTTTCGCTAATTCAACATCGCTTGCAGGCCAGGGCGCGCGCAAAATCGAGCTCTCCTCACCCAGTGCTTCCCAAAGTTCCGCCACAAGATGCGGAGCAAATGGAGCCAGCATCAGCACCAGCGACCGCAGCAACTCAAGCATCACGGGCGGCGGCACATCCCCGGCTGCAAGCTGCGCATCTGCCCCCTGAATCTCGTTCACCAATTCCATGATGGCCGCGACACAAGTATTGAAGTGCCAGCGTCCCTCGAAGTCCATCGTGATCTTCGCGATCGTCTGATGCAATTTCCGAAGCAACTGCAGCGAAATTCCAGTAGGAGCGTCAGCCTGCTGACCACGCCCCGCCCGCGCCACCGCAGCATACTTCGTCACCAGCCGCCAAACGCGCCCCAGAAACCGGCTAACCCCGGCCACTCCATCTTCCTGCCAATCCAGATCTCTATCCGGCGGCGCAGCAAATAGCGCATACATCCTCGCCGCATCCGCCCCATACCGCGCCACCATGTCGTCAGGCGAAACCACGTTCCCCTTCGACTTCGACATCTTATGGCCATCCTTGATGACCATGCCCTGCGTGAACAGCCGCCGCGCCGGCTCATCGTTCTCAACCAGCCCCAGATCGCGCATCACCTTCGTCCAGAAACGCGAGTAGATCAAATGCAGAATCGCATGCTCCACGCCGCCAATATATTGGTCGATCGGGAACCAATACTTCACAATCTCCGAATCGAACGGCGCCTTCGCATTGTTCGCATCCGTATACCGATAGAAGTACCAGCTCGAATCGACAAAAGTGTCCATCGTATCGGTCTCGCGCTTCGCCGGGCCGCCGCATTTCGGGCAACTCGTATTCACAAACTCGGGCACCCGCCCCAGCGGCGAACCACCCTGCTGCGTAATCTCAATCTGATCCGGCAACAAGACTGGCAACTGGTCATCCGGCACCGGTATCGGCCCGTCTCCATCGCAATGAGATTCGCAATAAACCATCGGAATCGGCGTGCCCCAATAGCGCTGCCTGCTTACGCCCCAGTCCTTCAACCGGTAAGTCACCTTGGCCTCGCCAAACCCCTTGGCCGTAGCAATCTCCTGAAGCTTCTTCTCCGCCTCCACACAAGTGAGCCCGTCGAACTCCCCTGAGTTCACCAGCACGCCATCTTCCGAAACAAACGGCAGCACCACAGCCAGCGACCGATCCTCAGGATGAATAACCTGCTGAATCGGCAGCCCATACTTCGTCGCGAATTCAAAGTCCCGCTCATCGTGTGCCGGCACGCTCATAATCGCGCCCGTTCCATAGTCCGCCAGAATATAATTCGCCACCCAGATAGGCACGCGCTCGCCGTTATAGGGATTCAAAGCGAACCGCCCCGTCGCAATCCCATGCTTCTCAATAGCGCCCAGGTCTCCAGCCTCACGAGCCTTCTTCTGCTGCTCGATCAGCTCATCCACCTGCGCCTTCAACTCAGAATCGACAGCAGTGAAGGCCGCCACCAGCGCATGTTGCGGCGCAAGCTGCACACTAGTAGCCCCAAAAATCGTATCCACCCGCGTAGTAAAAACCCGTATACGCACAGCCTTGTCATCCTGAGCGGGGCGCAGCGCAGTCGAAGGACCTGCGTCTTCCGGTTCTGACCACTGACCACTGACCACTGATCCCTGGATTTCTTCAAGGAAGAAATCCACCTCCGCCCCTTCACTCCGCCCAATCCAATTCCGCTGCATGGTGCGGACTTTTTCCGGCCACCCATCCAGCTTGTCCAGCCCCTCCAGCAATTCCTGCGCATAAGCCGTAATGCGGAAGAACCACTGCACCAGGTCCCGCTGCTCAACAATCGTGTCCTCATGCCGCCAGCAGCGCCCATCGATCACCTGCTCGTTCGCCAGGACGGTACAGCACTCCGGACACCAGTTCACCTTGCTCTTCTTGCGATAAGCCAGGCCGCGCTCATACATCCGCAAAAAGAACCACTGGTTCCACTTGTAGTAATCGGGCAGGCAGGTAGTCACTTCCGTAGCCCAGTCGAACGCCATGCCCAGGCGTCCAAACTGTCGCTTCATTCCGGCGATGTTGGCCAGCGTCCACTCCCGCGGCGGAACATTGTTTTTGAGCGCAGCATTCTCCGCCGGCAGCCCAAACGCATCCCACCCCATCGGATGCAGCACGTTATAGCCCCGCATCCACATATGCCGCGCCAGCGCATCGCCAATCGAGTAATTCCGCACATGCCCCATGTGCAGCTGCCCGCTCGGATAAGGCAGCATCTCCAGCACATAATATTTCGGCTTGCCACAGCTCGCAGGCTCAGCAGCATAGAGCGCCGGGTCCGCAGCCCACCGCGCCTGCCATTTGGGTTCAATCGTAGCCGGGTCGTATCGCAATTCTTTGTCGTCCGCCATAAGGCTTTAGTCTAAACGGTGCGGCGACAATCGCGATCCAAACACACGCTAACTTGCTAACTCGCTATCCCCGCGCAGCGGGGGCTAACTCGCTGCACTTGTTTGGGGAATCTCGTGCTCAGCTGTTTGCAATGTCGAACTTGCCGCTAATCCGACTCTTGTTTCCTACTGCGGGCACCGAACCTCGTTGTGAATTTCCTCAGTCACAAGCTCGAAATCCTGCGGTGCCTGAAAAAGCGCCGGATCCGGCTCTCCCGGCGTAAACTTCACCAGCTCCCTGGTCGACTTCCCTGCTTGCGGGTCGTCAACCACCTGGCGCATATTGATTCCCGACAATCCCGGCGTCGTCGAAAACCAAACCTCATCCACCCGCACCAGCGCATCGCTGTTCCCAATCTCACTCACCGGGATCGTCCTGGTCGTGCGGTGCCCTTGCGCCTCCACACCCTCAAATGTCTGCGTTCCCAGATCTTCCATCTTGGGCTTTTCACGCTGGCTTATTTGCGTATGAGGCATCGGAGGAAGTGTGTTCGCAGCGCACCCCGATCCGGCCGCTCCTTGCTCTTGCTGATTTCTCACCGTCACCCGCTGCCCTGGCGTAGACCAATAAGTAAGTGTCTTAGCCACAGGATCGTTGACATTCACGCTAGTGTGCACCGTCTGGCCTTCGATCTGAGCGGTGGACGTCGTTGAAGTCAGCGTGCGCCCCTGCGAATCGCGAGCCATGATCTCCGTCGTCTCACGAGTAATCGTGCTCCCATTCGCCAGCGTCCGCACATTCGTGGTCTTGAACTCCGCCGTGTAAGGCAGCTTCGCCTGGCGCGCAGAATTACCCACCAATCTTGTCCTGGACTGAATACCATCAACCTGCCCAGCAGCCGTAAGCGCCAAGCCAGCAACCACCGCCAACGCCAACATTCCCCAAACACGTTCGGGCATAATAAGACCTCCCCAAGTCCCACCTGGTGACACACACAGTCTGACGCCGCTCTGGACACAAAGCAAGCAGGAATTCAAATTTTCTCTTCGCAATAACCGTCTACTTGAACATCGTCCAGATTAACCCTTCGGCAGCAACGGACTCAGCCAGCTTGGCGTCGGCCCATGCAACTCCGCGTCCTGCCTGTTTTCACGCGTCGCAACCAGCCGGTAACCCTGGTCCAGATCGCTGTGATCGTAAACCCAGACATTGGCGATTTCGACAAGCGCACGTTTCAGGTTAGCCATGATCCGTGGATACCGTTCCCTCAGTTTGTCCTCCGGAACATCGTGTCCACCCTTCAATACCCTCATCGCGACACGATCACTGGACAATTCGGAATCACCCACCCCGATAAAGATGAGGAACACAAAGTAGCCAGCCTTCTCAGCGGTCTTCAAAAACTCCAGCTTGTCGCCGACGGGGTCGGAAAGAACCGTCTCAAAAACAAAGCTTTCGCGCCGTTGCACCATCTGGCGACGGAGATCGTCTGCCAGACTCGCGGCAGCATACGCGTCTATGCTCAGGGATTTCGCAAGAACGTCCGCATTTACAAACGCGAGGGCAGCTTCCGCAAGGTGAGTCTCGAAGTAAGAGGATTTGCCTGCTCCGTTCGGCCCCGCTATCGCTACTACGATGGGACCTTGGTCGAGCAGTTTATTCAGTTTCACGCCGTCCGCTCGATCGACTGCTCGGCGAGATTCGCATTCGCCTCGTGCCATGATCCAGCAGTCGGTTCGGACTCGGTTTCTGCTCTCCCTGTTGCCGAAGAGCTTTCCATCGCCGAACCTTGCTCAACAACGACAAAAACCCGATTCACAAATCGGCCTACAGTCTCTGTACCATCGGCTTCAGTCCGAATGTAAACCCGCGCGTGCCCAGGAAACTGCCTGAAATGTGGGTAGGGTTGGCTTTCGAGATAGGCCTTTGTACGGGCCCGCCCTTCAGCCGTCTCCACCGTGGCTACCAACTCTGACAAGGGTTTTACTCTTCCCGACCGCCGTAACTCCAAAATCTTCTTGCTTGTTAGCAACGGCTCAACGGCTCGCCCCAGCTTCGCCCAAAACTCCACCTGACCGGCAATCGACCGCTCCTGCGCCTCTCCGGCGATCCGAGCATCCAAAACCAACGCGTCCGACAATTTGACCGGCTGTCCCATGCGCATACGGTAGCATAATGCTACCCACAAATCAACCGCCCCCTACTCACTTCTTCGGGCGCGATTCCGGAGGCACCAACCCAGCCACGCGGTAGTAAACCACCAGCTGCCCATAGTGCTCGCCCGAGTGCTCCACAAACCCCCACGCACCATCCGAAAACCGCGCCTGCTGCTTCGCGAAAGGATCGACATAAAGGTCGCCCAATCCCCCATCGCCTTTGCTCTTGATCAGCTCAGCTCCATCCGCGTACGACTTCTTCACGAACGCCACCACCGCCGCCTTAGTCGCGTAGTCAGCCCTCTTCGGATCACCCGACGGCGGCTTCACGCCTTTAGCCGGATTGATGAAATAGTAGTTTCCTCCAGCCGCGTGCAAAAGCTGTTCCGCAAACGACCTCTGCACAGGATTCGGCTTGAAATCGTATTTGTCCTCAGGAAAATCCTCCGCCATCGCAATAAGCTTCCGCCCAACATCGTTCCAGCTATCCAGCAGCACCTTCGACGGGCTATCAGGAGGCTTCGGCGCAGCATCCTTCGCTGCTTGTGAGTTCGCAACAGGCAAAAACAGCGCGGCCACCAGGATAAGTGGAAAACTCTTAGTCAGCATTCTCATGCGTCAATCTCCTTTGAATTCGATCAGTGATCTAAGACGATAGCTCGTTTCATGGACGCCCAGCCATCGAATTCGTTAAGTGCGATGGCAGCTTTATTCCGCGAATTTTGAACGCGGCTAAATCGACAACTCAATTGTCGGCCCTCCAACGCTCGCACCAAAACAAATCTGTCATCCTGAGCGAAGCGTACTTCAGCGGAGTCGAAGGAGCTGTGTTTGTTCTACAAGCGGCTAGTAACGGGTTACGACCCCTGAACCAGGCTCTTCAACACCCGCACATTCCGCTCCTCATCCCCCGGCTCATCCACCGGAGTCTCCGCAATAAACGCCGCATGAGCAAACCGCGCATCGTTCAACAGCCGCCGAAAAGGCTCCACGCCCATCGTCCCCTGCCCTATATGTTCATGCCGATCAAGCTTCGATCCCATCGCAGCCTTCGCGTCGTTGCAGTGCCACACGCGCACCGCCTCAAAGCCCACCGTCTTCTCCACCAGCCCCATCGTCGCCGAGTAGCCTTCGTCGCTAATCATGTCATAGCCGGCAACATGCGTATGACATGTGTCCAGACATACACCCACCGGCGCGCAAGCCTTCAAAAGTTCCACCAACTCCGCCACCTGTTCAAAGCTCCCGCCCAGCGAATACTGTGCCCCCGCCGTATTCTCAATCAGGATGTGAAACTCCGTCCCTTCCCAAGCCAGCCCATCAATCGCCCGCTTGATCGAGTCTGCCGCGAGCCGCAGCCCCTCGTCCCGCGTCAACCCATTCCACGACCCAGGATGCAGCACCAGGTAATCCGCACCAAACGTCAGCGCCCGCTCAATCTCCCCACGAAACGCCGCCACACTTTTCTCGCGAATATCGTCCGTCTTGCTGCAAACATTCACCAGGTAGCTTGTATGGATCACTACCGGCCCCACATCCAGCTTCGCCCGCAGCTCCCTCATGCGCAGAGCCTGTGCCGGATCGACCTTAGGCGCCCGCCACATTCGCGGACTAGAAGAGAAAAACTGAAACGTATTAGCCCCAATCTCCCGCGCCCGCTCCACAGCATTAGAAGCCCCACCCGCCGTCCCCAAATGCACACCAATCCGCTTAGTCATGCGCATAGTCTAACGATTCCACCCCAATGATCGAAACTCTCAAAATTACTGCCATCCTGAGCGAGCGAAGCGAGTCGAAGGACCCGCGGCTGCTTTTGCATTTGCTTTTTTCCGATCGCGCCCAAAATGACGGGTGCACCAGAGCTTGCCCTGAGTCCGTCGAAGGGGCCGGATTTTCATACCTGGGATACTTCGATTCCCAAACCACGCCTCCGTTCCCTCATAAGTCCCGATTAAGAATATCCAGATACTTTGTGTAAACAAACAAACGTCCCCTCCGCTTTCCGCTCGATTCCCCCAAAATTCCCATCTCAGCCAACCGCCCTATCGCTCCCGAAGCCGCCGGAAAGCTAATCCCGGTCGCCAGCGCCGCATTCTTGACTGAAAACAACGGATTCGCCTGCGCGAATTGATAAATCAGAAGAGCCGACGCCGCTCCTCGACCCAACTGCGCTATCTTCTCCTTGTCTTTGCGGAATAGCTCGTCGATACTGCGAGCCGTCTTCGCCGCCTGATTTGCCGTATCCCGCACTCCCTGTAAAAAGAAGTCCAGCCATTGATTCCAGCCATCGTTTTCCCGCGTCCCATTAAGCCGGTCATAATACAAGCGCCGATACTTCTTGAAGAAGAGGCTTAAATACAGCACCGGTTCGCGCAGCATCTGCCCCGCGGTAAGCATGAACGTGATAAGCAATCGCCCCACCCTGCCATTACCATCCAGAAACGGATGGATCGTTTCGAACTGTGCATGAACCAGCCCTGCTCGCACAAGAAGGGGAAGACCGTCTCGTTGGTCATGGAGAAACGTCTCCAGTTGCACCATGCAGTCCACCGCGTATTCAGGAGGAGGAGGCACAAACGCCGCATTACCGGGCCTGGTTCCACCAATCCAGTTTTGGCTCTTCCTGAATTCGCCAGGCTGAGCATGACTGCCGCGACCTTTCGACAGCAAGACTTCATGAATTTCGCGAATCAGACGAAGCGACAGCGGAAAGCCTCCACGCATCCGCTTGAGCCCATGATTAAGAGCAGCCACATAATTCGAGACCTCCTGCACATCGTCGAGCGGAACACCTGGAATTTCAGAGTTTTCGTAAAGCAGCAGGTCGGAAAGCGAAGACTGAGTTCCCTCGATCTGGGAGGAGAGAACGGCATCTTTTCGAACGTAGGAATAGAGAAAAAGATTCAAGTCCGGTAACGCCGACGTCATCCCATCCAGCCGGCCCACAGCTTGATTTGCTTCCGCCAGAATAGACTGGAGTGCCGGAAGATCAAGCACCCGGGAATCCGGTGGTAGATTTCCGGGAACGAACGCGCGAACGCTCTCTCCCGACACTGTAGAGGTGACATAACGGCTGATACCAGCGGGTTGACGAGGTTTGCGCATCCTTGAATAAGAATAATCCTTATTAAAGGATAGTCAGCTATCCTTTAATAAAAAATCGCTTATTAAATGGTCGCCCGCACTATGCCCGGTGCCTCCGGCCAAGTGCCCAAGGTCTGGATTTTCAGGCCTGGGACGGCTATGCATGGCTCTCACGCGCCCTAATCGTCATCATCCTTACTCGCCTTCTTCCGCCGCTCCTTAATCATCGCCGGCACCGCCGCATCCCCCATCGCATCCTTCCAAAGAATCACATTCAGCTTCTGCGCCGGTGCCCGATCCGCATGTCGGAAATCCATCTTCATGCTTTCCTTCGCACCCGCCGCAGTCTTCGCATTAGCCGTATAGATCAGCCCATTGTCCCGATTGGAAACGTCCGCCGCATAAGCCGCCTGATCCCCGGCCCCAGTAAACAGCGAAGAAATCAGTGAACTGAAAGCATCGTTGTTATTCATCGGAGGCAGCCCCAGCAGCGTCTCCATAGTCCGCACCACGCTCACCGTCGAATAGAATTTGCTATCCACAAAAGCAGTTCCATCCGCAGCATGTGGCGCATACTTGCTGATCACCAGCGCAGTGCTCCGATGCGCATCCACATGATCGCCCCCATCCTGCGCATCGTCCTCAAGAACGAAGAACGCCGTATCGTCCCAGAACGGAGAATGCGAGATTGCCTCAACCGCCCTGCCAACCGCAAGATCGTTATCCGCCACCGAAGCCTTCGGCGTCGGTCCTCCGGGCCGCGTCCCTGCCGTGTGATCGTTCGGCAGCCGCAGCATCACAAAATTCGGCATCGTATCTCTGCCCTGCTCTTTGTCCGCAACCCAGCCCTTCAGATGCCGCAGAAATATCTCCACCCGTATCTGATCCGGAACCGACAACTCAAAGTCCGGAGCCTCCTCCGCAAAATGCCCCACCAGTTCCGGCTTCGTCGCAATGTTCGTAGCGATCAGCGGTATCGGCCACGCCCATTTGTTCACGCCGCCGCCCCAAACCTCCGGAATCGCCTCACCCGGTGCAATCGCCTTGTGCGCGCATGCAACCCCCGCAAGCACCGGCCCCTGCTGCGGATTCGCAGTCTTCACCTCATTGCAAAAAGTAGTCGAAATGAATTCCCCAAAGTGATAGTAAGTCTTCCCATGTGCCGCCAGATTTCCCCACAAATATCCGCTCGCCGGCTCATTCACATCGGGAATATTCTGCAGCAACGGCAGCCCCTCAGCCACAACTCCCTCGTAGTCGTAGCTCCGCTCTCCGCCACGATAAGACTGCTGCCACGTCTTCTCCAGATAGTCCGTCCCAATGGCCGCATTCGACCACACATGCCCATCGCCAGACACCTCACCCGAGTCATAAAAGTTATCCAGCACACCAAACTGCAACGCCAGCTTATGCAAGTTCGGAGTAACAGCCTCGCCATACATATTCAGGCTCGCATCGCCATTGCCAACCGGCTTCCCATCCTTCTTCAAGTCACCAAAAATCTGATCGTAAGTCCGATTCTCCTTGATGATGTAAATCACATGCTTGATCCGGCTTTGTTCCGCCCCAGCAAACGAAATCTTCTCCTCCGCCGCCTTCATACGATTCGACTCCAGCACCACCGAAGTCCATTGCCCCAGGTTCTTTTCGACATCCGCCGCGTCCAGCGTTGCCAGCGACCCATGCAGCAATGTAGCAATGTAAGAATAAGGCCGAATAAACCGCTTCCCCTTTGATTCATCCGTAGTCCGCATTGCGGCGCCATTGGGCCCGGTTCCCTTACCCTTTGCGGTAGCCACATAAAGCTTCCCACCAGCCGCGGAAGGGATAAACGCCAGATCCATCGGCATCCATTCTGTCGGAATGAACCCGATCGGTTCCACCATTCCCTGCTTCACTGCTTCATGCGTCAGCTTCTTTGTATCGATCACCGCAACCGCATCGCTGATCGCATTCGCCACATACAAGCGGCTCCCGTCGCCATTCACAGCCAACGCCTCGGGCTCTGCGCCAAAATAGCTCTGCCCCGGCAACCGCGTATCGAAATATCCCTTCACCGAAAATTGCCCATGCACCTCGCCAGGGCCCACGTTGATCACCGCAACCGCATCGCGATTGGCCAGCGCAACATAAAGCGTCTTGTTGTCCGGCGAAAATTCGAACGCACAAGGATGCGTGCCCGGCGCCACCGCATTCGTAGGCTTGAGCAGATTCAACCTGCGTCCCACTCCTCCGCCAATCAAATCCAGTTCCACAATCTCCGACGCATTCCATAGCGCCACAAACGCCCTTCCACCATAGCGCGGAACCGCCAGCGCAATCGGATAAGTGGACGGCACGGCACTGCTCTCTGACAAGTCATACCGCTTCTCGATCTTCCCGCTCGCCGCATCCAACAGCAGCACATCGTCGGAGAGATTATCCGCCACCAGCAGCTTCTCGGCCCCTCCCTTCTTCAGCGGCCCAACGACTGCAATCGCCGCCGGGAACGGCACGCCCTTATCCCCCTCAACGCCGCCCAGCACCTTGGTCTTTTTCCCCGGAGCAAGCTGCTGTAGCGGCAACGGAAAAAATCGCTCCGGCGCAATCTTTCCCGCCTTGAAGCTATACACCACAACGCCATTGCCGGTAGCTTCCTTGCCATCGCCTTCCGGCACTGTACTGGACCCCATACTCGCGTAAAGGTGGCCCCCGTCGTAGCTGAACGCCAGGCCGGAATAGAGTGTTTGCTTCGCGTTCACCATCGTCCGGCTGTCGGGAAAATCCTCAAGCGCCCCCGTCTGCGTATCGAGCACCGCCAACGATTGCTCATAGTTCGACTCGAAGGTCCCATACCCCGCATTCACGGTAACCACATAGCGCCCATCCGGAGAAACAGCCATCGACATCGGCAAGCTATTCAATCGCTGCGGATGCCCCGGAATCTCGCCAATCAGCTGCTTGCTTGTGGCCAAATCCACAGTTTGAGCAGCAACAACACCCGCTCCGAATATCAGCGCCAAATTCGCAACCGTGATGACAACCTTCGTATGCATGGCAAAACCTTAACAAAAACGCCGCCATTCGTGCTTCAATAATCCATTACCTCAGGCTCCGTGGGTGCCAACTCACCCGTTACCAATGCCCAACCGTCCGTAATCAAGCGCATTTTTCGTTTTATGCTTAGAATCCACTCATGACTGATCCTCTTTCCACCCTCACGATGCTGCTCTCCGACGTCATCCTGCCCAACCTCAAAGCCGTGCAGGTAAGCCAGTCCGAGCAAATCGCCGCCAACGACCGGCTGGAGCTAGCCATTGAGGATCTGCGCACGTACATGGAGTCGCAATTCGCGCTCCTCTCCGCCCAGCTAACGGCCTGCCAGGCAGAGTTAGCTGTCACCCAAGCAGCACTGAAGGCAGCGCAGCGCCAGGCCGGCATTCGCGCCCCAGAGGGCAAGCTCCTAATCAATTAAGCCGCCAGCCGGACGGGAAACCCCAAAGTTCAATCCTGTTATCGTTCAGCAAGGGCACACCCCGCCTACAATGCAGTAATCTTTTCTGATGCGAACGGTGCTGACTGCGAACAAGCTTTGGAACGGGACCACCCTGATCGACAATCCCGTCGTCGTAATTGAAGACGGACGAATCTTTTCAATCGATTCCCGCGCCACCGCGGAATTACCAGCCGTCCCCCCCGACCAGCATTTCGACTTTCCCAGCCTCACACTAGCCCCGTCTTTCCTCGATGTACACATCCACGGAGCCGCCGGTCACGATGTCATGGAAGCCACGCCGGAAGCCCTGACGACCATCGGCCGTCTGCTGGCCTCGCACGGAACCGGCAGCTACCTCGCCACCACGGTTACCGCTCCCATCGACGCCACGCTGCGGTCTCTTTCAGGACTGGCCAAGCTCATCGCCAATCCGCCCTACCCAGCTGAAGCCGCCACCTGGCCCCTCGGGATTCATCTTGAAGGGCCGTTTCTCTCGCATTCCAAACGCGGCGTCCATCCCCCCGAGCTTTTGCTCGAGCCCGACATCTCCCTCTTCGACCGCCTCTACGACGCCGCCGAAGGCCACATCCGCCTCATGACACTAGCTCCCGAACTCCCCGGCGCAACCGAGTTTGCCGCCCATGCCACTGCGCGCGGCGTGCGCATCTCCGTCGGCCACTCGAACGCCACCGCTGCTGAAACCCACGCCGTCATCACCGCCGGAGCAGTCAGCGCCACGCACACCTTCAACGCCATGCGACCCCTGGACCATCGCGAACCCGGCATTCTCGGCATCGTGCTGACCACCGATTCCCTCTTCGCCGAACTAATCTGCGACGGCATCCACAATACTTCCGAATTGGTAAACATCTGGTGGCGCTGCAAGGGCCATGAGCGCGCCATCCTCATCACAGACGCGATGAGCGCCACCGGCATGCCCGACGGCGAATATTACTTGGGCAAGTTCAAAGTTCAGGTAGCCAACGGCAAAGCCACATCCAGCGGTGTGCTGGCAGGCAGCGTCCTCACCCTCGACAAGGCGCTGACGAACTTTCTCTCATTCACTGGAGCATCTCTCGAACACGGCCTGCGCCTGCTAACCGCCAACCCAGCCACCATGGCCGGCTTCAACGACCGTGCTGGAACGCTAGCCCCAGGTCAACCCGCCAACCTGGTAGCCGTCAATGCGGAAGGCAATCTATCAGCTTCATTCGTCAACGGTCAGAAGGCCGCGCCGCTTGGGTAAAACGGCCAAGATTCGTGCTCTCCGGTAAAGATGACGATGTTAAGATGAGCGTGGGAGACTTGTCATGACAGTGATCGAGCTATCCGACGAGCAAGCGGCAGCGCTTAAAGAGAAAGCCGCTTCGGAGGGGCTTTCGCTCGAGGCGTGGCTTCAGAAGCTCACCGAGCAGGACCGTCCGGCCACCCGCCCCCATCGTCATATTGCTGATGCCATCCTCGAAAACATGCAAGATGTTCCGCAAGAGATCATGGCCAAAATGCCAGAAGACGGTGCCAGCCAGCACGATCATTACATCTACGGTTGGCCCAAGAAAGAGGCATGACCGCTCTTTTCGCTGATACCTTCTATTGGATCGCCCTCGTCGATCTGACTGACAGTGCACACCAGCGCGCTTTGACCATTACATCCGAGCGGGCAGACTCTCCAATCGTCACCACGGATGAAGTGTTGGCCGATTATCTTACTTTTTTTGCAATGGCTCCCGAGCAGATGCGCCGCAAAGCTGTTACAAACGTCCAGCGCATTCTCGAAGCCCCTGGCGTCCAGGTTGTTCCGCAGAGTCGTGAATCATTTCTCTCCGGCGTAGCTCTGTACGGGGCGCGGCCCGATAAAGGATACAGCCTAACAGACTGCATCTCTATGCGGACGATGCGCAAGAAAGGTTTGACCGAGGTTCTTACCAACGACAGGCATTTTGAGCAAGAGGGATTTCGGGCACTGTTTCGCGATTCATAGAAAGCCGTATTCCAGGCGTGCTTACTGTGGACTACGCCCCGCGCCTCGGTGCGATTCCCTCTGTTCCAGGAGGGTAGCCCTTATGAGATATCAGAGATTGGCAACGGAGACTCAACTTCAAAGCCTGCTTCAACGACGAATCATTTTCCAGCCGAAGCGTGCTTTCAGAAAGGTGTCGTCCAGGAGAACTCCATCGTTCAAGCCGCCGTCATCGACCGCACAGCCAGCCGCTTAGCCCGCCACAACGCCCCGTCAATCCCTGAAACCTCGTTCAACCCAACCTTCATTTCAGGAGCAGCCTTCTGCAGCCCCGTAATAAATGCCTCGCGCACCAGCCGTGCCTTCCCCAGCACGCTCCCAATCCAAGCCACCGGAACTTCTTCCGTCAACCCGTGCTTGCGTCGCAGCTTTTCGCGCACCAGCAGCACAAACTCCACCAGGTCAGCCGCCGCCTGCTGCATCACTCCCAGCGCAACCAGGTCGCCAGCCTCGGCCAGTTCATTTATAGCCGGTGCCAACGCAGCAAAGTCGGGCCCCGGCGAACTGTCGCCCAGGCTCACCAGGTCTTCAAGGCTCGTCGTACCCCAAATCTCGCCCACTTTTTCCAGAATCCTGGTAGGCTCCTCGCGATCATAAGCATGAAGCGCCCTGCGTACGCTATGCAGCCCAATCCAGTATCCCGATCCTTCATCGCCCAGCCGCGAACTATAACCGCCCGCGCACTCGCGACTCCCATTCGGCGCACGGCCAATCGTATTCGATCCAGTCCCCGCAATCTGCAGAATTCCCGGTCCACCCTGAAAAGCCGCGTCCAGCGCGATCACTTCATCGCCCACTATTTCGCACCGCTCTACGCCAAACTCCTCAAGCACCGCTGTAATCCACTCCACCGTTCCCGGCATGCTGCAGCTCGCCACTCCACACGAAGCCGCCGCCACTTTGGTGACTCCAGCCTGCGCAAAAACTTCGCTCAGCAATTCGCGCAGATTCGCTTCCGCCGCTTCCTCGCCGACGCGAAGCCGCTTGATCGATCCATTCTCTACATGAGCCAACACCCGCTCGGTTGCAGTCTCCTCATCGAATTCGACGATGGACGCCCGGGTCCGAGTTCCCCCCCCCGTCAATTCCCAAAACAACACTCATTCTTCCCAGACTCCTTCTAGGCTCCTTCTAAACTTCCGTCGGCTGCAATCATTTATCCCGATCGCCGCCGCCGTCCCGCAACGTTCCGGCCAGCACATTCAAGCTCCCATCGGTCTTTGGAGGGGTAAGACCAAGCATGTGCGCCAGCCACGGATATAAGTTCACATTCTCAAACGGTGCCACGGTCTTTCCTTCAACTATATCGGGTCCAGCGGCAAAAAAGCTGGCTTTCATTTGCGGCAGCTTGTGCGGATCGAACCCGTGCATTCCCGGATTAGGCGCCTGGTCCGGTTTGTCGGCCGGAGGTCCATGAGCCCGAATTGCATACGGACCGGTAGCAATCACCACCGGATCGCCTTCACGAGGATTCTGGTTGTAATTCAAATCCGCCGGCACATCTTTCCGGCGATAGACCACAAACTGCGGCGAAGCATGCTTCAACTTCTCATAGACGCGAGCACGATCTTCTTCGCTCTTTCCATACAGCAAACTCCCAGCCGTATCGAAGCCGCTCAAGTCCGCCAGTTGGTCCAGCGTAATCCAACCACCCTCCACTTTTGCCATGCCGTGATCGCTCACCACCACTAGGTCAATCGGTAGTCCGGTCGCGTCCAGCCCCGCCTTCAACTTGCCCACCAGCCCATCTACTTTCAACGCCGCAGCCTTCGTTTCCGGCGCGTCGGGACCAAACTCGTGCCCCTCATGGTCGGGCTCAGAATAGTAAAGCGTGATGAAATGAGGACGATCCGCCGCCGGCAATCGCAGCCATGCCAAAACCTGCTGAATCCGCGCCGTATCGTCGATCTTGTCGTCGAATTTCAGATAGTAGCTGGGCTGGAATCCAGCAATCTTGGCCTCCGACCCCGGCCAGAAAAAGCAAGCCGTCCGCATCCCCTGGCTCTCCGCCAGACTCCAAAGCGGCGTGCCCGAGTACCAAGACCCATCAGTAACAGCCTTCGAGTCGCCAATACCATACCGCGCCTGCTTCGTCTCGTCGTAAAAGCTGTTCGCCACCAGCCCGTGGTGTTCAGGATAGAGCCCCGTAACAATCGTGAAGTGGTTCGGAAACGTCAGCGAAGGATAGCTCGGCAGCATCCCTTCCGGTGCCCAGACCCCATGCTTCCCCAATGCCAGCAGATGCGTCGCGCCATCTCTTCGTGCGTAGTCCCAACGGAACCCATCGAGCGAAACCAGCACCACATAATGCTGGCCCTGCGCCGCAGCAGAATTAGCACCGTTATCAACATGAATAACCGGCAGCGCCTGCTGGCCAACCGCCCCAAGCCCAAACGCCAAAGCCAGCAACGCCAGAGCCACCCGGCCCAAACCCCAAAAGCGCATGAAGAATCTCCCAGCACAAGCTTAACGTACCGAAGAGTGCATCGTTTAACAACGCAAGCGGCCGCCGAACGCGCCCCAGGCCCTGTCTGTTCGCCTTTTTCTTGTGAATCGGTCGGAAACAACGAGTTTCAACCCGGCAGGAAATCCAGCAAATTCAATATTGCCGTCCAGGATCAACCCCCGCCTGCACGTCGTGGTAGTAGTCGTACATGTGGCTCACATTCGGATTTCCGCCGACTCTAACTTGATGCTGAGCCTGCGCCTGCTGCCGTAGCTGCGCCTCCAACTGCGCTTCATTCTTCCCCGCCAGCGGATCGCCCAGCGACTGCCCGCGCTGATATGCCGCCTTCGCCCCTGTAACATCTCCGTTAAATTGCAAAGCCGCTCCCAGATTGGTCCATCCCTGCGCAAAGCTCGGCTTCATCTGCACTACAGTTTTGTAAGCGGGGATCGCATTATTCAGGTCGCCCAGCTTCACATACGCGTTGCCAAGCGTGTACCACACATTCACGTTGTTCAGCCTCTGGGCCAGCGGCTTCTCAATGTCCAGAGTAGCCATTGCCGATTTGAACGCCCCTCCATCGGAATAGGCAACCGCAAGATTGTTGTAATACGTTGGCTGATTGGGATTGATCGCAATCGCCTTCTTGATCGCGTCTACAGCCGGCCCATATTGCTTCGCCAAAATATAGGAATTAGCACGAGCAACCGAATAAGCCTGCGCATCGCCAAATGACGCAAACAGAATGCAGAGCGCAATTGAAACTAGGACAGCAATCTGACGGATTTTCATCTTATTCGGCTCCTATTTGCCGCCCGACGGCCCCTTTTCATTCCAAGATTCCACCGGTCCCAGCTTCAAATCCTTCAAGCCCGACTCAATCTTCGCCTTATCCCCAACCGCAATCACCAGCAGATTTTCAGGACGAATGTATTTGGCCGCGGCAGCCTGCGCATCGGCAGAAGTAACGCTCTCAATCTGCGCCGGGAGCTTCGTGTAATAGTCCAGCGGCAAGCCAAACAGCCACAGATCGGCTAACTGGCCGTTCACATCCGCGTTGCTCTCAAAGTTTCCCGGCAGCGAGCGCATGATCGAGTCCTTTGAAAGCCGCAACTCCGCATCGGTAAGCGGCTTCGCGTGAATACCGTCCAGCTCCTTGAACAACTGTTCTGCAGCCGGCCCAGTCACATCTGTCCGCACCTGCGCCCCTGCAATAAACGGCCCCGTGCCCGGATAGAACCGGAAGAACGAAAACGCGCCGTATGTGTACCCCTTGTCTTCGCGCAAGTTCTGATTGATGCGTGACGAAAACAGCCCGCCCAGCATGGTGTTCATCACGTTGACCGCCGGGTAGTCCGGCGAATTCCGCTGCATCCCAACGCCAAACGCCAACAGTGCCGTTTGCGGCGCGCCAGGCTTGTCCACAATCAGCACCCTGCGATCCGGAACTGCCGGAGCCGGTGGCGTGCTGATTGGTTGTGCGCTTGACGTCCATTTCCCAAACGACTCCTCGGCCAACTTTCGCGCTTCCGCCGGCGATACATCCCCGGTCATTTCCAGCAAGCTGCTTTTAGGTCCGTAGTGTCTGGAATAGAAAGCCTCAATCTCGTCGCGAGTAATGGCATGCAATGAAGCCGCCGTGCCCAGGGCGTCAAACCCGTATGGATTCGCCGCACCATAAAGATTCAGCGCTCCCGCCCGCATCGCCAACTGCATCGGATTGTCCTGCTGTTGCATAAGCGCCGCCAGGCGTCGACCCCGAATCCTCTCTAGATCCTCAGCCGGAAATGCAGGGTGCTCAGCCGAGTCGGCCAGCAATTCCAACCCGCGGCCAAGGTGCTTCGACAACAAATAAAATCCCAGCCCCGCGCTTTCCGTACTGCTTGACGCACCCAGGTCGGTCCCCAACAGCGAGGCCTCGTTGGCAATCTCCTCCGCCGACCGCTTTGCCGTCCCCTCAGTCAGCAACGAAGCTGTGATTCCAGACAAGCCAGGCCGATCTGCCGGGTTAGCTTCGCTGCCCGCCATGGTCAGCAACTCTACAGAAACAATCGGCAGTTCATGGCGCTCCACCAGGTAAACAGTCAGTCCATTCGACAGCGTGAAGACGCTTGGCTTTGGCAGCGTCAGCGGTGGCTGCGGACCCGGCTTAGGCTGGTTGGCGCGCCACGCCTGCGCTGCCTCAAACTCCGGCGTATGTTGCGGGCTGAACTTGAAAGCGACATC
>Ga0206847_10002_pt1 | contig 107756 bp, 102 predicted proteins | sample Alteio_BWOrgCont_17_FD_152880 | JGI IMG/M metagenome (GOLD analysis project Ga0206847, IMG submission 152880) | Enriched cells from forest soil in Barre Woods Harvard Forest LTER site, Petersham, Massachusetts, United States -... | ecosystem: Environmental > Terrestrial > Soil > Temperate forest... | reverse complement strand
GGCGCACTTGTCGGGATGAGATCGATAAAGAGGATGATCGAGAAGCAGGCGGGGTTCGTGGGTGGGGTTGCCGAGGAAGAGGATCAAGTCGGCGGCCTGGGGATCGTCGGTGAGCGTGTGGGTGCTTTGCTCCGCGCGCAGACGCATGAGTGGAGTCAGATCGATCTCCTTTGCGGCGGCGAGAAGAACCTTCATGGCGTTGCTCTCTGGTGGCGTGTGCTAGGACGATGGCGGCGCTTCGCTTTGCCAGGCATGGATGAGAATGTCCTGCATGCCGCCGGGTTGGGTGGGGCGCTGAGCGGCAAGCTCGATGGATAAGCCGTTGCGCTCAAGGCGCGCGAGGAATCCGGCGAGGCTGTGCTCTTCTCCAGGCAAGTGATGGTGGTATTCGATAAGCATGCGGCGGATGAGGTTGAGCTTGCCGGACGACTCAAGCTCGGCGAAAGCGGCTATCTCCGCGCCTTCAATGTCGATCTTGAGCAGGTCAACGGGGGCGGTGACAAATTCAGAAAGCGGGACGGCTTCAACCATGACGCCGGAACTTCCGCCGCGCAGTGGGCTGGTGCTGCCCATCAGCGAGGCCGGGGTGGAATAGAACATGATTTGGCCGGCGCGATCGCTGACGGCGCGATTGAGGACGGTGACACCGCTGAGGCCCGCGACGTTTTGCTGGAGATAAGCGAAGATCTGCGGCGAGGCTTCGACACCGAGAATGGACGCCTGCGGCCACAGGCTTTTGAACCAGAGGATTGACATGCCGATGTTGCTGCCGAGGTCGAGGATGGTGGCGGGCGGAGTGTCGCAGCCGGAGTAGGACTCGTCGAGAAAAATTTCGGTGATGAGAAGCGAGAAGATGTGGGGATCGGCGAAGTGCATTTGCCGGCCGAGCACGAATAGGGAGCGAACGGGACGGCCGACGAGCGAGTAGAATGCGACCTTGGTATGGAGGCGCAGATAGGCGCGCAGAATTGCGCCGCGGCGGGGATGCTTGCCGTCGGCCGCGAATCGCCCGAAAGCATAGGCGGCGCGGCAAAGCTTGGAAGTCAATGCTGCGAGGTTCGGCATCGAGAATTCAGGATACTCTGCCGCGGTCGCGATGGAGCTAGAACGCTATTCCTTCGCTGCGTTAGCTACCAGCATGGATTGCAGAATCTGGTCGGAGACTTCATGGACGGCACCAGGGGCGTGCGACAGGAACAGAGTGTTGGTTTTGTCGCTTTCGCCAATGGATTTGAGCGTGTCAAAGTATTGGGTGACCAGCACTAACTGCATCACATCGCGAGAGGAAGCTCCGTCCACGACCTTTTGGAACTGCTCGATGGAGACCTGCAAACCCTCAATGATGGCCTTGCGCTGATTGGCGATGCCCTGGCCTTGGAGTGCCTTGCTTTCGGCTTCGGCTTCGGCTTTCTTGACTACGAGAATCTTTTCGGCCTCACCACGCGCGTTGGCGGCGACTTGCTCGCGCTGCGCGGCGTTGATGTCGTTCATGGCGGACTTGACCTTCTGGTCGGGAACGATGTCGGTGACCAGCACATTCACGATTTCGTAGCCGAAGGTCGCCATGTCAGCATCCAGCTCCTGCTTGACGGCTGCGGCGATAGAGGACTGCGATGCGAAGACTTCATCGAGCGTCATGCCAGGAACGTGGCCGAGAATGACCTGCTCGACGTAAGACTTGATCTGCGCCACCGGGTCGGAGAGCTTGTAGTATGCGTCGTAGACTTTTTCGGGCCGAACGCGATTCTGCACGGAGATGGGGATGGTGACGAAGACGTTATCTTTGGTCTTGGTCTCCATGGTGAGGGTGATCTGATTGACGCGCAGGCTGACGAGGCCGGCGACGGTGTCAAAGAAGGGGCGCTTCCAGTTGAGCCCTGGCTCGGCGACGCGGAGGAATTTGCCGAAGCGGGTGATGACGGCGACTTCCGCCGTGCGGACGGTGAAGAAGCTGCTAAGGACGAGAATGAGCAGGATAAAAGCCGCAATCGCCAAGGGAACCAGAACCACAACGTCCATACATGTCCTCCGCTGCTTGTTTTTGCAGGATGGGGCGATTATACCGCCTGACTAGTCAACTGAATTACTCGCCTGGGAAGCGGACGCCGAGGTCGGTGCGGGCGGATTCAAGCAGGCGCGCCATGGCGAGCGAGAGGCTGTGAGGGATTTCGGGGCTATCGCGGAAGCCCTGGCGGATGAGGTCGCAGAAATGCTCGGTTTCATAATTGAATCCGCCAGCGGTATAGGGCTCGTGAAGCTCCACAATGCGGCGATCGATGTAGTGGATGGTGGCGCGCGTGGGGTTCCACCAGTTGGCGTGGATGAGTACGTAGCCGCGAGGGCCAGATAGCATGGCATCGCCGTGGCTGAGCAGGTCCAGACCGGTGTGGAGTTGGGCCATGCCGCGCTCATGCTCTGTATGGATGAGGGCGAAGGAGTCGACGCCTGCGGGATTGAGGCGGCCTATGGTGTGGACGCGGATGAGAGGGCCGAGCCAATCGAGTGCGAGAAATGCTTCATAGGGGCCGATGCCCATGATGCCTCCGCCGCCGAGTTCGGGGAAGTGGAGCGGGTAGTCGGGCTCGAGCGTGGAGTCGGAATGGCCGGCGCGGACAAAGCCGATGGGGCCTATGGGATCGGCGGCCAGGTGTTGGCGGAGTCGCTGATAGAGGGGGAAGAACGGCGGCTTCATGGCTTCCATGAAGAGGCGGTCGTGGAGGCTTGCGGCTGCGAGGATTTCGACGAGTTGGCGCTCGTTGAGGGCTGAGGGTTTCTCGCAAAGAACGTGCTTGCCAGAGGCTATGGCTTGGATACAGAGCTCGGCGTGGGTATCGGGATGAGTGGCGACGTAGACGGCGTCAATGCTGGATGTGAGGAGTTCGTCAAGGGACGAGGTGCTTTGCGGGACTGCGAATTTATCGGCGAAGGTGTTCGTGCGATCGAGGTTGCGTCCCCATACTGCTGCGAGACTCGTGTAGGGGACGGCGGTGAGGCCTTGGGCAAAGCGGGCGGCGGCTCGGCCGGGGCCAATGATGCCGAATCGGATTAGTTGCTGAGCTTCGGGCGCGTCACCGGAGGGCATTGATTCAATGTATCTGGTCAGGGTGCGGGACGTTCAGATTCTTCTATCGCAACAAGTCTTCGAGGGTCGTGGATAGGCTGGTTTTTTCGTCGCGATATTTGACGATCACTGGCGCATAGAGGCTTAGTCCCCATTCTTGCCCTTTACCTTTGCTCACGGCGCGGGAGCCGGGGACGACGACTGCGTTTTCGGGGATGATGAGGGGCAAGTCGTCTGAGGCGCGAAGGATTGTGCCATTCACGAGATCGAAGACTGGCGTGCCGCGAGTCAAGATGGTTCCGGCAGCGAGAACGGCTCCTTTGCGAACAATAGTGCCTTCGTAGACGCCGGAGTTGCCGCCGACAAGGACGTCGTCTTCAATTACCACGGGGCTGGCGTTGATGGGCTCGAGCACACCGCCGATTTGCGCAGCGGCGCTCAGGTGGACACGCTTGCCGATCTGCGCGCAGGAACCTACCAGGGCGTGCGAGTCGACCATGGTTCCTTCGTCGACATAGGCACCGGCGTTGATGTACATGGGCGGCATGCATACCACGCTTCGCGCTACATACGCGCCGGAGCGAATTGAGGAGCCGCCGGGAACGAGGCGGATGCCGTCAGCCGCGGTGAAATGGCGGGCGGGATAAGTGTGCTTGTCTACGAAGGAAAGGTCACCAGCCGTAAAATCCTGAAGGACGCCGAGACGGAAGCCAAGCAGGATGCCCTGCTTGACCCAGGCGTTGACGTGCCAACCGGTAGGCGAAGCGGGGTCAGGCGAGGCGGAGCGGAGTTGGCCGGATTCGATGGCGGCGCGCAGGGAAAGGAAGGCTGCCATGGCGTCGGGATCGGCAATGGCGGCTGGACCGGCGGCAAAATGACGCTCGATGGACTCTTGAAGCTCGGAGAAGGGCATCGCAATTCCGAGTTTATCAATTCAGAGGTCAGGGGTCAGTTGTCAGACCGGTCGGCCGTATTGGACATCGGAGGTTGCAGGACTCGTCCGGTGAAAACCGAACACTGAATACTGACCACTGAAAACTGCCTACGCTGCCGGAGGATGCAGATGCTTTAGCTTTGCTTGGCCGTTCAATCGGACCGGCTCGAGCCTGAATGAATTCTTTCCCTCGGGGATCAGGACCATGGGGATTGGGGTTCGATCGGGCCTGGTGTAGAAGTGCTTGGATTCAAGCCATGCGCAGAGTCTGGGATCGTAAATTTCCGGCTGGTCCAACCAGAAACCGGGCGCCAAGCCACACTGTATTTGTAAATGGTCGAGTTGTAGCTCGATGACAGAAATGTCTTTCGGGAAATAGCGTCGAACGTTCGTGGCACCGACGTGGAGTCCGGTGAGCCCGCGACCCTTGCTTTGTGTTTTGACCACCATTCAAGCCTGCTCTTCAATACGCGATGAAGTCAGTACGGAGGGCCAGGTTCCAAGGCGACCTTCAGGGCAGTAACACGTCGAAGAGCGTATTTCGTCAGCGAAATACGCCAGAAGGTCAATCCGAATTGGGACGATGGTGCGCTCCGTTTGGTTCTGTGTCAAGACGATTCAGTGAATCAGATGTTGCATAGAAATGTTCCTCCGCAATAGATGCAAGGAAGGGAAACATGGTTTCATGGCGGGGCGAATTTTAACTGGTTTTCTCGCTCTTGGATTGGATCAAGGAAAGAGCGAGACAATGTCACGAGGCTGAATGGATAGCCTCTTCAAGGGCCGTTGCAACGTTCTCTTGCTGACTGGGAGTGATGCGGTTGAAGAAGGGCAGCGCGAGGGTGCGGCGGGCGATCGATTCTGTGATGGGGAGTTGCGCCGCGGTGGCGCTGGGGTGCGCACGCCATGCGGGCTGCAAATGGATGGGTGCGAAGTACCGCCCGGTGGCAATGCCGTGAACGGCGAGGAATGCACGGACGCGATCGCGATCAACATCCTGAGGCAGGCGGATCACGTAGACGAACCAGCTGATGATGCGCTGGGGCAAGGTGAGCGGAGGAAGTTCGAGTGCGGGAATATTTGCGAGCAGCTTGTTATAACGCTCGGCGGCGGCGCGTCGCTGGGAGAGCATTTCATCGATGCGGCTGAGCTGGACGCGACCCAGGGCGCATGCGACGTCGGAGAGGCGATAGTTGTATCCGTGCTCAGCGTGGTCTAGCCAGTCTGTCCCGCTGCGGCCCTGGTTGCGCAGGCTGCGCAAACGTTCGGCGTGCGCGGGATTGTGCGCCAGGACAGCTCCGCCCTCGCCTGTGGTGAGCTGCTTATTGGGATAGAAACCGAGTACAGCGAGATCGCCAAAACTGCCGGCACGCCGGGACTGTCGAGGGCCACCGAATTCCGCGCCTATGGCTTCGCATGCATCTTCAACAATGAGCAGATTGTGGCGGCGCGCGATGTCTTCGAGGGCATCCATCTGCGCCGGAACGCCGAAGGTGTGGACGACGATGATGGCGCGGGTGCAAGGGGTGATAGCTTGCTCGACGGAGGCGGGATCGAGGTTGAGAGTGATGGGATCGATGTCCACGAAGACGGGCGTGGCGCGGACTTGTAAAACAGCATTGGCGACGGCTATGAATGCAAATGAGGGGACGATGACTTCGTGGCCTTCGCCGATGCCGAGAGTGAGCAGCGCCAAATGAAGGCCTGCTGTTCCGGAGCTGACGGCTATAGCGTGTGGAACCTGGTGGTATGCGGCGAGCGCTGCTTCAAAGGCGGGGAGCTCCGGCCCAAGGCTCAGATGCGGAGTGCGCAAGACCGCTGTGACTGCGTCGATTTCAGCTTGGGTGATGTCTGGCGCGCTGAGAGGGATGCGGGTTGTCATTGCTACTCAAGGCCCGGATTTTTTGCCAGCGCCTTCTCTGCTTCTTTCAAAGTTGCGGATAGCTTAAGCGTGTCTGGATCTGACCATCCGCGCTGATCGCAAACCTGCAGAATCCGCTCAGCTGCTTCCACAGACTGCTGTGTCAGGTCGCGAAGGCGCATGGTTAGCGAAGCAATTAACTTGTCGGTCGAGGCGTTGTGCCAGATGAATTCAAGATCGGCCGAACCTTTCTCTCCCGATGACACATCGACCGAATACGGATTGTGATAGAAGCGTACACGCGCATAATTCCGTTGACCGGTGAATACTTTCACAACCGCTTCAAGCCACACGCAGATGAAGGCCACGGCCAGGTCTGTGTAGTCCGCGGAAGGGAAAGCCTGTTCGCCAATGAAGAAACTGACATGGCCGAAAATTGTGCCTCTCATTGAACGGCTCATCGCGGCGGGGTTGACCATGATCCGCAGCGGCCCGAGTGCCTGTGGCCGGCTGATCGGTGGGGATTGAATTGGAGGCTCGGGCAGCGGTACTTCCTCGGGCTCGGGAGCGGATGCGCTCTCGGGGAGCGGGACGGGCTGCTTGATAAGCAGCTTGTCAAGCGACACAGTGGCGAGAATATGCGAAATGGTCTTGGCCGCGGTGCCGTTGCCGTAAGGGTTGGTCACGCCGGCGAGCGAGTCTCTGAATTCAGGAGCGAGTGCTTGTCGAATCGCGGCGACGATAGCGGATGTTTCCGCGGGGGCGTCGATCACGTTGCGGGCGCGTTCGCGGCCTTGCTGCCGCATGCCTACATTGATCGCCGGCAATGCGAAAGAGGCCGCCTCCATAATGCCGCTGGAGGAGTTGCCGACGATAGCGTCGACCTGGCCGAGGAGACTCCAATACGTTACGGCATCAAGGTTGACGAAGACGTGCGTGTGTGGGCGAGTAGAGGCAAATTGTTTGCTGAACTGAATCAGGGCGCGGCTTCCAGCGTCTGAGTTGGGATAGACGAAGATGAGTTGGCCCAGGGCCTGGGCAAGCGCCGCAAACAAGGCATCGGCTTCAGCGTTGGTGTTCTGAAGAATCGTTACGGGGTGCCAGGCGGCGAGAATTGTTGGCGTCGTAAATTTAAGGCCGAGTTTGGCTTCGAGGGCTGCTCTACTCAGCAGCGCGGAACGGCGTAGATGGTCGAGCGAAGGTGCGCCGACGTGATGAACGCGCGACGGCTCTTCACCCATGGCGATGACTCGGCGGCGCGCTGTGGGTGTGGAGGTGAAGTGGATATGAGCGAGCTTGGTGAGGGCGTTGCGCACTTGATCGTCGATGGCGCCTTGCGAAACTTCACCGCCTTCGATGTGGGCGATGGGTATTCTGAGCGCAAGCGCGACAGATGCGGGAGCAAGCATCTCGTAGCGATCGGCAATGATGAGCAACAGGTCGGGACGCCAGTTCGTAAGCGCGTCGGCCAATCCGAGGATCGCGACGCCGATGGTCTTGGCCATGCCGGTGTCAGTGTCGGAACTGAGCAGGCACTCAATGCGCGCCTGGATAGGGAAACCGTCGCGCTCAATCTCCTTGAGCGTGGAGCCGAAATCGGGAGAGAGATGTGCGCCAAGCGCGAAGACAGCGAGCTCGACGTCAGGGTGCGCGGAGAGCTCTCGCAAGGGCCAGTAGAGATGGCCATAGTCGGCGCGTGAGGTGGTGATGACGCCGATGCGGCGTCTGCTGGGCGATTTGCTCATTCTTTCTGGCTCATTGAAAATGCGTTGCGGGCGCGGTTCACTTTTGAAGTATAGATTGGCTGGGATGATTCTGTTGGCGAGATCGCAACGTCAATATTTGGTCAGATACTGTAGATTGGGTGCTCGCATACACTGGAGGGTTGCTTGCGGCGGCTGGCGGAGTTCCGGCTGGGCGGTTCCGTATGCATTGGGGATGAGATTTTATGCGAACGATTAGGGCTTTGGCTCTTGTTCTTTTTATTGCGGCTGGGAATGCGTATGGGGCGGCTGAGCGCTTTGATCCCGAGTCTGTCCGGCTGAATAATCGCGGCGTGGCGGAGATGGGGCAGCAGTTCACTGATCGCGCCGCGGATACATTTGCCGCGGCCATGAAGAAAGATCCAAAGCTTCCGCAGGCGGCTATCAACGAAGGCATCGCGCTGATGACGCTGCAGAAACTCGACGAGGCGAAGAAGGCCTTGAACGCGGCAATCGCGCTGGAACCGAACAGTGCGCAGGCATGGTACAACCTGGGGCTTGCGCAACATGCGGACAATGAATTGGAGGATGCGCTGAAGAGCTTTCAGCAGGCGGTGAAGCTGGATCCTCGTGATGCGGATTCCTACTATTTTGTGGGCGTATGCTATGGGGAAATGAAGGAATTCGCAAAGGCAATTGCAATTTTTCAGCAAGCTCTGAAGATTGATCCGCTTCATGCGTCGTCGGAGTTTCAACTGGCGCGCGCGCTGCAGCGGTCAGGGGATACGGCGGAGGCGAAGGACCACTTCAAGCGGTTCAAGCATTTGACAGACGCTAAGATTGGAGCGCCGATTGGGCTGGCATACGGAGAGCAGGGACACTACTCGACGGTGATGCCGGTGGAGGAGGCGGAGACAGGGGCGAAGGCGATGATTCCGGTGCGGCTGGAGGCGCAGCCGTTATTGCCTGAGAAGCCTCATGCGTTGGGAGCGGGCAAGGCTTTTGTGAGCCCAACGACGGGTGGTGCCTGCATGATAGACGCGACGGGCGATGGGCACATGGACCTGGTGCTGATGGTGAATGGTCAGCAGGCGATTCGCGTGCTTCATGCGCATGGGGATGGGACTTTTGAAGAATGGGATGCGGAGGCAGCTGGGCTCAAGGCTTCAGGTCATGCGGTTGCTTGCGCGGTGGGCGACTATGACGGCGATGGCTTGAATGATCTGGCGGTGGCGCTGGAGGATTCTGTTTTGCTGTTTCGGAATTTAGGTAAAGGCAAATTTCAGAATGTGACGGCGGAGGCTGGGCTTTCGGCGAAGAATCGGCCAACGGGAATTACTTTTGTGGATTATGACCACGATGGGGATTTGGATTTGTTTTTGACGGGCATTGTCCTTGTGGGTGGAATCAGGGACAAGGACCCGTCGTTTGGGAACCATGCGAACGTGCTTTGGCGGAATAACGGGAACAGAACATTTACCGATTGGACAGAGCAGACGGGGCTGGGCGGGAAAGAAGGGAAGAGCAACGCGGCGATCCTGACGGATTTCAACAATGATCGTGCTGTCGATATTGCGGTGACCGGCGGCTACGACGGGCCACTGATCTATATCAACCCCCGCGAAGGGAAATATCCAACGGAAGAGTTATACACGCCAATTCAGGGGCAGATGCCGACTGATCGAGGGAACTTCGTCATGTGGCGCCCGTGGAGCGAGTTGGCCACGACAGAGGGAATTGCGGTGCTCGACTACAACAAGGATGGCTGGATGGATTTTGCCGTGACGCATCACGGTAAGCCGGGGCTCACGCTGTGGCGCAATGCCGAGGGGCCAGACCATGTGGGGCGCCAATTTGAACGCGTGGAGTTGCCGCTGAAGGGTGTGATCCGCGCCTGGGGCGTGACGGCTGTCGATATCGATAATGACGGATGGATTGATCTGGCGGCGATCTTGGACACCACGGCCGGATCGGTTGTGACGGTTTTCCGCAATCGCGGCGATGGGACGTTCGAAGACGTGAGTCATGCGCTGGGGCTGGACGAATTGAAGCTGATGTCTCCTCGAGGGCTGATTGCGGCGGATGTTGATGGAGATGGCGCGACGGACCTGATCGTCACGCAAGTGAATGCGCCGCCGGTGCTGCTCAGAAATATTGGCGGGAACAAGAATCATTCTGTGCGGCTTGATTTGACGGGCTATGCGGATAACAAGACCGCCATTGGCGTAAAGGTTGAGGCATTCGCGAATGGGCATTGGCAGAAGTGGGAATTGCCTGGGGCCTCGGGCTACCAGACTCAGGGTCCGCCGGAGATTCTTATCGGGCTTGGCGATGCGGACGGCATTGATCTGCTTCGGATTTTGTGGCCGACGGGCGTGCTGCAAGACGAGATTGATTTGCCGAAGCTGGTCAATGGGCGCGCGGTCATTGCGATGAAGGAGGCAGATCGTCGCGGAAGCTCGTGCCCCGTTTTATTTGCGTGGGACGGGCATAAATACAAGCTGGTTACAGATGTTATTGGCGCGGCTGTGGTGGGCCATTGGTTTACGCCGGAGCGGCGAAATATTCCTAACCCCGGCGAGTGGGTGAAGGTGGATGGAACGCAGGTTGAGCCGGTGAATGGAAGGCTCAGCATGAGGTTCATGGAGCCGATGGAGGAAGTGAATTACATTGACCAGTTGCGGCTGGTTGCGGTGGATCATCCTGAAAATGTCGAAGTGAATCCGGATGAGCGATTCCTTGACGATCCGCCATTTGCATCGGGGCGCGTGGTTGCATCGGCGGGCGCTCGGTTGCCTTTGGGCGCGTGGGATGGCAAGGGACGCGATGTGCTGGATGCGGTGAGTCGCCGCGATCATACGTTTGCGAGCGGGTTCACGGCTGCGCCCTATGATGGATTCGCAAACCTCCATACGCTGACGCTTGACTTGGGTCCGCTGGATGCGCAGTCCCCGGTGAAGCTGCTGATGACGGGCTATGTGAACTACTTCAGCGCAACGTCGCTTTATGCGGCTTGGCAAGCGGGTGTGAAGCCAATCTCTCCGTATGCGGAGGCGCAGATGCCGGATGGAAGCTGGCAGCGGATTGCGGACGATGTGGGGTTTCCTGCAGGCCTTGAGCGCACAATTGTGGTGGACTTGACGGGCAAAATTCCTGCGGGAGCGCGGAAGATTCGACTGCTCACGAATCTTGAAATTTATTGGGACCAGGTGCTCGTCGATAACCATGCGGAGGCAGAAGCGCATACGACGGAAGTGCCGCTGGCAACGGCTACTCTGCATTTCCGCGGGTACCCGAAACAGATTGATCTGGCAAGCGATGGCGACCTGGATTACGACTACGATCGCGTGAGTTTGACGGGTCCGTTCCAGCATGAGCGCGGCAACTACACGCACATGGGAGATGTGACTGCGTTGCTCAAGGGCATCGACGACCGGTACGCAATTTTTGTCAGTGGCGAGGAAATTGCAGCTGAATTTGACGCAACAAAATTGCCTGCGCTGCCTGCGCGTTGGAAGCGCGATTACTTTTTCTATGCGAACGGATATGTGAAGGATATGGACTGGTGGGATGCTTCGCCATTCACCGTGGCGCAACTGCCGTTCCACAAGATGAGTACATACCCATATCCCGCGAATGAGAAATTCCCCGACGATGCGGGGGCGCTTGACTACCAATTGAACTGGAACGATCGGTGGGATTCAGGCGAGCCGGTGCGGTCGTATCGGTTCGATTATCGGCTGATGCATTCGACGCCATCGGAGGACTTCTTGCCGCTGGCTGCAAATGCCCTTGTTCAGGAAGTGCCGAAATGAGAGCAATCAGAACAAATGCAACCGCAGGTCCTTCGGCTCCACTGCGCTGCGCTCAGGATGACAGTTTTATGGTTGGTCTAGCATGAGCGATCTGGTGCTTGAGCCTGCGGTGCGGCAACTGGAGCTTCTGCGGACTGGGGCTATCTCTGTTTCGGAACTGGCTGAGGCGCACATACGGCAGATTGAGCGGCTGAATCCGCAACTCAATGCGCTCGTTGATTTCGATGCGGATAGGGTGCGGGCACGAGCGCGGATTCATGATGCGTGGGAAGGGCAGCGTGCGCGAAGGCCGTTGTTCGGGCTGCCTGTCACGGTGAAGTCCTCGATCGCGACGCGGGGCTTGAGGTGCGAGATCGGCAGTACGTTGCGCAAAGGGGAAATCCCCGCTGAAGACGCAGTGGTTGTGTCGCGGCTGCGGGCGGCGGGGGCGCTGATTCTGGGCACGACCAATTGCCCGGAATTTCTGATGGCATATGAGACCGACAATCTGCTGCATGGGCGTACGCGGAATCCGTGGGACCTGGAGCGGACGCCAGGCGGTTCGAGCGGGGGTGAGTCGGCGGCTATTGCAGCGGGAATGTCCGCGGCTGGGCTGGGCAGCGATAGTGGCGGATCGGTCCGCGTGCCGGCGCATTTTACGGGGATCTGTTCGCTGAAGCCTACGCCGGGCCGGATGCCAGGGCGCGGACATCTGCCTCCGTGTGTGGGGCCGTTTCAGATTCTCGGAGCCATTGGGCCGATGGCGCGAACTATCGCGGATGTGGCGTTGCTGTTTCGCACGCTGAGCGGGCACGACCCGGTTGATCCGGCGAGTGCTCCAGTGGCGTTGCGCGAGCCGACCATGGATGATTTGCGGTCAAATCGGATTGGATTTTTTGAGGATGATGAACTGGTTCCGGTGACGGCGGAAACGCGGGCAGCCGTGAACGCTGCTGCTTTGGTTTTGCGCGAGGCGGGTTTTCGCGTTGAGCCGTTTCGGCCGACCACGTTGGAGCGTTTGCGGCAGTTGTGGCGCACATTTTTTGTACACTGCGGGGCCATGTTCTATGCGCCGGAGATTCGCGGGCGTGAATCCGAATTGAGTCCAATCTTCAATGAGTTTTTGGGCATTGCGGCTAGCGCGCCGGCGATAACGGCCGCCGAGTTGCTGAATGCCTGGGCTGAGCTGGATTTGCTGCGCGCGGAAACGCTTGCGGAGATGCGCAAATACCCTGTGCTGCTGTGCCCCGTGGCCAGCGTTCCGGCGTTTCGGCATGGAGAGCGAAGCTGGGAAATCGAAGGCCGAACGGTGGAATATCTAGACGCGTGGCGGTACTCGCAGTGGTTCAATGTGCTGGCTGCGCCGGCGGCGGTGGTGCCGGTGGGCGCGTCTCCAGAGGGCTTGCCGATTGGGGTGCAGATTGTGGCGCGGCCCTACGAAGATGAAAAGGCGCTGGGGGTTGCGGCGGTGGTGGATGCGGCGTTTGGATATCGGCCTCCGGCTATGGCGCTGGGATAAGCGCCCGGTCGAATATGATTAGGAGACAAGCTCTGAGAGAAATTCGACGGCCCGAAGAGTAACCACCTGACAGTGACCTTCGAGGATCATGGCGCAATCGATCGGAGTCCACGAGATTGTCTCAACCGTCGGCTACATAGAGAATATTCTCTTGGGCCAGGTAATACGTCAAAGGAACAGGGAGATTCGTAAAAATGGATGCATTCGCAGATATTCTGGAAGCCATTGCACACGCACCAATCACCAAGCGCCCCATGACCAATCATGGCGTGCTCAACGAGGCATACGAGTATGCCAAGCCAAGTTCGTTTTCGCGCGGCATGCGGATTGAAATTGGCGGAGTGGTGATTCTGCTGATTTCGGGGACGGCTTCCATCGACGAGAACGGGGTAAGCGTGCATATTGGCGATTTCCCGGCGCAGCTTCAGCGCACGTTCGACAACATTACGGGCCTGTTGAAGAGCGAAGGCGCGACCTGGCACGACATCGTGAGAACGACTTGCTACCTCCGGGACATCGATCGCGACTACGACGTGTTCAACGCGGGACGCACGGCATTCTTCAAGGAGCAGGGGCTCGATCCGCTTCCGGCTTCGACAGGGATTCAGGCGCATCTGTGCCGACCGGAATTGCTGGTCGAGATTGAGGCGATCGCGATGTTTCGCACGGCCAAAAAAGATGAGAGCAACGGGTAGCTGCTGGTTAAGGGGCGGGTCCGCACGAAGATTCGCTTGAAGGGAAAGAATGAAGACTCCCCGGATATTGATTTTTGGCCGCGTGGGACAAGTTGGATGGGAGCTGCGGCGTAAGTTGGCTTGCCTGGGTCAGGTTTCCAGCGTGGACTATCCGGAGATTGATTTTTCCAAGCCGGATACGATTCGCGAAGCAGTGCGAGCGGCTCAGCCGACGGTTATTGTGAATGCGGCTGCGTACACCGCAGTGGACAAGGCTGAGGCAACACCTGAGCCTGCCTGGGCGATCAACGCTTCGGGTCCGGGAGTGATTGCCGAAGAAGCCAAGCGGCTGGGCGCGCTGATGGTTCACTACTCTACCGATTACGTCTATGACGGATCCAAGCTGGGTGCGTGGGTCGAGACGGATGCACCGAACCCGCTGAACGTTTATGGCCAGACCAAGCTGGCTGGGGATGAGGCCATCGCGGATGTTGGCGGGGACTACCTGATTCTGCGAACCAGCTGGGTATATGGAGCGCGCGGCGGGAACTTTCTGCTGACCATGCTGCGACTGGCCAAGGAGCGGCCGGAGTTGCGGATCGTCGACGATCAGACGGGAAGTCCTACCACCAGCGAGTGCATTGCGCAGGCGACTGCAAACATTCTTGCGCAGGTAATTTCTCCGACAGGGAGCGGGCTGGCGGGCCGGAGCGGCGTGTATCACCTGACCAGCTCGGGCACAACAACGTGGTTCGGTTTTGCGAAGGCGTTTCTGAACAGGCCCGGAGCTGCCAGCCCTAAATTGACCCCCATTTCGACCAGCGAATATCCTGTGCCGGCGAAGCGCCCGGTGAATTCGGTTTTATCGTGCGAGCGTGTGGCGGAGACGTTCGGCGTGCGCATGCCTGCCTGGGAAGACGCGCTCGAGCTTGTGCTTGAGACATTGAGTGAGGGAACTGCGCGCGCGTGATTCTAGTTTGAATTGAACATCCGAAAAATCAGCAGAAAAAAGCAAGGGCAGCCAGATATTTTGGCTGCCCCTGTTGTTTGTATCCCTACCCGTGCGCCCGGAGGTTAAGGCAGGTAATAACGGAAGGTGGTCCAGACCATGTTGTCGATGCCCTTGGCACCGACTCCGGCTGTCCCAGCGGTCAGAGGAGCTCCTGACCAGCCCTCGCGCACTGCGTATCCGTACTGGATGCCCTGGCGGAAGCGGCCATGCTCGCCCCTGTAGATGTCATACCAGTAGCCACCGGTGATTTCCTGAACGTCGCGGGTTTGCGCGCCGCAGGAGCCGCCGGGGTAATAGCCAGTGGAACTTCCGGTGTAACCGGGGTTGGCGATGGTGTTGCAAGAGGAGTTCGAAAGCAGGCGCGAGCCATAGCCCACGGCCGCTGCTGAAGGAGCCTTCCAGTGACCGCCCCATACGCCGGCTGCATTTTGCACGGCACTGGGCCCGCCCAGGGTGTTGGCGACGGGAGTAGCAAAATCGGCGCGGCCTGCGTAATCGCCACCGTAGTTGAGGTAAAGTGTCAGGCGCGGATTGGGAGTCGCTTCAGCGGTGAGCAGGCCTGAGACGTTTTCCAGCCGGGCAAATCCGCCCCACGAGTTAGCGGTCAGGTCGGCAAGAGAGGAGTCGCCATAGCGGCCCACACCACGACCGTAGAGACCCTTGGCGCCGAACGTGAACTTATTGGCCACGATGGGAATGCGGAGGCTGCCGCCGATGCCGCCAAGAACGGCTTTGTCAGAGATGGCTCCTTTGGAACTAAGAGCAGGAGCGACCACCAGACCCGAAACGATGTCCTTCAAGCCGCCATAGAGATTGCTGTTGGTGGTCTCGCCGGGGTAGATGGTTTCATGCGCAGAGCCCGTGATGCCAAAGATCTCATAGTGGCCAAAGCCGGGATCGAATGCAACCTTGGCAAGCACATCGGGCGCGTCGTTGAATGAAATGTTGGTGACGTTGGCGCAGGAGTTCACGGTTTTGTATACCGGAACCGCGATGTTCACCGTGTCCCCAGCCGAATCAGTCTCGACCTGGTTGGTGTAGTTCACGATAGATGTTGAAGGAGAGCATGCGCTGATGGTTGCGTTATAGGCGCCTCCATTGTTGCCCGCGCTGCCAAGGACGGCGTAAGGAGTGTTGCCGGCCAGCGAAGCGGTATAGAGCAATTGCGGATTTTCAGCCGAGACACCGAGGGCAACTTTGTCAAAGGTCTTGACTACGCGGAAGCCATACTGACGAGCCCAGACGAGTCCGGTGACGTAGTTCGGGTCCACGACTTGCGGGAGGAGAATATCGCTCGACTCGTTGGAGATGCCCTTCCTGTCTTCAGTAGCGAGGGACCACATCTGACCGCCGGCGAACTTCCAGTGGTTGTTGGTTTCAGCCGAAGCCCAGACGACGCGCTGGCGCAGAACATAGCTGTTCGACTGGTTATTGTTGGAGCTTGTTCCGGTTCCCAGGAAGTCAGCTTCATAATAGCCGCGCAGGGTTCCCCAGTTGGTCTTGCCTTCCGCATTCAGAGAAAGGCGCGACTGGCGGGCGGTGCCGTAAAACTCGCTGAGGGAGTAAGCGTCCGCGCCTTCGTAAGGAAGCGCGTTGAAAGGCGTTGGAATGTCGGAGCCCGTGGCTTTGGTTCGGTTAACAGTTTCAGCCGCCACAAAGCCGCCAGGAGTGATGCTGATTCCCTTGTAGTGGAGGACGCCTGGGCTTTCGATTGACTTCTTGATGCTGGCCGTCTCGTCGGAGACAGTTGCGGCCAGAGAAGCCTGGTTGCCCTTGAGATCAGTGACGGTGGTCTGCAGCGTGGTCACCGCAGCGGCATTTTCGCTGACGGCTACGCCCTGAGCTGTAGCTGCTGCTTCTGCTTTGGCTGCGGAGGCCTTTGCGTCCGCTGCCGCTTGCTGGGCGCTTTGTAGCTCGGCATCTTTTTCAGAAAGGCTATTTTTGAGGCTGTCTATCTGGCTCTGCATTTCACGGCGCAGACGCTGAATCTGTTCTTCCACCGTGGGCGGCTCAGCTTTTGGTTTGACTGCTTTTTTGGTTACGGGATGCTTCTTGGCCGGCGGGGCTGGAGTTTGACCGCTGGCGTTAACGGATAAGGCAACAAGGCCGACTGCCAGAATTGCTCCGGCAGCAGTGTTGAGCTTGAAGTTCATTGGGCCTCTCATTTTCCTCTCGAATCGGGTTGAATCGTTGCAGCGTTCACATTGATCGTGAGCGCTGTTTGCTCCCGCATTGCGGGGAACTTGAACATTGCATCTGACTGGATTTCAGTCGAGATGCGGGGGAAACTCGGAAGGCCGGGAACAGGCTTTGCAAACGCGAAGATGTCCTGGTTTGGTTCCGCTTTTGAGAGTCGCAGATTCAGGTTAATATTTGACGAATTCACGTATTTTTAACATTGAGGCGGCGATGTAATTCGCGAAATCATAATATTCACGGACTCTTAATAGCTGCGTTGATGGTGCGAAACCGAAGTGTGCTTTGTTCGACGCGGAAGAGTAGACGCGGCTGAAGCGAAATGGAAGTTCATCGGTGGAGTTTCGGACCTAGGTCTAGATAGGGTTTCTCTATATGAGAAGTTGCGCCGGGGATCGCTCCCCGGCGTTACTGCTAGAAAATCCAGCGTCCGGTGAGAATGAGGGCGTGGTTATAGGTGTGGAAGTGGCTGGAGGCTATCTGCATGCCACCACCGAAAGTAAAGCCGGGGCGGGATTTTGCATCGCCGGGATGCAGCGCACAACGGCCGATGATGATGCCCGGAGTGATGAATTCCTGCTTCTTTCCGTCGTTGGTTCCACCCTTGTAGTAGGTGGCGTTGCTCTCAAGTTCCGGCCAGATGTATTTGGTAACTTTGTACTGTGCAACCGTGTTCCAGATGACCGGTCGGCCCGCGGTGTTGGTGGCGGGATTGCCCGTTGGCAGAGTTGCACCGATGGTTGAGACCACGTCGAAGTTGCCGAAACCCTTGCCGCCGCCCAGGTTGGGTTGGACGCTGGCGTTGGTCGACCCGTTTTTGGCCTGACCTGTGGGCACAGTCGTCAAAGCCCAGACGCTGAGGTCGTAATTGCCGTGCTTGGCATTGCCGGACGTGAGACGGTATTTCGTAAGAAATGAAAAGTCGCCCCAGCCGTCAACGGCTGTCGTGTTGTGCTTGATATAGGGCGGCAGGTCGATCGCGATTTCAATATTGCCGCCAGGGATGAAATTGACTCCCTTGCTGTTGTCGAAGTTCCAGGTGTTGGTGCGGGCCGGAGCAACCTGGCGGATGATATCGGTGCGAATCACCTGAAAAAGGCCGGTGTAAGTGGTGACCAGCGGAACCGGCCACGCTGGCTGTTTGGCTTGCGTTGCATTCGTGCGCGCGGACCACCATGCGTAAAAATTGCCCGATGTTGGAGCGGTTGAGGGAGCCGGAGCGCCCTGTGCACAAACACTGACCGAGGAGAGCAGGAGAAGCAGGGGAAGGCATTTCATATAGGTTTAATGAGCATGAAGGCCAGGAGCGGCACGAGCAACCGCCCTTTGGTGGAGGGATTTCTCCACCCTCGGATTGATAACGTATCCGCTAATTCCTTTAACGTGTATGTCCTGCACTGAGCAGGTTGGCGAGGATGCGATATGCGCCGGGAACCAGCTCCGGAAGCTGCCGATGGAGCGCATACGCAACATAAATATAGGTTCCCTTGCCGGGATGGGCGACGACCAGTCCGCCTCGCTGTGGATCCTGCCCTGGGTCCGCGGTTTCAGTCAGAGCGGTGTAAGCGGGATCCCATGATTCGAGGAAGGAGTGGCCGCGTTCTTCGACCCAGCCATCAAAATCGTCGGATGTAATGTGGTTGGGTGAGCTCAGCAATATGTTGCCATTCGCGATGATATTGACCGGGGCGGATTCGTCGACTACGCGCTCGGCACGGCCCAGGGACAGCGGCACGGGAGCAGGGAAGTTGTTGCTCTGGTAGAGGACGATGAGAGTTCCGCCACGCTGAACGAACTGGTCAAGCCGCGGTTGGGCTGCGGCCAGTTCGCGCACCGAGGAGTAGGCGCGGATGCCGACCACCAAAACATTCCACGCGGAAAAATCGGACGAAACGATTTCGGACGAGGTCAGCAGATGAGGCATGACACCCAGGGCTTCAATGGCGTCAGGGACCTCATCGCCGGTGCCCATGATGTATCCGACGCGTAGGCCGGGCGCCAGCTTGACGTCGACCTTGCGAGTGAGCAACTGCGCCGGCTTGTAGAGGTTGTATGGACGCAGGCCCGGGTAGCCTACGGTCTTCCAGCCTGTTTGATAGGTGTGGCCAGCAGAGTGGGCGGCCGCTTGAAGCGTGATGGTCCCGGAAGGACTGCTCGTCGGCGTAACCGAGAAGAGAATCGGCTCGGTATCTCCCGCAGCGGCCAGATGGAAGGGCACGGAGGCGGGCTGCGCCGTCCATCCAGAGGGCAGCGTCAACTCGACGGAGCCTTCGGCGGCGGCTTGCGCGTGGACGGTGACGCGAACCGGCAGCGGCGAGCCATCGAGGGGGAGAATGCGCGCCTCCGGCTCCATGCGGACACCAATCGCGGGAGTGACGACGAGTGGCTCGTAGATGCCTCCGGGACCGAGTACGCGCTGCATGGTTTGGACCACCTGGCCGATGCGGATGGGCAGGCCATCGAAGGTGAACTCCGCCCACGCGGCCAGCGGCCACGGAGCAAAGGGGCGCTCGCGGAACTCAGGGTTGCTCAGGTCGTAGTAGGCCTGCTCGATGTTGGGGCGGGTGAAGTACGGCTGGGTCGGCGGCGCATCATCCGGGACTTTGAGCTTGAAGATTGCGTCGGAGGCGAGATCGGTGCCGCCTGTGCCTATCGGCTCCCCTTGCTTCCATGGCTCAGAAGTTTGAGATTCAAACCAGGTTTTCAGGACGTGGGCTTCTGAAGTGGCGCTGGCGGTGTGGATGCGGACGTTGAACGTTTCGCCGGGTGTAACGCTGCGCGGAGTCTCGTCGGCTCCGTTGCCGCGAAATCCGTTGTCTTCAACTTTGGTGGCGTGCGTCGTGAAAGCGATCATGTCAAGGCCAAGAAGATTCTTGAGTGCGGTCTCGGATTGCTCAATCTTGGTTTCGAATTCCAGGGACAGGCTGGCCTTTGCCTGGATGTCCAGATTGCTCGAAGCCAGTTCCTTGCGCAATGCAAGAACCTGGCGATAGACGGGCGCAAGTTTGTGAGCGGCTGCTGTGCCGGACTCGCCGCGGCGCTCTGCTTCGAACTGCTTGATGCCGATGTCGAGCTGACGCAGGCCTTCGCGAAGGCTCTGCGGCGGATTGGGTCCGGCTAGCGGAATCAGTCCGGAAAACGAAGTGTCGATATTGACCTTGCTGTTGTGGAAGAGATCGCTGTTGGTCGTAATCGCACCGGCCTTTGCTGCAGCCTGCGGTGCGACGGCCCACAGGTGATAGCTGGTGCTGGCCGGTCCGCTCAGGCCGGAAACTGCGCCGCCATTCTGCGACTTTTGCATGCCCCAGCCTTCGCGTGCAATCTGCGCATAGCTGCGGCCCAGGGCTGGATCGCGCTTGCCCACTGCAAGCGTCACGTCGGTGGAAGGCACACCTGTCGTGATCTCTCCCGTGACGTAATTCTTGAACTTTGCCGGAGCCCATTTGCCTGTCGCGTAGTCGAACATGCCGCGTTCAGTCACCGGCGCAAAGGGAACCATGGAGTAGACAGCAAGCGGCTGCCAGGGCTGCAATCCATCTTTCAATTGTTCTGGAAAAATCTTCGGGTCCGCCGCAGCCTTGAACACTTCCTGCGCAATTTCGCCCGAAACCTGGTGGTGTCCATGCCCATCTGTAATGCCGCCTACAAAAGTTGAAACGATCACCTGCGGCCGCTCGCGCCGCACCGCCAGCACTGCGTCGTAGAGCACGCGATCATGGCCCCAGCGCGCAAACGCTTCCTCTTGTGTCTTCGAAAAGCCGAAGTCGATCTCGGTGCCCCAAAGCTGTTTTGCTCCGTAATATTCGCTCGCCTTCAGCAACTCATTGGTGCGGATCAGGCCCAGCGCATCGTAGGTTTCAGCGGACATGGCATTCTGTCCGCCCTCGCCTCGAGTAAGCGTCAGCAGGGTGCAGCGAACACCCAGGCCGCGCGACAGATAAGTAAGCAGCGCGCCATCTTCGTCGTCGGGGTGGGCAACGATCATCATCAGGCTGGCAGTGGTTGAGAGCCGCCGTAGGGATTGCTCAAGAGCAGCCGCGCCGCGGTCTTCAGGAAGGGGCAGAGCGATGCTGCTCGGCTCGGGAAGCGGATACTCGGCGTACTGGCGCTGCAATTCTGGCGGCTGTGCGGGCGCGCATACCGAACCAATGCCCGCGAAGAGAAGGCCGGCAAGGGCCATGCCCGCTGCTGCCCGGAGATGTTTATTCAAAAAGAGCATACCTTGCGTCAGTGTACAATCCGGGGAGTGATTACGGGTTTTCAAGGCTGTGCCAATTGCAAATCGATGAATGCCAGTGCGGCTCGATGCTGCCTGCGCATCGCTGTCATTTTCTGCCTGCTGCAAGCCTGCGCCTTCGCCTTTCCGCACCGTTCCCATCATCAAGCAAAACCCGTCGCAGCCAACGTCAGCATCATGTTCATGAGGAAGGACGGGACGTGTGTCGATGGCTCTATCTCCCGGATCGACCCTAAAGCCGTCACCATTCAGCCGCTCCAGAAGCCCGCTGTAAAAATTCTGCGCGGCGATCTTCTTCAGGCCAGCCAGGACGATGCTCTGCTCTTCAGCGCCCGAAGTTCCTGGGCCGATGTCGAGGCGGTTACCTTGCAACCGAGCGAGTCGTTCATTCTCAAAATTCGCAATGGACAAGCGGTCAAAGGCATACCGCTTGAGGTCACGGACGACCGCGTCGTGTTCAAGCGCTTTTTGTGGATCACGAAGCGATACGCCAAAGACCAGATCGTGACAGTGGACTATCTGCGGATCAAACCCGAGTCTGACGCGTTCGACTATTTTGCGCAGGAAGGCCCGGCGCTGCTGTTCTTTTATCCCGAGTTCTATGATCGCCTCAAGGGGCTTGAGGGCAAGGTTCCAGTCCGACTATACGATGCGCTGCGGCCGGAAGATAACGCGCAACTGAAATGTTCGCGGCGCTAAGCATGACCGATGCGACAAAGAGGCCCAGCTCCCCGATGATCGACCACTCCGCCGGCACAAACGCAACGCTTGAACGGCGCATCGGTCTCCGCTCCGCAGTGTTGTTCAACATGCTGGAAATGATCGGCGTCGGCCCGTTCATCACGCTGCCATTGGTCATAGCGGCGGCTGGGTTCAGGCTGTCAGTGTGGGCGTGGGTGCTGGGCGCGGTCATTGCTGTTGCCGATGGCCTGGTGTGGGCTGAGCTAGGCGCCGCATTCCCACGGGCTGGTGGTTCATACGCGTTTCTTCGCGAAATATATGGCCCGCAGCGCGCGGGGAACTGGCTGAGCTTTCTTTATGTGTGGCAATTAAGTTTTTCCGCGCCGTTATCGATTGCATCGGGATGCATTGGGCTCGCAAGTTTTCTGGGCGTCTTCTGGCCGGGAATCGATGCCGCGCCAATTGCGGCATTGCCCGGCTTGCACTTCGGCAATCTGGTGGCCGCCCTAGTGTGCCTGATGGTGACGTGGATGCTCTATCGCCGCTTGAGCATCGTGACCGGCATGGCATGGGTGCTGTTCATGGGCGTGATGGCGGCCATTGCAGGGGTGATCGTCTCCGGGTTCGCACACGCGTCGGCAATGGGCGGCTGGCACATGCCCGCAGCGCCAGAATTTGGCGGAATGAAAAGCATGGCCGGCGGGCTGGCGCAGGGAACGCTGCTGGCGACCTACTGTTACTGGGGCTACTACAACATTACGTTTCTCGGCAGCGAAGTTAAGCGGCCTGAAAAGACGATTCCGCGAGCGATCCTGCTGTCAGTTTTCCTGGTCGCCGCGTTTTATATCGCAATGAACCTGGCCGTGCTACCCTCGCTTGGCGGAGCTGCGCAGCACAGCGATGCCAGCGCGGTTGTCCGTGTGCAATTGGTAGCAGATATCGCGCGAGCAGCCTTTGGCGGCTGGGCTGGATACACGATTGCCGGCCTCGTAGTATGGACGGCGTTCGCGAGCGTGTTCTCGCTGCTGCTGGGCTACTCGCGTGTGCCCTATGCGGCGGCGCGCGATGGCAACTACTTCAGCTTTCTCGCAGCAGTGCATCCGCGCCATGGAATCCCGCACCGATCTCTGGTCGCCATGGGTCTGGTGGCGTCCGCCTTCTGCTTCCTCACATTGACGCAGGTAATTACGCTACTTGTGATCACGCGTATCCTGCTCCAATTTTTCCTGCAACACGCGGGAGTGATGCTGCTCAGGGCGCAACGGCCGGATCTGGACCGGCCCTTCAAGATGCCGCTTTATCCTCTGCCGCCGCTGGTAGCAATCGGCGGATTCGTGTTCATGCTCATTAACCGCAGCCATGCGCTTCAAGGGCTCGCGGTGGCGGCGGGTATCGGGGTCAGCGGGACGTTGATTTATTTGTGGCGCGCAAAGAGATTGGGCCAGTGGCCGTTCTTGCTTCAATCCAAATCGGAGCCCTGAAACGTATCTTGTAACGTGTGGGCGCCTCGTCGTGTCTAATTGAACGAGAGCGAGAATTCCCCTCGCGAGGTCAAATAATGCTGATTGGTAAACCCGCTGACATTCCTTCTTCCGCAATTACTCCGCAGGACCAGTATCTGAATCGCCGTCGCTTTCTGCGTGGAGCAATCTCGGGCGTCGTTGCAGCCGGCGCGACCGCAATTGGAGCGGAGCGACTGGCGGAACTGGTTTCGCCCCGCATCGGCGCACTGGCCGGAACCAAGCTTGAGACAGTGAAGAGCCCGCTGACCACCACAGGCGAAGACCTGACCAGCCTCAACGACCTGACCCATTACAACAACTTCTACGAGTTTGGCGTACCCAAAAATGAGCCGGCGGAAAATGCCGGCGTGCTGCCGACGCGCCCCTGGGCGGTGAAGGTGGATGGGAAAGTCAAGAACCCCAAGACCTTCGACATTGAGGCGCTGTTGAAGCTGCGGCCGCTTGAAGACCGCGTCTATCGCCATCGCTGCGTCGAGGCGTGGAGCATGGTGATTCCCTGGGTGGGCTATTCGCTCTCGGAATTCATCAAGCAGTGCGAGCCTCTCTCGACTGCGAAATATGTGCAGTTCCTGTCCTACTACGACAAGAAGGTGGAGAAGTGGGCGGATCAAAGCACAATTTTCTGGCCGTATTCAGAGGGGTTGCGCATGGATGAGGCGATGCATCCGCTGGCACTGTTGACGTTCGGATTGTATGGCGAGGTGCTGCCGAACCAGAACGGCGCGCCGATACGCATAGTGGTTCCGTGGAAGTATGGATTCAAGTCGGCCAAGTCGATTGTCGCGGTCAGGTTTCTCGATAAAGAGCCGCCCACAACGTGGAACGAACAAGCTCCGAGCGAGTATGGCTTTTATTCCAACGTGAATCCGAATGTGGACCATCCCCGCTGGAGCCAGAAGACCGAGCGGCGCATTGGATTGCCTTTTTACGCACAGCGGAAGACCACGCTGATGTTCAACGGCTATGGGGAGCAGGTAGCTTCGCTCTATAACGGCATGGATTTGAAGAAGAACTTTTGATAGCGGAGTTAGCAGGGTTGGCGGAGCTAGTTGAGGAGCGGCGTCAGCGGAGCTTGCGGAGTTAGCTTTTAGATTCGCCGCCCCGCACAAGCCGCCAACGCTTTTAACTCAGCTAACCCCGCTAACAGCGCTAACTCGGCTAACTCCGCTAACTCGGCTAACCCCGCTTTCTCCCAACTATGAAACGATCGACTCTCATTCTGCTGAAGACGCTGACCTGGCTGGCCTGCCTTGGGCCCGCAGGCCTGCTTGCTTACCAGGCCGTGACTAACACGCTCGGCCCAGACCCCACATCTAACATCGAGCTAACTACTGGCTATAACACATTACTGCTTCTAATCATTTCGCTGGCCATTTCGCCGCTGCGCAAGCTTGTTCCGCAGCTAAGCTGGCTGATCAAGTTTCGGCGTCTAATTGGGCTGTTCGCATTCTTCTACGGCACCATCCACATGCTGACGTATGTGGCGCTCTATGCGGGCTTCGATGTAAAGGCCATGATCGACGATATTGCCAAGCGCAAATTCATCACCGTGGGTGTAGCGGCGTGGCTGCTGCTGCTGCCGCTGGCGGCGACATCGACAACCTGGGCCATCCGCAAACTCGGCGGGAAGAACTGGAACCGCCTGCACACGCTGGTGTACGCGGCGGCAGTGTGCGGGATCGTTCATTACTGGTGGCAGGTCAAGCCAGGAGTGCTCAGCCCCCTGCGGCTGACAATTGTGCTGGCTGTGCTGCTGGCGGCGAGGCCAGTGCTCTATTGGTGGACGCGGCGGAAGGTAAAGGCTACAGCGGCCTGAGCAAGACCAACCATCGCAAAACCGATTGCGGTCACTCGAACTCCAGGAGTGTCTGCGCCACCGGATGAAAGCTCTTGCGATGCAGCGGCGTCGGCCCAAGGCGAGTCAGCGCTGCCAGATGTTCCGGCGATCCGTAGCCTTTATGGCTGGCCAGGCCGTACCCAGGGAACTGACGATCCAGGTCGACGAGCAGCCGGTCGCGGTGGACCTTGGCGATGACACTGGCGGCTGCAATGGACAGACTGATCGCGTCTCCCTGGATGACTGCCTGCTGAGGGCAGGGCCAGTCGATGGAGTCGCGGCCATCGATCAGCAAGAAGTCTGGGCTGAGGGCGAGTTGCTGCACGGCCAATCGCATGGCCAGCAGAGACGCCTGCCGAATATTGATGCGGTCTATGGTTTCGACGTCAACGGCGGCGATGGCCCAGGCGATGGCGTTGGCGCGAATCTGTATTTCAAACTCGTCGCGCTTCTTTTCGCTTAGCTTCTTCGAGTCAGTAAGTCCATGCAGGTGGCAGCCGGGGGCAAGAATTACTGCGGCCGCAACCACCGGGCCAAACAGCGGCCCGCGCCCTACCTCGTCGATCCCGGCAATGCGCATAGCACCTTGTTTGCGAGCGGCTTTCTCGTGCTTCCATCCGCAAACGGGGGGTGTGCCCATACCACAAGTATAGAAAGCAAACGGCGAAGAGCAAGGACAAACGGAAGCGATGAAGTTTGTTTCACTTCGTCGAGCTAGGCAAATTGCAGATAAGCCAAATAACGGCGAATCCAAGGATGACCGTGATTAGAAATCTGATTAGCTTTACGATCTCCCGTTTGGGCTCGTCGGGGTCGGTTGAGCGATATACGAGACGTTTACCGCGCCACTGACTCGGCTTGTAGTAGGTTCCCATGGCATTCATGCTCTCAGGCTTCGACCAGCCCAGACTTTACTACGACCAGAAAAAACCCCTGCCGGTAAGGCCAGGGGTCGTTGCTTCAGAGGGTGATTCGGAGAGCCTACGCGCGAACCTTGCCGGTGACGCGGTCCACTTCCTTCAGACGGGCGGCCTTGCCGCGCAGTCCGCGAATGTAGAACAGCTTGGCGCGGCGAACCTTGTAGCTGCGAATCTTCTCAATCTTGTCAATGACCTTGGAATTGAAGGGGAAGATGCGCTCCACACCCTGACCAAAGCTCATTTTGCGCACGGTAAAGGTGCCCTGCGCGCCGCGGTTGATGGCGATAACCAAACCTTCGAACGCCTGCAAGCGTTCCTTATCGCCTTCCTTGATCTTGACCTGGACGCGAATCTGGTCGCCAGGGACGAACTCGGGGAGGTCGGTGCGCTTGAGCTTGTCTGCCAGGCGCTGCATAACGGGATGAATGGACATGGTGTCTTCCTGCTGTTGGACTCAGAACTTCCAGTTTATCAGAGATTCCGTTTCCGCGCCTAATCCGCAGCTGGTTAGATTCGCCGCTATTTAGGGATCAGCTGCTCCATGCCAAAGGGCACAAATATGCCGGTTGCCAACAACCCGAGAATGTCGACAATCTGAGGATAGCCCGAATCCCTTGCGAACAACCACCACAGGCCCATCCCGGAGAATGTGACGATAGCGGTGATCCAGCTTTTCATAGCGGCAGAGTATCTTGGACAAATACGAGATTCAAGGGTAATCAGATTACTTTTGTGCGTTGTACGTTACTTTAGTGCCGGAAACGAGCACTTTTCGCCTTGGGAACTCACTTCCACGGCAGATCGAGCGCTTTTCGAGAGAACGTTGATCTGCCCCTGAATTAAGATGATCGGCAGGATCATGCGTAAATAGACTGCTCCACAATCCTTGCCTTGAGGAACTCATGAAACGGTACGTGTTTATCTGTGGGTTGGTCGGCGGGGTTTTGATTACCGTGCTCAAGTTGACTGAGTATCAGTTCCTGGTCATCGAGCATTCGGCACAAATTTACGGCGGACTCATCGCGGCGATTTTTGCAATTCTCGGCGTCTGGCTCGGTCTCCGGCTCAAAGGTGCGCGGGAGCGGGTGGTCGTGAAGGAGGTTCCTGTCTCGTCGACGGAGCCGTTTGTGCCTGACGAGCGAAAGCGTGACGACCTCGGCATTACGCGCCGCGAGCTTGAGATTCTTGGCCTGGTGGCGCAAGGCATGAGCAACCGCGAAATCGCTGGGCAGCTTTTCGTAAGCGAGAACACGGTCAAGACTCATTGCAGCCGCGCGTTCGACAAACTGGGTGCCAAGCGGCGGACGCAGGCGGTGCAACTTGGCAAGGAATTGGGCTTGCTGCCCTGAAAACATCCCACAAACGGATGATTTTTGCCAGTTACACGCAAAATCACTCGAAAGAATGACGACAGAGACCCCGGTTTCCCCGCATGGTGTGTCTGCATTCACGATTTTTTATCAAGGAGAAGCAGATGAAAAAGACAATCCTCACCTTCGGGCTCATCGCCGGAGGATTTACCGCGCTGACGATGTCGATCACCGTTCCGTTTGAAGACAAGTTCGGCTTCAATCACGGCTTGCTCCTCGGCTACACAATGATTGTTCTGTCGCTCATGATGGTGTTTTTCGGCATCCGCTCGTATCGCGACAATGTGAGCAACGGCCAAATCACCTTCGTCAGAGGGTTTGCGATCGGCATCTCCATCACACTGATCATGTGCGCCTTCTATGTGGTGACCTGGGAGATTATTTACTTCAATTTCATGCACGACTACCTGGACAAATACTCAGCACACATGGTGGAGAAGGCCAGGGCGGCTGGCGCGAGCGCTGCCTCAATCCAGGCGCAGATTGAGTCAATGAAAGAGTTGAAGGTGAAGTACGAAAATCCGTTCTACAATGCGGCACTTACATTCATTGAGCCCTTCCCGGTTGGCCTGCTTATGACGCTGATTTCGGCGGCGATTCTGCGGAAAAGGCCGCAGACAGGCCTGCCGATAGCGGCACGGCGCGCCGGCCATGCGCTATAGTTCCGGGTATGGATGAGAAGCGGGAATTGCTGCGGCATACTTTGGCGGCTTTGGCTTATCGGACGGCGCGGGCTCTGGACGGCGCACCTGATCACTTTGCTGGATTTGCCGGCGCTGGGCGCATGCCGGTGCAGATTTTGGCCCACATGGGAGACCTGTTCGACTGGGCGCTGACCGCCGCGGTGGGCAAGGAGCGCTGGCATACTTCGCAGCCCTCCCAATGGAAGGAAGAGCAGCAGCGGTTCTTCCAGTCGCTGGGCACATTTGACGCGTTTCTGGCTTCGGGCGGCCCGTTGCACGCTCCCATTGAGGCGCTGATGCAGGGGCCGGTTGCCGACGCGCTGACGCACGTGGGCCAGTTGGCCATGCTGCGGCGTCTCTCTGGCAGTCCAACGCATGGCGAGAATTTTTATGTGGCGGCAATTGTGGCGGGCCAGGTAGGAGCGGATCAGCCGGCGGCGGTGCAGCCGTTCAAATAGGGCGGCTCCTGGAATTATCAAAGAGGATCGAGCAGGACTGACTTAAGCCCGGGATCTGCGACTCCTGCTCGTTTCAATTGGAAGACCTAAGGCCGGTAATCCCTTGGGTCAATGCAGCGGTCATACATTGTGCGGTCGATTCGGAGCCAGTCCGTGTTGTTGATTCCTCTCCGATTACGCGCCGTAGGGCTGTCTGGAAATGCGCATGCAATCTTGATCCAGCGCCCTTGCTCATTGGCGATGGTTCGGATCTCCGAGGCAACTTCAGCGAGGTCCTGGTCTTGGCTGAAGATGATCGCTACGTCATAAGACCGGTTGCGGGCCCCGGCAATTACGTCCAAGGCGATGCGAACATCGATTCCCTTTTCTTCGGCAGCGAGGAAAGTATGTTCTGAGCCATCCGGCAGACGGACGCTCTTGTTTCTGTAGCGCAATGGGCGTGTGGTCACCTTTACACCCGTTTGCCCCATTTGTGCAGTCTTGTTGACCCAGAATGAGTGCCAGAAGGGGTTCGCCTTCAGGTCGTGGATTCCTGTGTAGAACCTCGCTTCGGCAAGCTCCCAACCATTTAACTTGCAAGCTTCTCGCGCCAACGATCCGATGTCGTAGTTGGGGAACCCGTATCCAAATGCTTCCTTTGAGTGGAGGAAGAGATTCTGGCCATCTATGAAGGCAAAGGCCCTTTTCACCACTGGTTCAAACATGGCAAATCCTTTGAATTTGGTGAATTGGTCCGTTTGGGAGGTGAGTTTCGTAACTTTCGGTTCTAAGAAAATTTTGGCCTAAAACGAATAACCCCGCCCGAAGCCCTGCGGCAATCAAGCGGGGAGCAAATCATTGTTTGAGGATAGTCCCGCGGCTTCGGTGTGTCAATCAGTTTCCTGACGCCGAATTGATTCTAGAACTTTGCGGTCTTCTTTACTGAGAACAGCGTTTTCCAGCAGATCCGGCCGGTTGACTAGGGTCTTACGCAGTTGCTGCTCTCGCCGCCAGCGCCGAATGGCCTGGTGATCGCCGTTGAGCAGCGTCTCTGGGACCGGCAAACCGCCAAACTCGGCAGGCCGCGTGTAATGCGGGTAGTCAAGCAGGCCTCCTGCACCGTGCTGGGAGCGTGGGACGCCTTCTTCGTCTGAGGAAATTTCGGCGTCGGGGATGCCGAAGCTTTCGAATTCGCTGGAAGCCTCATTGCCCAGAACTCCAGGAATCAGGCGCATGGCTGCGTCGATGACTACGGCGGCGGCTAGTTCGCCTCCGCTCAACACGTAATCGCCGATGGAAAGCTCCATGTCGCAGTAGAGCTGATTGATTCGCTCGTCCACGCCTTCATAGCGGCCGCAGATCAGGACGACGCGGTCCAGAGAGGCTAGCTGGCGGGCAAGGGACTGGGTGAAGGGACGGCCCTGGGCGGAAAGCAGAACCACTTGCTGAGGGATCGCTTGCGCGCGCAGAGCTTTCGGCTCTATTCCAAGGGAAGCCAGCGCTTCAGCAATAGGTTGAGGCTTGAGCACCATGCCTTCCCCGCCGCCAAAAGGCCTGTCGTCCACGGTGCGGTGACGGTCATGCGTGAAGGCGCGCAGATCGTGGACCCCCACCTCGACCAGCCCCTCGGCCAGGGCCCGGCGCAGGATTCCATTCTCGAAAAAGCTCGTAAAAAAGCCGGGGAAGATGGTGACGATCTCGAAGCGCATAAGCGTTCTTTCAATGATAGAAGCAAGTTTTACGAAGTCGCGAATTCTGACTTGGAACGGTCGCTCACCGAGGTTGGGCTCAGGATTTGCTGGGCGTGTTTAGTTCGACCAACCCATCAGGCAGCGCCATTTCCACACGCCTCGCCGTCAAGTCGATGGCGCGCAAGTAGCTTTTCGCAAAGGGAATCAAAATTTCTTCCTGCGAGCCTGAAGCGTGAATCACCAGCAGCGCCACCGGGCCGGCGGCGCGATCAACATCATCGATCTGGCCAACGGTAGTAGGTGTGGCTCCGGCGACGTCTACGAGGGCGCAGCCAATCAGGTCGGCTATATAGACTTCGTCGTCGGCCAGCGGGGCGCGGTCGGTGAGGGGAATTGCGACGATCAGCCCGGCCAGAGTTTCAGCGTCCGAAATGGAGTTGGAATGTCCAAAGTGAAGAACGATGCCGCCTTTATGCAGCCAGTGGGCGATCAGCTCGACTTCACGCGGGACAAGACCGGCCTTCTTACGCGGAGAATCCGGGTCGGCCACAAGCCAAAGCTGACGGCGATCGGCGAATTTTTCAGGGAAATCGGTGAGGATGTCGGCGAATACTTCGCCTTTGCGTCCCTGGGGCCGGCGGATGCGCGCCAGCCAGGCCCATTCGGTCGGTGTCTCAGGCTGTTCGGTCCCAGTCATTGCGGCCTCCGGGGTTGGCCGGATGGGTGAGCAGACGCCACGCGGCTATTCGTCCTCTTCAAGGATGTCGAGCGTGTAGCGGCGATGGAGCTTCATGCTGACAGCGCCCAGAATTGTGCGCACCGAGCGGGCCGTGCGCCCCTGCTTGCCGATCACCTTGCCCACATCCTGCGGTGCGACGCGAAGCTTGAGGACGGTGCTCTCGTCCCGGCTGACGGACTCGACCTGAACCGCGGAAGGCTCATCGACGAGCGCCTGGGCGATTTCGCGGACCAGTTCCGCGACTGAGTTTGGAGCTAATGCATCATGTTGGGTCATGCTCGTGCCTTTGACCTGACCTGACCGGACCGGTTGGGTCCAGAATTTGGCGACTGGAGTCGGTGCGCCGAATAGTATCAGCAGACACGGGTCGCCGTCAGTAATTCTGTGAACACGGGCGCGAATACCTGATTACGCGCCCATAAACGCCTCTTTTTGGAGGGAGATTAACCGAACACGCCTGACCCGCTAGTCCTGACCTGTTAGGCCTGAACAGCAGCTTCAGACTCAATCGCGGCTTCGACCGGCGCCGGCGCTTCAACCGCAACTGGGACTTCAACCGCGACCGGGGCAGGCGCTGCAACTTTAGCCTTGACCGGCGAGGACGGCGTCAGCGGAACCTCGGCTGCCTTGACGGGGTTCTTCGCGACCAGCTTCTCCACAATCTCGGAGAACTGCGCGCCCACGCTGCGCCAATATGCAATGCGGTCGTGCTTCAAATCGACGGTGGCGGGATTGGTGCGGGGGTTATAGGTGCCGACAACCTCGATGGAGCGGCCATTGCGGGCGCGGTCCTTCTCGATGGCCACAATGCGGTAGTAGGGCTGCTTGCGGGCGCCGAAACGCGCCAAACGAATCATCACCACGGCGATACGGTTCCTTTCAAATCCAGTGCTCTGTTGATCTTAGGGGGCTTTTCCGGCCAGCGGCAGCATTCGTAAGGCGCGCAGGGCCAACTAGAAGGCCAGACGTGTGCGCCCGGCCACACAAGACTCAACATCTAAGTATCGCCGAAAATGGGGATTGGGGCAAGTTTTTGACGGGCGGCTTGCAAATACAAAGGCCCCGGGTATCAATCCGGAGCCTTTGCCCATTGGGGTATCCAAGACTGCTGGACGCCGCCTGCGAAACTAGGCTTATCCTACCCCTTACACCATCACCAAGCAAGATGACGAAAGGATCGCCTCACCCTTTTGGTTTCTCTGAAAGTGCATCTCGGACCTCCTCCAATTTGCCTTCATTATTGGAAAAGAATTGGAAGTACTCATCGTGGCTGAGGAACGCGTTTATGTAGTTCGCTTCTGTCAAAACGTAGCCGCCCCAACCATTGAGCATCACTAACTTCAAGAAGGATGCAAAATCTTCTGACTCATAATCAAGAAACAGATGTCCCGGAGCCTCGTGAAGGAGTCTTTGGTCATGGTAACTCTGACGCAACTTGTAGTAGAGGTGCCAGTTCTCTGAACTCGGCCAGATGCCTCACTCCGTTACCCACAGCAGGGTGGGTTGGCGATAGGTAATGTTGCGAGCGATCCATTCAGCAAAGTAGAGCATTCGGCCAGCGGAGGGTGGGTAGCCAATCTGTCCACCGAAGATTCCCGGTACCGCGTCCGGTTTCAGACGATTGCGGCAGGTGAGCCATTCTTCACACTCTTGCTTTGTGTAAAAGCGCATTTGTCCCCCGAGCAATTGTAGTCCGAAGTCATCTCAGCCCGTGACAGTCATGTTGCCCTACGTCGCCTTACACAGCCGGAAACAAAAACCGAAGCATCGGCCGCACCCGCCGCGCCCAGCTAGGCTCATCATGCGTTCCCCCATGCGCCTTCTCAAAATGCAGCGTCTCCCCGGGCCGCCAGTGGTTAGCCTTCAGCCGGCGGTTCAGCATTTCGATGTCATGCACGGTGCGCTTGCCTTCTTTATCGCCCACATCCAGCCACAGCCGCGGCCGATCCCAGATCTCCGGCGACCGCTCGTTGACATATCCCAAAATGCTTTTGCGATTCCACCACACGCTCGGTGACATGATGGCCAGCTTGCCAAACCATGTCGCATACCTCAGCCCCAGGTAGAGCGAAACCAGCCCTCCGAGTGACGATCCGCCCAGCCCCGTCGAATCGCGATCGGTGCGGACGCGGTATTGCGATGCGATGAAGGGCAGAATTTCGCGGGTCAGCGTCAGGCCGTATTGCGCCGCCTCGCCGCCGCCCATTTGCCGGTCGCGCTCATGGGTGTACTCGGCCATGCGCGCGGGCGTGTTGTAGATGCCGACAATGATCAGCGGCTCCACTTCGCCGGCTCGAATGGCCGCGTCAGCATGTTCGCGCACCTCCCATGTGCGCCCCGGGATGAACGACGTGCGCGGGTCGAAAAGGTTCTGCCCGTCCTGAAGGTAGAGGACGGGATAATTGCGGTCGGCCCGAGGATCGTAGCCCGGCGGAACATATACGATGAGGTCGCGCTTGTCAGGCAGATAATGGCTCGCAAAAGCCGGATGAAGATGGATGCGCGGATGCAGGCTCGTCTCGCCAGGCGCAAGCAGCCCCTTGGGCGGGTTTGCCCACGGAGATTCGTCCGAGGAATGTTGTTCCAGATTCAAGCTTTGCGGTCCTTTATTGCTTATCGGCCAGTTGGGGGAAAGCGGCCAGGAAAAACAGCAACCCAGGCTGTTACAGTATCAAGAAATCGGCGGTTCTCCAATTGGCTGGTTTGAGGCGCGGTCGAAGAGCAAGACGGGGGAAGAACATGAATCGTGAGTATCACAAGTGGTATTCGAGCCGGCTCGGCCGGGATATGGAGCTGCTGGTCTTTGGTCATGCGGGGCTGCCGGTGATGGTGTTTCCAACGTCAGGCGGAAGGTTCTACGAGTTTGAAGACCGCGGAATGATTGGCGCGCTCGCCGGCAAAATCGACGCCGGCCAGGTGCAGGTTTACTGCGTTGACTCGGTAGATATGGAGAGCTGGTACAACAAGCGGGTCTCGCCGCGCTGGAGAATCGCACGGCAAGTGCAATACGACGACTACCTGATCCACGAGGTGGTGCCGCTGGTACGGCTGAAAAACCACGACCCGCATCTGGTGACTCTCGGATGCAGCTTCGGCGGATTTCACGCGGTGAATTCGGCGCTCAAGCATCCGGATGTATTCACGGGCTTTCTTTCGATGAGCGGCGCATTCGATCTGCGCAACTTTCTGAATGGTTACTACGATCAGGACTGCTACTTCAACCAGCCTTTGGACTATCTGCCCAACCTCGGCGATCCGTGGTTCTTTGAGCGTTTCCGCCGCAATAGCTACGTGCTGGCAACTGGTTGGGACGACCAATGCCTGGGCCAGAATCAGCGCCTGGATGGAATCATGAGCGCGAAAGGCATTCCACATAAGCTGTTTGTGTGGGACTCGTATAACGCGCACGACTGGCCAACATGGATGCGTATGATCGATCAGTATCTGTAGGGCAGTAATCAGTGATCAGTAGTCAATTATCAGGATGCGTGCCAGCCGGGTACTCGGAAACAGGGCACCACTTCACAGGTTGCAACAAAGTAGCTACGCCTCGAATTCGTGAAGGCCTTGTAACAGGGCACGACTTCAGTCGTGCCGAAAGAGTCAAGAAAGACGTGGGCTTTAGCCCCTGCGGGAAAGTTTCCGTCGCAATAACATTTTGTGCGGAAATTCATTGGCAATTAATGGCTGAAGGCGGATGGAGGTTAGTGCGATGTCTGATTTGAATCCTTACGATAAGTTTCTCGATGGCCGGGCGCTGGACACGATTCTGGCTGCTACGCCGATCGAGATTAGCCGCCTGATTCTTGCCATCGGCGCGGAGAATGAAAACACTTCACCCGCCCCAGGCAAATGGAGCCCGGCTGAAATTGTGGCCCACCTGGCAGACTGCGAACTGGTCTTCGGGTTTCGCTTGCGCCAGACGCTCGCGGAGAATGCGCCGATTATCCAGCCCTTTGATCAGGATAAGTGGGCGGCAACTTATATGGGTGTTCCAGCCAGGCAGGCGCTCGAAGTGTTCACTGCGCTGCGGGGTTGGAATCTTCGACTGATTGGCCTCGCGCTGCCTGAAGCGGCGGAACGTCCGGTATCTCATCCGGAGCGCGGCACAATGACCTTCCTCACGATTGTTGAGACCATGGCAGGCCACGATTTGAATCACCTGGCGCAGTTGAAGAGGCTTTCTGCGCCAGCTAGCACCTCGACCGAGTAGATTCGCGGCCCATTCGAAGAAAAATTATCCATACCCATGCAAGATTCTGCCCGGTCCTCGTTCAAGTGATAAGGACCGCGGCGATTTTGCGCCATTTGGGAACCATTTTCACCACGCCGGGGTCCAAGGGAATAGCATTCCCATTGGTTCGTTCGAGGAGGACCCATGCGCCGAATTCTTGTCGCCTTCAGCTTTGCTGCGTTTACGCTGCCCCTTGTCGCTCAGTTGCCGCCCAAAGTTGCGGCCCAACCCAAAGCAGGCGCAAAGGTCTCCGAGCCGCCTGTTGCGACGGCATCCATTCCTGCTGCAATAAGCGCCGCGGCTATCAAGGATCTTCCGGTCCGCAAAGTCGTCCTCTACAAAAACGGCGTTGGCTACTTCGAGCATGCGGGCGCGGTCAGCGGCAACCAGCGCGTGACCATCGACTTTACTTCACCCCAGTTGAATGACGTGCTGCAATCGCTGACGGTGCTAGATGAGGGCGGCGGCCGCATTGGCGGCGTGAATTACAACTCGACCACACCGCTTGCCGAGCAGCTGAAAACCCTGTCCTTGGGCATGAGCGACGATCCTACCTCGACAGAACTGTTTCAGGCGCTCAGAGGGCAGCGGGTTGAAGTAACCGGCGGGCCTGGTGGGACATTGACCGGAAGGCTGATGGCCATTGAGTCGCGTACTGAGAAGTCGGGCACGGGTGATGCGACGGTCGACCGGTTTTATCTCACGCTGGTAGCTGGATCGGGAGCTGTGAAAGTCATTGAATTAACGCCTGTGCTGAGCGTGCGACCGCTTGACGGAAACTTGCAGGGGCAGCTTGATCGCTATCTTGAGTTACTAAGTACAACCCACTCGACCGGGCTGCGCCACCTGACTCTAAATGCGCTTGGCCAAGGGCAGCGCGAGTTACGAGTGAGTTATATCAGCGAGGTTCCAGTATGGAAATCGACTTATCGAATTGTCTTCCCGAAGATGGCTAATGGGAACGCCACAATGCAGGGCTGGGCAGTGGTCGATAACACTGTAGGCGCGGACTGGGACAATGTGCAGTTATCCCTGGTTGCTGGGGCGCCGCAGAGTTTTATTCAGCCCCTAAGTCAACCGCTGTATACGCGCAGGCCGGAGATTCCGATCGCCACGCTCGTGGAAACTACGCCGCAGACGCACGAGGCTGCGGAGATGGAGGCGGCGCCGAAGTTAGCCGCAGAAGCCCCGCCAGCCCCGCCCGTCGCTCCGCGCATGGCGAAATCCGTCGGTGCGAATTCAATGGCAGTACAAACGGATTCAAATACGGTTTCCACCCTGGTTTCAAACGAGCAAATCTCGGAGTTAGCAACCAAAAACAGGAGCTTCGCGGCTCTGGCCGCCCTCGGTACCGGCATCTACCGCCCTTCAGACGCCCTTCAGGAGGGCGATGTATCCACCAACGCCTTCGACGATTTCTTTGAATACGCGCTCGCCGCGCCAGTCACAATCCACAAAAACGAGTCGGCGATGGTTCCGATTCTCCAGCAGGATTTGCCCGCCGAACACGTAACTCTCTGGAGCGAGAGCGAGCCCACGCCGCTGCGAGCCGTATGGCTCGACAATAACTCGAAGCTGACTCTCGACTCGGGAAGTTTCTCAATATTCGAGAGCGGCGAGTTTGCCGGCGAAGGCCTGCTCGACCCGATTCATCCGGGAGAAAAGCGGTTGCTGAGTTATGCAACGGATCAGGCGGTTCGCGTGAAGGTGACCGATCGCGATGGCAAGCAGACGCTGCATCATTTGTCTATCCAGAAGGGCGTAATTGTCGAAACGCACATGGACACAGCGAGCGTGACTTACTCGGCGACTAACTCGGCGGATGCGGATCGTGTGGTGCTGCTCGAACATGCGCGCAGAAATAATGGGTGGTCGCTGGACGATGGATTGAAAGCGGAAGAGACCTCGCCGAATCTCTACCGATTCAAAGTGCCGGTGACTGCGCACTCAACGGCGAAGCTTGAAGTCCGCGAGCATGGGCCGCAGTACACAACAGTGGACCTGAGAAATAATCCGCGACAGGATGAGTTTCTACTGCGGCTAGTAAAAGACGTCCCCGATGCGCTGGACAAGCTGAAGCCGGTAATTGACGCGCAGGCCGCGCTGTCCGAGTTGGATTCAAAGATCGCCGAAGCAAAGAAGACCGAAGAGACCGCAGCAGCCGATGAGGCTCGTGATCGCGAAAACTTGACCGCGCTAAAAGGCAACGATGCCGGGAAGCGTTTTGTCGATGAGTTGAACCGCGCGGAAGATCAGTTGCAGGCCACCCGGAAGCAGACCGCGGATCTTGAGTTAAAAAAAAAGGCAGCGACAGAAAAGCTGGATGTGTTAATCGCGGGATTGAACTTCGATTGGAGTGTAACCGAAAAATAGTGTCAAGTTCTGTTCAGTCATCTACTGCACCCAGACAGTGTCGATCTCAGATTGCGTTTCGCCCCCATTATCCACGATGTAGTAAGTGAGCTGATGCAGCCCTGGCGTCAGAGTAAGTGAGGTCTTGAGCGTGTTAGAGCCATAGGTGGAGTATTTCTTCACGCCGTTGTCCCACACCTCCATGCGCACAATTGCGGTGCCGCTCCGCACTGCGCCGGTGGCGTATATAAGCACAGGAGAGCCGCCCGGCAGAATGCTGTCATAGAGTGGACTGCATACATTAAGGCCGTCGCTGGGAATCGGACATGTGCTGGAGCCGACCAGCAAGGGGAAGCTGTATTCGAGGAGCGAGTAGTCCCAACCAACCGAATAAACATCGACCTGGTGCTGGCCTTCGCTCAACGCAATCGAGTCTTGAACGAAGTCGTAGTAAGAGTAATTGTGAGTTAGATTTTCATCGAGCTTTTTGCCATCAACCCAGATCTCCATATCGCGGCCCGGCGACTCATTCGACCCGGCAAAGCTGAAGTTCACGGGCGAAGTCGCGCCCACTGATGACGTCGGCCCGCAGACAGCAATTCCCGTCGGACGGTAATTCATTGGCGTACAGGAAGGGAAGTTGCCCGAAGTAGTATTCACCAGCACAAGCTGCTCCGGATCGCTGATCTGATTCTTGTCTACAAGCTGCGATTGCCATACCGTCAGGTCAGGCTTGTTGCTATGGCTGGCGCGCATTACGTACGATTCGGAAATCCAGTCGTTGGTGGAGTAGATAACCTGCTCCGCGCCAAACGTGCTGTTGCCCATGTTCTTCATGAAGTTCAACGTGTAAGGCGGATCGCCCTTGCAGTCGGAGTCCTCGGCAACAATGATGTCGTTCATGCCGTCGCCATCGAAATCGGCGAGCACCGGCGGAGCGCCTGAAAGACAGCTCTTCAGCGTAATGTGCTGGCTGGTAAGCACGCGATCGGAATGACCATGTTCCAGATCGAGCACCTTGGAATAACTCCCTGTTGTTGGTGGCACCACGCCGATTACCGACATCGCCCCATCGCTATTTGGATCGACGGCTTCGTAATCCACCTTCGGCCCAAAACTCGCAGTCGCCGTGAAGTCGCCTTTTCCGTTTCCGTACAGAATCTGGTTAACCACCTGGCTCACGCCCAGCACCAGCACGTCGGCAATGCCGTCTCCGTCAAAGTCGCCAACTGAAAGCGCGCCCGCAGGCTCGCCGCTGCTTGCTGTGCCCATCGTGAAGCTTGTTACTGGGCCGGCGCTGAAACCACCTTGCCCATCGCCAAAAAGTACATTCACAGTTTGCGTCCCGCTCTGTGGATTGGGAACGGTATAAACAAGATCGATATTGCCATCGTGATTCACGTCAGCGGCAACAATGCCGCCAGCTTCGCCATTCAAATCAATTGTGTCGCCAAGTGTAAGTTTGCCGGGGCTGCTTGCGCCGTTCAGGTTATTGAGATAAACGTAGGCCTTGCCTGCATCGTTGGTGACGACAATATCCATGGTGCCGTCTGCGTTGAAATCACCAACGGCGAAGTAGAGCGCAGTCCCGCTCGGAATTGTGTAGCAAACAGGTGCTGCATAGGTTCCATCGCCAGTTGAAAGTGTCAGCGCAAATGAGCCTGTGCAGCCGCTCGCGAATGAACCATCGTTTTCTGAAATAAAATCCTCGCGGCCGTCGCCATTCAGGTCCGCCCGTGCATGACCGTTCCGGCCGTCGTTCTGACTCCAGAGATTGTTGTTTGAATAGGTTGTCGTAGTGAAATTAACTGACTGACCAAATGCAGTTACTGTGGATAACATGGCAGCGGTAATAACTACCAGGTGGGATAGCATAATTGGCACTCCTAATAACTGTGAATCAAGCGATAAGTCCGTCTTGCTACAGCAGTAGTTCTTTTTTGCACACTACTCTTGTGTCTTATCGCGCATTCTTCGGCATTCGAGCCCAACACTTCGTGCCTCTGTTAGGATGCCGAGTCACTGGTGTAGGTTGGTCTGCCTGCATGGGCCAACAGGAGGCATTGCCAGTTGAACTCCGATGGGCTGATACACAGCGATGTGTCGTAAACTAAAGCGGTGCAAGCGGTTTTGCGCAGAGGAGGCGAAAAGCGATATGAAGAAGATCGGGGTTTTGTTCGGAATGGAGAACAGCTTTCCCGGCGCACTGGTAGAGCACATCAATGCGCGCAACATCGACGGGATTCAGGCGGAATTTGTCGAAACCGGCGCAGTACACATGGACAAAGCTTCTCCCTACTCGGTGATTGTGGACCGCATCTCGCACGATATTCCGTTCTATCGCGTCTATCTGAAGCACGCTGCGCTCAACGGAACAGTGATCATCAACAATCCATTCTGGTGGTCCGCCGATGACAAGTTTTTCAATTATTCGCTCGCGGAAAAACTCGGCGTCGCAGTTCCGAAAACAGTGATTCTGCCGCACAAAAAGCATCCTGAGGGAACCACCGACCGCTCAATGCGCAATCTTGAATATCCGCTGGATTGGGACAGCGTATTTGCGTATGTCGGCGAGCATGGATTTCTGAAGCCGGTGGATGGCGGCGGGTGGAAGGACGTCTACCACATCCACAATCGCGCGGAGTTTTTTGCGGCTTACGATCAGTCGCGCGACTTATGCATGACTTATCAAAAGGCCGTGAATTTCAATGAGTATTTCCGCTGCTATGTCGTGGGTCAGAAGAAGGTGCATATCATGCCGTATGACCCGCGCAAGCCGCACCACGAGCGCTACGTGCAAAATCCACCTGTGTATGACAAGAAGCTTTTGAAGCGTGTGGAGCAAGATGCGCTGAAACTGTGCCAGGCCCTGGGCTACGACCTGAACACCGTGGAATTTGCAGTGGAAGATGGAATTCCCTACGCCATCGATTTCATGAACCCAGCTCCCGACGCCGACCTTCATTCTGTAGGCCAGGCAAATTTTGACTGGATCGTGAAGGAGGTCGCTGACCTGGCGATTGAGAAGGCGAAGACGGCTCCTCATGTACCGCAACTCAGGTGGGCAGCGTTTCTGGGAGCGAAGCCGGTTGCTGCGGTAAAGGCGAACAAGAAGCCGGCCAAGAAGAAAGCCGAGAAGGCCGCTCCGAAGTCAGAGGCCTGAAACGTTTTTCGAATGTCGGAATCTCGGATGCCAGAATATCTCTGAGTTGACTTATTGTAGCCTGTGGGATACAGTCAAAATGTTCGAGGTGTATGAGACCGAGGTATTTTCCAACTGGCTGTTGAGGCTGACCGATCGACGAGGCCGAAGGGCAAACCTGTTGCGCATTCAGCGACTGGCGCTTGGTAATCCGGGTGATGTGAAACCTGTCGGCCATGGCGTGAGCGAACTCCGCGTGTCGCATGGACCAGGATATCGGGTCTACTTTATCAAACGCGGCAAGATGGTGATCCTCCTGCTTTGCGGAGGCGATAAAAGTACCCAGAAAGCCAATATTGAAAAGGCTCAAGCAATCGCGAAGGAATTGGAGGTTTAGACAATGGCTTTGAAGACTCGCACGTTTGACGCGGCCGCATACCTTGAAGACGACGAGGCTATTGTGGAGTATCTCGAAGAGGCAATGAAGATCGCGATGGAAGACTCCGAGCCATCGTTCTTGACCGTGGCCCTTGGGACAGTGGCACGTGCGCGCGGTATGTCCCAAATCGCCAAAGACGCAGGCCTCTCTCGCGAGAGCCTTTATAAGGCCCTCGGAGCGGAAGGGAACCCAGAATTTGGAACGGTTCTGAAAGTCTTGCATGCGCTGGGGCTGAAGCTGTCAATTGAATCGCAGGGTAAGTCGCAGGGCGAGCCGGCCTGACGAGAGCTTGCGCGAGCCAGGCACCCCTCGCTCATGCTGAGTCGCGTCATGCAACCTTGCGAAAAGTCAGGTTGAAGCGGTAGGGCCCCGTCAGCGGATGATGCCCAGGCTTCAACGGCTTCACTCCATGAAAGCGCATGCGTGAAACTCCGCCCCAGACAATCACATCCCCATGTTCCAGCAGGATGTGTTTCGCGGGATCGGTGCGTTGAAGACCTCCCAGCAGAAACACGCACTCGAGCCCGAGCGAGACAGAAACAATCGGCTGGGACATATCGCACTCATGCCGATCCTGATGCAGGCCCAGCTTTGTGCCCGCCTGATAACGGTTGATGTGGCAGCTGTCCGGGCGGAACAGCGGAAACCCGGAACGAACCGCGCAGCGAATCGCAAAGTCCAGCAGCACCCGCGGCATTGGCGGCCACATCCGCTTCACTTCCGGATTCTGCGGATCCCACCGGTGTCGAAAAGCTTCTGGCGTTCCGCAATCCGACACCATAACGCCCATGGGCAGTCCGCTCGGCGTCTTGGCGTGGTGCAGCGGCGCGTCGGCGAGAATGGTTTCGACGGCGGCGAAGAATTCGACATCCTGCGGCAGCGCCAGCCCACGCATCAACACTGCGCCTGGGTAGATCTCCTCATGTGTGGGTTCTACGACGAGTTGGGAAAAGAGATTCATAGCTCACACAAATAATAACTCGAAAAGCGAATAAAAAGCGAATAATTTGAAGACGACCGTGCCGCTCTTGCGTTCTGACACCAATGCTCTTCGCTGGCAAACGCGGAACTTTTGTGCGACACGACTCGTATCTTGCTCTGCTAGTGCGGAGGTTAATGTGATGGTGAGGAATCAATTCAGTTCCTTGATTCAGGCGGCTGCTTTTGGCGCAATTGTTGTGGCTGGTGGCGCGTCCTGCGGCGCACAGAATTCCGGTTTCAGCCTCGATATGCATGCCAACTCTCATGTCACGGCAAAGGATATCGGGCTGCCGGTTTATCCCGGCGCCACGCCGTGGAAAGACAAGGACAACGACTCGGCAGCCAACCTGGGTTTCGCCTTGAATGCCTTCCATTTCACGCTGCTGGCGGCAAGTTATGCCTCCACGGATTCGCCCGCTCGCGTGCTGGACTACTACCGCAAGCCGCTGTCGCGTTATGGCGAAGTTCTGGAGTGCTATAAGGGCAAGCCAGTTGGCGCGCTCACGGCGACGCACAGCGGACTGACCTGCTCGTCAACCAAGGGTGGAAACATCGAGGTCAACGGTAACGGAAATTCTTCAAAGGATCACGAGCTTCGCGCCGGCACGCCGTTGCGCTTTCGCATCGTAGGTATCAGCGATGCGCAGGATGGAAAGACGCGGTTTGGGCTGGTCTATCTTGAGCTGCCGAAGGACTCGGATTCGAAAGACTAGCGTGGCTCGCTGAAGGTCGCGCTGCCTCGAATCTTAGCGGCTGACGATCGAGCCTCGAACATCTCTGCTATCCTGCTCGCCATGAGCAAAGCAAATTTGCGGAACCCGCTGCTGTTGCTGTTTGGATGGTGGTTGCTAGGTGGCGGTTTATGCACGGTTGCCGTCGGCGTTGGTTTTGGCATTTACACAAGCATCTATATATTCCGAAGTGCTACCGCTGCCGGCACCATTCTCCGATTTGAGGCTAGTACTGACGAGGATGGAACGACGAATTATGCTCCCGTTTTCTCGTTTACTACGGCAAGCGCACGAACATATACGGTGCGCTCCGGGGTTGGGACCAACCCTCCGGGATTCGAAGAGGGCCAGTCGGTGCGCGTTTTGTATATTAAGTCCGACCCTAGCAGTGCCAAGCTCGATTCCTTTTGGCAGTTATGGACTTTCACGGTGATCTGCTGCCCACTTGGCCTGTTCTTCAGCTGCCCAGGCTACCTCCTTTTGCGATATCGACGCAAGCGGGTTCGTGTTGCACAAAGCTTTGACGCAGCGTTTCCTGCGGCTACTACTGAGCCGATGGTCAAACCGGAGGGTTAGGCAGCTACAATTGCCGCAAAGCGTTTCTCAGGAGACCTCATGCGCCCCTCGTTCTCGCTCGGCATTGAAGAGGAATACCAGACCATTGATCCGGTAACGCGCGATCTGCGCTCCCACATCCAGACAGAAATGCTGGAGCACGGCAAGGTGCGCCTTCAGGAACGCATCAAGGCCGAGATGCACACCTCGGTCGTCGAAGTGGGTACGCGCGTTTGCCGCAACATCGACGAGGCGCGCGAAGACATCTACGAGTTGCGCCGCGAAATGATCAACCTGGCCAGCGACCATGGTTTGCGACTCGTGGCCGGCGCCACGCACCCCTTTGCCGATTGGCGCACGCAGGAGATTTATCCCGACCCGCGCTACCACCAGGTCGTCAAGGATTTGCAGCTCGTTGCCCGCGCCAACCTGATCTTTGGCCTTCATGTGCATGTGGGCATCGAGGACCGCGAGGCGGCCATTCGCATCATGAATTCGATGCGCTATTTTCTGCCCCACATCATGGCGCTGGCCACCAATTCGCCGTTCTGGCTGGGGCTGAATACCGGCTACAAGGGCTATCGCGCCAAGGTCTTTGAGAACTTCCCGCGCACCGGCATTCCCGATGCGTTCCAAAGTTATTCCGAGTTTGAAAACTACGTAAGCCTGCTGGTCAAGACCAACTGCATCGACAACGCCAAAAAGATCTGGTGGGACATTCGGCCGCATCCATTCTTCAATACGGTCGAAGTGCGGGCATGCGACATTCCGCTGCGCGCCGAAGAAACAGTAGCTATTGCCGCGCTGATCCAGGCCACGGCCGTCTATCTGTGGAAGCTTCACGCGGCGAATCAGGATTTTCGCCAGTACGCGCGACCATTGCTGATGGAGAACAAATTCCGCGCCGTGCGTTATGGGCTCGACGGAAACCTGATCGACTTTGGCCGCCAGCAGGAGTTGCCCTTGCGCGATCTGCTTGAGGAGTATCTCGCACTGATCGATCCCGTGGTCGATGAGTTAGGCAGCCGCGATGCGATCAACGGCGTGCGCAGAATCATGGAAGTCGGAACCGGCGCCGATCGGCAATTGAAGGTCTTCGAGGAGTCGAAAGGCGACCTGAAAGCCGTTGTCGATTACATGGCGAAGGAGACTGCGGCGGGGCTGTAAATGCCGCTTCCAATCTGCGCCTCACAAGGCAAAATTCCCAGCCTTTGCGCCTGTTCCTGTCTACTTCGCAAGGTGCTCGCAGCATTCGGTCAACTCCGACATCTCCTTCCGCCATGTTCGCATCCAATGGCTCGGAATGGGAGGACTAACCAGATGTTGCGCTTAGCTTTATACGTAGGTGGAGTCGCCGCTGCGGTTGCGGCATGTGTGGTTTGGCGGAATCAACAAAGGGCGATGCGTAAGGTTCCTGCGAAGGAAGCGGCGGCTATGCTCCGGGAGGCCTGGGCCGACCACCATACGCGCGCTTAAAACTTAGAAGGGGATGGAGCGTGGTGACGTTCGGTGTGGATTGTCGAAGGGGATGGAACTTTTACTTGGTAAATATCCCCTTCGGACAAATCGCATGGACCCCCACGTTCCCATCCACTAGTTGCGTAATATCCACATCCACCGCGACGCTGGTCAGCATATAAGCATCGTCGCGCGAAAGATGCTTCTCCGCTACCAGAAAATCGATCATATTGCGCACTGCCATCTCCGTCGCCGTCTTGAGATCGGCGCTGAATCCCATGCTGATGTAGCTCGTGGGCGTTTCCGCGCGCGGCCATAGAAGATGCTGATCCTTGTGAACGATAAAGCGAAACGTCCCCGTCAAAAACGTCTCCAGGGCCGTAATGTCCACCTCGCCGTTGCCTTGGCCAGCATGACCATCCCCTGCCTCAAACAATGCTCCAGCCGTGTGTACCGGAAGAAAAAGCGTCGTGCCCGCGACCAGTTCCTTGTTGTCCATGTTGCCGCCATGCATCCACGGTGGAGCGCTGTTATACCGGCCTGCCGACTCCGGCGGCGCGTCGCCCATGCTGCCGAAGAACGGATGCAGCGGGATGTCGACTCCAGGAGCGAAGTGGCCAATCATCTTTTCGCGGTCGAGCGGAATGATCTTCCTGCGGCCGTAGGGAAAATCGTCCGGCAGAAATCCGCGGCCCACGCCAAACCCATTGCAGGCGAACGGTGTGTCGATGTCGATCTTGAGAATCTGCACTTCGAGCATATCACCTGGCTCGGCCTCAGAAATGGCAACGGGGCCCGTCAAGATGTGGCCTCCCGGCCCCTTGTCCGTCACTTCTTTGTAAATTGTCGCGTTGTATTGGGGGATATCGGCAGCCGCCACTCCCTCGCTCTGCAACCGCTCATTGTCTCCGCATGTCGAAAGCGTTTGGATGCGGACTACGTCTCCGGAGTGTACCGTCAGCACGGGTTTGGCCTTCGTCGAGTAGTAGCCCCACACGACAGTCGAGGGGCTTGCCTGCAGGAAGACTGGAGCAGTTTGTGCGCCAGCCATTTGCAGAAGGAAAAGCGGTGTAATGGCAAGGAATGCGGTCTTCAATCAGGCCTCCATTTGGTGCGTTCAACTGTTTCAGCAAATTATTTCCGCAGTAGACCCCTTTTACCACAAGGTTATCCAAGGGCCAATTTCGACCCCATCCCGCGTAAATGCTGGCAGCGTTCTATTTCATTCCCGTGAATTTTGGGGTACGCTCTAACAATGGGCCGTTTGTGCCGATGAATCATTTCAGTGAGGATCCGTACCCGCCGCATGACTGAAGCTTCCGAGCACCTGCTTTCCATCTCCTACCCGGCAGAGTTCAAACCCGGCGCGGTTTCCGCCGTGACCACCTGTCTGCGCATTGACCCGGCCGAAAAAGTGACCCTCATTACCGACCGAGCAACTGAGCCGATTGCCGCCGCACTGGGCGCGCAACTTGCCGAGCGCGGCTGCGAGTGGAATGTTTTTCTGCTCGAAGATCTGGCGCCCCGGCCACTGGTCGATATGCCTCATGAAGTGCTTGAGGATATGGAGACCTCGCAGGTTTCGATTTTTGCGGTTCAGGTGCAAGCCAACGAGTTGCACTCGCGCATGCAGATGACAGACGTAGTGAACCGGCGACACATGCGTCACGCGCACATGGTCAACATCACGCCGGAGATCATGTGCCAGGGCATGCGCGCGGACTTCAACCTGGTTGACAGGCTTTCGCAGAAAGTCCTTGACCGTGTGCGCAAGGCAACGCGCATCAGGGCCACCACCGCTGCCGGAACCGACATTACCGCGGAAATGAATCCCGGCTACAAGTGGTTCAAGACCTCTGGAATTATTTCGCAGGAAAAATGGGGCAACCTCCCTGGCGGGGAGTGCTTTACATCTCCCGGAGAAGTGAATGGAACATTCGTGGTTGACGGCGTCGTGGGCGACTGGCTTTGCGCCCGCTATGGCCTGCTGGCAGCGACTCCATTGACCATTGAGATTGCCGGCAACAGGATCGTCAGTTGCACCAGCGTGAACAAGCGGCTGGAAGAGGATTTCTGGGCGTATACGCATACGGATGAGAACTCCGACCGCGTGGGCGAGTTTGCCATTGGCACCAATCTCGGCGTCGAGCGGGTGATTGGCAACATCCTTCAGGACGAAAAGTTCCCCGGCATCCACATTGCGTTTGGCAATCCCTACGGCGAACACACAGGCGCGCCATGGCGGTCAGGCACGCACATCGACGTGGTAGGCCTCGGCTTCAACATCTGGCTAGAATCCGAGTCCGGCCAGGAGCAGATCATGCGCGAGGGGCGGTTTTTGATCGCGGCATAGTGGGCAATCTCTGCTCGAATTGGGACCATGGCTGGCACGGCCGTAGGCCCTATGGCCGCAGGATGAGAAGTGCGTCACGGTCCAGGTTTCCTTCGCCCGCCAGCGCCATTATCCTCGAATCGAAGGTCACAAGACAGCCTTTGTGATGAACGGCCAGCGCAAGCAGATAAGCGTCGGTGATCTGTTTGTGCCCCAATCCCCTGCTCCATCGCATTCTCAGAGCACTCAGCCGCAGATCGTCACTCCAAAAGTGATGATTGCTCCCGGATTCGGTTGCCAATTGCAGAATTCGGAGAGCTGAGGCGACCGATGGAGGATTCGCCGTGAATGCGGGCGTTGACAGAAGGCGAACGCAGCCCGACTCCGTGATAGGGCATGTGGCCCATCCCGCTCCAGTTGCGCCTGCGAACCACTCCATGCAGCGCTTGTGAAACGGATGTTCTTCCCACAACAGTGCAATGAGCGCATTCACGTCAAGCAGAGCGGTCCTCACGAAAGCTCGCTCTCCGTTTCATCGATAAGCTTCATCACATGTTCAGCGGTAACCGCGCCTGAGGGACCGGGCGAGAAGACCAGAATCCCATTTTCCCACTTAGTCGGCACTTCCGCATTGAAGCCGCGTTCAAGAACTTCCGAAACAGCAGCGCCTTTTGAAATTGAACGCGCGGCTGCGTATTCGTTCACCTTCTCCAGCACATCATCCCTAATATCCAGCGTGGTTCTCACTGCAATCCTCCTTTTAGCTCGTCCTCAAGCCGAAGGGTATGCTCCAACGTCACAATCGGGCGGTCGTCCGGCAAATCGAATACCTCAAAGTCATTCTCGATGCGGATGCCAATCGGCTTGTTCAAGGCCTGGCACAGCAGGTAGCTTGCCGCTTCACCAGTTGCCATGGAGTGAGCTGCGGCATATTGTTTTACTTGCGCAAGAACTTCGTCCTCGATGTTGATGGTCGTTCTCATGCGCACATCCCCCAAAGCCCAGCATCAATAGTCTAGCATGATGCGCTCTACATAAATGCGCATCAAATCCGAAAATTGATGCGCGCGCAGAAAAATGATGTCCCTTCCAACTCAAGCCTACGCTGTTTTTTGCGGCCAGAATCCTCGTGGAGCATCCAAATTATCGTTATGACAACTTCCACCTCGCAATCTCTTCGCACACTTGGAAACTCTGACCTTCAACTCACCGCCATCGGTTTTGGCGCATGGGCCATCGGTGGCGGCAACTGGGAGTTCGCCTGGGGCCCTCAGGACGACAACGAATCCATTGAAGCCATTCACCGCGCGCTCGACCTCGGGGTAAATTGGATCGACACCGCTGCGATCTACGGTCTTGGCCATTCTGAGGAGGTGGTTGGGCAGGCTTTGAAGAGCCACACAGGGCCCAAGCCGCTCGTGTTTACCAAGTGCTCCATGCGCTGGCATAAAGACCGGTCAATTTACCGCTCGCTGAAGGCCGGCTCTTTGCAGGAAGAGCTGGAAGGCTCTCTGCGGCGGCTCGGTGTGGAGACGATTGATCTGTACCAGATCCATTGGCCCAATCCTGAAAGCGAGATTGAAGAGGGGTGGGAGGCTCTGGCGCGATTCCAGGAGCAAGGCAAAGTTCGCTCGATCGGCGTCTCAAATTTTTCTGTCGAGCAGATGAAGCGCGCACAGAAGATTGCCCCCATCACCAGCCTGCAGCCCCCGTATTCCATGCTCCGGCGCGCCGTTGAGGAAGAGATTCTTCCCTTTGCGGCGGCTAACGGGATTGGCGTCATCAACTATTCACCCATGGTTTCAGGCCTGCTCACCGGCTCGATGACGGCCGAGCGCATAGCGGCTTTTCCGGCTGACGATTGGCGCCGCCGTTCGATCGAGTTCAACGAGCCGAAGCTAAGCAGGAATCTCCAACTCGTCGAGCTACTCCGAGAGATCGGCAGCAGCCACGAAGTCAGTCCAGGCGTGGTCGCAGTGGCCTGGACGCTGCAAAACCCGGCCATAACTGCCGCAATTGTCGGAGGGCGCAGTGGGAAGCAGGTCGAGGGCCTGGCGCCGGCCCTGGAGTTCAGACTGAGCAAGGATGAATATGCCAGGATCAACGCCTTTCTCGCCGCCAATCCGGCCTGACACGGGCGCAATTCAGCGCACAAGCAAAAGCCCCGGCAATTGAGCCGGGGCTTTCTTGAAACTGGGAGAAAGGGAAGAACTACATCGCTGCGACGAAGTTCGGAACCATCATCGGATTATTCTCCTGGAGCAGTTGGGTCATCCTCGCAGCCATCCCGGTATACATGGTTGCGGCGCGAAAAGCATTGATCCGCACACCCTCGCTGGCCTTCGAGAATCCGTACTGCGCCAGCGCCATCAGAACGCAAACGCGAATCTGCATGGCATCACTGCGCAGCGTCTCCAGAAGCAAGCGGTCAACGGTCTCACTGTTTCTGGCGGCGTAATCGGCCATCTCCATCATGGTCTGGGCGTTTTGGTACATCACCCAAAGCCCCTTGGGGCCCTCCATGCGTTGCCAGGCGTCTTGAGGAGTCGCGTTCAGCCCCTCTTTCCAAAGGAACTGGTCGCTCAATTCGCGAGCGCTCCAATCCGGACGTAGTCGAGCAAGCAGCGAGTCCCAGGACTGAGCGTTGCGCCGACGCACTCCACTTCTCCAGCGGAAGAAGTAGACACCGAGGCACACAATAGCTGCAATCTGAAGCGAAATCAGAATCATTGGTGATCCTTTGGCCGGTTTTTAGTAACCACAAAATTCCCCAAAGCAGACCGGCCGGTCTTTGCGGTACCTCCTACTAGTAACAGAAAACTTTCCATTTGTGGAGAGAAATTTTGCCTTTCTACCACTTTAGTTGTAAATGAGAAGACCCAATACCCCAAAGCAGCCAGGTAACTAGCCATTACAACCTCGTCAAGCCAGTGATATTGGGTACCTTGAAGCTGATGAGTGTGGGCGACGGTTACCCCCAGAGAAACGATGGAGTAAAAGCCCAAACCGGTAGCTACCTGCAATTCGCGGTCCCGCCAGCCGATCGAAAGTACCTGGCTGAAAGCGGCCATCCCCAGAAAGACCACCACACGCAGAATCGCAAATGTCTGCTGCAGCCGGAAAAGGTATGTCCCAACGCTGGTCAATTTACCCGGAACAGTAAATCCCGCAATCGGCCAGACAAGCAGGCCAGCCAGGGCAATCAGCAGTGCAATTCCGATCCATGATCGCTTTGGCAGGGATTTGCGAATCGGGCGAAGCACCGACCAGGCCAGCTCAACCAGAACAGCAAAAACCAGGATGGAGTCGATCACCATCTGGCCCCAGTAGAAGGTCGGATAGGATTGCGGATAGAAGGCTTGAATGCTATACCCGGCGACATCCGTCGCCAGGGCCCAACAAAGATAGATGAAAAAAACGGGTAAAGTATTTAGAACGTGCTTCTTCCAAAGCAGAATAACGAGCGCTGTCTCCGCCAATACCGCGCATACCCACAAAACATTATCAGCCGTCAACCAGGTCTCCTTCCCGAAGAAGAAAAACGTCCTGATCGATGCTCAGTGTAGCAGGAGTGTCCAGTGGACAAGTCACACGGAAAACCGAATCAACCGAGTCATCCCGTTGTTCTCCAACCCAATTGAAACCCTTGCAGCCTAGCCTGCGATGCTGCTGCCGGTAGTTGGCAATGGCGGAGGCGGCAGTATCGGGCTGGAAGCAGCTACCATGCTACCCGTAGTCGGCAGCGGCGGAGGCGGCAAAATCGGGCTCGAAGCAGCAACCTTGCTGCCAGTGGTTGGCAACGGCGGAGGCGGCAGTATCGGGCTTGAGGCAGCAACCTTGCTGCCAGTGGTCGGCAACGGTGGAGGCGGCAGAATCGGGCTGGAAGCAGCAACGAAGCTTCCGGTGGTCGGCAGCGGCGGAGGCGGCAGAATTGGGCTGGCAACGGCGAGACCGGTGCCGACGAATACAACGCAGGAAAGGAAGGTAGTACGTACTTTCAACGTATTTAAAATCATGGGTGTCTTGCTCCAATGTGAAAAAACTTTGTACAAAAATGGTACCCTAAAAGTTGTAGAAGTTCTACGACAAAAGTAACCTTTCTTAGAAATTAATTAAGGTTTCCACAATTTTTTCCACAAACCACCCCTAATTTCCACAGGCGGTAATGGGGGGGTGCGCCGTTGGACTCCTTCATTTGTCCCGCTGAAACAACTAGAACAGCCCATTGAGAGGTATCTTGAATCCAGACGGGATTACCAGTCGGTCAAGGGGAAAACGTTGATTCCAACCCTGCGCAGGCAATTCAACGAAGGGTATTCAGCGGAGCGCTATGCGTCTCTCTTGAAGCTGCTGGAAGAGCGTTGCGGTACCCGTGTGGAATATCGGGTTGCGGAAACGCCGGTGTTCCTACCTTTGCCGCTGCTTGAGCAAATGGCGAAAGCCGGGATTGAACTCACGCAAACTCTGCTTGGCAATGCCGCCTATTTGTCAGCTGCGAACGCGGCCATTCCGGCTGGTTACGCAGTAGCCGGTTCGACCTCGCATCCGCATTTTCTAACCGCCGATTTTGCCCTGGTGCGCGATCCCGCCGGTGAACTTGTCCCGCGACTCGTCGAGATCCAGGCGTTTCCCTCGGTCTATGGCTATCAGGATGTCCTAAGTTCCGCATACCGCGATGCGTTCGAACTGCCAGAAGGGCTGGGCAGCTTTCTGGCAGGTCTGGATGAGGCCGGTTACTGGGAGTTGATGGCGCGAACCGTCCTCGGCAGCCACGACCCCGAAAATGTGGTTTTAACGGAGTTGGACCCCCTGAACCAGAAGACGCTCCCCGACTTCATGGTGACCGCAAGGCGTCTTGGCATCGCCTTCGTGGATATCCGCAGTCTGGAAGCGGTCGGGAACAAACTCCATTACCGCGACGCAGCCGGGAAGCTGATTCCGATTCATCGCATCTACAACCGAGCCATTGCCGACGAGCTGATAGCGCGCCAGGTGCGGCTTCCGTTTGACCTTACGCATCCTTGGGATGTGGAGTGGGCCGGCCATCCAAACTGGTACTTCCTGATTTCGAAGTTCTCGATACCCTGGCTTTCGCAGCCTCCAGGAAAGCATCCTGTGGTTCCTCCGGCTGTCTTCGTGGATGATTTTCTCGAAGGCAGCGGCCGCGCGCAATTGGAGGCTGCCGGAGTTATACTTCCAACTCACTCGGGGCGAGAGACCGTCTATGGCGAGTTGCTTCTGAAGCCGCTCTTCTCATTTGCCGGGAAGGGAATTGAGTTCGATCCAACGCAGGCACAACTTGAGGCGATCCCGTCGGAAAAGCGCAAGGACTATCTACTCCAGCAGCGTATGCGTTTTGAGCACACCATCGAAACGCCGCACGGACTGACTCAGGCAGAGATCCGGATTCTGTACCTATGGCCGGATGACGGCAATCTGACGCCTGCACTTTCCCTGGTGCGTCTGGGCCGCGGAAAGATGATGGGAGTGGATCACAACAAAAATCAGGAATGGGTAGGGGCTTCCGCCGCATTTTTTCCCAGGAATTAAAAAGCGGGGACCCCAACTAGTGAACAGGGCCTCCCAGTACCGTCGGGAATGCACGGTGTTGTATCTTTAGTACACAAAGGATTCACTCGTCGATACGGGCGGCCAGCTCATAAAACCCGCTGGTGACCGCGGTTACTGGAAGTGCGAATTGGACCCACTAAGCCGGTTACCTTGACGAAAACTTTGGTGCCCTATGTCAAAGATGGCACGAGGGTTTAAAGTGACGAACGCGCCCAATTTGGGCTCTGGATGCAGCCAATGAACGCTTTAAAGCCGGGATTGTCGGTTATGTCTGCTGTCCCTGGTCAGGGTGCCGCAAGGCAGGAAGTCCGCTGCGCGGTTCGCTTTCCACTGACGCTGCCCGTTTTGTTGTCAACCCGTAACGGAGACCTCGCGGCCTTGTCCCGCAACGTATCCGCGAGCGGTGTGCTTTTTGAATTGGACCGGGAATTGAAGGCAGGGCTTGACATTCGTTTTTCACTGCGGATGCCGGGTGAAGTGCTTGGAACCCTGCACGATGTTCTGGTTCATTGTCTAGGACGTGTGGTACGCTGCTCATTGAGTCAAACTCAATACCTGGCTGCCGCAACAATCGACGAATATCAGTTCGCCGAACAGTGACAGGCTTGGTTGGTCGAGCAGCATACGAAATGGAATTTTTGGACGATTCTTCAGATGGCGACACGCTTGAAGCTCCGGTAAGACCGGGCACGATTCGCATTATCATTGCGGATTCGCAAGCCATTTACCGCGTAGGTATTCGCAAGGTTTTTGCTTTGGAAGACGATTTGCGCGTGGTCGCGCAGGCGGATTCCATCGAGAACCTGCGCTTTGCCGTCGAGCGTTATCCCACCGACGTTGTCCTGCTTGAGGGCAGCATGCTGGCAGGCACAGCCAACGTAATCCCCGAGATGTTACGCGTGGCGCCGGACATGAAGTTGATCGTTCAGGCTGTCCAGGCGGACGAAAACCACACAGTTGAGCTTTATCGTCGCGGCGTGCGCGGAATCATCTCGCGTTCAATTTCGCCAGACCTGCTGGTGCGCTGTGTGCGCAGGATCGCCGCCGGCGAAACCTGGATCGACAATCAATCTGTGAATTGGGTGATTGAGGCGTACCGGTCGCAAGCGGCCGCGCTGGTCAGCCCCCGGACCCAGCCTCGACTTTCTCCCAAGGAAATGGCGATCATCACCTGCATTACGCAGGGCAAGCGCAACAAAGAAATCGCCTTTCAGCTGGGCACCACGGAACAGGTAATCAAGAATTATCTGCGGAAAATCTATGACAAGCTAGGCGTTTCGGATCGCCTAGAACTAGCCCTCTATTGCCTGCATAACAAGATTATTCAGACAGATGCGGATGAAGAAACCGTAGCTCAGAAGGTTCTGGGCCAATAAGAGGGCATTATTTATCAGGCGGCTGAAGGCTCCATCAATCTTCGATTAGCAAGGCTTTGTAACAAGGGCACGACTTCACAGGCTGCGGAAAAACTCACTCGGGCGGTAGACCGGGGATTTATCCATGGTATAAAGCCAATGGAAGCAGCGTGGCTTTAGCCGCTGAGGTATGTTTTCTGCGTGTTTCGCTCCATATTTGGAGTTTTTCCGCAGCCTCTTCAGTCGTGCCGAAACTCGCCAAATTAAACCTGGGCTTTAGCCCCTGCTGCACACCATCCGCGTAAGTAGCTCGAACGAAGGCCTTTTCCCGCAGCATAATCATTTGCCCGCAGCACTGGCAGTTCTCTCCCCATCGCTACATCGTTCTCCATCGCAGCTGACCGGCGCCAACGCCTCGTCGCTGCGTGTTCGAGCCAGTTCAAGCACGCGAATCATCTCTGTCAGTTCGGCTCTATCCAGATGGCCAAGCAGGTCAATCGGCAACTGTTGAATCACCGGATCCATCTCCTTCAGCAATTCAAGTCCAGTCTCCGAGATTTGCGTCCACACCACGCGCCGATCATGCCTGTCGCGCTGCTGCCGAACAAACTTGAGAGTCTTCAAGCGTGAGAGCAGTCGCGTGATGTCCGGCTCAGCCGTGATCATGCGGGCGCCGATAGCCGAACAGGTCAATCCATGCGGCTGAGCCCCGCGCAGAATCCGCAACACGTTGTACTGTGTGGAAGTGACTCCCCAATCGCGTGTTTTGCGGTGAAACGCGCGGTGAAGGCAGTCGGAAGTACGCAGCAAATTGAGCAGCGCCTCCTCTTCCAGGCTGGAAAACGCCGCCTCCTGCACGATTTCAAGTTTCAGGCCAGCCATCGGCGGCTTCTCCAAATGATGCGAAAAATGGCGACCAGCATCGAAGGGCGCGGCGGACCCACCGCACCCCTCAAACCATCCCTGATCGGCTAGTTTTGCTTCGTTACTGCTTCACCACTTCGAGTTCGATGTCGATCTTCACGTCGTTGCCAACCATGGCGGCAGGAAACTTGGGCCCGATTCCGAAGTCCGTCCGGTTGATCGTCGTGGTCGCGGAGAATCCGGCATGCGACTTGTGGTCCATCTGGCTTTCAACCGGGCCACGCGGGCCATCCGCTGTGAGTACGACAGGCTTGGTTACGCCATGCAAGGTGAGGTTGCCGTTGATGGTCAGCCCGCTGCCGCTCTTGGACACGCTGGTGCTGGTAAACGTCGCCGTTGCAAAGTTCGCCACGTCAAAAAAGTCGGCAGTCTTGAGGTGGTTGTTGCGCGGCTCCTCGCCGGTGTCCAGGCCAGTCACGTCGATGGTTGCCTTGACCGTCGATTTGGTAACGTCCGCCGCGTCGTAAACAATGGTTGCCGCTACATGCCCCAAGCGCCCATGCACGTTCGAAACAGTCATGTGGCTGATGGAAAAGTCGACTTCGCTGTGGTTAGGATCGGATGTCCAGGTCGAGGTCTGCGCCAAGGCCAGAGGTGCTGCCAGCGCCAGAATGCCAGTTGCAAGTACCAAACGCTTCATATATTTGAATTCCTTTCGGTGCTGGGCCCCAGGCGATTTCCGAGCCCAGGTGCGGCTGAGTTTGTTGGCTGAGCAAGCGAGCTCTCGCCGAAGGTGCGCGAGCAAAGGGAACAGCCCAACCGCTCCGCGCGGAATCATGCGTATGAAGATGAGACGGGACAGGGTCGTTATTCGTTGCAACAAATATTTGGAGGAAATCTCTTGACCGCCTAGCGAACCCCAACACTGCGAAGATAATCGTCGAGGGTCTTGCCGGCTTCGTCCCTAAATGACTCGCCCGTGCGCGTACACGCGCTGATCCGGTCCAGCCGAAAATTCCGGAAATCCACCCGAAGCCGGCACCACGCTGCCAGCGTCCACACCGATCCCCAGAAATGCATGGCCAGCGGCTGCACGCAACGTGCAGTCTCCTTCTGGCCGTCGTCGGAATACGTGATCTGAAGAACAGCTCGTTCATTGATAGCCGAATTCAACATCTCCCGCAAGGGGTCGACTTCTTGGTCGGCGTGGACGGCGGGCGCGTAAATCTGCGAGCGTCCTACCTCATCGCGGCGGTGCTTCGGCAGGGCCAGAATGACCTTATCCAGCGCCGTCACCGACGCGTCGCGCAGCCGCTGCCCGGCAAAAGCCTGCGCCATGCGAAGGCCCACCACAACAGCATCGACTTCATCGGGAGTAAACATCAGGGCGGTGAGCTCAAACGACCGGTCAAGGCAGTAGCCAACCCCTGCCTCGCCCATCACTGGGATTCCTGAAAGGGAAATATCGCGAATGTCGCGATAAATCGTACGCTCTGAGACGGCGAGCAAATCCGCAAGCTGCGCGGCAGTGGTAAGCCGCCGCGCGCGCAGGTGCTGCACAATCTGAAACAGCCGGTCGGCACGGCGCATGCAGCAACATTATCAGGCGTAGGCGTGAAGCCCAATGCGGTTGCCTTCCGTGTCAAGCATGTGAGCGTAGGCGCCCATGCCCGCAGGCAATTCGGTACGCGGCAACAGAATGGAGCCGCCGGCAGGTTCTACGCGAGCGAGCACGGCATCGAGCGATTCGCCTGCGTTGAGATAGACGACGGAGCCCTCAGTGGAGGGTTTGAAACCAGGCCCGATGATCAGAGTGCCCCCCGTGGCCTGGTCGCGATCGTACGGGAACACGGCGAGCGAGGTGGGCCCCATGTCGCCGCGGTTGAGGGTGACTGCGAGTATCTGCTCGTAGAACGCGCTTGCGCGATTGAGGTCAAGCGCCGGAATTTCGAACCAGCTGATAGGCTTCTTCATGAACAGAGCATGCATGGGCCCTACTGACAGCGTTGTGTCAGTAGTGTTTTCGCGATTGCGTTTGCCGCCCGCAATCCCTTCAAGTAACTGCCCCACAATCTCCTCAAGCAACTGCTTTGTGTCAGGGCATGACTTTAGCGGCTTCGGAAAAGCCCAATCAGACGATGAATTTGGAAAGCTTTGCAACAAGGGCACGACTTCAGTCGGGCCGCAGATGGCTGACAAATAGAGGTGGGCTTTACAGCTTGCGGAAAAACTCGCATAGGCTCAACTTCGAAAGCTTTGTAACAAGGGCACGGCTTTAGCCGGGCCGACAAAAGTCAATAGAATGAGCTGGGCTTCAGCCCCTGGTACAGCTCGCCAAGCAACTGTGATCCAGAACTCAGGCCTTTTTCCGCAGCCTGTTTAGCCCCTGCGTGATCTGTTCTCAGACGCGAAGCCTCACATTTGAATCACCCGGTAGTGTTTTCGCGATTGCGTCTGCTATTCTCCCGGCTATGTCTTCGTCTTTTGCCGATCATTTTGGGACCGTCATCCAAAACTTCCGCCGCCTGACCAGCTCGCAGCGCCACACATTTCTAGCCGCTTTCCTGGGCTGGACCATGGATTCGCTCGATTTCTTCATCCTCATCTTCTGCGTCCCCGCCATCGCCAAGGAGTTTCATACGCAGCCCTCCGCAGTCCTGGGCGCGGTGTTCCTGACGCAGGCTTTTCGCCCCGTAGGCGCGCTGCTGTTCGGAATGCTGGCCGATCGCTTCGGCCGCCGCCCGGTCCTGATGGTGAACATCCTCAGCTTCTCCGTAATCGAGCTTGCCTGCGCCTTTGCCCCGTCTCTGGGCGCTCTGCTGGTGCTTCGCGCGTTGTTTGGCCTGGCAATGGGTGGCGAGTGGGGCGTAGGCGCGGCGCTGGTATTCGAAACCCTGCCCAAAGAAGGCCGCGGCACCTTCAGCGGCATCCTCCAGGAAGGCTACGCAATGGGGTCGATACTCGCCTCGGGCGCGTTCGCATTGTTCTTCAATGGCTTCGTTTTATCAGGGCTGCATGTGCCAGGAATAGGCTGGCGCGGCCTGTTCATTGTGGGCTCGATTCCGGCGCTGCTCGTGTTCTACGTACAGGCACGGGTAGAGGAGTCACCAGTCTGGCTGGCTGGCGCAAAAACGCGCGCGGATCGAGTGTCCGGTGTAATCAGGAGAAATGAGCCAGGAACCTCCGCGACACTGCTGAAATTTCTGCCCACATTTCTTTTTCTAGTACTGTTGATGACAGCCTTCATGAGTTTCTCGCACGGAACACAAGACGTGTACCCCACCTTTCTGACGACGTACGCAAAACTGAATCCCTCCACAGTGGGGTCGATCGGCGTCCTATATGGATTCGGCTCGATCCTCGGCGGCTTCGTATTTGGCACCCTCTCAGAGCGATGGGGACGCAAGCGCGCAATCGTCACAGCCGCTCTGTTGTCGATCCCGATAATCCCTCTCTGGGCCTACGGACACTCAGCCTTCACGCTGGGCGCGGGAGCGGTTTTAATCCAATTCATGGTGCAAGGCGCATGGGGAGTTGTTCCAGCGTACTTAACCGAACTATCGCCGGCCCCAGTCCGAGCAACTGCACCGGGGTTGGCGTATCAACTGGGCGGCCTGGTCACCTCGTGGAACGGCAAAGCACAAGCCCTCGCTGCCGAGCGCTGGGGCAACTACCCAGCAGTCCTTGCGATCACCGTGATAGTGGTAGCGCTGGCGCTGTCGGGATTAGCGCTCCTGGGCCGCGAAGCCAAAGGGCAGGATATGACGGTGGTATAGGGGGCTGTTGAACATTGCAGTTTCTGGCATACTCTTGTTGAAGGGAGTTCGCGCCATGGCAAATCTTGATTGGTCACAATGCGACGCCGTCGAAAGTGTCCCCGGCAAGGTCAGCGGAGCATGGGTGCTCAAGGGCACTCGAATGCCCGTCTCCGCCATTTTTGAAAATATCGCCGGCGGAGCCAGCATCGACGACCTGATGGACTGGTTCGATGGGCTCGACCGTGAACAGGTCAAGGCGGTAATCGAGTTTGCCGCGCACAGTCTTGACAAAGAACCTACGTACGCGGCGTAGATGCTTATCCTCTTCGATCAAGCGACGCCAGTTCCGCTTCGGCCCTTCCTGAAGGGTCACATCGTGCGTACGGCGGCGCAAGAAGGGTGGGACCGGCTCCGTAATGGCGATTTGCTCAACGCGGCGGAAGATGCCGGGTTCGAGATGCTGCTGACCACCGACAAGAACATGCGCTATCAGCAAAATCTCGCACTGCGCAGAATTGCGATTCTAGTCCTGGGTCAGCAGAATTGGAATCTGCTTCGACCTCACGTTCAGCTTGTGGTTGACGCGGTCAATGCAGCGGCCCCGGGCAGCTATATCGAGGTGGAGATTCCAATTCGGTGAGGCGCACCCGCTCGTCGCTCTCAATGAGATAAATTTGTTGCATGAAACTCTTTGGATTTGCTTTAGTCTTTCTTGCAAGCTGCTCGGCGTTCCCACAAAACAAAACCGGAGACACCTTCAAGCTCGCTCTGCCCGACCACAATGGACAGCTAATTTGGAATGCTGATGGCTTCAGGATTACTCAGTCATCCGCCAAACCAAATGGTCGCGAGATTGGAATTCGAGGTCAGAGCAATTCGGACCGGCTTGCCTTTCTTGGCTTTCTCTTCCTAGCTCCAGGTGGAGATGCCCTAACGAGTACAAAATGTCGTGACGATGCGCTTGCCGAGGAGAAACGAAGTGTTCCAAGTCTAAGTATCCTGGGGACAAAAGATTTGGACAGAGGCCCCGGACTCCCGGTTTCCCAGGTGACTTATTCCTCTGCGATGCGAGACGGTTCAAAGGAATATCACGTACGTGGGTTTGTTGCATCGAATGGCGTCTGCGGGGACTTGGAGCTTTATAGCGGCGACCAAATTAGAGAAACGGACGCGGACGTAGCGAAAATATTCTCGACGTATCGCTTCGATGCGAACTATGTCCCGGAATTCGCTGACCTCGCGTTCTATGGGCAGATTCTCTATCATGCGAACAATTTCAGCGCGGCTGCACCCGCGTTCGAGAAGGCTCTGACGATGCTGACGCCCGACGGCGCGCCTTTTCCGTCTGCCAAAATTGCCCGGCGCGTATTGACCGATCAGGCAGGAATGGCTTACGGAATTTCCGGCAACTTCGCTAAGGCGAGGTCGATTTTCGAGAAGGGGATCGCAACGGACCCTGAATATCCGCTTTATTATTACAACCTTGCTTGCGCAGATGCCGGCGAAGGAAAGTTGGCAGACGCACAAAAGCATCTTCAAGAAGCTTTTGCGCGTAAAGCGAACCTGATCTCCGGCGAAACAATGCCAGATCCGACTGAGGATGACTCCTTTCTTCCTTACAAAACCAACCACGCGTTTTGGGAATTTATAGTGCGACTCAAGGAGAACAAGTAAGCGTGGAAGGATGACATCGAACGAGCAACGGGAACTACCGCGCCAAGATTGTGCCAAAGCCCCTACCACCTTCGCGGCCTACCTGCAAACTATCCGGCACATTAGAATTAGATTCCATGCCCACCGACCCAATCGCCAGCGTCGCCATTGTTGCCATTGGGCGCAACGAGGGCGATCGGCTGAAAAGCTGCCTGCTTGCGGCTGTTGCCAGTGCGCGGACAGTGGTCTACGTGGATTCAGGCTCAACGGATGGGAGCGCAGACATCGCTCGCGCGCTGAGTTGTGAGGTGCTCGAACTGCAATCGCCCTTCAGCGCAGCCCGTGCGCGAAACGAGGGCTTTGCCCGTGCGATGAAACTTGCCCCAGAGTCAGCCTTCGTCCAGTTCGTCGACGGCGACTGCACGCTGGTCGATGGTTGGCTCGACCGCGGCATGGCTGCGCTGAACGACAGAATGGATGCGGGCGTAGTCTGCGGCCATGTGCGCGAAATTCATCCCGAAGCCTCTGTCTACAATCGGCTGTTCGATCTGGAGTGGGGCCAGCGTCCAGGCGAGATCGATGCCTGCGGAGGCATCTTCATGGTGCGGCCCGCGGTGTTCAAAACCGTGGGCGGGTTCAGGCCCGATGTAATAGCCGCCGAAGATAATGAATTCTGTGTGCGCGTGCGGCGATTGAACGAAAAAATTCTGCTCCTCGATACGGCAATGGTCCTGCACGATGCGGCCATGAAGCGATTCATCGAGTGGTGGCGCAGGGCGCGGCGAACGGGCCATGCGTATGCGCAGGTAGCCGCCATGCACGGCAAAAGCGAGGAGCGGTATTTTGTGCGTGAATGCCGGCGTGTCTGGATTTGGGGCCTCGCAATTCCCGCGATTTCATTGGGCCTTGCGCCGTTTACGCGCGGGCTGTCGTTGTTGCTGCTGGTTGGTTATGGGCTGCAATTTGCATGGATCGTTCGCAGCGGAATAAAGCGCGGATGGCCATTGGGCGACGCAATGGTATATGCATTTTTCACCGTGCTCGCCAAGTTTCCAGCGCTTGAGGGGATGCTCGCCTACCACTGGCGTCATTGGCGCGGGCTGACGCCGACGATCATGGAACACAAGGAAAGTTGATAAGAGAAAGTATGCCTCTACCCGAACAAAAATCCGACGCTTCCACACCTGCTAAGACCGGCACGGATGGAGTGCGTCGCGTAGCACTGCTTGGCGCGGGCTATATCGCCGACTGGCATGCGCTGGCCCTGCAATCGGTTGATGGCGTCGAGTTGGTCGCAGTGTGTGACCGCTTTCAATCCAAGGCCGAAGCTCTGGCGCGCAAGTTTGGCGTAGCTAAAGTTTATGGCTCGCTGGAAGAAATGCTGGCCGCCGAAAAGTTGGATGCCGTGCATGTGCTCACTCCTCCAGATCGCCATTTCGAAGCGGCGGGCGCGGTGCTCGAAGCAGGCATCGATGTGTTTCTCGAAAAGCCAATGTGCGCCAGCGCCGAGGACTGCGACGCACTGGTGCGCCTTGCCGATGAACGCGAACTGCGGCTCGGCGTCGGCCATAATTTTCTCTTCGCCGAAGTTTATGAGCAACTGCGGCGCGATCTGAAAACCGGCGTGCTGGGCCTCATCGACGATGTCGTCATAACCTGGCATCGACCTCTGCCGCAGGCGATCCACGGGCCGTTTGACACATGGATGCTCCGCGACCCGCGCAACATCATGATCGAGGTCGGATCGCATTCCGTCGCCCACATGCTCGACCTGGTAGGCGACCCCGACAGCCTCGAAGTCCGCGCCTCGAACGAAATCGAGCTTCCAACAGGCGTGAAGTTTTATCGACGCTGGCAGGTCCATGGATCGAGCGGCCGCACAGCGGTTGAGCTGCGCTTCTCCTTTGTTCCAGGCTTTTCTGAATACACAATCCATGTGCGAGGATCGCTTGCCGCGGCGAAAGTAGATTTCGAGCGCAACACTTATACACTCGACGAGCACAAGCCGAGCGATCCTGATTTTGAAAACCATGCAATGGTCCGCAACCGCGCGAAAAGCCTGAAGAGTCAAGCGCGGCACACGCTGGCCACTTACATCAAGTCGAAGCTAAAGCTGGGCAAGCGTGGCAACCCCTACGGAGCGAGCATTGCACGCGCAATGGATGCGTTTTATGCGCGTCGGCCAATGGATGAGCGCGTCGATGGTCGCATCGGCGCGCGCGTTATTCGCCTCTGCGAGAATCTCGGCAGGCTGGCAAATCTTCCGTCGAACGAAACTGAATCCGAAGCGCAAACGGCTCCGTCCGCAAAGCCTCTCACGCCGCAAATTCTCGTACTAGGCGGAACCGGTTTCATAGGCAAGGAGCTACTCCGCCAGATGATCGCCACAGGACACACAGCGCGAGTCCTCGTGCGAAGTGCCGCTGCGATTCCGCAGGACCTGCGTGAATCCGGACAGCTCGAGTACATCGTCGGAGACATCGGAAGCAAGCAAGATCTGCTAAACGCAATGGAAGGCATTGAGACCGTGGTCCATCTTTCACGCGCCAATGTAAAAAGCTGGGCTGACTATCAGCAATTCGAAATAGAAGCGACCCGTCGCGTAGGCCAATGCGCGCTCGAAGCCGGCGTGAAGCGCCTTGTATATTCGGGCACCATCGACTCGTACTACTGCGGCGCAGGTGCCGGGATAATCACGGAACAAACGCCGCTGGATAAGCAAATCGAGAAGCGCAATCTCTACGCAAGGGCCAAAGCTGCTTCAGAAGAAATCCTGACCCGCATGCACCAAGAGCAAGGCTTGCCACTGGTCATTGTGCGCCCCGGCATTGTCATCGGCCGCGGCGGAAGTCCCTTCCATTGGGGCGTAGGCATGTGGTGGAACGATGCCGTCTGCCAGATCTGGGGCGACGGAACCAACAAGCTCGCTCTGGTGCTGGTTGAGGACGTGGCCGCTGGGCTCATTGCTGCAATGGAGACCCCAGGAATCGAAGGGCAGTCATTCAATTTAGCCGGCCCACCGATGCTCACGGCCCAGGAATATCTCAACGCGCTGGACACGGCAGGCGGAATCAAGATTCAACGCCACGCCACATCGATCTCAAGGTTTTATTTATTGGACATGATGAAGTGGGTCGTCAAAGTCGCCGTGCGTCATCCCGAGCGGCGTCTCCCTTCATATCGCGACTGGGAGAGTCGCACCGGGCGCGCGGTCTTCGATTGCACAGCAGCAAAAACTGTTCTCAATTGGAAGCCGGTTGAGGATCGCGAGCAATTTATACAGCAGGGAATCGTAGTTCCATTTCGCGAGGCCATGCGCTAAGCGTTAACGCAATTACTACCAGGGTCGCGGCGGGCTAACGCGGCCGCCCTTAGTCTCTTTCCACGCCTGCCGCATCAGAGACAGAAACAATTTTGCCTCTTCAGCGCGAACGCGGCGGCCTGGCTCCTTGCTCATAAAATTGCGAAGCCAGCGCAGCACATGCATCGCATCTTCAAGCCAGCGAATGCCCCAAACGCGAATGCCGTGATGCTTGCGGAAGTAAAGCAATGTTGACCTCATCCGCCACAACACCACTTGCGACTCGCTATCGGAGAATTTCAAAGTGGTCAGCTGTCGGCTGGATTCTCCGCCAATATGAGTGACCACTACATCCGGCCAATAGAGCACGCGAAAACCCTTGGCCTTCATGCGCCGGCAAAGGTCCACTTCCTCTGAATAAAGAAAGAATTTCGGGTCGAAGAGGCCAGTCTTCACCAGTGCTTCACGGCGCATGATGGAAAATGCCCCAGGAACCCAATCGACATCCGCCTGGAAATCAGCGCTAGCCCAGGTGCGGTCGAATGCGCCAAATATGCGTGATTTGGGGTAGCGTGAAGCAAGTCCGGAAAGAACAACGAACGCGTGCCAGAGCGTTGGGAATGCCCGAGCGGAAGGCTGCCACTCGCCATTGGGCCCGACCAGTCGCGCCCCGCCCACGCCCACTGTAGTGTTCGCGTCCATGTGCTGCATGGCCAGGCGCAGCGTTCCAGACTTGAATAACGCGTCTGAGTTCAGCAGAACCAAATAGCGCCCACGCGCCGCTTCCATGGCAAGATTATTCGCCGCGGCAAACCCCAGGTTGATTTGGCTTCGAATCAATTTGACAGGCGATAACGATCCCGCAAATTCGCGCTCCACCATTTCCGGCGAGCCATCATCGGAAGCATTATCGACAACCAGAATCTCCGCCGTGCGGCCTGCGGGCAAGCGCTCACACTCAGCAAGAATGGATTGGATGCAATCGCGAAGCAAGCTCTGCGTGTTGTACGAGACCACAATAATTGAAACCGCGTAGTCGTAAGCAGGCAGCAGTTTGACGGCCGGGCAGCTCTCTGCCCCGCGCGCTAAAGGCGGTGCAGTTTTTGGTCGTTGCACGCTGCTTTGGGCCGCTTCACCCGAACTCGTTTGTGGAATTGCCGCCGCGGTATTCATCGATGTCTTCAAAGTATAAGGCTGCACGATAGTGAATTGCGCACACTCCCGCACAGGAAGGTGTGAGCCGAGATACGACATTTGGGTCATAGCCCTGGTCAAAAGGCGAGCAACCCAACGGATGATGAGAGCTATCCTAGCCTTGGGACGTGCAGCAGTTCCGATGCGAAGTTTTTAACGGAGGTTGCCGGAAGGACCGCGCCAACGAATGAGAAGCATGAGCCAAAAGCGGAGCATTGTCCCGGCCATGTTGCTGGATGCCGGGCTTGTAGTCGCGTCGCTGATCCTGATGAGCGCCGTTGCCTCGGGACCGCGCACCAGCTCGCCGGTTACCGCTGGAGCAGGCGCCGGTGTGACTCATCTGCGCGTGACGAACCAGGTAATTCTTCCCGGCGTAACGCGCCTCGGCATCAACCTTGGCGAGCAAACCTATTACGATTCCGGCCAAATGGTGAAGAACCTCCTCTATCGCAACCCCGGCTTCGAAGGCATGGCTTACCGAAGCATTCTCCACTGCATGTCGAGCGGCCCTTCCATCTGCACAGACACACGCAGTTCCTTCACCTGGCCCGCCGAATTTTGGGATGGAGCAAGCTTCGAAGTGCTTGACGGCGCGGCAGCCGGACGCAAGGGCAGCGTCAAGTCGAGCGGCCCAAGCGGCGGCGGCTACGGGCTCACTTTGAACGGAGCAGGGTCGGCAATCGGGCAGGGTGACTGGCTCGCCGTCAGCAAGGAATTTCCCGGCGATCCAACTTCCGGTTGGTGGCCCAATGTGCAAGGCGGAGCAAAATTTGATGCCGAGCGCAAAGACCTTTCTCCAGAAACAGCAGGCCATCAGGCGCTGCGAATTGAAGCGGCCAGCCCAGGCCAGTCCGCCGAACTGAAGTCCTACTTCGACTCAATGGAAGGTTTCACATTCGTCCGCTTGCGTGGCCGATACCGCCTAAGTTTCCGTGCCAAGGGTCTCGCCGGAACCAGAACGCTTCACGCCCATGTGAAGCGCATCGTAAACGGCAACGCCGATTACCTCGAGCAGGATTTTCCGTTGACGCCAGCCTGGGCGAACTACCACGCGGAGTTCACCGCCAATGAAGCCATAGGTCCAACAGGTCCTGTCGAAGCCGGCTTCACCGTCGAAGGCAGCTCGGTGCTTTTGGACGATGTCGTTCTCGAGCAAGTCGACGGTGACTCCACCAATCTCACCGCCTTTCGCGATGAGGTGCTGCAAACGCTGAGAGCGCTTCAACCCGGCGTGCTTCGGCTCATGTCCAGCAACGCACAGCTAGGCAGCACAGTCGACAACTTGCTCGCGCCGCCAATGGGCCGCCAGCGCCCCGGCTATTCCGTTTGGCAAACCACCATGGAAGACATCCCTGTAGGTATTCCCGAGTTTCTCGAGCTATGCCAGGAGATCGGCGCGGAGCCATGGATTGTCGCTCCAACCGCAATGAGCGCCGATGAAGCGCGACACCTCGCCGAATATTTGTCCGGAAGTCCAGCGACAGCAGGCGGAACACTGCGAGCCTCATCCGGACGTCGTGACCCGTGGACCCGCGCCTTTCGCACCATCCACATCGAGCTGGGCAACGAAACCTGGAATGGAATTTTCCAGGGCGAGTCAATGGACGACCCCGCCGCTTACGGCCGCCGCGCAGACAGCATTTTCAAATCATTTCGCGCCGCTGCCGGTGCGGACTCCAGCCAATTCGACCTCGTCGTTGGCAGCCAGGCCGTAAATGCGTGGCGAAGCGGCGAAGTGCTGAAAGCCGCTCCAGCAGCCAATTCCCTCGCCATTGCGCCCTACCTGATGCATAGCGTCACGCATTGGGCAAATGACGATGAGCTCTACGGGCCGCTCTTAGCGCAGCCAGAGCAGATGTCGCGCGACGGTATCGTGCAGGAGACCCAGGCGGCGGCAAATGGGCGGCAACTCGCCGTCTACGAAGTCAACCTGCACTCGACAGAAGGCTCCGCGCCGCAGTCCGCGCTTGACCGGCTTACTCCCTCAGCAGCCGCGGGCGTGGCCGTTACGGGACACATGCTGCGCATGATGCGTGATCACGGAGTCCGCGATGAGATGCTCTTCAGCCTGCCGCAGTTCCGTTTCAAGCGCTCAGACGGCGCTCTGGTCCGCCTTTGGGGAAGCGTGGTCGAGATGGGCGCGGACGGTCGCTCGCGCCCTCAACTGCTGGCCGAGATCGCGGCCAACCACGCCATCCGCGGCAACCTGATCAAGGTGGAGATCAGCGGCGAAAACCCCACCCACGATCAGCCTGAAGGCAACGACGGTGTCCGCTTGAACGGCGTTCATGAACTTGATGCCTACGGGTTTCAAGATGGCAAGGTTCACGGGCTCATAGTCCTGAACTACGGACTGCACCAGTCGAGAAAGATCAACATTGAGGCTCCAGGCCTGAATGCAAATTCAAATGCGAAATTATGGCACATCGTAAGCCCCAGCCCCGGTGCCAACAACGAAGATCAAGTCCATGTCACGGTAAGGGAAGAGCGGCTGAGCAACTCAGACCTGGAATTGACCCCCTGCTCCATGGTTGCGATTACGTGGACGGAGTGACCGCCCGTCGCCGGCGAAATCTTCCTTGAACTTGACATTCCCGTATCGAGAAAATAACTGGTAACTCATAGCAGTTTCCAAAGTAATATAGTTAAGTTACTTAATAACTCATTATTGAGTTACGTAACCGATCAAGGTTACTTAATTGCCGTGTAATATCTAACCAAAGCAGCATGGCTCGTGGCTCCGCGTTCCACCTTTGGGGCATTGCTGAAAAAGGCACGTACAGATAGCTTCAAAGCATCGGCCTACTTGGGCAGATGACGCATCAAAAACAGAGTGGGGCCAAAGATTTTTCCCCGGCATTTAGCCCACCAAGTCGATCTTAATTCCGAGTAAGGTAAGCGATCTTCCCGAACGAACGGGAAAGCAAACAAGCACGGACCCCCTTGGTTGCGCGGGGGCGCAAGCAGGAACGGGCAAAGCACGGATTCAACGATCGAAAGATTGCTTGAGCGGTGAGCGACTGCGTTGAGGCTGACGGGTTAGCTCCATGGGGTGGTGCGTGCAAACAGGAAATGGAAGCTCGCGATGAAGAGGACTTTGAAGCACCCAATCGCGGTATTGGGGCTGCCTCTGGATAGCCTCACGGCAGACGGAGCCGTTGATGCTATCGAATGCCTGATCCAGTCGGGCGCAACTCACCAAATAGCCACAGCCAACCTTGACTTCTGGCTAAATTCACTCTCTGACCGCCATCTGCACAGAATCATCGCCGGCTGTAGCCTGGTATTGCCGGATGGTATGCCCCTGGTATGGGTGTCCAAGCTATTGGGTTGCCCGCTTGCCGAGCGCGTCACGGGAGTAGATCTAGTACCCAGGCTGGCCGAGCTTTCCGCGCGCAAGGGTTACCGGCTTTTCCTCCTCGGCGGCAAGGGAAATGTAGCCGACCGTGCCAAGCAGCTCCTGGAAGAGAGATTCCCCGGCGTCCAGATCGTCGGCACCTATGCTCCCTCGGAAGAGCAAATGGAGCAGCACGATCACACCGAAATCCTTGAGCGAATTCATGCCGCGAAGCCCGAGATTCTGCTCGTAGCGCTGGGCAATCCCAAGCAGGAAAAATGGATTTGGATGCACCGCAAGCGCCTGGGCGTTCCGGTGGCGATGGGCGTTGGTGGTAGCTTCGAAATCCTGGTGGGCGACGTCTGGCGAGCTCCCGAATGGATTCAAAGATGCGGTCTCGAATGGGCAATGCGCTTTGTGCAAGAGCCAAGCCGCCTGGGTCCGCGATACTTCCGCGATTTTCTGGGCCTCGGCCGCAGATTGCCGCTCACCCTGCTGGCCGGATGGATGCAGCGTCCCTACCTCGGCGCATCGCATGTCACAACCGTGACCTCTCCGCAGGTAATGCACGTCTACGTTCACGGCAAGTTAAGTGGTGAAATTGCTCCGGGACTGCTTGCAACCGCAAGAACCAGCATCGCAGGCAGCCAGGTAATGGTATTGCATTTTTCCGGTGTGAGACAGATAACCGCAGCCGGCCTTGGAGCTTTGATGGAAGTTCGGCGAACGCTGCTGGATGCCGGCCTCACACTTTCATTGGCAGGGCTCCGTTTCAAGCACAGATTTTTGCTTCATGCCTGGTGCGCCCATCCGCTCTTCGACGAATGGGAGTCGACCAGTGCGCATGGCCGTTCCATGGCCAAGGATTTGGAAACAGCCGGACGCATTGACCTGCATGGGAAGCAGGATGTGCTCTCCGCGCAAACACGCATTCGTGGTTAGAGGTGTGCAGACCGGCGCTTTTTGGGGGACGGAATGGAACTGATCATCCTGCTCCCGGCGGTGGCTTGCTGGGTAGCATTGGCCAGGGGACCGATTCGCAAAGCCCTGCTCAATGTCTACCTGCCTGCGGTTCTTCTTTTGCCGCAGTATTACAGTTTGCGCTTTCCGCATCTGCCGCCGTTGACGTTTGCCGACGCGGCTATTCTCCCTTTGGGAGCGGCGCTCTGGGTTAAGGAAATGCGGCGCTGGCGGCTCGATTGGATGGATTTGTGGGTGCTGCTGCTCGCGGCCAGCGCCGCTCTATCGGAAGGATTGAGCACGGCGCTGGCCAACGGAACGTGGAAGCAGTTGCTGTCGGTGGATAGCCCGCCAGTTGTGGGCAATCTGGCCAATGGGGGTTTGCAGTTTTTTCAAGGTCTTTGCACCATGGTGGTGCCTTATATGCTCGGCAAGCTTTTAATCGAGCAGCATGCAGGCGAAGGGCAAACTGCACGCAAGAGAGTGTTGCGGCGGATCGTGGTATTGCTGGCAATTGTTGCTGGGATCAGCGTATGGGATTTTCTAACGGGAAATAGCATTTGGCAGAGGGTATTCTCACGTTTTTTCCGCGACCAGCCGGTAGCGTGGACGGTACAAATGCGTTGGGGATTCGGGCGCATCGCCGGACCCTACGCACATGCAATTCTGGCCGGAATGATCTTTCTCATGGGGTTGATTTATTGCCTGTGGCTCATGAAGTTTGCCCCAAATTGGGGAACGCGAAAAGTCTTCCACGGACTGCCTTTGACCGTCCGCGGACTAGTGTTGTTTGCCATGGTCGGCGGAATGCTGATGACGCAATCGCGCGGCCCATGGATCGGCGTAGGATTGGCGCTGGTGTTCGCCTTGCTCGTGTGGAAGCTTCCCCTCGGCAGGGCTGCGCTGGCATTTGTGTTTGTGCTGGCTGCGTTTACCATTGTCGCTTCTTACGTGGGAAAGCGGTACACCGATGTGGATATCAACCATGCAGCTACCGAGGAACAGAGGAACGCAATCTATCGCAGGGACCTGTTGCGGACGTACATACCGTTGGTCAAGGAGCGCAAAGCCTTCGGCTGGGGAATCACGACTTTGCCGGCCATGCATGGGCATTTATCGGTGGACAACGAGTACTTGCTGCTGGCGGCCGCGCAGGGATTGACGGGCCTGGGACTGTTTCTGATGATCTTGCTGGGCAGCGGCATCCGCTTGTACAAGCTGGCCAGAATGCCTATCGGGATGGAGGACAGGGCGTTAGTATTCGCCCATCTAACCGTACTGTTGGGATTGATTACGACGCTGACCACGGTTTATCTGGGCGAACAGGTTTTGCTGCTATTTTTCCTCCTCGTGGGATGGATTCACGGAATGAAACCATCTATTGTTGGCGTCAAAACGGAGCGCGAACAGTCCGCAGGATACCGGTTTCAGAAAGTGTTGACGTGAGTGCATAACTGCTTTGCGCGACAGCAACCAACATCAAGCAGAATTGAAAAAACGATAGACCAGACGGCCAGGGCCGAAGATAGTTAAAGAGAGCAGAGCGAATAGATGGAGCGAGTTTCAATTTCGGTGCTGGCAGTGGTCATGGCGTTGTTCGCCACGCCGCTGTTTTTTGATTTGGCGTTATGCATTGCCGGCAATTTATTCAGGGCGCGCACCCCAAAAGCGGGTCTGCGTCGAAGCATTCATCTTGCCGTGGTCGTTCCCGCTCACGATGAAGAAGGAATGATTTCGCGGACAGTTGCATCGCTCCTGGCCGCCGATCCCGCGACTACAATTTTCGTAGTAGCGCATAACTGCACCGATGGAACAGCGAAGGCAGCAGCCGATGCCGGCGCACAGGTAGTCGAGCTCGACAATCGCAAACTCCGCGGCAAGGGTGCGGCGCTGCGCCATGGTTTTGCAGCTGCGCTGGCCGCGGGCGCGAACGCGGTCCTGGTGGTTGACGCCGACACCATAGTCAGCCCCAATCTGATTTCAGCCACACGCTCCATGCTTGAACGGGGAGCGGAAGCCACACAATGCCGTTATGAACTCGAATTGCCGTCCTCAGGAACTCCGCATCCTTTGGCGCGTTTGCGTGCCCTTGCCTTTCGCGGCATGAACGTGTTGCGTCCCCGTGGTCGCGCCGGCCTCGGCTTTTCAACAGGACTTTTCGGCAACGGCTTCGCGCTCACCGCTGCGACCATTGAACGCGTCCCTTTCAACGCCAACAGTATCGCCGAAGATGTGGAATACCACACCCAGCTGGTGCAGCAAGGCGTGCCGGTCTATTGGATTGGCGATGCGTTCGTTCATGCGCACACACCCGCGTCAGGCGCCGCCCAGGCCACGCAGGAAGCACGCTGGGAGGGCGGCCGGTTCAGAGTTGGCAGCCGCGCCGCCAGCAGATTGCTCGCCGCCCTGCCGCGTGGCAACTGGCGCGCCCTTGAAACACTGGCCGATGTGTTGAGCCTTCCTTTATCGCGAGGGATATTTGCGCTTCTGTTGACCTTGGCTCTCCCAGTGCATTGGCTGCATGTGTTCGCGTTGGTTTGTGCCGCCATCACGATTGCGTATGTCCTCCAAGCCGCGTTGCTGGGCAAGGAACCAGTGCGTGATCTGGCGGCCCTGGCTGGAGCGCCGATTTATCTTTTCTGGAAAGCGCTCATCACGCCCCTGGTCCTGCGCCAGTCGCGAAGCCGCGCCGAATGGGCTCGAACCAAGCGGGAGGTCCATCAGCCATGACCAATACACCGCTGATTGCCGAGCCTCCCATGCAGGAAGAGATGCAGTGGTCCATGGATCCCGAGGCAGCCGTCTCGCTCGGCAGTCCTGACGCCGCGCGGGAACCGCTCGTTGAAGTGAATCGCCAATTTGGCCGCAACGTCATGACGACGATTATCGCGCGCATGGTGAACATGGCGCGGGGCGTCTGCCTCGTGCCCTTTCTGCTCGCGCATCTTGGCCTCGAAGCCTACGGAATCTGGACGACCATCTTCATCCTCGTGACCTACGTTGGCCTCACCACCATGGGTGTTTCCAATGTCTATATCAAGTACGTTGCGGAGTTCCACGCCAGGCACGAATACGACAAAGCCAACGAGCTTCTATCCACCGGCCTTGCGGTGACCATCCCCTTGTGCGCCGCAATTTTCGCCTGCTTTGTGCTGGGATGGAACTGGTTCGCGCCTTTGCTCCATTTCCCGCCCGCGCATGCATCTGACGGCAAGGAAGCAGTGCTGATTGTCCTCGGAGTTTTCCTCTCCAGCATCGCCTTCAACGCATTCGGCGACATGCTTACCGGAACCCAGCAGATCGCATCCACGCAAGTGTTTCTTACCATCGGCATCCTGGTCGAGTTCGCCCTGATCGTATGGCTGGTCAGCGCGGGTCGTGGCATTCGCGGCCTGGCCGAGGCCTTTCTGGCGCGAACCGTAATCAATGACGGGCTGACGTGGTGGTGGGCGCATCGCACCATCAAGTGGCTGCATCTTTCCCCGCGCCGCGTGCGGAAAGAGTCGCTCAGATACGTCGTGCATTTCGGCGGCCTCGTGCAGTTGCAAAGCCTGCTCGCGATATTGCAGGTCTCGATCGATCGCCTGGCCGCGCTTACCCTGATCAATGCCGCCGCAGCGGGTTTGCTCGATGTAGCGAAAAAATGGCCGACATCTCTCTCATCGATTCCAACAGCATTCTTCGCAGCCCTGCTACCCGCCGCCTCGCATGTCGATGCCTCTTCAAACCGCGCGTCGTGGCTCCAGAATCTGCAGAAGCTTTATCTCAGCGGAGCGCGCTACTCAAACCTCTGTTCAGCCGCCTTTTTTTCGGCCATGGCCTTCTGGGCATTCCCCATCTTGCACGTCTGGCTTGGTCCCGCGTTGCCGATGAAGAGCGCGTTGATTCCGCTGTTCGTAATATTCAATATCGCCATGCAATTCCACATGCTCACCGGGCCAGGCACATCGATTTTCCGCGGAATGGGCCGTGTTTACGAGGAGTTCAACTACTCCATCCCCAACCTTCTCTTGCTCGCCATTACCTTGCCCTTGTCGCGATGGATTGAAGGCGCCTGGACACCCTTCGGAATCGGCGTTGCTGTCAGTGTGGCAACGGTATTATCCGCATGCGTCTTAATGGGCAGAGTGCTTTTTGTTCTGGATTTAAAACTATCGCGATTCCTGAGAGTGGTAGTGCTGCCAGGCTTCTCATGTTATGCGGTTGCCGGCTTGCTAGCCTGGCCCGCAACACAATTAGTAGCCGCAGTGAACCGTTGGCAGGGCGTCGCAGTCTTGCTCGCAACAGGGTTGCTCTATGCCGCTGGGTTGTTGATGGTTTTTCGTTGGTGGGTCTTGACGGACGGGGAAAAGCAAGAGGGATACAGGCTTGTAAACCGGGGCCTGGGACTATTCCGGGGCCGGGAGGCAACAGCATGATTTATCGAAATGGCTTCGCACACATCGTTTTTCTTATCGCGGGGGTGGCTTGCATTTGCGCTCCAGGCCTGGCGCAGTCTTCCGCCGACCCGCAACTTAAAACCAATCCGCTGGAAGCGCTCCGCAATTTCGAGCCGCCCGCGGACGAAGAGTATCGTCTCGGCAAAGGCGACGAAATTACAGTGGACTTTGCCGGACGCCCCGACCTCACAGCCAAGCTCGTAGTGGGCCCGGATGGCCGCATCACGCTTCCGCTAGCGGGAGAAGTAAAGCTTGCAGGCCAGACGCGCGAAGACGCAGCCAAAGCCATCGAGAGCGCGCTCTCGACCTATTACACGAACCTTTCGGCCGAAGTTACAGTAACCAAATACACAGCCAACAAAGTGCTCGTGCTCGGTGCGGTAGAGAAGCCCGGAGTGGTCACATTCGACGGCACGCCAACACTGCTCGAGGCTCTATCGCGCGGCGGCCTTGAGACAGGCCCGAACAAGTCTGCGCAAATTCCTGAGCGTTGCGCAATCTATCGCGGTCATGACGAAGTGGTGTGGGTCGATTTGAAAACCATGATCGATGCCGGAAACTCGATGGCCGACCTTCGCCTTCGCCGCGACGACGTGGTTTATGTTCCCAACGGCGGCGAGCGCTTTGTCTCCGTGCTGGGACAGGTGCAGCATCCAGGCGCGGTCCCATTGACCGGCACATCGACGCTGGCCAGCGTGCTAGCCGCGGCCGGCGGATTCACAGAGCCGGCGGGGAACAAGCCGCATATCCAGATTGTGGATCCAACCACCGGAACATCGCGCATAATTTCTTTCAACGATCTGCTGAATCCTGACAAGGCGCTTGAGATCAAGCCCAAGGCGGGTGAGATTATCTTTGTGCCGCAAACCGGCTTCTACCGAGCCACCTACGTGCTTGAGCGGCTCAGCCCGGTCATCACCGCGGGGGCTCTTGTTGGGGTGGGGTTACCATGAACCAGATGTTTAGACAATCGGCTCTGGGAGATCCGGATCGTTCCGGCGATGCCGATCTCGCGTCTTCTTCAACGGGTGTGCGTCCGCTATCAGCGCCCACCCCTGAGCAAGCGTTCTTTCATGTGGATATAAAGCGCAGCCTCCAGCTGCATTGGCGCCTGGCGCGAGCCGTCGCCATGGGCTTCGTCGTGTTGGCAATGCTCTATATCTTCTACCAGGTCTTCGTCCGCAAATCGTGGCCGACCTACTTGTCTGAGAGCATAGTCTACGTTCAGCCCACGCCCGCAAAAGTCCTGCCCGCGGAGCCCGGCCCGCAGCGCTGGCCCTACGATACGAATACGTATGAGACGTACATTCAGCAGCAGATGATGAACGTCAGCCGCGAAGATGTCCTCATCAATGCGGTTCACAAGCTGCCTGGTTTTCAGGGCCCAGGTGAAAGCGACCAATCAGCCGCGCAGCGCATGGTTGCCACGCTCGAAGTAACGCGAGAGGGCTCAGCCTATCAGTTCTCAATCAGCGCTCGCTCACGGGATCCGCAATTGGCAGCCGACATTGCCAACGCAGTCACTGCCAGCTACATCGAGAGCGCGTCTCGGGATGAACGCACAGGCGATGCGCAGCGGCTCACGATGCTCAACGAGGAGAAGAATCGCATTCAGACTGCGCTTACCGCCGAGCGCGTCGAGCAGGAAGCGCTTAACAAGCAACTGGGCGTAGCTTCAGTCAGCACCGCGACTCCCGATCACTACGACGAAGACATTACGCAGATTCGTGGCGAACTAGCCAAGGCCCGCACCGACCACGATATAGCCGAGCAGAAATTCGCCTCTTTGGGTGCCGGTCGCGGTTCGTCATCCTCGGCCATTGACGCCGCAGCCGATGAAATGATCGCCAGCGATGCCGGCCTGGTAAGCATGAAAACGGCGCTCAACACACGCCGCGCCACGATCATCTCGCAGATGTCAAACTTGACGCCCAGCCATCCCCAATACAAGCAAGATGAGTTGGAGCTGACCAAGATCAACACCACACTCGAAGCGATGATGAAGGACCTGCGCGCCAAGGCAGCAGCGCGTATTCAGCTTCAGCTTCGGGCCGATTTGCAGCGAACCGCCGGCGTTGAATCCCAGCTCAATGGTCAGTTGCGTCAACTCGCCGGAGCCGCCAGCGGAGCCACGCCCAAGCTCCAGCGCTCAAGCGATCTGGCCGCCGACATTACCCGCTTGCAGGCCCGCTATGCAACCGTGGACGAGCAATTGCACAACCTGATGATTGAGGATAACGCGCCCGCCGCAGCGTACCAGGTCTCGCCCGCAGTTGCCCCGCTCACCCGCACCAAATCCGGCGTAATGCGCAATGCAATAATGATCGCGTTTGCCGGATTGTTCTTCGGCGTTATCGCCGCCGTCGCTGCTCACAAGCTTGACCCAAAGATTTACATAGCCGCCGACGTGCAGCAGGTTCTCGGCTTTGCGCCGCTCGCACAGTTGCCGAATTTTGCCGAAGTATCCGAGGGGGTTTCGGAGGAATACATACTGCGCCTTGCCTCGGCCATCGAACACGCCCGCAAACAGGGCAATCTCAAGAATTGCATCTTCACCGGAACCGGTTCGGGCACCGGCGTAACAACGCTTGTCAACCGCGTGAGCGCCATGCTTGAAGCCATGGGCAGGCCAACAGTCCTCGTCGATGCGACCGGCGCACAGGCGCCCGCTCCTCGCCCCGGTGCAAGCGGTCGTGAAGGCGCGCAAGGCCTCGTGCCAGTGATGCGTGTGTCCCGCCCAACCGCGCTGCTCCAGCAGATGGCGGAAGAGACAGAAACTCAGGAAGAGAGTCTTGTCCTGACCGACACTGCGCCCCTATCGGTTTCCGCCGAGACCGAGTACCTCGCGCGTTTCGTCGACTGCGCCATTGTCATCGTCGAGTCAGGAGTCACCACCCGCGCACAACTGCGAGAAGTCGCTGCAACGCTTGAGCGGCTCAATGTTGGCGCAGTGGGCTTCGTGTTGAATCGCGTCGGGCTCGCAATGGCCGATCCCGCCTTCCGGCTCTCCGTTGAAGCAGTTGAGAAGCATCTCCAGTCGCACGGCAAAAAGCTTTCCATGCTACCGGAAAGAAGCAGCTCATTTGCGCCGGGGCCGTCGAAAACCAAAGAGCCGCTTCCCAATGTGCCGAACCCTCGTTCAAAATTTGAGCCGGAGGTAGCTGCGGTCGCTGCTGCCGTCGCCCGATTCTCCCCGCGCCCCGTTTCGAACCCGCCATCCACAACAGAGTTTTGCCCCGCATCGCCAGCCCCTTCTTCGCGGGTTGCGGATGCGGTCAAGCGCTTCTCCCTGCCTTTGTACGTAGAGTCCGTCGACGAGCCCGCAAAGGCCGCCCCATCTCCGTCGCCCGTCGCGATCGTCGCTGAGCCTGTGAAAACTGCTTCCGAGCCCCAGCTCGATGAGCCAGTAACTCCCGTCTCAGTCGCAACCCCGACCGCGCCATTCGTTGAAGCCGCGAAGCATTTCGAAACACCTGTGACCGCCGAGACGCCAGCTCCAAATCCACCCCCCGCAGTGCCTGAACAAACAGAGGTAGCGTCTGCAATCCCAGCTCCCGCAACCACGGAAACGCCGGCGCCAATCGAAGCCAGCTCACAGCCGTCGAACCCCGAGCAGACCGCTGCTTCCCAGGCCCCCGACTTGCCATGGTGGCTCAGCGACGCGCCCCGCCACACCGAGCCTTCTCGCCCTCCAGTAATTTGGCAGCCCGCAAAAGTTTGGACGGCAAGCAAACAGCTAGAGAACGCCTCCACTATCGAATCTCAAAGCCTGACCGCGCATTCGCAGCAATCTCCGGCGGCGCCCGCGACCACGCAAGCAGACCCAGGTCCCGATTTCAAGCAGACACCCGAAGATCGAACCTCAAGACTGAGTGGTCTCAGAAATCTGCTATTTGTCCTCGGCGTAAAAGACGCGCACAGCACAGATGAGGCGGATGAGCAACACGCCGGCGGATCGTCGAATTTCGATTCGAGAGTCGATCGTCTGTCCGCCGAACGAGCAGCCCTTGAAGCTCAGGAAAGGTCCGAACGCAGCATCGGCGGAGCCTCAACCAGGCTCGTGACAGCGCCCCCGGAGTTCCTTCCTCCCAAGTCCGTGGTCATCGAATTCAACAAGCCCGACGCCCGCGTAGGCGAATCCTCAACCCGTCAGGATCGGCGAGCCGCTGCCGACGGAGTCGAAATTCTGCCCTCCAAGCGCGGCCAGTACAAAAAGCTGTAACCTCGCCAAATCGCAGCACTCTCTTCTAATGAGAAATGAACTGTCATCCTGAGCGAAGCGTATTTCAGCTGAGTCGAAAGCCCGCCCTGAGCGCAGCCGAATGGGGACCTGCGTTTTCCTTTCCAATTAGACCAGATGAATTCCCACCCTCCTCGGAAGGCAACCAGAGCCGTCGGCTCGCGTCAAACCATCTGTGTCCGGAGTGACGTCCCTCGAAGAAGCCCCGAGGTTGGTATACTTGGATAGATTGGTTTCGCCCTGCGCCGGATTAGCCGGTTGGCTGTCGGGAAAGTGTGCGTTTCCGGCGGCTATCGGATAGAATCTGCTGAACGCACAGGCGCCTTGCCGCCCCGTGTTCTTTTGGGGGGCTTTTTCTTGGAGACCCGGCCAGTTTTCCGGGGGAAGGAAGACCATGGGAGCATTGCTGGAATCCATCCACTCGCCCGCCGACCTGAAGCGACTGAATTTTGCGCAGATGGCGGAACTGGCGGAGGAGATCCGAGCATTCCTGATCCAGACGCTGGCCAAGACCGGCGGCCACCTGGGCCCTAATCTAGGTGTGGTCGAGCTGACTCTGGCGTTGCATACCGTGTTCAATACTCCCGAAGACAAGCTGCTCTTCGACGTCAGCCATCAGGCCTACATCCACAAAATTCTCACTGGCCGTCTCGACCGCTTCGCGACCATTCGCCAGCCCGGCGGCCTCAACGGCTTCATGCTGCGCACTGAGAGTGAGCACGATTGCTTTGGTGCCGGCCACGCAGGCACCGCGCTCTCCGCGGCTCTGGGGATGGCGGTAGCTCGCGACCTTGCCGGTGGTACCGAGAACGTGATTGCCGTTGCCGGCGATGCAGCCTTCACAAATGGAATTTCGTTCGAGGCGCTCAACAACATTGCCGATCAAACCAAGCGCCTGATCATCGTGCTGAATGACAATGAGTGGTCCATCGACCGGAATGTTGGTGCCATCGCGCGCTATTTCCACAAGATCGTAACCAACGAGCACTACCAGCATCTGCATGAATCGGCCAAGCGGATCGTGCAGAAAATCGGCGGCAAAACCGCTGTTACGCTCGCACGACGTGCCGAAGAAGCCGCCAAGAGTATGCTATGGCCTTCCATAATGTTCGAGGAGTTCGGGCTCGAATACTTCGGCCCCATTGATGGACATAATCTGCCGCTCCTCGTCGAAACATTCAAGTTTCTAAAGGCTGTTGACCGGCCGGTGCTGCTGCATGTGCTCACGCAAAAGGGTCGTGGTTATCAGCCCGCACTTGACGGCCAGAAGAAATTCCACGGCCTTGGCCCCTACGATGCGGAAACCGGCAACACCAAGCCCGCCGGCCTGCCGACTTATGCGGAAGTCTTCGCCAACACACTCGTCGAATTAGCCAACCGCAACGAGAAAATTGTCGCCATCACAGCGGCCATGCCCAACGGCACAGGCCTCGACCATTTCCGGCCGCATCATCCAAAACGCTATTTCGATGTAGGCATAGCCGAAGAACATGCAGTCGTATTCGCAGCCGGAATGGCCACGCGCGGCTATCGGCCCGTCTGCGCCATCTACTCCACATTCTTGCAGCGCGCTTACGATCCAATCATTCACGATGTCTGTCTGCAAAAGCTTCCCGTAGTCTTCTGCATGGACCGCGCAGGCTTGTCCGGCGACGACGGTCCAACGCATCATGGCCTCTTCGACATCAGCTATCTCCGCGGCATTCCAGAGATCGTCCTCATGTCCCCCAAAGACGAAGACGAACTGGCCGACATGATGAACACTGCCGTTCAGCTTCCAGGCCCCAGCGCCATTCGTTATCCCCGCGGCGCAGTCGTAGGTGTGGCCCGCAAAGCCGAGCCGCAACTGCTCACCGTGGGCAAGGCTGAAGTGCTCGAAGATGGCTCAGACGTGGCCATCCTGGGCCTCGGCCCCATGATCTCGATGGCCAGGGAACTCGGCCTCCGCCTTGAGCGCGAAGGCTATTCCGCTGCCGTGATCAATCCACGTTTCATCAAGCCAATCGACCGTGCCATGCTTGAAACATATTCCCGCCGCGTAGCAGCTTTCGTCACGTTTGAAGATCATGTAAAGATGGGTGGATTCGGTTCAGCCGTCGTTGAAGCATTGGAAGAAATGGGAAGCCAGGTCCCCGTCATCCGTATCGGATGGCCCGACCAATTCATTGAGCATGGCAAGATCGACGATCTGCGTTCCAAATACGGCTTGACCGTGGAAGCCGCGCAGGCACAGGTGTTGCCACTGCTCACGCGGCGGCGTCGCCCCACGCTGGTGGCCAGTTAGACAAAGCCCTGAAGTCGCAGGCAGGAAGCCTTTCATGGTTCTCCCCAAACCGCTATGCGACAATCCTCAAAAGACCAATTTATCTATGCGAATTGTTCGAGACCTGGCAGTGGGTTTGTGGGGAGCGACGCTGGCTACTCTAATAGCCTGGCCGCAGTCCCAGATCTCCGTGATCCCCAAGAACCCCGTGCCCAATGTACTCGTCCTCACCGGCGGTACAGTCGTCGACGTAACCGAGTGGGGACACTCCGCAAAAGACGTTGAAGACTCCGTAGTAATCATCCGCGATGGGCACATCAGCGAAGTTGGTTCGCGGTTCGCAATCACCATTCCCAAAGGCGCGCGCATCATCGACTGCACGGGAAAGTTTCTCATCCCCGGCCTGGTAGATGGTTTTGCCGGCATGAGCTCTCAGGGCCAGGCCAGCGCCAATCTTTATATGGGCGTCACTACCGTCGTGGCATCCAGCGACGACCGTCGCGGCCTGATCGATTCATCGGCAAATCCCACTCCGCACCTCTACCTGCTTGACTCCGTCGGGTCCACCGATAACTGGAGCTTGCTAGCCAAGCATCCAGAGTGGGCAGCCAAGCTCAAAGAGGGAGCGCATCCCGCCGAGCTCAGCCCCGAAGACACCGCCCGCCAACTTGTCGACACAGCACATCTCGGGACGCGCGTTGTGTGGCTTGGCCACAACCTCACTGCTGCAAACTCGCAGTGGATCATAGCCCGCGCCCATCAAATGGGCCTTGTCACCTATGGCGAATTCGTCTCCACGCCCTACCAGGTCGGCGTCGAAGCTGGCGTGGACGTCCTGCTGCACATGAGCCGCTATGAGCTAGGTGTGGTTCCAGATGAGCTACAGCGCCCCTTGGTCGACGACCCCGAGGCAGGTGCAGCCAACACGGCATACGACTACTCGGAACGTCTGCCGGCCACCGACCCCCATTGGCGCACCTATGCCAAATTCCTGGCCGCAAACCATGCCGCGTTGATGCCCACATTCAGCCTCTATTACCTGAGGTTGCCCGATCATAGAAACCTATGGAAGGAGCCAGCCGCCGCGCTCCTCGACCCCGCACAAATGTTCGACCCAGCAGATCGCACCACAGGCGAACTCAACTACCCCCTTGCGTCCTGGACGCGCCATCTACCCGCGTCCGGCCAGCGCTATCTCGAAGAAGGCCAGCGCAAAAAAGCCGACCAAACTGCCATGCGGCTCTGGCGAATCAATCAAACCATCTTCTCCGCCTACCCGCATTATCTGGCCGCAACAGGAGCATCCGCGCTTGGAACCATGCCAGGCATCTCCATGCATACTGAACTCGAAATGCTGGTGCGCCTCGGGCTCTCTCCACGCGAAGCGCTGGCCGCTGCCACTAACAATTATTCGTTGCAGTTCGGATGGAATGAGTTGGGCCAGATTGCCCCCGGCCGCCGCGCCGACATCCTCATCGTAGACGGCGATCCCACCCAAAACATCTGGAACGCCCGCCGCATCTCCACGCTCATCGTGGACGGGAATGTCATCGACCGCGAACCCCTGCTGAATGCGAAGAAGTGAGGACTGCTCTTAATCTGTTCGTTGCGGAAAGGACGATCCATTGAGCGGAATTAACGTCTCAGAGGCTAACGCCAAGATACCTAGAAAAGTGCGATTGGATGACGACACGATAAGCGGACTTGGATTCATCCTATTCCTCTTCGTGCTTTGGCTGATCCCGGTGACCTGGGGAGCGTATCACGACTTGAGAGACTCACACATACGTGACACTTTGCTCCGCGAAGGTTATGCGATTAATGCCGAAGTTACCAGGAGCTACGCAGGTCGCAGTAGTGTGGACGTAACATATCGATTTTCTGTTGACGGCGTTTTATATTCTGGTCGCGGCAAGATAATTGCAAATGATTACAAGTTTCAAGCCCCTGGCGAAAAAATCCCCATTCGATACTTGCCTAAAGATCCGCGTATAAATCAGCCAGTTAGTTGGGGATGGTTTTCGGCGTGGTGGGCAATTTTTCATCTTCTTGGGTTGGCACTCCTGGCAGCAGGAGCAGCAATCATTATTGCAGGATTAAGAAAAAGAAAACTGGAGCGCATCGGGCTTGTTGTTGAAGGCAGAGTGACAGGTTGCGTTCCTGATCGCACCCGATTCAAAGTGTATTACGAATTCACCACCGAAGATAACGTGTGGATGGAAGGCAGCACCGGGATGCCTAAAGAATGCGAGTCTGGAGACTCGATCCCTGTAATGTATCTGCCAAGCAACCCCAAGAGGAACGACTTTTATCCTGACTGATCGCTGTCCTTGAACTGGTCGCATAAATGGGCTTTGAAAGGGCACGGCTTCACAGGCTGCGGAAAAATTCATTCGGGCGGTAGGCCGGGGATTTATCCCCGGCACAATGCCAACAAACTCCATGCCGGCTTCACAGTCTGCGGAAAAACTCAATAGGGCGGTAGGCCGGGGATTTATCCCCGGCACAATGCCAATAAACTTCATGTCGGCTTCACAGTCTGCGGAAAAACTCAATAGGACGGTAGGCCGGGGATTTATCCCCGGTTTAAGGCCAATAGAACCAGCGTGGCTTTAGCCACTGGGGTATGCTTTTCGCCATTTCCACCACAAATACGGAGATTTTCAGCAGCCTTTTCAGTCGTGCCGCAAAAGGCCCAATAAAACTGAGGGCTTTACAGCTTGCGGAAAAACTTGCATCGGCTCAACTTCGAAGGCTTTGTAACAAGGGCACGGCTTTAGCCGGGCCGATAAAAGTCAATAGAATGAGTTGGGCTTCAGCCCCTGCTACAGTCCGCCAAGCAACTGCGATCCAGAACTCAGGCCCTTTTCCGCAGCCTCTTTAGCCCCTGAGGGATGTCCTCTTGCCTGCGGATGGTATTGATGCAACCAATTCCAGCGGATTTCGTGTCGCAGAGTGAGGTCCCCGGTTCAGAATGCCTGCTCTCGAAAGGCCGCTCCATAAATTCGCTGGAACAGCGTACCTTTCGTCCCAACCCGCCATGAAAAAAAACAGCCGGAAGAGTGTGAACCAGCGTGCTCAAAATGCAACGCCAAGCTCTCCCGGCTGGAGGAATGAAGGTGCGCCAAATAAAAAATCAGTTAGGCAGAACAACCGAGTCGATAACATGAATCACACCGTTGGACTGGTAGACATCTGCGATTGTCACAGTGGCCATGCCGCCCTTTTCATCCGTCAGAACCACTTTTCCCTTATCGAGCGAGGCAGTCAGCGTTCCTCCTGAAACGGTCTTCAATTCCGCCTTCCCGCCGCCCAATTTGATCATCTTGACCAGGTCCTTCGAGCTAACCCTGCCGGCCACAACGTGGTAGGTCAGTATCTTCACCAGCTGGTCCTTGTTTGCCGGCATCAGCAGAGTATCCACCGTGCCCGCAGGCAGCTTGGCGAAAGCCTCATTGGTTGGCGCGAACACTGTGAATGGACCAGCGCCTTCGAGCGTATCCACCAGGCCGGCAGCCTTGACCGCTGCCACAAGTGTGGTGTGATCCTGCGAGTTGACTGCGTTCTCAACAATGTTCTTTGCCGGGAACATCGCTGCGCCTCCCACATCGGGATCTTTCTGGGCCAGAGCCGATGAAGCAGAAACAGTGAGCGCAAATGCGGCGAATGTAATCAGTGCAATTTTCCTGGTGCGAAACATAGGATGTACTACCTCCATTGGTGAATTGACTTCACCTGATCAACGCGCCAGTTCGCAAATCGGATTCAATTCGGTTTTGGGATGCGTGTGTATCCGGAACCGCTCCAAGCTTGGGAGAACTCGCCTCCATCGTTTAACGTATGAGTAAGGGCCCACTTGCAATTGGGCGACGCATGCCAGAGGAAAGTATCGAATCTCCATCACGGGTCACCCTCCGAAAGCCCCACCACAATCGGTGGCTAATTCTGATTGCGGCATTCAAGCTGGCCCAGGCTGCGCTCTTTATCGCCATCGGCGTTGGCGCGCTGAGGCTGCTGCATAAGGACTTGGGTGACATGCTCCTCAAACTCGCCCACCACATGCACTTCAGCCCTGAATCGCGCTTCATTGATTTCATTCTCGATCGCGCATCCATCGTGAATGACAAGCTGCTGCGTCGCTTCAGCGTGGCCCTCTTCGCCTACGCAACACTCGGCGCAGTCGAGGGCATAGGCCTCTATCTCGAAAAAGTGTGGGCCGAGTATCTCACGCTGGGAATCACCGCATCCTTCCTGCCATGGGAGATATTCGAGGTCATCCGCAAAGTCACAGTGATCCGCTCAGCCCTGCTGGCGGTCAACATCCTCGTGTTTTTCTATCTATTGAAAGTCGTCGTCGAGCGCGGAAAGCAGCAACGAGGCGAGGCGCCCCCAGCCGAGTAATTGCACTCTTTCGCCTTTTATTCGCTTTATACCATTCCCCTCAATTGCGCAAGTTCGCCGGCAGCAAAATGTTTAAAAGAGGAACCAAGAGTATAACGCCACACTATTAGTAGTGGTCTGTCCTTAAATATTCTCAATTACTTGTGTGTAGACCATCTTGAGACGTCCCCCCGTTCAACCTTGCACCCATTTCCAAAAAAGAGCATGCAATTTCCACATATCGCGCGGCGCTTTTTTAGGCCATACTGGGTCCTGTCGGGTCCAGATGGGGGCAAACGGGTAAATCTGGGGCCGTAATCGTTCAAATCGTACCAAGTTGAAAGCAAAACGTGACCGAGAATCCAGAATCCGGCGAACCTGACTCCTCAATTGGGGCTGCCGCTGGACGTCTGGAACCCTGGGACGATCTGCAAGTTGGGTTTTGCGGTAATCCGCGCGCCAAGTTAGACGAGCGGGGCCGCCTCAAAATGCCTGCCGAGTTCAAGGCATTCATCGATCGCAAGTACGGAAAAGACTTCAACGAGTTTTATATCACCAGTCGAGAAGGTTTGGACGCAGAAATTTATCCCTTGCCCGAATGGCAGCAGCATTTGGCCAAGGTTTTCAAATTGCCGCCGAGCAACGCGGCGAGAAAAGGCCTTCTGGCCAGGTACAGCCTCTACGGTGGCCGGGCCGACATGGATCCGCAGGGGCGGCTCCTGCTTCCGGAAGAGCTCCGGAACGCCGGATTGGTTAACGAGGATGTAAGCGTCACCGGGGAAGGGCCGTTTTTGAGAGTTGCCGTAGTGAGCCGTTTGCGGCAGAACGTGCAAGGCAAAGCGATGCCCGCAAGCGAAATGGATGAACTGGCCCAATTCGGCCTGTAACAGGTAGTGAGCAAACACCCCTCAGGGGGAGCACATGACGAAAACGAATGAACGCCATGTGCCAGTTCTTTTTCAAGAAGCGATTGATTTTCTCAGAGTGCGCGCAGGCGGGACTTATGTTGACTGCACACTCGGGCTGGCAGGGCACGCCGAAGGGATAGCAAGGCTGCTGGGGCCGCAGGGCCACTTGATTGGGTTCGACCGGGACGCGGAAGCGTTGGAGTTGGCAAGAGAGCGGCTGGCAGCACTGAGCAGTCAGTTAGGAAGCCAGGCGCCGAAAGTGACATTGATAGGCGATGCATTCAGTTCCATTGCAAGCCATGTAAAGCCGGCTTCAGTGGATGGGTTACTCGCAGATTTTGGAGTGAGCAGCCTGCAGTTCGACGAAGCGCACAGAGGCTTCAGTTTTCAAGCGGATGGTCCGCTGGATATGCGAATGGATACGCGATCCGGACCAACCGCTTCACAAGTGGTGAATGGGGCGAACGAGCGTGAGCTTGCCGACCTCATTTACGAGTACGGAGAGGAAAGGAGGTCGCGGAGAATCGCCAGAGCCATTGTTCGCGGGCGGCCATTTACAAGTACGGGGGAGTTAGCCCGGGTAGTAAGTCAAGCCGCCCCGACAATGAAACAAGAGCGAATTCATCCGGCGACCCGAACATTTCAAGCTCTCCGTATTTATGTGAATCGTGAGTTAGACGAGATCAAGGAATTGTTAGAGGCCGCACCCAAGTTGCTTAAGCCCTCTGCAAGGCTGGTAGTGATCAGTTTTCACTCACTCGAAGATCGTATCGCAAAAGACAGTTTGCGAGAAGGCGCTCATAAGGGAATCTGGGAAATTCTGACAAAGAAGCCAGTAACAGCCGGCGAGCAAGAAACAGAACGCAACCCACGCTCGCGCAGCGCAAAACTAAGAGCAGCGGAAAAGCAGTAGTCAGTTCTCAGTTCTCAGTTGTCAGTTCTCAGTTGTCAGTTCTCAGTAGTCAGTTCTCAGTTGTCAGTTCTCAGTAGTCAGTTCTCAGTAGTCAGTTCTCAGTAGTCAGTTCTCAGTAGTCAGTTCTCAGTAGTCAGTTCTCAGTAGTCAGTTCTCAGTTTTCAGTAGCAGGGTAAGAGCTAGTCGAGTATTCAAAGAGCAGGGTCCGTTCTAAGTGGATTTCGGTGACGGTTGCCGGTTGAAGAAGATCGAGATCGGACAACTGATCACTAACAACTGATCACTGACAACTGACTACTGAGAACTGAGAACTGACAACTGCTTTTCGGAGGTTCACCCATGGCGGCACTTGCGGCAACATATTTCGAGACAGGACGCGGCCCAGGCCAGCGCATTCGCGAGCGCAACGCCGAGCTTCTGGCGTTGCAGCCGGTGCGTCGCCGTGGCATCCGGACGCCGGAGTTCTACTTTGCCAGGCACATCGACAATTCGCGTCTCGTCAAAGCACCCGATCCCGTTCGTGTGCGTGAGATGCGCCTTTTCTCCGCCGCCATTGCAGTGCTCTTCTCGCTGGTGATGATCTATGGTCTTCAGCATTTTCATGCCATCGAAAGCGGTTATCGAGTGGAAGCGGAGAAGCTGGCTGTCGAGCAGTTACGCGAAGAGAACCGCCAGTTGCGTTTGTCCGAAGCACAACTAACTCAGCCCGGCCGAATCGACCTGATGGCCCGTCAGTTGGGTCTCGCTGAACCCGCTCCCGGTCAGGTAATTCATCCCAACAGCCATCCTGACGCGTCTGCGCCAGCCTTGGCCCAGGTAACTCCTCCAACAGCTCCGGCTCGATAATAAGAACCGGATTTACAAGTTATTAGCTTTGCTTTGCGAGTAATACCAGTCGATGTTATCCGAACGGAAGTTTTATAACTAAGGATTAGCAAGCGATTTCCAAGCTGGATGCGACCGAAGTTTGAATGCTAAAGCCAGGAGCAAAAAGCAACTAAAGTTTGCGGAGCAACTCCCATGCAGTTACCCCTTCAATCCAACCGGAGCCGCACTAGCGCCACACGCGTCATTCCTCTCAAGCGTGCGCGCTTCTGGGTAGTTTGCCTTTTCTTTCTTCTATGGGCGTCGATCATTGGCGGCCGGCTTTTTTGGCTCCAGGTTGTCCGCCACAAGGAGTTTGTCGAGCGCGCCGAAAAGCAGCAGCTAAGAACATTTGAAGTAGCTCCCCGCCGCGGCGTTCTTTACGATCGCAACCTTCACGAGTTAGCCATGACCGTGCAGGCTGATTCGTTCTACGCCGTGCCCAGCGAGATCGACGACAAGCAGAAAGCCGCCTGGGTGCAGGCGTCCGCACATGCGTTGGCCGCAGTTGTACACACCGACCCTGACGATGCGATGACCAGCGAGGAACAGATCGCTGAGCGCCTCTCCAACGGCCACAGCTTTGCGTGGGTCGCGCGCAGAGTCACGCCGGAAGTTGCGGCCAAAGTAAAGGCACTGCCGATCAAAGGAATCTATTCGCAAAAGGAATTTCAGCGCTTCTATCCAGACAACGAAATCGCCGCCCAGGTCCTGGGTTATGTAGGTGTAGACGACAACGGCCTCGGTGGCATGGAACAGAAATACGAGCCGCAACTGCACGGCGTTCCGGGCCGCATGTATACAGCTATGGATGCCCGCCGCAAAGTGCTTGGTTCCAGCGAGCACGAGCCCGAGCCAGGCCAGAACATGGTTCTCACCGTAGACGAGAACATTCAGTTTCTAGCCGAGCGCGCACTCGACCACACCATGGAACGGACCCACGCGGCCAACGGCACAGTAGTCGTGCAGGACGTGCACACCGGGCAAATCCTCGCCCTCGCCATTCGCCCCACATTCGATCCAAATCAGGCGCGCAAAACCACGCCAGCCCTGCTCAAGAATCACGCGGTGAGCGACGTCTACGAGCCGGGTTCAGTGTTCAAGCTGGTCACTTACTCCGCCGCGCTCGAGCAGCATGTTGTCTCGCCAGACGATAAGATCGATTGCCAGGGCGGCCAAATTTCCCTTCCCGGCCGCATCGTTCACGACGACAAGGGAGAGCACTACGGAGTCATCACAGTCCACGAGGCGCTTGAGCATTCCAGCGACGTAGCGGCTGTAAAGCTAGCTCAAAAAATCGGCCAGGAAAAATTCTACGAGTACATTCGCAGCTTTGGTTTTGGCGCACGCACAGGCCTCGAACTGCCTGGCGAAACGCGCGGATTATTGCAGCCCGTGAAGCGGTGGGGCGTAACCTCGTATGCGTCCATCTCCATAGGTCAGGAAGTCGGCGTAACGCCGGTGCAACTTGTATCAATGGTTTCGACCATCGCGAACGGTGGCGTTTATCTGCCGCCGCATGTGCTGCTACCTGGACAGGTGGGTGCTGGCCCGCATGGAGAAGGCGCGTTGCAGCCGTCGCCATTCAAACCGGGCGGAGATCTGCCGAATCCGCTTCCGACAGGCGCGCACCGTGTGCTCTCGGAGATGACCGCCGCGCAGATGCGCAAAATGATGGAGGGCGTGGTCCTCTACGGCACCGGCAAGTCAGCGCAGCTAAATGGATACTCATCGGGCGGCAAAACCGGCACGGCTCAAAAGATCGATCCAGCCACGCACACTTACTCGAAGACCATGCACATCGCATCGTTCGCGGGCATTGCGCCAGTAAACAATCCCGTGATTTCAGTCGCAGTAGTTATCGACAATCCAAAAGGCGCATCGTATTACGGTGCAGCGGTTTCCGCGCCCGTGTTTGCCGAAGTGGCGCAGCAGGTACTTGAATACCTCGGTGTGCCTCACGACGTTGAAGTCCATGCGCCGCGCGGCAAGGTACAGTCGGACGCGACCGTTGCCGAGGATGACGCTCACGAGCAGGGCGATGTGAACACGCTCTATGCCGCTATCAACGATCTGCCCACCGACGATCCATTGCGCGTTCAGCCCGTGCAAGCTAGCGCAACCGCGCCAGAGTCTGCGCAGCCCATAAATCAAATCGAACGCCAGCCGTCCAGCGCAATTGCACATCCAGGCACCGACGGCGTGGAAACCGTTTCACTGGTGGATCGAAATTCGCCAAGGCCGGCACCTGCGTCATCGCCATCAGTGTCAAAAGCCGTCCTGGTAAGCGACGCAAGGCAACTCAAGGTTCCTTCGCTTCTCGGTCTGCCCATGCGCAAGGTCATCGAGCAAGCCGCCGCCGCCGGTCTTGAAGTGCAAATCACCGGCAGCGGCACAGTGCGCGAACAAGCCCCGCTGGCCGGAACCATGGTCGCTTCAGGAACGCAGATTGTCGTCCGTTGCGCGCGCTAGGAATTCTTACTTGCATTGTCAATTGCCGCTCAAATCTACTTGGGAGAATGGCTCATCTCTCCCAGCGGTTTGCCTGTCTCGAGGAAACTCTTCAAGCTCGATAGAATCATCGGCCACCCACCAGATACAGCAACAATGAACTTCGAGTCGGGAACGTCCATTTCATGAAGCACGGTGAGCTTCACGTCTTCACCTTTCTGTTCCAACTCATAAGTCATCCGCGAGTAGCCTTCGGCTTTAAGCTCCGGTCGCATTTCATGTTGCCATTTCAACACCAGTCGTCGGTACGGTTCAGCCTCGACCACTTCCCCCGCATCGGCAATGCGGCCGTCTGAAAACTTCATGCACCAGGATGCGCCCGCGGTCCAATCTGATTCCTGCGTGATGCCGAACCAGTACTGGCGCGTGAACTCGGGTTCCGTCAGCGCACGCCACAGCTTCTCCGGCGTCGTGCGAATATAGGTCACATAAACAAATTCAGATTTAGCCATCGGTTTCTTCCTCCAGTTTTGATTTCAATTCGGCCAGCGCGCGCAAACGGCCGCGCTCGTACTTATCAATCCAGCGCTCAGCAATTTCGTGAATTGGCATGGGATTCAGATAGTGCAGCTTCTCGCGGCCCCGCCAAAGCGTAACCACAAGCGTTGCCTCTTCCAGCAGATTCAAATGGCGCGTCACCGCCTGCCGCGTCATGTCCAGATGTTGGCAAAGCTGCGAGAGCGTCTGCCCGTTGTCAGCGCGCAACCGGTCAAGCAGCAGCCGTCGTTCCGGGGCCGCGAGCGCCTTGAATACCTTGTCGACATCCGCCGCCATTGCCGTAATAATAGGCAACATTTTAGTTGCATGTCAAGAAGTGTTTTCCGGTTTCATTTAGACATTCGCAAAGTAACGCCGCTTCGAGTGGAGAAACTGACCGATGCAGTCGATGATTGTAGGAGCAAAGAAAACGGAATAACCTTATGAGAATCGTTCGAGGAGAAAATGGCGCCGTGATCCGACTGTGATATGTTGGCTGTGTTTGAGACCCACATAGCGGGCGATTCGAGGGAGGATAAACCGTGTTGCATCGGCACTTGAATGACGGAGTCGGATATATCCTACCCGCAATCGACGATGTAATCGATCGAGGCAAGCGCGAGGATTGGGCTCAATTGCGCGCAGTTGCTCTCAGGGATCGGCGACTCATGGAGGATATCCTCCACGTTGCTCTTGCTCACGCACAGGATCCCTATGCGCAGCGGTATCACTTCTGGAGGAAGTATGCCAAACAAAACCTCCGAATTACCTGAGTGGGAACAGGTTCTTTCCTCTGCTGCCCATCTGCAGCGCATTTTGCCGGATGCAGTTCTTGTTGGAGGCACCGCAGCGGCGATCTACGCAGGGCATCGCATTCAACGGATGCCGATCATGTGCTCACCGATCTCCGGCAGCGTTTCGATGAGGTGCTGTCCGACTTGGAATCCGTAGCGGGCTGGAAGACTGCGCGTGTTCGGTCGCCCGTGCTGATCTTGGGCAGCCTGGATGGCATTGAGACCGGAGTTCGGCAATTGATTCGCGATATGCCGCTGGACACAACTGAAATTGAGAGATTCGGCCAACGCATAACCGTTCCAACCCTCGCAGAGATGCTGCGCATCAAGGCAGTTTTGATTCTCAAACGCAATGCGACGCGCGATTACCTCGATTTTGCAGCACTGGCTGATCGCATCGGAGATTCAGAAGCGATCAAAGCGCTATCTTCGTTCGATACCATCTACCCCAAGCCGAATGGGGAATCGGCGTTACAGCAATTGCAGATTCAACTTGCAAGCCCGTTGCCCTTCGACCTCCGCGATGTGAATCTTTCCATGTATAAGCACCTTGCGCCACGGTGGCACGAGTGAGGCGCAGTTAAATCGGCGTGCGCGGCTTGTGCCATGCTGATCTTTGACCGGATCACAGGATGCGAAGACACCGTGTAAGCCTGCCAGACTCTTCGCCGAAAACAATCGGTTTTCGCGTCCCTCCGGTTCGGGGCCAGCGGTTGATGAAGGCCGAAGTATGCGGTCTTCGCCTTTCGCCCATACAAGACTCCTATATCAGATTCCCGTCGATTCAGGCGGACCCAACTACAATAGAATTCGACATGAACTGGAAAGAATTAGCATCGGAAGTAACAGCCGTCGGCGCTGGCGGCGACTCGGAAGAGCAAGTAACCGGCGTTGAGTATGACTCGCGCAAGATCAAGCCCGGCGCAGTGTTTGTAGCCATGAAGGGCGGCTCGACGGACGGCAATCGCTACATTGACAAAGCCATCAATGCCGGCGCGCTCGGCATCATTACCGATTCGTCGAACACCTTCGATCATTTACTCGTTTACCAGGCCGGTGTTCCGGTGCTGGAAGTGGAGCACGGTCGTCGTGCGCTTGCCGAGGCATCTGCGGCGTTCTTCGGCCATCCCGAACGAAAACTCGCGGCAACAGGCATTACCGGGACCAACGGCAAGACCACCACCGCGTTCCTGACCGAAGCATTGCTGAATGCAGACAAACGTACCACCGTTTTAGTAGGGACGATTGAATACCATGTGGCCGGCGAAATCAAGCCAAGCGTCCATACAACTCCCGAGTCGCGCGACCTCTTCGAATTGATGGCTGAAGGAGCCGCTCGCGGAGCAACCGAGTTAGTAACTGAAGTATCAAGCCATGGCCTCGATCAAGGCCGCGCCCTGGGTGTGAATTTCGATGTAGCAGTGTTTACAAATCTAACTCGCGACCATCTCGACTATCACCAAACCATGGAGAAATATTTCGCCGCCAAGCGTCTATTGTTTGACGGTACTCTGTACCCAGCTCCGCGCGTAGCCGTACTGAACGCAATGGACACACACGCGCAAGAGTTAGGCGAAGCCGCTAGCAAAGCAGGCGCCGAAGTGCGCACTTATGGAATCGCCACGGGAGACTGGCGCGCATCGAGTTATAAGCTAACTCCAGGTGGAGCGATCATCAATCTCGAAACCCCAGCCGGCACAGCGCAAGTAACATCAAAACTTGCCGGCGAAGTGAATATTCTGAATTTACTCGCTGCTTTCACGGCCGCCCACGCGCGCGGAGTTTCTTTTGATTCATTAGTCGAGTTTGTTCCAAAGCTTCAACCAGTCCCAGGCCGCTTTCAGCCAGTAGATGCAGGCCAGCCATTCACGGCAATCGTGGACTACGCGCACACCGACGACGCGCTTCGCAATCTGATCGCGCTAGCCCGCCAAATGACCGCGCAAACCGGTGGCCGCATAATCACAATGTTCGGCTGCGGCGGCGACCGTGACCGCACCAAGCGCCCCAAAATGGGTCAAGCCGCCGGAGCAAACAGCGACTTCGTAGTAGCCACCAGCGACAATCCCCGCTCCGAAGATCCAATGGAAATTCTCGCCGAAATTGAACCCGGTTTGAAGGCCAGCGGAGTCAAATACATCATCGAGCCAGACCGCGCCACTGCCATTCATCTCGCGCTCAAAGAAGCCCTCGCCGGCGACGTCGTTCTACTCGCCGGCAAAGGCCACGAGAAGGAGCAAACCCTGGCTGGCCGCGCCATTCCATTCGACGACGCGCAAGTTGCATTGACGGCGCTCGCGGAATTGGGATCCAAAATGGGTTATGGTAAAGGGCAATGAAACTCACGCTAGCAGAGGCGGCAATCGGCGCGGGCGCGGTGCTTGAGGCTCCGGCGGACGTGGCCAATGCCGGCGCCATCCCGGTAAGCGGCTACTCGATTGACTCGCGCACCGTCGGCGCTGGGGAGCTCTTCTTTGCCGTGCGCGGAGAACGCCTTGATGGTCACGACTTTATTCAGACAGCACTGGATCGCGGAGCCGTAGCGGCCGTAGTGTCGCGCGCGCGTGTGGCATCGCTACCTGATGCTGTTCTGGCCCGCCCACTTCTCATCGCTGAAGATCCGCTCCATGCGTTGCAAACGCTGGCCGCGCATGTTCGCCGTCGATGGGGCAAGCGCGTCGTGGCAATTACTGGCTCTGCCGGAAAAACCACCACCAAGGAAGCCGTCGCAGCCGCGCTCGGCGCAAAGCTCAACGTGCTCAAGTCGCAAGGCAATCTAAACAACGGTTTCGGCCTGCCTCTTCAATTGCTCCGCCTTGAGCTGGCCCACGACATCGCCGTAGTCGAAATGGGCATGAATCACGCCGGCGAAATCGCCACGCTCGCGCGCATTGCCACGCCCGACTGGGGAGTCGTGACCAACGTGGGCACTGCACACATCGAGAATTTTCCCGATGGACAGGCCGGCATCGCACGCGCCAAACTCGAGCTCGTGGATGCGCTACCCGCCAACGGAATTGCCTTCCTCAACTGCTCCGACCAATACGTCTCGCAATTCGGGCGCGGCTTTGCCGGTCGCGTAGTTTACTTCGGCGAAGGCCCCTGCGCCGACCCGCAGATTCTCGAATGGCATGAAGATCTCGAAGGCCTGCATCTGCAGTTTCGCGCCGGCGCGCATCAGGGAAAATTGACGCTGCAATTGCTTGGCGCACACAACGCATCAAACGCCATGGCAGGCTTGGCCGTAGCGTTGGAAGCAGGTGTCGATCTAAACTCCGCCGTCACCGCGCTGGAGTCCCTCACCGCCGGCGACAAGCGCGGACAGGTCATCGAGATCGATGGCGCAACCATTCTGAATGACAGCTACAACTCGAATCCCGAGGCGCTCCGATCCATGATTCGCACCCTCGCAGCCCGCCCCGCCAACCGCCGCATTCTTGTAGCCGGAGAGATGCTTGAGTTAGGCGAGTATGGGTCCGCAATGCACGCCGCCTGTGGGATAACCGCCGCTCAGGCAGGCCTCGACCTCGTAGCCGGAGTGCAGGGCAATGCTGTTCACTTGGCCGCGGCCGCATGTGCAGGGGGCGTTGCATCACTCTTTCTTCCCAGCGCGGAAGAAGCCGGCAACTGGCTCAAGCAGATCCTCAGGCCCGGCGACGTAGTTCTCATCAAAGGCTCACGCGGCGTACACCTTGAGCGGGCGATCGAAGCCCTCACGGCTCCTCAACCACCGAAGTGATTTGAAGCCAGGCGCGGGAACTGCCGAGTGCATCGTGGCGGCCATGAAAATCCGTACTCTTGCGCCCTATGCCAAATGGCGCGATACTAATGCCAGGTGGCCAAAATGAGCATCGCTGAAATCGTCGAAGTACTCGGTGGCAAAAAGACATTCAAGCGTCCCATCAAAAAAGCCGACGACCTGGTTGAGCATGTTCGCGCCGGCCTCCCCGCTTCAACCGTTACCATCCTCGCGGATGTGCTCAGTTTGCAGAGAGCACAGGTAGCCAAGTGCCTCAACATCCCCTCCCGCACTCTGAGCCGCAGGCTAGCAACAAAATCTCGCCTGACGCATGATGAATCCGACAGAACCCTGCGCATGGCCAGAGTTGTCGCGTTGGCCAATGAAGTCCTCGGAACTGAAGACAAAGCCTCTCGCTGGATGGTTTCTCCGAACCGCGCCTTGGGCGGCCGCAGGCCTTTTGATCAGCTCGACACGGAGCCAGGCGTGCGCGCGGTTGAGGATGTTCTTAACGCCATCAAATACGGAATGTATAGCTGATGAAGGTGTGGAGGCTTTTCCCGTTGCAATTCCGCGAGACGGCCTTCACAGGCGTTGGCGGACTCTACGCAGCCAGGCGCTGGAATCATCTGGGCACACCAATGGTTTACTGCGCGACCTCGCCGGCCCTGGCGTCCCTGGAGTTCTTTGTCAATCTTGAACCCAACGAAGCGCCAGACGATCTCTTGTTAGCCGAAGCGTCAATCCCCGACACCCTAGTCGAGCAACTCGATCTTCGCTCACTCCCAGCCAACTGGCGTGAACTCAACAGTCTCGTCTGTCGCGATATCGGCTCAAGCTGGGTGGCCAGCGGCCGTTCGGTCGCGCTCCAGGTTCCATCCGCAGTAGTAGAAGGCGATTGGAACATGCTCTTGAATCCCAAGCACCCTGATTTCCGCAAAATTAAATTGCTCACGCCCAAACCGTTTCGCTTTGACGAGCGCATGTTCCGCTAATTCGCCGCACCAACAAAAATCGAAGAAGACGCCACTGAGTAGGCAACAATTTCCACGCCCTTCATGCGCTTCAGCCCTGTAAAATCAGTATGAATCCCGCCTCGTCCCGGCTTTGGAGGCCACTTGCTTTACTGGCTGCTTTACGAAAGACTGTACCCGTTTTTTCGGCCTTTCCGAATCTTCCGCTACCTCACCGTCCGCACCGCATTTGCCTCGCTCACGGCACTGCTCATTGCGCTGTTCATCGGCCCCTGGGTCATCCAGAAGCTGCGCGAATTCCAGATCGGCCAGTTCGTCCGTGAAGACGGTCCGCAATCGCATCTGAAGAAGACCGGCACCCCAACCATGGGCGGCATTCTTATCGTGATTGCGATTCTGTTGCCCACAGTCCTGTGGTCCGATCCATCCAATCCCTTCGTCTGGGTCGCAGTATTTTCCACCCTCGCCTTCGGAGCCATTGGGTTTGCCGACGACTTCATCAAGGTTGTCAAACGCCGCAGTCTCGGATTAACCGCACGCGCTAAATTGCTCTACCAGGGACTCGCCGGCGCAGCAGTGGCCATAGCCCTCGCCGGCCTCGAGCAGTTCCGCTTTTTTTCCACACGGCTAACAGTGCCATTCGTAAAGCAGTGGCGTCCAGACCTCCTCTGGCATCTGTGGCCCAGCACAATACCGCTATTCGCGTGGCTGGCCTTTCTGCCCTTTGTTATATGGGTGATCGTGGTCCTCATGGCTACCACCAACGCCGTAAACCTCACTGACGGTCTTGACGGTCTGGCCATCGGATGCACCATCATCGCCGCCGCCGCGTTAACCGTGCTCACCTACGTCAGCGGCAACGTTGTATTCGCCGACTACCTTGAGCTCCAGCACATGCCCAGAGTGGCCGAGTTGACCGTCTTTTGCGGGTCCATGGTAGGTGCTTCCATCGGTTTTCTTTGGTATAACGCCCATCCCGCGGAGATTTTCATGGGCGATGTCGGCTCGCTTGCCTTGGGTGGCGCCATCGGCACCGTGTCCATCATCATCCGTCAAGAGTTGCTGCTCCCCTTCATTGGCGGCATCTTCGTCCTGGAAACCCTCTCGGTAATTTTGCAGGTCGGCAGCTACAAGCTGCGCAATGGAAAGCGTATCTTCAAGATGGCGCCGCTGCATCATCACTTCGAGCAGTTGGGCTGGAGCGAGTCCAAAGTCATTGTCCGGTTCTGGATTGGCGCCTTGGTGTTTGCACTGTTTGCACTCACCACGCTTAAACTGCGCTAGACAGGGCGCGCGCGCGGCACCCGGCGGTGCAAAATAATATAGTCACGCGCCAGAAGGCAGATTCAAAATGATGGAACTCAAAGGCAAAAAGGTACTCGTCGTGGGGCTGGGAAAATCCGGCCTTGCGGCAGCCTTGTTTCTGCGCAGGCGTGGCGCGCAGGTCACGGTCTCCGATGTACGCAGCGCCGAGGCCCTCGCCAAGGACATTCCCGCACTCCTCGACGAAGGCATCATGGTCGAGACTGGCGGTCACGGCCTTCTCACCTTCCGCCGCCAGGACCTGATCGTCGTCAGCCCCGGCGTTCCTTTGAATACCCCAGAGCTGGCGCAGGTAAAAAGTTTTGGTCTTCCCGTAATCGGCGAGCTCGAATTGGCCGCGCGCTTCCTCAAAGGAAGAACCCTGGCCATCACCGGCTCCAACGGCAAAACCACAACAACTGCGCTCGTCGGAGAGATCCTTCAAAAGGCCGGCATGCCCACGCTGGTAGGTGGCAACATCGGCGTGCCTGTAGTCGCGCTCATCGATCAAAGCACCGATGAAACCTGGTCCGTGCTTGAGGTCTCGAGTTTTCAGCTTGAGAGCACAGAGCGGTTTCATCCCAGCATTGCCGTAATCCTCAACATCACGCCTGACCATCTTGACCGTCACGGCAGCTTCGAAAATTATGCCTTAGCCAAGGAGCGCATCTTCGCCGCCCAAAATGAGAGTGACTGCGTAGTGCTGAACGCCGACAATGCTCGCGCAGCACAGGCCGCGGCGCGCTCCGTTGCCAAAGTCCATTTCTTTTCCATCGAGCATTCCGTACTCCAGGGCGCATGGGTTGAAGAAGGCTACGTCGTCTATCGTGCGACTAAAGACGGGCCAAAAGAGCCGATCATGCCTCTCAGCGGCATACCCCTCAAGGGCGCGCACAATGTTGAAAATGTGCTGGCCGCCGTATGCGCCGCACGCCTTGCCGGGGCTACCGCGGAGCAGGTCCGCACCGCCGTCCAGAGCTTCCAGGCAGTTGAACACCGGCTCGAATATGTGGCCACCATCAACGGCGTCGAGTTCTACAACGACTCCAAAGCCACCAACGTCGATGCAACGCTCAAAGCCGTAGCTTCTTTCTCCTCGGGCATTCATTTGATCCTCGGCGGCAAAGATAAAAATTCCGACTACACCCAGCTGGCTCAGTTGATCCGGGCTCGTGCGCGCGCGATCTACACCATAGGTTCCGCCGCCGCCAAAATCGAGTCGCAACTGCGCGGCGTTGTCCCCATTCTTTCCTGCGAAACGCTGGACAATGCGGTCAACGCGGCAGGATCAGCAGCCCGCCCTGGTGAAGTTGTTCTCCTCGCTCCGGCCTGCTCCAGCTTTGACCAGTTTGAGAATTATGAACAGCGCGGTCGCATCTTCAAGGAACTCGTCACGGAACGCCGGGGGTGGAGAGTATGGCAGCACGCGTAGGCGTCGACAAATGGCTTTTCTGCACCACGCTGCTGCTCGTAGTGGTGGGCCTCGTGATGGTGTTTTCCGCTTCGGCAGTCGTCGCGCAAGAGCGGTTCAACTCCCCCTATCAATATGTCGGCCGCCAGGCAGGCTGGGCCTTGGCCGGTGTCCTCGCCATGCTCGTGCTGATGCAGGTCGATTCGAATTTTTACAAGTCCACCAAGTTCATCTACACGGCCTTGTCCATCACCACAGTTTTGCTGGTCGCCGTATTCTTCTTCCCTGGATCGCACGCCGTACACCGTTGGATTCGCTTCGGTGGCTTCTTCACTTTCCAACCCTCTGAGCTAGCCAAGCCAGTCGCAGTATTGTTTCTAGCCTGGTTCCTCCACACCCGCCTCGACCAGATGCGCGATTGGAAGCACACCCTGCTCAAAGCCTCTGTGATGCCGGTAGTGTTCATCCTGCTCATCGTCAAACAACCTGACCTTGGTACGGCCCTAGTAGTAGCCGGCGTCACCGGTCTCATGCTTGTCCTCGCCGGCATGGAGTGGAAATATCTCCTTGTCGGGCTCGGTGTATCGTTACCCCCTCTGGCCGCGCTTCTGTTGCTTGTCTCATGGCGCCTGAAACGCGTGCTCGTATTTCTAAATCCCGAGTCAGACCCACAGGGCGCCGGCTTCCACATCAATCAGTCGCTCATCGCCGTTGGCACCGGAGGCATGACCGGCCGCGGTTATATGGAAGGCATGCAGAAGCTGTTCTACCTTCCCGAAGCTTCAACGGACTTCATCTTCGCCAACATCGCCGAAGAGCTCGGATTCATAGGCTCCATTCTGATTGTTCTCTTGTTTGTCACGTTCGGATGGCGAGGCCTCCGAGCAGCCTTTCGCTCTCAGGACCCCTTTGCGCGCCTGGTAGCATTCGGCATCACCACCACCATCGTGCTGCAAGCATTTTTCAACATCAGCGTGGTGTTATCGCTGGTGCCGACAAAGGGAATTCCGCTGCCTCTCATTTCCTCCGGCGGCACCTCAGTATTTGTCACACTAGCCAGCATCGGCATCCTCCTCAACATCACCAGAAAAGCCGAGTGAGAAACGCAGCGAATACGGAACAGAGACTGGAGCATGCACCACAAATCTTCTCAGTGTCAGGGCATGACTTTAGTCGTGCCGAAAGAGACCCGAACGACGATCGGTTTTACAGGCTGCGGAAAAACTCAGTAAAACGGTGAATTTGGAAGGCTTTGTAACAAGGGCACGACTTCACAGGCTGCGGAAAAACTCACTCGGGCGGTAGACCGGGGATTTATCCCCGGTATAAAGCCAATGGAATCAGCGTGGCTTTAGCCGCTGAGGTATGTTTTTTGCGTGTTTCGCTCCATATTTGGAGTTTTTCCGCAGCCTCTTCAGTCGGGCCACAAATGGCTGAAAATAGAGGTGGGCTTTAGCCCATGAGGGATGTTTCCGTCCATCTCTCCAAAACCATCGAGTTCTTCCGCGATGCTGTCATCCTGAGCGAGCGGGGCCCCAAACGTTTTTCGTTTGGGGTGGTGAGTCGAAGGCCTGCCCTGAGCGTAGTCGAATGGGGGCCTGCGGTTGTTCTTCCAACTTCTTCCAGAAAGGCAGCAGCTTGCCAAACCTGCGCATCCTGATCGCCGGCGGCGGCACCGGTGGCCACATCATTCCCGCCCTTGCCGTAGCCCGCGAATTGGTAGCCCGCTACAGCGCTGAAGTCCTGTTCGTCGGCACCTCCCGCGGCATGGAAAGCCGCCTCGTCCCCGCTGCAGGCTTCCCACTTCACCTCATCGAAGTAGGCCAGCTAAAAAATGTCTCGCTAACCACGCGCCTTCACACCCTCATGGACCTGCCCCGCAGCATCCTCGCCTGCCGCCGTCTCATCCTCGATTTCAACCCAGGCGCAGTTTTCGGCGTAGGCGGATACGCATCCGGTCCAGCCATGGCAGCAGCCATTTGGCTCAGAGTTCCAACCATGGCCTTCGAGCCGAACGCAATGCCTGGTCTGGCCAATCGCCTGGTCGGCAAGCACGTCCAGGCCGCCGCCGTAAACTTTCCCACAGCCGCAACGTGGTTCCGAAACTGCGAGATCACCGGCATCCCCGTCCGCCCGGAATTCTTCGCGCTCCATCCCCCCACCAACTCCGCACCGCATCTGCTGATCTTCGGCGGCTCTCAAGGCGCGCGCATCTTCAACGAACATTTGCCGCAGATTCTTCCCGACTTGCTCGACGCCGTACCAGGCCTGACCGTCCTCCACCAAAGCGGCGCCCGCAACCTCGACCAAACAAAATCAGCCTACACCGCAACAGGCGCCGACCCAGCCCGTTGGCAGGTCGAGCCTTTTCTCGACGACATGCCAACCCGTTTCGCCGAAGCCGACCTGGTCATGGCCCGCAGCGGCGCTTCTTCCGTTGCCGAGCTGGCCGCAGCCGCCAAACCCAGCCTGCTCGTCCCCTTCGCCGCCGCCGCCGACGAACACCAAAAGCGCAACGCTGAAGCCATGGTGGCAGCGGGAGCAGCGGTAATGCTTGAAGAGCCGGCCCTCAATGTCCCGGGCAGGCTCCTCGAATCGCTGACCAGCCTCCTGACGGATCCCAATAAATTAGCAACCATGGCCTCCGCAGCCCGAATGCAGGCCCACCCCGCCGCCGCCGAGCGCATAGCCGACCGATTGGCGAAGCTAGCCACAAAAGACTAATCCATCAAGAAGCTCGCCATCCCCACAAACAAAAGGCCCGCCTGCCGAAGCAGACGGGCCTTTTTGATAACTCCGCAAGATTTACGCAATCGCTGAGAGCGCCACTCTTACCGGTGTCCACCACCGCCATGACCGCCGCCTCCACCATGGAAGCCGCCGCCACCGCCGCCGCTGAATCCGCCACGGGCTCCGCCGCCTGCAAATCCACCGCGAGCTCCACCACCAGCCGGTGCGCCAGCTCTAGGTGCTACACCACCGGGGCGTGCTCCGCCACCGTAACCTGGGCGTGCTCCACCAGCGTAACCACGAGCGCCGTATCCCACTCCACCGCGACCGTAAGCGTATCCGCCACGTCCGTAGCCGTATCCGCCGCGACCATATCCGTATCCACGACCGTACCAGCCGCGTCCGTACCACGGACCTGCGCCGAGGAACACGCCGCCGTAGAACCACTGCGGGCCGTAAAATCCGTAAGGAGCGCAAGCGTACGGGTAGTAAGAGTAATAGCCCCACTCACATACCGGGGCCGCATATTCCACTGGGGCGGCAGCGACTTCGGGGCCAATTCCAACCCCTACCGCCACTTGGGCCTTTGCTGCCGTAGCCGCGAACGGCAGAGCCATTAGAAACAAAGCAAACAGAACCAGGCGAAATCTCTGCATAAATCCTCCTCGTGCTGCCCTGTCCTGTTCGTCTCGGATCGGGGCTCGGAGCTAAACTCCGTCCTCAGCACTTGCCGGCTTCTGGGATTTTCTTCCCAACCGGCTTCTGTTATCTCAAACAACATTCTCACTTATTAGTTGCGGTCTGTCTCCAAAAGATTCGTTCAATACGCCAGAAAATGCCGAACGGGACAGCCACAAACCCTACTGTGTCTCACAAACCACAAAAAAGAGCGGCCCCTCCAGGTTGGAAGGGGCCGCATTTTTCAAGGATTCAGTCGTCAACTACCTGCGGAATCTTTCATGTCCGCGATTCCGGTCGAAGCGCCGGTCAAATCCACGGTCGTATCCATGCTCGAAGCGAATCACCGGACCAACCCCCCGGAAATTCCAATATCCCGGAACCCAGTAGCCGTTAGCCATGTAGCCCGCAGTCCACACATATCCGGGGCCAGGGCAAGGTGGAACGTAAGCGACCGGTCCGCGCATATGAAATCCGAATTCGGCCGCTTGCGCCGTCGTCGCACCCACGCCCGCCGCGCCAGCCACCACCGCTGCTCCCAACATCCAATTCCGAATGCTACCCATAACCCCTTCATTCCGCCGGCCCATTCAAGCAATCCGGCCCGGCTTCTGGTCCGTTGGGAGGCTTGTCTCGTGCCGCCTCTGCGGCCAGCCGGTTATGTACTGATTCAACAGGATTTGCAGCAAAATGTTGCGGCCTGAAACGAAAATAAACCCCCGCAACTTTCAGGTCGGATCTGTGTCCAAGGCGAGCCCAATATCCTGGAGCTGGAAATACCTGGCTCCGTAAAATATTGAAATGGCGTTATACTAAGCGCATGAATGCGTACGGAGGAATCGCGACGGACACCCAGGAGTTGGAACGGCTATTGCGCAAACTGCTCGCACCCAGCCGGTTGCCCAGCTACATCAAGTCCGCTCGGTACGAGCTTGGTACGGACCACATCGGGGAACCTGCGGTGCGCGTTTTTCTCGCCATTACCCCTGAGACCGACGTTTTGCTATCGAATGACAAGATCAAGCTCAAAGCATATGGCGATTACAAGGACGACCTTAGTGCCAGGATTCTTAAGCTTGAGTCGGGCTATTTTCCGTTCATCCGCCTGGTTGAAGCGGCTTGAGCGCCGAGTCACTTCCAGAGCATCTGCTAGAGCAGGCGAAGCATCTTGCGCGACGCGAACGAACCCGACCGAGGCAGGCCAGTCTCAGGCGCGCGGTCTCTACTGCTTACTACGCCCTTTTCCACTTCCTGATCCGCGAAACAGTGAAGCAAATCGGTCCCAACCTCGGCGTGGACAACTACAACCGCGTCTACCGCTGGTTCGATCATGGAGCAATGTATCGCGTGGCACGGGCATTCTCTCAACACGTGGTTCGAACACAGAACTCGAAGGACGTCCTCATCCATGATAACGATGCCGGAATTATGTTCATAGCGGAGAATTTCGCCGAACTCCAGGAATTTCGTCACCTGGCGGATTACGATCCGGGCGTTGTTTTTTTTCGGGCGGATGTTCTGGACAAAATCTCCCACATTGAGGACGCATTTGCGGTATGGAATTTCGGGAAAGTTAGGAAGTCGTCCCAAGCCAGCACATTCTTGCTGTCATTTCTCCTTTGGGAGAAATGGGGCAAACGTCCGTAAGCAACGGCGGCTCCTTTCGATGCCTCCGCATCGGTTCCTCGCATGAACGCGGCGTCCTCTTTGTAGCGAATGGTACCCTGAATCTTCGTCCTCCATGTTCACCACCTCCCAGCACGCGCACTTCATCGGCATAGGCGGAATCGGCATGAGCGGCATCGCCGAAATCCTCCTCAGCCTCGGCATGAAAGTCTCCGGCTCCGATCTCCGCCGCGGTCCTGTAACAGATCGCCTCGCAACCCTGGGGGCAACCATCTATGAAGGCCATGACGCAAGCCACGTAGGCTCAGCCACCGTGGTGGTCACCAGTTCCGCGGTCAGCCCCATGAACCCCGAGGTCCTTGAAGCAAACGCGCATAAAATCCCGGTAATCCAGCGCGCCGAAATGCTTGCCGAACTCATGCGCCTCAAGTACGGCATAGCCATCGCCGGCATGCACGGCAAAACCACCACCACATCCATGGTGGCGTCCGTGCTCTCCGCCGGCGGTCTTGATCCAACTGTCGTTGTCGGCGGTCGTGTGGATGCACTCGGCTCAAATGCGCGCCTTGGCACAACTCAATATCTGGTAGCCGAGGCTGACGAAAGCGATCGCTCCTTCCTCAAACTCTCGCCCATTCTCGCCATCGTCACCAACCTCGATCGCGAGCACATGGACTGCTACAAGGACATGGCCGACGTCGAGCGCGCCTTCCTCGATTTCATGGATAAAGTGCCCTTCTACGGAGCGGTCACCGCCTGCATCGACAATCCGCTGCTCAAGGGAATTCTCCCTCGCGCCCGCCGTCGTGTTTTCACCTATGGAGTAGTGGACGAAGCCGACTATCGCCTCGAGTTTGTCGAAGCCGGCCAGGGTCGCTTTGCGCGCTTCCTGGTTCACACCGCAGACGGCCCGCTCGGCCCATTCGAGCTTCATGTGCCCGGCCGCCACAACGTGCTCAACGCCACCGCAGCGGTAGCCATCGCCCGCCAGCTTCAGGTTCCTGAGGATAAAATCGCCGACGGCCTTAACCGCTTTCACGGCGTCGATCGCCGCTTCCAACTGCGCGGCGTGGCGCGTGGTGTAACGGTGGTGGATGACTACGGCCACCATCCCACTGAGATACGCGCCACTCTCGCTGCGGCACGCGAATGCGGCCATCGGCGCATCTTCGTAGTCTTTCAACCACACCGCTACACGCGCACTCTCGACCTTCTCGACCAGTTCGGCAGTGCATTCGCCGATGCCGACGCTGTCTTCGTGCTGCCCATTTATGCCGCCAGCGAGGAGCTAATCCCTGGCGTAACTGCCGAAGCCCTGGCAGCCAGGATCGAAGGGCCGCTCACTCACTTCGTCCCAGACTTTTCATCCGCCGTCGATGCAGTAGTTTCCGCTGCCCGCGAAGGCGACCTGATCCTCACACTGGGTGCCGGCAACGTCAGCCAATTGCCTCCACAAATCCTTGCCGCCCTCGAAGAGGAAGTGGTAGGTCAGGGCTTCAGCCCTGACAATTCGGCAGCGGAGAACAGCGGCGTTCAGGCCCTGAGGTTGCTCTCACTGCCACGAGACTAAATCCCAGGCGCGAAGCGACAAGCTCTTAGACTCACTTCCCATCCCCTGTTATGATTCCTCCCGACAACCATCATCGCGTTTGAAGGAGCTATCATGGCGCAAAACTCACGCAGAGGGTTTTTGAAAACAGCCTCAGCCACGGCTGCCGCACTTGCCGTTTCAAAAACCATTCCAGCCTGGGCAGGCGATAGCGGCGCATCAGGCCCAGTGCGGGTTTGGGCTACTTTCCGCGACCGCCGCTACGAGCCGGTCGAGCCGCTCGCATGGAAGCCCGTCACCTCGATTACAGCAGACGCCATCGCCCTCGATCCCGCCGCCACGAAGCAGGAGATTCTTGGCTTCGGCGGAGCCATGACCGACTCCACCTGCTACGTCCTCAGCCAGATGACGGAAAGCGAGCGCAAGGAGTTGATGCACGATCTGTTCGCTCCCGGCGAGATGGCTTTGAATGTCTGTCGCACCAGCATCGGGGCCAGCGACTACTCGCGCACCCTCTATAGCTACGATGAGAGCCCGGAGCCTGATCCGGAGATGAAGAAATTCTCCATCGACCACGACAAGGAATACATCCTGCCCATGCTTCGCGAGGCGCGAAAAGCGAATCCGGAGATGTTTCTTTTCTCCTCGCCGTGGAGTCCTCCAGGCTGGATGAAACCCAACGGCTCCATGCTCGGCGGAGGCATGCGCAAGCTAAGCTTCCCGTCCTATGCGCGCTACTTCATCAAATTTCTTGAGAGCTACAAGTCTGAAGGCATTCCCATCGATGCAGTCACCGTCCAGAACGAAGTCGACGCCGAGCAGGATGGTCGCATGCCCGCCTGCCTGTGGGCCCAGGAAGAAGAGATGGAGTTTGTGAAACTACATCTCGGCCCTGCCTTGCGCCAGGCGGGGCTGCCTGCAAAAATCTGGGTGCTTGACCACAACTACAACCTATGGGGCCGCGCCATCGGCGAGCTCAGCGATCCAGCAGTCTACGACTTCGTTGACGGAATCGCGTGGCACGGCTATGTAGGCGAGCCATCGGCGATGACCCGCGTGCACAACGCCTTCCCATCCAAGCATGCATACTGGACCGAAGGCGGCCCGCGCATCTCCGATCCCGACTACGAGACGGACTATGCCAAGTGGGCTGACACCTTCAACGGCATCCTGCGCAACTGGGCCCGCTGCATCACTTCATGGAACATCGTCCTCGACGAAAAAGGCAAACCCAACATCGGCCCGTTCGCATGCGGCGGAGTCGTAACGGTAGAGAATGGCACCCACAAGATTACCCGCAGCGGGCAATATTGGGCCTTTGCGCATTACTCCAAACATGTACGTCGCGGAGCCAAAGTTTTCGCCACAAATGGAGTAGGCCAGGGCGAAGCCGGCGGTCCAGAGGAGAAGGGAACTGCGGCCGGAGTTTCCCACACCGGTTTCCGCAACCCCGATGGCAGCCATGTAGTAGTACTAGCCAACCGAGGCGCGCAGAAGCAAGTCCAATTGGTCCTCGGCTCCAGTGCTCTCGACATCGATCTTCCAGCAGATTCAGTACATACGCTGCAATGGTCGTGAGGATGAATTTTGGGATATTGCGAACCCCATTTGCTTTTCACCTTCTTTCAGGATATATTACTGGATATAGATCGGAGGCACCCATGAGCGATACTTCTCAGACTCGAGCACTCAGGAACTACCGCAAGCGGCTAAATCAGCAAGGCATGGCCAGGTTCGAAGTCCTGGGGCTTGCCACCGACCGCGACCTGATCCGATCAATGGCCCGCAGGTTGGCGGACAATGGTCAAGAAGCCCAGGAGCTTCGCGTCTTGGTGCATCGAAAAATCGCAGCGGAGCCGCGAAAGAAGGGCGGAATCCTCGCTGCGCTGCTGCGTTCGCCATTGGTTGGAGCCGAGCTTAACCTTACTCGCCCCAGAGCTGATATGCGCAGGGTCGATTTGTGACTAGGTATCTACTCGACACAAACATCATCAGCAACATAACCAAGCCAGTCCCATCCGAAGGTTTGATTGCCAGGATGTCGGAACAGGCTGATGAGGATCTGTTCATCGCGTCTCTCGTTGTTGGAGAGGTATGGTTCGGCGTGCTGCAGAGCCCACGCGGAAAAGGGCGCGCGAAACTGGAGAAGTGGTTCGCGGGCCTGGAAGGACCCAAGGCCCTGTTTCGGGGCCGAGTCCTGCCCTTTGATGAGAAGGCCAGCCTGATCTGGGCGCGACTAATGTCCGAAGGCATCAAAGCTGGGCGCCCACGCAGTGCATTGGACATGATTCTGGCTGCGATTGCCGAAGCCAATGATTGCGTAGTCGTGACCGACAACGAGAAGGATTTTGCCGGTTTGAACTTCATCAATCCTATGCGCCTTCAATAGTCCGGATTGGAACTGATGCTCAATAAACCCCACCGCCCGCCTGTGTAGAACGGATGTTTCCAGCATCGACCGAAAGCTTGTACTGAACAGCATTGCCAGTCCACGATTTCAAGTCGAACATCTTTCCAGGTGCGACCTTCTGCACAGCATAATCGCCGAACGTCAGCGGCTTCCCGATAGCCACCACTCCATCAGCACCGCGCGCATCCACAAAATAAGCGCTGCCATGTCCGATGACCGTAGCCTTGCCGTCTGGCTCCAGCAGCACTGCCGCTCCCTGCTCCACCCCAATCCCACGGATATTGCGTCCTGGAGGCGGCACGGGCTTCCCATCCGGCTCATTCAGCCGCGCCAGAAACACCAGCAAGCGGCCCATCCGGTTGCGTTTCGCAAAGTGAGTGTCTGTAATAATCCCATTCAAAATCGGAATCTCAAGGAAATTGTGAGCGATCGTAATGCGCGGTCCATAAGGATCAGCCA
>Ga0206847_10001_pt1 | contig 109930 bp, 74 predicted proteins | sample Alteio_BWOrgCont_17_FD_152880 | JGI IMG/M metagenome (GOLD analysis project Ga0206847, IMG submission 152880) | Enriched cells from forest soil in Barre Woods Harvard Forest LTER site, Petersham, Massachusetts, United States -... | ecosystem: Environmental > Terrestrial > Soil > Temperate forest... | reverse complement strand
GATCAGGAAACCACCTGAACGAAATATCGGGCGCACTGAAAGATGAAGGAATGACGGCCTTCACTCAGCCTTTGGCAGAATGCTTTGCCGGTAGTTTTCAAGTGTCTTTTTTGCACTCGGGGTTTCGTCCGCCGTCGTCATCGTCACAACTTGTTCCTGCATTCGAATCGCCGCCTCTTTCTTGCCCTCCATGAACAAGACTCGGGCCAAGGTATCAAGGATGTCACAATCATTGCCCCCAGCGGCATCGTTGGCGCGCGTCGCAAGTTTTTCCGCCGTTTCCAAACCGCGCTGCTCTACCTTTTCGTGGCTGATAATTTCCCAAGCGAGGTCGTTTTGCAGGTCGGCGTCATCCATATGGGCGTCGCTGATCCTCTCTGCCAGTCTGTAAGCAACTTGGAAGTCCTTTCTGCCGATTAGGATGTAAAAACGAAGCACGCCCAAATATGAGCTTGGGACTTTTGGAGGAGTCGGGTTCTCCGCCGCAACGAGCTTGGGGGTCGCTTCATCCGACTTCTGTTCCACGATGCGCTTGTTGATGTCAGTAATCACTGCGCGGCTCTCTCCTTCCTGCTTTTGTCGCGCTTCGTCCTTCCGCAACTCCGCCGCTTTTTCCGGCGCCAGCTTTTCGAGCTTCTGCAACGCCTGGAGCGCCCGTGCGTCGTCATTTTGGTCGTGAAGCAATTGCACCGCACGCTCCCATAGCGCTGGGTCGCCGGGCATACGTTTGAGATCGTAGTCGCGGAGGAATGCGGCGCGCTGGGGATTTTCTTCGAAATCGGCCAACATTAACCGGGCCAGCGGCACCGAGGGATCGTAGCGCAACGCTGATTCGAGGCTTTTCCTGTCGGTGAAATCACGTTCGCGCTCGGCGATTTCTCGGCAGGTCTGCGGAGAATCGGGATCAATGGTCCGCTGCGCTGGTTCGCTTGCCATCCACCGCGCCAGGCGGGACCACGGATCGTCGCCATTGTGCGAGGCGTACAGGATTTTGACTCTCTCTTCGCCAGGCATTGGCTGCATCACCCCCTCCGCATCAAATTTCCAACCTGCAACAGCCCGCGCCCATTCACGCACCCATTCCGGTGTCAAGGAGGGCAGATTTAAGAGCGATTTTACACCCCACAGCCGTGCGGTTTCGTCGTCGCATGCAGTGAGAATGCGCGTGCCGTCGGGGCTGAAGCTCTCGTCCGCCACCGCGCCCTCATGACGTAGCGGCCCGCCCACTGGCTTTCCCGTGGCCGCGTCCCATAGCCGCACGGCGTTGTTCCCACTAGTGGCGAGAATCCGCTTGCCGTCGGGACTGAAGCTCGCCTCTGGATTATAAGGCCAATCCCCATACGGGAAAGAAAGGAGCATCGGCTTACATAGCGGCTTGCACGTGGCAGCGTTCCATAGACGCGCGGTACCGCCACTCGAGGTCACGATTCGCGTGCCGTCGGGACTGAAGCTCGCGCAACTAACTTTGCCCCCGTTGCGCATCGGCTCGCCGAACAGTTCGCCCGTGGCCGCATCCCACAGCCGCGCGATGCCCACAGAGTTTCCGCTGACGACTCGCCTGCCGTCGGGACTGAAGCTCGCGATCGGAGAGAAATCATAATTATTGCTGCCTATTAGGTCACTCAGCGGCTTACTCGTGGCCGCGTCCCACACTCGTGCTTGCTTCCCGTTTGTGGTGAGAATGCGCTTGCCATCAGGACTGAAGCTCGGGCTTCTGAAATTCGAACCTGCGTCGTAGCGCATCGGTTCGCCCAAGGCATCGCCCGTGGCGGCATCCCACACGCGCGCCATATTGTCCTTGGCGTTGACCTCCGTGTAGTCCCCGCTCGTGGTGAGAATGCGACTCCCATCGGGGCTGAAGGCCGCAGTCATGACCCACCGCTCGTGGCGCATCGGATGTCCGAGCGTTTGACCTGTCGCGGCATCCCATATCCGCGCGGTATGGTCCATGCTGGCGGTGACAATGCGCGCGCTATCCGGGCTGAAGCGTGCGCTTAAGACAAGATCTCTATGGTGCATTGGCACGCCCCGCGGCTTAGCCGAGGCCGCATCCCATAACCGTGCGGTGTTGTCCATGCTGGCCGTGACGATTCGCGTTCCGTCGGGACTGAAACTCGCGCACCTGAGCGCGCTGTCGTGGCGCATTGGCATCCCCGCCGGCCTGCCCGTGGCAGCGTCCCACACCCGCGCCCTATTGTCCGTGCTCGCGGTGACAATATGCGTGCCGTCGGGGCTGAAGCTCGCGCTCGTCACCCCATTCTCGTGGTGCATTGGCTCGCCCAGCGGCTTACCCGTCGCGGCGTCCCACAGGCGCACCGTGTTATCGCCGCTTATGGAGACAATTCGCGCGCCATCAGGACTGAAGCTCGCGTTCCGAGCGAAAATCTCGTGGCGGATCGGCTCGCCCAGCGGCAAGCCAGTGGCGGCGTCCCACACCCGCGCGGTTTTGTCCTGGCACGTGGTAATAATGCGCGTGCCGTCCGGACTGAAGCTTGCGTTAGTAACTACCATCGGATGACGCATCGGCTCGGCGAGCGGCATGCCGGTCGCCGCGTCCCAAAGCCGCGCGGTTTTGTCATCACTTGCGGTCACAATGTGCGTGCCGTCCGGACTAAAACTCGCGCTCATAATAGCCGCCGCGTGGCGCATGGGCTCACCCAGTGGCTTGCTGGTGGCGGCGTCCCACATTTGCGCGACATCGTTCTTGGCGCCGGCATAATCCCCAGTCGTGGTGACGATCCGCGCGCCGTCCAGACTGAAGCTCGCGCTCAGAACTTCATGTGCATGGCGCATAGGTTCACTCAATGGCTTGCCCGTAGCCGCGTCCCACACTTGCGCGGTTTTGCCCAAGTCAATGGTGAGAATGCGCGCTCCATCCGGGCTGAAGGTCGCGTCTAGTGAGTGACTTTCACTCTCGTCCGGGCCGCCGAGGTGCATGGGCTTACCTATTGGGTCCCCAGTGATCGCGTCCCATAACCGCGCGGTTTTATCCCGGCAGGCGGTGACGACGCGCTTCCCGTCGGGACTGAATCTCGCGCTCGCAACCCAGGACGGATGGCGCATCGACATTCCAACCTGCCTGCCTGTGACCACGTCCCAAAGGCGCGCGGTATGGTCAGAGCTTGCGGTGACAATACGTGAGCCGTCGGGGCTGAAGCTCGCGCTTGCAACTTGAGCCTGATGACGAAGCACGCACCGCAGCAGGTTTGCATTGTCAGGCCGGAAAGCGATGGCTCCGAAGAGTTCGGCGGCGGGCAACGGATTCTTCGGGTCCAAGTCCAGGGCGCGGGTAAGATGGGCGATACCGTCGCCCCAGTGGGTATCATCGCCAAGCCGCGGGCTGGCTACAGCGTAGTCGGCCATGCTGGCTTCGTGCAGGTGAAGAAGGTTTTCCGCGTTTGCCGCGACGGCATTAGTCCGTTCGATTACGGCACGATCACGTTGGACGGCGGTTTGATTGCGCTCGGCCACGACTTTCGTTGTGAAGGCGGCCGTGATCCCGACGATCAATAAAACACTCGCGGCGATGGCGGTGGAGAGAGCCTTGTGGCGCTTGATGAGGAGTGTGAACTGCTTCCACGCCCCGGCGTTCTCGGCGCTGGTGGCAAAGCCGCCTTGGTAGGCAGTGAGGTCGGCTTGGAAATCGGTAACGCGCTGGTAACGCTGGCTCCGGTCAACGGCTAACGCTTTCGAGATCACGGCTTCCAGGGAATCGGGAATCACCCCGGAAGGCAGGTGCCGCGGGTGGGGAGCATCCGTCGCCCGCAGCCGCGCATTCGGAAGGACGAAATGGCCGCTCTTGACGTTCGACAAGATCTCCCGCGTGGTTTTGCCGGGGAACGGCGGCAACAGAGTGACCAATTCGTAAAGAATCGCGCCAAGGCTGAAGATATCGCTGCGCTGGTCGAGCGAGGCGACTTCGCCGTGGGCCTGCTCCGGGCTCATATATCGGGGCGTGCCCATCACCGCACCGTCCAGCGTGGCGAAGACCTCGCGTTGGTCTTCACGGGCGGTGCCGACCACGGCGGTCGATGGAAGACCGGCCGCGCCATCCCGGCCAGCAATAACCTTTGCGAGACCCCAATCCATGACGAGCACTTCGCCGTATTCACCGACCATGATGTTTGCGGGCTTGAGATCGCGATGGATGACGCCCCTGGCATGGGCGAAAGCCACGGCGTCGCAGACTTTCTGAAAGATGGTGAGCAGCGCGGCGAGAGGGTATTTAGCAATGGCTGCGGCATTGCCCTGCGCAAGCAGCTTCAGGATTTCCCTGAGAGTGCCGCCCCTGACCAGCTTCATCGTGTAGTATGGCTGGCCGTGCTCGTTGAGAGCGAGGTCGTGAACAGGGACGATATTGGGGTGTTCAAGCTGGCCCGTGATCTGGGCTTCCTCGATGAAGCGGAGGCGGTCGTGCGCGCTGGCATTGCGCAACATAACTTTTAGCGCGACCTCGCGGCGGATGGCCGGTTGCCGCGCGGTGAGGACTGCCCCCATCCCACCTTTGGCAATCTCCACTCCGAGTTCGTAGCGCACGGTTTGCGAGAACTCGGCTGGGGCAGCGCCATGATCTGCCGCCACGGTGCTGTCTTCAATGGCATCTGCTGAGCGCTGAAGGAGGAGAAGTTGGGCCGCACCAATCTGAATAATTTGATTCGGAGCGACCGGAGTGGGCGCAGCGATTCTCTGGCCATCCACGAAAGTGCCGTTGGCGCTGCCAAGATCTTCAACGATCACCGTCCCATCCTCGCCGACGGTCAACTGTGAGTGTCGCGGAGCCACGAGATCGGCTTCGATTTGAACGCCGCATTCATCTGAGGAACCAAATGTATGCACGCCAATGCCTAGAATATGACGGGCGATTTCTCGGCCATCCGCGAATGCGAGCACCTCAGTCTGGGTAGCAGACATGGGGAGAAGAATAGGAACTTGGGGTAGGGTGTCCAGCCGTCGAATGCTTTGGGGCCGAGCATCGGCGGCTAAATCGATCGTGGTGGCTGAGAATTGTTATGCAGACCCATTCCACGCAAAACCATCGCTGCGATTTACAGAGATGGTGCTCACGAGAGGACTCGAACCTCCACGGGTTTCCCCATACGGTCCTGAGCCGTACGCGTCTGCCAATTCCGCCACGTGAGCTTTGGCAATCTTTCCCCCTGCGGTTCTCGCAGCGGGAGAGGCATGCTATGCCGCCGCGGGAAAAGCGCAACGGGAAAATTCATCGCAGAACTCCCTGATCCAAACGACGCGGATCGGGCTGCTCCTAGCGGGTTTCGACCACTCGCCGGATCGCCTGTTGGAGCCGCGAGACGTCCAGGGGCTTGACGAGGTGCTCGCTGAAACCGACCTCCCGGCTTTTCCGAATATCTTCGTCCATCCCGAATCCGCTCATGGCGATTCCTTTCAGCGAGCTGAATCCCCGGATGCGTTGCATCAATTCGTAGCCGGTCGCATCGGGCAGGCCGAGGTCGCTGATCAGCAGATCAAAGGGCTCCTGGGCGGCCAGCTCCAACGCGCTGGCCGCGTCGTGAGTCGTTTTCACGATATAGCCCATCCTCGCCAGCATCTTGCCCAGCGTGCGCGCGGTGTCCATGTGGTCTTCGACGACCAGAAGCCTCATCTGATTTAACGGGCCGGATTCCTCCGAAATCCGCCCGGGATCGATCGCACTCGCAGCCGCGGCAGCGGCAGGCAAATCAATGGTAAAGGCGCTCCCTTTTCCGAGACCATCACTGGCCACCGAGATGGAACCGCCATGCAATTCGACGATCGCCTTGGAGATGGCCAAGCCAAGCCCGAGGCCTCCAAACTGCCGCGTGATCCGCGGATCCCCCTGCTCGAACGCGTCAAAGATTCGCGGCAAAACCTCAGGGGCAATGCCGTGGCCGGTATCGCGCACCTGCACGCGAAGAAAGCCGTTTCCCGCAGGTCCGACGGTGACGGAGATTTCTCCACCCTCGGGAGTGAATTTCGCCGCATTTTTCAGGACATTCCAGAGGATCTGCTGAAGGCGGGCCGGGTCCGCGCGCACATAATCCGACTTGGAGCCGAGGTCCAGGCGAAGCCGGATGCCCTTCTCCAGGATTTGAGAACGGCAAATATTGCCGACCTGACGGATGGCATCGTTCACCTTGACCAGTTCCAAACGCAGACGGAGCTTTCCGCTGGTGATCCTGCTCAGATCGAGAAGGTCATCGATCAGTTTGGTCTCCAGTTCGACATTCCGCCGAATCATCATGATGTCCTCCCGCAGATCGTGGCTGAGTTCGGGATCGACCTCGAGGGCGGCGACGGTCATCAGAACCGGCGTAAGGGGAGTGCGCAGTTCATGGCTCAAAACCGCCAGGAAACGATCCTTCGAACGGTTGGCGGCCTCGGCCGCGTTTTTCGCCTCCAATAGGGCGATTTCCGCGCTCTTCCGAGCGGTGACATCGCGCAGACTTCGATGGATGAGGCCGCTGGGAAGCATTGTCTCGCTGGCTTCGACATCGAAGACACTCCCATCCTTGCGGCGCATCTTTCGCTCGACGCGGAGCGGATTTTCATCCTTCAAATCTTCGGAGAAATCTTCGCCGTCCGGGGATTTCCCGTGGACGTAGATGTCCTCGATGCGAATCTTCCTCAGTTCGTCCAGGGTGTAACCGAGCATGCGCCGACCCGCCGCATTCGCCATGACGAGATGCCCGCCGCCATCGGAGACGAAGATGCCATCGCTGGCCTGCTCCATCAGCGTGCGGTAGCGGGCTTCGCTCTCGCGCAACGCCTTTTGGCCGCGCTCCCGCTCAATGGCGATCGCCGCGGTGCGCGTGGACATTTCCACTAATTCCAAATCCTCATCATTGGCTTCGCGCGGCTGGGGATAATACATGGCCAGGGTCCCCAAGACGCTTCCCTCCTTGGAGAAAATTGACGTGGACCGGCAGGCGTGCAAGCCATGCCGCAAGGCCGGCTCCCTGAGATCCACCCACAGCGGATCGGCGGCGATATCCGCGGTAAATACCGGCAGGCGCGAGGCCGCGGACGTTCCACAAGAACCGGCGCCGGGCATGGCGGCGAGATCATCCAGGGCGGCGCAATACTCGCGCGGCAGACTGGGCGCGGAGACGCAGCGGAGACGCCCCTCGGCTTCATCGACGAGCTGAATCGAGCAAAACACGGCGGTGGCGGCTCCCGCTTCGATCGTCTCGATCAAGGCGCCGAGCACGTCTTCCAGCGACGCGTCTTCCGCCATGAGCTGCAAAACGCGCCGCTGGCCTTCGATCATGGCCACGCTCCGCTTGCGCTCCGTAATGTCCTGAACCACGCCAAGCATCCCCGTCACTTTCCCGTCCTCGCCATGGATGGAGCGACCTCGCGCAAAAACCCAACGTTGATCGCCCGCGGGATGATTGATCTTGTACTCGATGTCGTAATCCGAGCCGGTAGCCACAGCGAGTTGCGCCTCGGTCCTGGCGTGGTCGCGATACTTCTCATCGAGGATCTGACGAAGCGCCTCCCGAGTGAATCTCTTCCCCGGCGAAATCCCAAAGATCTCCGCCGCGCGGTCGGAGAGCGTCATCAGATCCGTCGCCGCATCCCAAGTCCAATCTCCCAAGTCCGCCGCGGCGATGGCGAGATTCAAGCGCTGGGCGTTTTTCAAAAGAGCCCGCGAATTCCTCAAACGATCGAGGGCAACCGCCGTGTATTGGGAGACGATGCGGATGAATTCGAGTTCGTCCTCCTCGAAAGAACGGCGAGTGTGGCTGGCGAAAGAAAGTGTGCCGAGCAAACGATCCCCGATCATCAACGGATTGCACGCATAGGTCTGGATGCCAAAAGTGCGCACCAAATCCGCCTTATCGTAATCGGAATTTTGAATATCGTTGGCGACAATAGGCCGGCGGATTTGCGCGACGGTCCCGCAGATCGCCTGGCCGAACTCGAGACGCTGAATCGCCCGCGCAGTTTCCTCAGGAATTCCCTGGCAGGAATGGAGCTCGAGAGCATCGCCTTCCTCGGTGACCATAAAATTGAAATACGTATCCACCTCGAGGTGCGCGGCGACTTTGGGGAAGAGTTCCCGGACGAGGGTCTCGGAATCGCCGGCGGCGAGAAGCTGCGCCAGGGTCTCGGAAAGCAATTGCGTGCGCTGGTTGCGCTTTTGAATCATTTCCTCGGCGGCGTGGCGCCCGGTAACGTCCTGAACGTAAATGGAGAGAATCTCCGGTGTAGGATGCGCATGCACCTCGATCCAGGCATTGATCGGCGGGTAGAACATCTCGAACACGCCCGGTTTCTGATCTTCCATGGCCCGCTCGTAGAATCGGGCGATATCGGAGCCAAGGAGATCGGGAAACTTCTCCCATACGTTCTCTCCCAGCAATTCCTCCGGAGCAGAATAGAGAGGAGAAATCAGCTTCATGTAACTCCGGTTCACATAGGTGAAGCGCCAATTCCGATCCAGGCTGGCAAAGGCGTCACTGATGCTATCCAGGATGTTTTGGAGACGCACCTCGCTCGCGCGCTGCGTTTGCAGGAGATCGCGCACTTGATACTGCCGGCGACGGGCCCGAAGCGCCGACTCCATGGAGGTCACCAAGGTCTCCGGATGAAAGGGGCGTTCCAGCAGAGCGATATTACTCAGCGACCCAGAAGTGGCGATCCGTCTCAAGCGGCGTTGGTCCGCCTCACTCCCTCCGGTGATGAGAATAATCGGGAGATCGGACCACGATGGCTGTCCCGTTAGCGCTGCGATTAATTCGGCGAGGGATTGATGCCCGAGAGTTTCTTCCGCGAGGACAATCGCTCCACAGCCTTCATGCAGCTTTTCACAGACACCGCCCATTCCCGCGCACGTCTCCACTGCGAAACCGGCTTTCTCCAGAAAGCCGACTGTAAGTTTGGCATCGTTGCCCGTCGGCGCGAGAAGAAGAATCCGCGTTTCCCGGGATTTCTCTCCATCCGGGGGCGCTGGAGAGTCAGTGTCCTGCGGTTTCGTTGGAGCGGTCGGGTCCATCCATGCACTCACTTTTTGTGATCCGGCGGGGGATTGGATTGCAAGACGGGGACGCCGGTTAGAACACCATGCATATCCTCCAAAGCAGGTCCAAGATGAATGCCTCCGTCAGCCACGGTCATCTCCCGGATGGTCCGCTCGTGTTTGGCTCCGCTGCGTTTCTTGATGACGGACATGGCCTGTTTCACGGCGCCCCGATCCTCATAGTAGCGGAACAGTAGCACGGTATCCGCAAGGTAAGTCAAATCGACCGTTGATTGCATATTTCCCACGAGACCCTGCTGCGCCAGAACCATGATGGTAATGACACCTTGCTGGTTCAGAAAGGTCAGGAGTTCGTGTAATTGAAGATTCAGGAAACGCTCCGCGGGCATCGCGTTCAGGTAGCCATTGATGCTATCGATCACGATCATCCGAGTTTCGCCTTCACTCACGGCGCGATGGATCTGGTGGGCCATTTCACCGGGAGAGATTTCCGCGGGATCGATTTGCCGAATATCGATCAGCCCGGATTTCACGTGCGATTCCAGCGGCAGACCCAAGTGCTCGGCGCGATTGAGAAGAATCCTCACCGTCTCATCGAAGATAAACAACAGGCTCTTTTCGCCACGCTGAGCCGCGGTGATCGCATAGCGGATGGCCAGAGTGGATTTACCGGTGCCGGGCGCGCCCATGAACATATTGCTCGTGCCGCGATCCAGTCCGCCGCCGAGCATGGCATCGAGAACAGGATTTCCGATTGCGAAGGCTTCCTGCTGAAAGGATCGATATTGTCCTGACGCGACGAGGCGCGGGAACACCACCATTCCGCCAGTCTCGAGGATCAAGTCGTGCCGGCCTTCGTGAAATTTCACGCCTCGGACTTTCTCGATGTCCACCTGCCGGCGAGTGGAACCGTAATCGGACGTAAAACGATGCAGGGAGATGACCCCGTGGGCCAGACTCTCGATGTGAAGGTCGCCTTTTTCCGAGGTGCAATCATCGAGGAAGAGGACCGTGGCTTTCCGTCCGGCGAAGAACTGCTTGAATTGCAAAATCTGGCGCCGATAGCGCAGTGATGTCTCGGCGAGCAAGCGTAACTCTGAGAGGGAATCGAAAACGACACGGACTGGGTTCACGCGCTCGATTTCCGAGAGGAGCGCCTTGGTGATACGATTCAATTCCACTTCCGAAGGGTGGAAGAACGTATGGTCCGTCTCCCCCAGAAGATGATCTTGCATGGAGGAAAGCTCGAAAAGATTCAGAGGCGCCAAATCCCAACCGTGAGAGGCGGCAACGGTCTCCAATTCTTCCTTAGTTTCTGACAAGGTGATATACAGGCCGGTCTCACCCGCTGCCGCGCCTCTTAACAGAAACTGAAGCGCGAGAGTCGTTTTTCCAACGCCGGGATTCCCTTTCACCAGATACATGCGATGGATAGGCAAGCCTCCTCCGAGAGCATCATCGAGACCCTTTACTCCCATGATACACCGCGGACTGCTCTCGGGAGAACGTTCGGTGGTCTTGGGAATGTCCATGATACCATGCTTTCGCTTGAGCGAACGCAATCGGATGCGATGGAGGGGTTGAAAGCGCCCGCGTGGATCGGAATGGGGTGGACGCGATACCAGCGGCCTTCGCGCCTCCCAAAAATGAGTCTCCCGCGGAAACGTCAGCTTCCGCGGGAGAACTCTGCAACCCAAATTGACCGAAATCAGATCAGATCTTCGCGGCCGAGTATTCCCAACCCGCGCGGTAGTGGTGGCGCTTGATGAACTGACCCGCCTCGGGGAGGCCGGTGACTTCGAGTTTTTCGGAATCCCACTCGATCGGCTTGCCCACGCGCATGGCGAGTCCGCCAATGAGGCAGAGTTCCGTCAGCGGCACGGAGTAATCGAACTGCGACATGAAGGGGAACGGCTGGCCGTTCTTGATGGCCAGAGTCCATTCCTCCTGAGGCTGGCCGGCCTTGGGGCTGCGCGGATATTTTTTCTCGGGCGGATTCGCGAGGAATTCCTTGGAACGCTCTTCCGGGAAGATCTGGGGATTCTTGCACTGGTCGGCTTTGTTGTAGATCACGCCCTCGCTGCCGATGATGAGGAATCCGACACTGCCAAACTTGATATCGCCGAGTTCCTTTGGCACGGGCGGGAGCTTCTGGGATCCGTCGGCATTCTTGCCTTCGTACCAAGTCATGGTGATATCGCCCAGTTTCGGATGGCCCTTCCAGTGATAGTTCACCTCGCAGCCGCGCGGCCACGCGATGACAGTGAGTTCTTCGGGCTTGGCGTCAATCTCCTGCGGAAGGCCGAGGTCGAGCGCGTAGAAGATGGGGTCCATGTTGTGGCAGCCCATATCGCCGAGGGCGCCGGCGCCCCAGGCGAGGAAGCCGCGCCATTTGAAGGGCGCGACGCCATCGGAGAACGGATGATCGGGAGTCGCGCCGAGCCACTGTTCCCAATCCAGGTTGGCGGGAACGGGTCCGTTTTTCCAGGCGACGACGTCGCCCTGCGGCCAGATGGGGCGGTTCGTCCAAACGTGGATCTCCTTGATCTTGCCGACGGCGCCCGCCTCGATCCACTCCTTCAGCAGGCGATTGTCATCGAACGTGTGGCCCTGGTTTCCCATCTGGGTAATGACGCCTTTTTTCTTGGCGGCGAGATGCATTTGGCGAGCTTCCCACAGGGTGTTGGCGAGCGGCTTCTGGACGCAGACGTGCTTGCCGAGCGCCATCGCATGCATGGCGGCCGGATAATGCGCGTGGTCGGGAATCGAAATCGTGACCGCCTCGATCTCCTTCACTTCATCCAGCATTTTGCGGAAATCGCGATATTGCTTGGCGTTGGGGAATTTGGCGGCGGCCTTGGCGAGGTTGTTGGCGTCCACGTCGCAGATGGCGACCACTTCGTTTTCTTTGGCGGCCGCATCGAGGTCGGATGCGCCCTTTCCTCCGACGCCGATGGAGGCAATGCCGAGCTTTCTGGAAGCGGGCACGTTATCTTCAGCGCGAAGCAGCAGATTCGGCATGACAATGCCGCCAGTGGTGACGGCCATGCCTTTGAGGAAGGATCGACGAGTGGTGCGGAACGAATGGGGGTTCATGAAGTAGAGAGTCTTGAGGCGGGTGAAGCGCCTGGCAAGATTTACAATCCTGGAGGGGCGGCAAAAATTAGCTGCGTGGAGATGGACGAAGTGCAAGTTGAGGCTCCGGCCTCTATGCAATGAGCGCTCCGCGGCGATTGGATGCGCTACCGCGCTGTGCATTCGTGAGCAATTGCGTTCCCAGTCAAACTTGGGAACGAGCGCATTGAAGTGCGCGAGGCGCGCCAAGAATCAGCGTCCGCCCACTCTCAGTTTTCCTGCAAAGCCCTGAATCGCTGCGCCATGCGTTAACACTTGCGGAAATCGGGGGCGGGAGCGACATTTCAGAAGGACCAAAACGGAAGGGACAAACGAATCCTCGCATATTAACCCCTATGGAAACTTTCACTACCGTTGCCACTTTCAACGATCGGGAACCCGCCGACCAAATCGCCTCGCGTCTTCGAGACGCGGGCCTTCATGGGGAGCTGTACGACGAGTCCCATGAGCAGAAGTGGAAGCTTTTCAACGTGAATCCCCGCGCGCACATGCGCGTGCGTGTGCCCGCCAATGAGGCGCCGCAAGCCAATGCCCAGCTTGCCGAATGGCGCGCCGCAGCCGATCCGGTTCTCGCCCAAGCGGTGCGCTGCCCGGAATGCGGATCTTCGATTATCGAATTTCCTCAGTTCTCGCGGCGGACCCTGATGGGGGCGCTGCCCGCGGCGCTCGCCGCCACCGGGGTCATCGCACAGGAGTTTTACTGCGAATCCTGCCATTTCACCTGGCCGGCCGAGGTCAAAGTGCAGCCTGAGGTGGACATTCTGAACTGGCCGAAGAACAGTCCGGTGTCCTGAGGGCGCCGGCGTGAGTTTCAACGCAGGACGATCCGCGCGCCGCCCGGGTGAGGAATTAAAAAACGCAGAGGTTCAGTGCGGCCAAGGGAGACCGTCGCGGACGGATATGTGGGTTATTCGGACCGGGGCTTCGGCTCGCTCTTGAGTAGGTTATCCGCCCAATAACTCATGAAGAATTTCTTCTCCTTGGGCAGCCAGTCCGGAGCCACGCCAACGATCGGACGCAGTGCGGTGGTCATCTGGAGGGCGACCATCACAAAGATGATTTCCCAGACGACGAGATGCGCCATGCGCCTGGGGCCCACCGTCATGGTGAGCAATCGCAGCCCCAGCGCCGTCGCCGTGCCCCAGATCGCCAGATACAGCGCGCCGACGAATCCCGCCGATTCCGTGGATTGAGAAAACACCCAGGCGATGGGCGCGAACCCGAGCAGGAGTAATCCGGTGAGAGCCAGCATCGCAAACAGGACGCCGGCCAAAGCTCGAAGACTGATTTCCATGCCCGTGAGAGCCATGAAAATGTAGAGACTGGGAAAACAGATGAGCGCGCTCAGGATCATGCCCCCCGCGACCTTGAGCGGCGCCGCCAGGAGCTGGGCGCCGCCGGAGAATGTGCCGATGAGCAGGCCATAAAGCGTGAAGGCGGTGACCGCGGCCAGCGCCAGGAGCAGCCAGGAGCGCGAGCTTTTGGCTGTGCAAATATGCTGCATCAAGGAAGCGGGCCGTTTGAGCAGCGCCTCGAGGATTTCTCCGAAACTGGTTCCGAGCGGCGGGGCGCCGGGAATGGGAGGGGGCTCGGAGGGAGGATTGGGCAGGTGGGCGGGGTTAGTCATGGTTATGGTTTGGTTTCACGAAAGGAGATGGAGAAAGGCCCGGAAGACCGATTCGTAGAAGTTTCCGTGGAGAGGATCGGCGCGGAGGAATTGCACCGCGAGCCGCGGGCTGCCGATGAAAGGCCGGAGCACCCAAGCCAACTGCGCGCCGAGCAGGAGATTGCCGGCGAGCCAACTCCAAAAGACGCGGCGCCCCGCCAGCGCACTGACGCAGCGACGTTCCAAGAGCCGCAGCAGGCGCCGATTCGCCGCGACTCCCGCGTAGGCGATGACGGCCACATCGCACAACAGCGTGATGCTATGGCCGGAACCACTGGCCGCGGACTCGAGCGGGGGCGAGTTCAAACAAATGAAGAGCACCACCGGCGAGAGCGCCGCCAGCATCAGCGAGGCGATGGTAAAACTCATCAGGATGGCCAGCCACGTTTCGCGGAAACTCAAACCCGATCCCAGAACCTGAGCCAGCAGCCCATTGAGAAGGGCATTCCCGCCGCACGTGAGGAAAATGAGAAGCGGCATTTTCACGCCGGTGTAAAGGGCCTGTAACGGTCCGCGCCACAGCCCGACCGCCGCGCCATACAAAGCGCATCCGCACGCGATCGTTGCCGCGCAGGCAAGGGGCCAGCGCAGGCTCCGTTCGTCGAACCAGGAAGCGATTTCATTCGCATCGCCGCGGCAGAGCGCTATGAGGCGGCGCAGCATGGAACCGGACGCGCTCATAGTTTTGCAGCCTCCTCCACCTCGATCGAGAATCGATGCCTGTCGTATTGGACCGCACAGACCCACAGTGCAATCCCCGATATCCAAATGATCAATGGCCGCCAAGCCCGCCAGCGACAAATGCCCACGGTTACGAATATGAACCAGGTCAGATTGACCGCCACGTAGAGAAGCAGCCACAGGGCCTGGCACAACTGGATCAGCGGAAAAGGACTGCCGAGCGCCGAATCGATATTCCACGTCTGGCACGCCATATAGAAATAAACGCCCATGCCAACAATATTGGCGGCGATCCAGAACTTCGACTGACGGAACGCGTTGATCATACGGGATGGCGCAGAGCGTGTCAGACGCGAGCGGACTGGTCTTCTTTCGAAAGAAGCCCCGCGATTTCCTCGAGCCGCGCGAAGACTTCGGCCACCGTCTCTTTCAGAGTCGAAGTCCCCGCGGTAAGACCCACGCATCGACAGCCACGAAACCACTCGGGGCGCAATTCCTCCGCGCGTTCGATGTGGAAAGCCACGCGCCCCGCAGCTCGCGCGGCCTCCACCAATTGCCGCGTGTTATTGCTCTGGCGTCCGCCGACCACCACGACCGCATCGCATTCGGCCAGGATTTTGCGCATGGCGATCTGCCGATTCTTCGTGGGCTGGCAGACCGTGTCGTGAAACACGACTTCGCTTTCCGGTCGCGCCCGGCGAATGGCCTCCACCAAGGCCAGGACGCGATCCATGGGTTGCGTGGTCTGGGAAACGACGCCCAAGCGCGGGCGGTTCGGAAGCCGCTCGATATCCGCTTCCGTCTCGATGACATACGCTCCTACGAAATCGCCCGTGAGGCCCACCACTTCCACGTGCCCCGGTTGCCCGATGACGACAGGAAAATAGCCCTGCTCGACCAATGCGCGGAGTTTTTCATGGGCGCTTCTGACCAAGGGACACGTGCCGTCCGCCACGGCGAAACCCGCGCGGCGCCAGGCCTCGCGTTTCGCGTCCGAAGCGCCGTGCGCGGTGATCATCACTTGCGCGCTGGCAGCAGTTCCCGGCAGCGCTTGCGACGTTTCCTGAACGCCGCGGCGCGCGAGCCGATCGAGGACCACCGGGTTGTGGACCAGCTCGCCGAGAATCGTGAGGGGCGCCTGCGCCACCAGCCTTTCCGCTTGGGCAATGGCATCGCGGACGCCGAAGCAAATACCGTAGTGTTCTGCGAGTTGAATCTTCATGGAATCGGAGCATTACTTTGCCCCGCAAAGCTTGAGGGCATGTTGGATCTTTTCGGGATGTTCATGGAATCGTTCAGGAGTCTTGGGAATCGCCCCCGGGGCGGCCCAGTTTCACGATCTGTTCGAGTATGCCGAGATACTCCTGGAAGAGCTTTCTGCCCTTGGAAGTAAGGGCGTAACTCGTTTGCGGGCGGTCCAGGACTTCCTTGGTGACGGCCACGTAGCCGTTCTCGTGAAGCATGCGGAGGTGGGTCACGAGATTGCCATCGCTGAGTTCCAGCTCCGCTTTGAGATCCTGAAAGGTCCAACTGGGGCGGGCGGCGAGCAGAGTCATGATGCCGAGGCGGCTTTTCTCGTGGATGATTTTGTCGAGTTTATCGAAATCGAACATCGGTTCATGGCGCGTTGGCAGCATCCGCAACTCCGCTTTTCCGCGGCCATGCGCAGACGGCATAGATGAGATGAAAGCCGCCGAAGGTCAGCCCCATGGCGAGGTTCCCCACGCAAAGCAGCGAACCATCGCTATACACGAGACCTTTCTGCAGGCCGACCAATCCGAGCAATCCGGCCGCCAGGAAAGCCCAGCCAAGATAGACGATCGAGCGGGGCGCAAAATGCTGCGTTCCCAACAAGCCCAGGCCGTAGAGGATCATCCAGGGAATGGGAAGGAGCAAAGGGGCGGTCCTCCAGGCAAAGGTGAGCATCGCCGCCACCAAATAGCTCGGCCATAGGGCGCGAAGCGCCGCGCGCATCCCAGCCGAGACGAATTTCTCTCCGCGACGCCTGGCGTCGGCGCGGAGAAAATAGATATTTCCGGCGCCGGCAATGACCAGCGCGCCCAACCAGCAGGCGAGGAATAGGTGAACGGCAGGGGTCGAGTCATCGCGCGTCTTCCCGCATTGAAAATGAAAGATCGCCGCGGCCACAATTCCCACGCAACCACCCACCAATGCGGTCGGAACGGAAATCGCCCGATAAATCGTCGCCTTTTCCATCAAGGAGCGAATGACGCGAAGGTGTTCCTCGGCGGGGTTGGTTGCAGCCATGGAGATTACTTTGTGGCACAAAGTAGATTTCCGCAACAAAAATTTGCGCTCGAATATTTCAAAGCCGTTGCGCGCAGGTTTCCCGGCGTCGCTTCGCTCCGAGGACTGGGACAATCACGAAGAGACCTATGCCGCCGCAGGCGCCTCGCTCAGAATCACCACGCCGTCCGCCACGATCTCGCCCGCCACTCGCGCGGTGGTCTCGAATTGCCAAAGTCCGCCGACGACCGCGAGCTTCTTCGCCCAAAGACGGATCTCGTCATTGGGCCGCACGGCTTTGAGAAACTTCATCCCGCGGATCGCCGAAAGCCGAAATGCCTTGCCTGGCTGGCCCGCTGCGAGGCCCGCCGTCTGGGCGAGCGCTTCGGCGAGAATCACTCCCGGCACCAAGGGATCGCCCGGAAAATGCCCGCGAAAAAACGGCTCGTCGGGCGGGAACACCTTGCGGCATTCCGCGGATTCCCCCGGAGCCAGCGCGAGCACTTCGTCCACAAAGATGAAGGGCTCGCGATGCGGCAGACCAAGCGCCGTCGGATCGGACGGCGTCACTGGGGGGCGGCGCCTTGCGCGCCTTCCGCGGGGACGAAATAGGCGAACTTCCAAGTGCCTCGCTCCGGCCGCATCCCCACGCGATATCCCTTAAAGGTCTTATCCTTCACCACTTGCGGCGGCGCCACCATATAACCGCCATTGGGCACGAATTTGTCATTCAAAAGACCGCCCAGGACCGGCCAGAGATCGTTCATGGACCAATATTGATAGACGCTTTCTCCCGCGGGAGGCGTATCCCAACGGTAACCGAAATCCGCCGTCATCAGCGAGGTCAACATGGCCTGATCCTGCTTTCTGACCGCAATCCGAAGACGGCCGAGAAAAGCTTGAAACGATTGATCGCCGCTTTGGTCCTGCATCGGCTTTTTGTCCTCGTCATCTTTCTTTTTGTAGGGGGCCTGACAGCTCGCAAGGGCCGCCACCAGCAGAAGGCAAAGCAAGGAACGGAGAATCATTCGTCTGGAAATAGAGGCGCGGGCGCGCCAAAGCGAGACGTTTTTCCCGGCCGGCTGCAGGCTCTGTGTGACAGTGCTGTGGGTGGCCATTCCGGGGCAGTTCATCCGGGCAAGGGCACTCGAAAATCCGCAACCACACCGTTGTCCACGGGTTTGATTGTGCGATAGAACCCGCCAAAATGCATCAACCCTTCTCTTGGCGACGCGTCCCTCTCTGGGTTCAAGGCATCTTCTTGAATAGTCTGCCGCTCCTCGCGGTTCTGCTTTCCGCGGCGTTCGCGTTCGTGAGCAATCAACGCCGCGAGAAAATGGAGATGTCGCTCACGCGGCATTTTGAAATGGTGGAAAACCTGGTGAACGTCCAGACCACGCTGCTCGCGGCGGAGGCGGCCCTGCGGGGCCGATTGCTTACGGGCCGCGCGGATTTTCAGGCGCCGTACGAAGCGGCCCGTGAAAGCGTTCCCAAGACCATGGCGCACATTCGGAGCATTATGGAAGGCATCCCACGGGCCAACCGCCGCGCCGAAAAGCTCGCGGCGTTCGACTCCTTGCAAACGCTAGTGAATGCGAGGATGGAAGATCTCGCCACCGTGAATGACACCGCCGAATCAAAGGCGCCGGGCAAAGACGGCGCCGGCGCGCGGGTCGCGCGGAATCAGCCGCTGATGGAGGATGCGGTCAAGCGGCTGAGTGATTTCCGCTCCGGCGAGCAGCAGATTCTGGCCAAGCGCCTGGAGGAAATTCGCTCGGTCCGCCAGCGCGATTATTTGCTGATCTTTTTGTCGATCGTGGTGGGTCTCGCCTCGCGCGTGGTGGCGATGTATTTTTTCCACCGTCGCGTGGTGCGCCGCGTGCGCCTGCTCACGGAGAATGCGCGCAAGATGCGGGAGGTAACGATCCCGGCGATGAAGCCATCCCAAGGCGCGGACGACATCGAGGAATTGGAGCGCGAACTCGCGCGCATCGGCGATTTTCTGGCCGAGCGCCGGACCGATTCGTAGGGCCGTTCAATGTTTCAATCAGCAACGCCAACGGCGTTATGGCAACGAGCCCAGGGTTGCCTTCTGAGGCTACCCTGGGAAAGGGGTTCGTGATGGAGGCAACCCTGAAAGGCGTTGTGGCAAGCACCTGATGGGACCGAGCTAATGCTGGCCATAACGCCGTTGGCGTTGCAGAATGGCAAGGCCCCCGAACATCATTAACGTCGCAGAACGGCGGAGTTGCCTGAGCAAGTAAACCGGGACTTTGAATCCCGACCCCGCTTCATTTTACGGGCTTTCCGTCCAGGGCTTCGGCGGCAGCGGTTTGAAATGCGCGGCGAACCTCGGAGGCATCGCCGTTCCCGAAGTTCGTCCGCTGGACCATGAGGATATAGATACGCTGTTTGACGGGATCGATCCATGCCTGGGTGCCGTAGGCGCCGCCGTGGCCGAAGGTTCCGGGCGAGAGCATGGCGGTAACACCCTGCGGTTGCCGGACCACGCAGCAGCCGAGGCCCCAGCCATTACCTTCGGTAAAGCCCGTATGGATGTCGCCGGTTTGAATCGCGCTCATCTGCGCGACCGCCTCCGGGCTCAAGTAGCGCCGGCCATCGAGCGCGCCGTGGTTGAGCAGCATCCGGCAGAAACGCGCGTAATCACGGGCGGTGGAAAAGAGGCCGCCATTAGCGGCCGGGAAGCGATCCGGACGCGCCAGGTCCACGAGGGGATTGAGCGGCGCCTCCTCCAGCTTTCCATCCGAGAGTTTGAAAGATTTGGCGAGTCGCGCGATTTGGTTTGGGTTGGGATAAAAACTCGTGTCTTTCATCCCGAGCGGACCCAGCAAACGCTCCTGAAAGAAATCCGGCAGGGATTTGCCGGACACAATCTCGATGATCCGTCCGAGCGTATTGATTCCCGACTGACAATACTGCCATTTCGTCCCGGGCTCGAACTTCAGCGGCTGCAGATAGGCGGGGATGAGATCCGCCAGCGTTTTCGCTTTGAGCGATTGCTCGGGGGAAGCTTCCGCCATCCCGGAGGTGTGAGTAAGCAGATCCTTCAGCGTGAGATTTCCGGGCTTGCCGTCCGCGGTTTTTAGCGCCGCCAATTCGGGCACATACTTGGCGACGGGATCATTGACGGAAAGCTTTCGCTCGTCCTGCAACATCAGGATCGCGGAGGCTGTCAGCGGCTTGGTCATCGACGCGATCCAAAACAGCGCGTCATCGCGCAGGGGTTTGTTTTCGGTGATGTCCGCATGACCCGCTGCGCTCAAGTGGAGGATCTTGTCCGGCGAGGCCACCAGGGTGACGGCGCCGGCGACCTCGTGTTGCTCCACGGCATCCTGCATGGCCTTCGTTACCGCCGGGATTTCCGTGGCGCTGGCCGTCACGGCAGGCGTCGCGGGAGGCAACTGCGCCGTGGCCAACCACACCTTCAACCAGGAGTAAAAGCTCGCCCCGATTTCCTTATACCCGACGGCATTGGGGTGCACGCCGTTGTTCGCGGGAAAGCCGTCCACGGGATCGAGGTTCAATTCCGTCGGCACGAGCCGGATGCCATGCCCTTCGCGGTTGCCCAGGCGCTCGATCATGAGCTGCACCAACCGGTGCTGGATGCGCTTCCATCCCCAGCGATGATACTTCCCTTTATAGTTCGCTTCGAAACCCTCTTCCCGCGAGTTCGGCGGGGTGGTCAAGCCGACGGCAAACACCGCCTTGGGCGCGGCCGCGCGAAAGGCCGCGATCAGCTTCTCCGCGTTGTCCAGGCTGGCGTCGATCGTCTTGTCCATGAGCTTCGGATCATTGGGATTGGCGCCGAAGCAATCATTGATCCCCAGAAGAAAGGTCACCACATCGGGCGCCTGCCCGCCGCAGACCTCCCGGAGATACCGCGGGATGTCCAACTCCAGCTTGCCATCCTTGCCGGGAAACAGAAACGGGCTCGTCCGCTTCTTCCAGGCTTTGCCATCGGGCGTGCGCTCCGGCTTCGGCTCCTCCCTGCTCAGGAATGCCGCCCACGTCCATCCGCCGTAACCTTCGTGCGCCACACCCGGCCCCGCGGACCCGGGACGGTTATCGCTCAGCATCGCCCACTTGGGGTTGCCTTCGAGACTGAGTAATCGCCCGATCTCATTCGGATAAATCGTGGCCGCGGTGAGGCTGTCGCCGACAATCAGCAGTTTCAGTTCGCGACCCACGCCGGCATTTTTGGGCGCGACGCGGAGCACCGTCTTTGCGTGATCGAGCACTTTCCCTTCGCGATCTTTGACGGTCACTTCCATCGCATGATCGCCCGTGTCCTTGTCCGCCGGCGTGACCGTCCAGCGTTTCGCTTCGGAGGCGCCAATATCGCAACTGATCTCGAACCGATAATCCTCCGGTTTCTCGGTGAGCACGACGTTATCATAGTAGAGACTCACGGGAACGCCCGGCGCGCCGTACCACGTGGCCGGCAGAGTGAGCTGCAACGCCGAGGGTTCGGCTTTCAATGATCCGGCAAAAAAGCCGAGAAGAAGGAAGGGGAGGAAGAATCGGATTTTCATTGGGGGTAAAAGATGTCGCCGGGAGGCCTCCGATTGGCTTATGAAAAGCGCGTTTTCGGAAACTGCATTGGGCTCATGTATCAGCTCCTCTACCATCTTCAAAACATTCATAGCCTGGGCGGCGCGATCAGCGCACTGATCGCGCTGGCCGGGTTCGCCTTCTCCTTGTGGATGGCCTACGACTGCTGGAAGCGCCAGGGCGACGGTTATTGGATCTGGCTCATTCTGTTCTCGGGCGGCCTCTTCGCGCTGATCTACTTCTTCACCCAATACTGGACCGGCACCCGCGTCGAATACAGCATCTGGAAGCGGTTCGCGATGTCTGGGCGGATTCGTGAAATGCAATTGCGGGCGCGCCAGTTGAATACGGCGGCCAGCTATGAAGTCCTCGGCGACGCCTATATGAGCGTGCGGAAATTCCCCGAAGCCGAGACCGCCTACCGCGAGGCTTTGAAGCGCCAGCCGGATATCTTCGACGTGCAGGTCCGCATTGGATACGCGCTCGTGGAACTCGATCGCGCGGATGACGCCTACCCCTTTCTCGCGAAGGCTTACACGCAAAAGCCGGACTACGACAGCCATCAACTCGTCTGGCATCTGGCGCGATGCCAGGCTCACCGCGGCAAGTATGAAGACGCGCGAAACCTCTACGAATATTTCCTGCGGAAGCACAGCTACAGCCAGGCGCAGATCGAATACGCGCAGGTGCTTTTCGCGTTGGGCCAGCGCGACGCCGGGAAAGCGGCCCTGCAGGAACTGCTCAGCGATATCGAACTCAGCCCGCGCTACACGCGCTCCCGCGAGCGCCGCTGGGCGCGCGCCGCGAAGAAGCTGCTGCGAACGTGGAACGCGCCGGCGGCGGCGCAGAACTGAGGCGAAGATCACTGACCCCATGGAGGAGCATGGAACCGCGGGAAAGTTAGCTCTGATTGTCCGAAGGAGACCCGCCCATTCGTCGAATCCATGAACAACCTTTTCCAAAAATCCTAATCCTCTAAAAACTCATGCCCATGAAAATCGCTCCCTGCTTCTGGTTCGACGATCAAGCCGAGCAAGCCGCCCGCTATTACTGCGGCATCTTTCCGGACTCCAAAATCACCGCCGTCTCGCGCTACCCCGAAGCACACAACGACAAACAGGCAGGTTCAGTCCTGCTGGTCGCCTTCGATTTGCGAGGACAATCTTTCACCGCCCTGAACGGCGGCCCGCATTTCCAGTTCAACGAAGCCATTTCGTTTCAGATCGAGTGCGAAGACCAAAAAGAAGTGGACTACTACACGGAGCGCCTGTCTGAAGGCGGCGCCGCCGAAGCCCAGCAGTGCGGCTGGGTCAAAGACAAATTCGGCGTCTCCTGGCAGATCGTCCCGAAGATCATGCCCATCATGCTCACCGACGCCGATCCGGCCAAAGCCAGACGCGCCTTTGAGGCCATCCTGCAAATGAAGAAGCTCGAGAGGGCCTTCGCGGGATAGCAGCCCCAGCCAAACGGTGTCGTGCTCGAGTAGGCTTGGTCAGTTGAAGCCCGATGACACGGCTAGACGTTCGACCATGACCAAATTTCCAACGCTTTTGCCGCCAAAGCCTTCGAACGATCTCGGATTGCGGCCAAACTCCACTCTCCCGGATGATCTTTCATCTGGCGGGCGAGTGCTGTAATCGGCGAATACGCGGAGCGCTTTGATTCAAATGGGTCTTGCCCCACCGAGCTGTTGGCGGGCCCGCTGAGCAAGCAAAGATTCCCCAGGGAATGTGTCAGGGTGAATAGATGTTCGTCCTCCGCATCCTTGCCTAAATATGCCTTCCAAGGATCGTCAAGTGTCTGTGGTAGAGTGTGCTCGATCGTTCGGACCGTGCTGTAGTCGGGAAGCTGCCCGTGAGACTGAAACGTCTTGTCGATTTCCATGAGCACCATACGGGAGAATGCAAGGTCACGCCCCCGATAGGTGGGTTTGTTAATCAATGCTGCCTCAAATTCCTGATCCGAAACCCAGACAGTGTGCTTTTTGAACTGGTCGTGCAACGCACGGATTGGGTCCATTTCATTAACAATCTTCCCGAGCAACTGAGGAAACATTACATCATATTGCGTTGTAGGCAGTTCGGTCATCTTTCTCCGAACGAGAAGAACCAAGGTTTCTTGGAGGATTGAACGAGCCCCATTCTCGATTAACGTCCCAGCCACGTGCGCCCGCAGGACCGAGAGGACAAATGGCGTGCTCGAGTCCATTCGAGTATTCCCGATCGATATCAAAAGTTGGTTGACCTGCTCGTCCTTGTATGGGTGAGAATCCGGCTCGCGAATCGAGCGATAGAGAGACGCTCCTGAGAAAATGTCCGATAGCTGCTGCTTTGCCGATGCAGAGCTGAGGTTTCGGTTCTTCCCCTTGAAATGGACGTAAACCTTGCGGTGTTTACCAACCATTTTTGTCTCGCCGATCGAGAAAAGATTTCGCAGATATTCTTCGAAGTGGTCGTCTCCGTCAAGAAGCCGAATGGCGGCGAGCCACTGGCTGTTATGCAATTCCTCATAGCTTTCCTTTGCATCGATGATTGGTCGAAATAGATAATTACACAAGAGTTCGCTTGCCGTGAGGGGCATCTCTTTGTCATTTAGACTTTCGAAGATTGCCTGCGGGTCGTCCTTGGCTTCGTCGAGCGGAATCCAAACTATCTTCAGGCAATTTAAAATTACCTGCGCAAGTTGCCAAAGTGCGGGGATATCAGGGTAGTTTGCCGCGAGCTTTTTAAGCGCGTACTTTCGGAATTCATCCACCCGGTTTTTGCCGGGCACATAAAGCTGCAAGTCAGTTTGAAGTTTGGGTGTCTTAGGATTTACATCGCTGCCGAATACTACTCGATAAGTCGGAAGACGATCGCCTTTTGAAGAGAACACTTTCAGCTTCAAATAATCGTCAACTCCGTCCACGTCGTTGACCAGATATCGGTTCAGTTTTCCAAGATAATCGAAAGCGTCGCTGGATAGGTGCTTTTTTGCGCGAATCAACTCTTGAATTATCCCGAGAAGGAGGTAAATGGTGGTGATTCGCTGTTGTCCGTCAATGACAAGAAACTCCTTCAATTCCGCAGCACCGGTCTTTTCAAGAACGACGATCGGCCCGAAAAAATGCTCAACTTGATCCAAAGGCGAACCGGTATTAAGTTCGGAAATGATTTGCTCTTGAACGTCAAGGAAGAGTTGATCCCATTGCTTTTTCTCCCACGCGTAGCCCCGTTGGAAAAATGGAATCTCAAATCTAACCGTTCCGTTTAGCGTGTCTTTGAATGTACGATTTTTAACTGAATCGGTTGGCATAATTTAGATTTATTGGCGCATGTTTTTCGGTGACGGCCGATAGCTCTTCCGCCGCTCTGATTTTGGAGCGGTGCCTATCGTTTCTGCTTAGCCATGGGGCATCGCGCAATTATCCGATTGCAGTTTCCCTTCGCCGTATAACTTTCCGAGAGCCAGCTTGCGTTTGCCCGGCGGCACATTGTCAATCGCGACAACGGCGAACCCAAGCTCGTAGCCAAACTCGTCTTGTCCCTGTTTCGTGAAGCACTTTAGCTTCTCTTGATCGTATTCCTTAATCTCTGGGTTACTCAATTTCTTAATTTCAACAACAAGGAGGTTTAGCGTGTCTTCCCCCCTTTTATGAACGACTATGTCAGGAGCGACAGAAATAAAATATTTCGTCGATTCGCCATTGACCCTCTTGGCTTTCCTTCGGGCCTTTTTGACAATTTTTAATAACTTGGTTGAGATGCGTTGGTGCTTCAGACCGTTCAAATGGCGGTTGTATTCGCAGTCCACTGCAATGTCACCACCGCTCTCAATAATTCCGGCTTCACGTAGTTTGCACTCTAGGTAGACCGCCAACCGGTGTGCAATTGATCGCTCGCTTGCACCACCCCAACCCTGTTCTTTTTCGCGAACGTACACATCCCGCCGAGTTTTTCGGGGAAGGAGAAGTGTGGCGCTGTCGTTTGCATTAAATGTATCGATTGCGGACTCCAAGCATGCCTTCAGGGTCGTGTTTGAAATCGAAACAGTTTGTCCCGCTTTGTTTGTAAATTCTTTCATATTTACCGCATGGCGTCCGGCAATTCGGAAATTTGGCGGGTTGACTGAGCCTTCGATGCCGCGAACGTTTCTCCAGATCCCTTTGTCTGAACAGTCCAACCCGACGTCATTGGCATCAAGTCAATTTTGGGCTGCGCTTTCTCTTCGGGGGGGGCATTCGTCATTCAGTAATTCCGAACGAATCGTGAAAGAGTTCGGCCAAAACTGCCGGCGGCCAGTCGAAGTGCCCGGACGCCTTCCCGACGCGCCGTCGACGAAACCTTTTCCAAACGGGGCAAACCAGTTCATCAGAATGCGGGGATAGCACGCACCAGCCCGTTTGTCGACGCAAATGACCTAACGTCAGGGCATCGAGGCTTTTTGAGTCAGAATCTCGCTGCTTCACTGCTGCCTTCAACAAAGCTGACGCACGGGGCGCGAACTCGCAGTCCCGAGCTTTTTCCTGTTGAAAATGCGCGGCTTTGCTCCCAGCCTTGCCCTCCCACTGCGTCAGAGCCCACGGGCTTCGGCGCAAAACCTCGCCATTTCCAAACCTCCCAACCCTCCATGCAACTGCGCCCCGTCTTCGTCCTTTCCTGCCTCATCGCTTCGGCTTCTTTCGCCGCTGAGCTTCCCTCCATTCCGGCCCAACCCATCGCGAAGAAGAAGGAGCTTCTTTTTTCCGATGACTTCAAGGAATCCACGCTCGGGAAGGAATGGCATAACGCTGTGCCCGCGTTTGCCATCGAGAACGGCGTGCTCAAGGGCACGCAAATGTGGGACAAGGATATCCCCGCCGCGGACGGCAAGCCTGAACGGAAGGCCCACGCCGCGGTGGAAAGTCTCGTCATCCCCACAAAGGACAGCGTCATCGAAGTGAAGATTAATTTCGACGACGCCTCGCTCATCGACGTGGAGTTTGACGATCGCGCTTTCCAGGGCTCCCACTACGGCCACCTGTGCCGTGCCCAGGTCCGCCTCGACAAGGTCACGATCGTGGACGAACGCGATGGCAGTCAGAGCCAGGCCATTCAGGATCTCAAGAAGGACCCGGTGGCGAACAAGGATGCCATCGGCAAACTCTACGCCACTCATACTGCCACCTTCCCGAACAAGCTCGAAGCCAACAAGTGGTACACGCTCGTGGTCGAGACGGTCGGCGAAGCGATGCGCGTGTCCATCGATGGAACGGCTGTCGCCTACTTCAAATCGCCCGGCATTGGCCACGTCACGAAGTCCCAGATCGAACTCGGCGTGCAGGGCAAGAGCGGCCTCTACGACGCTCTCAAAGTCTGGAACGCCGAACCGGCCAACCCGTAAAGGGAGCCGCCTCCTTGACGGAGGCATCGCAGCGCAGGCGTTCAGCGCGATGAACCGTTACCTGCGGCGCCCCACCGGCCTCGCAAAGGCCGGCTACAGCGGGAGCCTGACTGCCAGGCGCGATGCCAACACGGAGCCGCGCCGTTGTAGCTGGCCTCTCCGAGGCCGGCCCCGATCGCCGTCAGGCGTATCGGAACTCTTGGGCCGGAATCGCGCGGAAAAGTTTCCACAGCACAGACAAAATTTGCAGACGGCGCCGCTTCGTGGGGTGAAACTGCCAATGCGTTCTCTGTGGATCCATCCGATTCCCCCCAATCCTGGCGCGTCTGGGTCGAAACCCAAGCGAACCGCTTTCTGCTGTTTGCCCGGGATCAGACCCGCTGCGAAGCGGATGCGCAGGATGTGCTGCAGGAAGCGCTCGTCGAAACGTGGCAGCGGTGCGGCGGAAAGCCGCCGGACGCGCCCCTTGTCTTCGCCACCATCCGGCGCCGCGCGATCGATCTCGCGCGGAGCAACGATCGCCGGGCGCAGCGGGAACTGGCATCGCCGGAGTGGTTTTGGGCGCCGGCGGATCATGCGGCCCGTGATGAAGATCTGGAACAGGCTGTGAAAACGTTGCCGCCAAATCTGCGGGAAGTGCTCGTGCTCAAAATCTGGAGCGGTCTCACGTTCCAGGAGATCGCCGGCGCGCTCGACATCCCCGCAAACACCGCGGCTTCCCGGTATCGCTACGCGCTGGAGCGTTTGCGGGAATCGTTGAAAGAGGCGCCACGATGAATCCGGACATCGAAGGGAGACTGCGCGCGCTGCGTACCGCCGAGCCGCCTGAGGATTTGCTCCAACGACTCGTCGCAGCCGAGCCTCCGGCGCCTGGGAAAATCCGGTGGTTGCGCATCTTCGCTCCGCTGGCTGCTGCTGCGGCGACGGTCGCGCTGATCGCGTTGCCCTTATGGCGGACGCGGCATGCCGCCAGACGCTCACCAGTCGCGGCGGCGCCGGCGGTTCAACGCGACTTCCGCGTCTTCGTGCCAATTCAGCGCACCAGCACCCTCGTCGACCTGCACAATATCGCCGTCATCGACTCGGATACTTCGCAACCGGTCCGGTTCATCCGCGCCACATGGATGGATGACACCACTTATGCGAGCGACGATGGCCACAGCACTTTGCACCGGCGTGAACCGCGCACGGCGATTCTTTCCGTTCCCCTCAAAGCTCTCTGAAACCATCCCCTCCATTATGAAAACCATGCTCCTCGCCGGCTTCGTCGCCGCAGCCGTCTCGTCGGCCATCGCTGCTTCGAACGATGCCGCCGCGCCATCCACCCCGGCGCCGGCCGCGAAACCGCCTGCCGTCTCCACTTCCAGCCACGTGACGGTCACCATCGACTCTGGTGGCAAAAGAGAGACCCACGAGATCGACCTCGGAAGCGCGCCCACGCTCAAAGTCCATGGAAAGGACACGGTCACGATCGCGACCGCTCCGGGCGATAAAGCGTCCGGCGCCAACGCCGGGACGCCGCCCAGCGAGCCGCAAAATTTGACGCTCACTCCAGGGACGCTCAACCTCAGTACGGGTACGCTGACCTTTCTAAATAAACCAGGCCCCTCTCCGTGGCTCGGCGTCACGATCGAACCCGTCTCCGAGGAACTTCTCGCGCAACTGCCGATCGAGAAAGGCGCGGGCCTCATCTTGAAGAGCGTCGTTCCGGACGGCCCTGCCGCCAGGGCGGGTCTGCAAAAGAACGACGTGCTCGTGAAGCTCGACGACCAGCTCCTCGTCAACGGCAATCAGCTCAGCGCGCTCGTGCAAATGAAAAAAGACGGCGACAAAGTCGGCCTGACCTATTTCCGGGGAGGGAAATCCTCCGCGACTGAAGCGCAGATTCAGATGCACCAGGAAGACCACACCGATTCGATTTATTTGGCCGGCGGCACGCTCACCGTCAACTCGGGCCCTGTGGGCGATTCGCCAGCCACCACGGTGGATAAAGACGGTCACATCGTCTCCACCAATATCGTCTCCACCAATTTGGGAGAAATGGTGGTCGTCGATAAAGACGGCCATGTCCTCGTCACGAAGACCCAGCCAGACCTCACCGCCGTGACCGCGCAGGTGGAAAAAATCCTGCGCGCCGCGGGAGTGGACGACAAGACCATCACGCAGACGGAGCTGACCATCGCGGAAGCGGCCAAAGCGGCCGGCAACGCGGCTTCCAGCATCGGAAACGCGAATTCGGAAGTGGCTCGCCAGATCAAGGATGCGACCGATCAAGTGGCGAAGTCCCTCGAAAAAGCGCGCGCCGAGACGGAGCGCGCGCGCCAGCAGGCCGAGGAGGCGCGGGAGCGTCTGGAAAAGCAGGCCAATCCCAAAAAGACGACGGAAGGGCAATGATCCAAAAAGGAAATTGGAATGGCCGTGAAAAGGCACAAAAGGCGCAAAATCTGAGATTTAGGAAATGCCGAATCGCTGCCACTTCATAACCCGCAAGATGGAAAACCTGATGATTCGAACCGCCTCTTTTTTGAGCCTTTTGTGCCCTTCTTGCGGCTATTCATTCCGGTATTTAAGATAATTTTGGACCGGAGGGTTGACACAGGGCGCCGACGCAGCTACTAACGCCCTCCCGCTTTTACCGCGCATCCACTTTTTCCCGTCACGCCCTATGTCCACGACCGAAGTTATCCTCACCGAAAAGATCTCGAATCTCGGCGCCGAAGCCGACGTCGTCAGGGTCAAGCGCGGCTATGCGCGGAATTTCCTGGTTCCCCGCGGCAAGGCGTTGGAAATCACTCCCGCCACGCTGAAGCGGTTGAATTCGTTGAAAGCCAAGCGCGCGGAGCGTGAAGCGAAGGAACTTAATGAAGCGGAGGAGCTTGCGCGCCGCATCAACAAGCTCAAAATCACCCTCGAGCTGGAAACCGGCGAGAGCGGCAAGGCGTTCGGTTCCATCACCGCCGCGGACCTCGCGGAGAAGCTGAAGCTCGAGCTCGGCGGCAAGATCGAAATCGATCGCCACAAGATTCATCTGGAGAAGCCGATCAAGGAGACCGGCGCGCACGAAGTGCAAATCAAGTTGCACCACGAAGTGACGGCGAAGCTGAACATCAATGTGAAGGCGAAGGGCTCCGAAGAAGCGAAGCCGGAAGGCGAAGAGAAAGCTCCGGAAGAAAAGGGCTTCAAGGCCCGTCCAAAAGCCAAGCACAGCAAGTAAGCCGTAAATGGCAAACGAGGCTTCCAGCAAGTCTGCGAAGCCCGCCGGAAAAGCGGGAGGGGGCGGCGACGGAGATCTCCAAAAGGTCACTTATTTGCCGGATATTCACAGGTTGCTCCCACAGAGCCCTGATGCCGAGCAAGGGGTGCTCGCGTCCTTTCTTCTCATGCCGCGGGAAGTCGGCGGTCTTTGCGCGGAAAAGCAGATCAAGGTCGAGCATTTTCACATCCCTGCCCACGCGCAGATCTATGAGGTGCTCCTGGAACTCTGGGACACGAACAAGCCGATCGACTTCATCACGCTGACCCAGTTGCTGAGGGATCGGGGCAAGCTCGATCAGGTGGGCGGCGGGGCATTTGTCACCGGGTTATTCACATTCATTCCCACGGCGGCCAACGCGTCGTATTACATCGAGATTCTTCAGGAGAAATACACCCTCCGGGAGATCATCAAGGTCTGCACCGAATACGCCGCGCGCTCCTACGACGAGCAGGACGATGTGCCGAACCTCCTGAACGACGTGGAGGCCAAGGTCTTCGCCATCGCCCAGGACCGTTTCCGGGACAAGGCGTCGAGCATGAAGGACCAGGTCATGCAGGCGATCCACGCGATCGAGGAACTCTACGAGCGCCGGGGCGCGATCACCGGGCTGCCGACGGGTCTCGCCGAATTCGACAAGATGACCGATGGGCTGCACAAGGCGGAGATGATCATCATCGCCGCCCGGCCTTCCATGGGAAAAACGGCGCTGGCCATGAACATCGCGGAGCATATCGCCCTGGAGGAGAAGCTCCCCATCGCCGTCTTCTCCCTGGAAATGAGCACCTCCCAGCTCGTGCAGCGGCTGCTCTGCTCCCGCGCCCGCGTGAACCTCGGAAGCGTGCGCAACGGCTTCCTCGCCGAGCGGGATTTTCCCGCGTTGACGGCCGCGGCCTCGAAGCTCGCCGAGAGCAAGATCTTCATCGACGACACGCCGGGGCTCAGCATTCTCGAGCTGCGGGCAAAATCGCGCCGCCTCAAGACCCAGCACGACATCCAGGCGATCTTTATCGATTACCTTCAGCTCCTCCGCTCGACCTCGCGCCGCGCGCAGGACAATCGGCAGCTCGAAATCGCGGAAATCTCCGCCGGCCTCAAGGGACTCGCGAAGGAACTGAATATCCCGATTGTGGTGCTCGCGCAGCTCAACCGTAATCCCGAGCAGCGCAGCGGCGACGCCAAGGGCCGCCCGCGCCTCAGCGACCTCCGTGAATCTGGCAGTATCGAGCAGGATGCCGACGTGGTGGGCCTGCTCGTGCGCGAAGAGTACTACGCCGACACCGACGAGGATAAAAAGGAATCCGAAGGCAAGGCCACGCTGATCATCGCCAAGCAGCGTAATGGCCCCGTGGGAGACGTGCCGCTCACGTTCCTCAAGGAGTTCACGCGCTTCGAAAACCGAGCCCGCGAAGTGGAAGGCGGAGACTGACGCAGTTGATGGAGGGCATCGCGCCGTCGATGCCGTTGCGGCTTCACGGTTCCGCGATCACGAGCGCCATGACGAAACCGTCATAGCCTTTGCTCCCCACGGTCTGAATCGCCGTCGCGCTGACCCGTGGTTCGGCCGCAACCAGTTCATTGAACCGCCGCACCCCATGGACGCGGGGATCCTCGTGGTTTGGGTCAATCACCCCGCCTTGGCGGATGATATTGTCCGCAATGATGAGACTCCCGCGCTTGGAGAGCTTCATCGCCCACTCAAAATACTCCGGATAAGCGGGTTTATCCGCATCGATGAAAATGAAGTCGAACGGCCCCAGCCCCTCGGCGGCAATCTGCGGCAAGGTTTCCAGCGCCGGCCCCAGCCGAAGATCCACGACACCAGCCAATCCCGCGTTGGCAATATTGGCGCGAGCGACATTGGCGTGCGCCGGGTCCGCCTCCAGCGTGATGAGACGGCCACCGGCGGAAAGCGCGCGCGCCAGCCAGATGGTGCTGTAGCCGCCGAGCGTACCGATCTCGAGAATGTTCTGCGCCTTCTGAATCTGCGCCAGCATCGCGAGAAATTTGCCCTGGTTCGGCGCGACATTGATCGCGGGCAAGCCGCCCTCCACGCTCGCTCGCAGGGTAGATTCGAGCGCCGGATCGGAAGGAACGAGAAGATCGGTGATATAGCGGTCAACCGCAGTCCATTGTTCTTGAGACATTGCGCCATTCTCGCGGGCGGTGGCGGCGGTGAAAAGCGGAAAGCGGGCGCCTTCAAATTGGGCGGACAAACGCTCCGTCGCCCGCATGATTGCCAAACCGTAAGCAAGATGGAGCGATTAATTGCCGTTCGGATTAAAAATGAACCTTTTCACGATCCCTGCCTCGGCGCTCATCGCCACTTCTCTCCTGCTTTCCTCATGCGCCGCCGCGCCGGATCAATCTGGAGCGGGCGAAAGCGTTCCCAGCCACAATCGCGCCACCGGCACAGGCGTTGTCGTCGGTCGCGCGGTCGCCCTTCCCAAGGACGGCACACCCCACGTCGCCAATAAGGAAACGGTCATCCTGATCCCGAAGAACTCGGTGATCCCGCAAGGACATCACAAGGTCAATATCGTCGGCATCATAGTCGATGCACCCGACCGCCCACGCTATCCGAGTGATGCCGTCAAAGTGTCCACCGACAGTGACGGGAATTTCCGGTTCACCAACGTGCCTCCTGGCGAATACGTCGTGACGTGCACCATCGGTTACTACGCCGGCGAAGACGTGTCCGTAGATTACTCCACCGGAGGCTCGCAAATGACCCCGAGGTACGACAATCAGACGATTTCGACGACCGTTTCCGTGCAAAACGGCGCCACGGCGAAAGCGACTAATTGGCATCGCAGGTAACTTACAAGGAAAAGCTTAACGCTCCTTGATTCCAAGACCTTGGAACTGAAGCTGTCGGCGCGACACTAGAATGGCGACGCTCTTTCTATCGTTTCCGTCTTTCTTGCGGAAGATTCTCGTCGCGGTTTCACGGAAGCAGGCAAGAGCCTTAACCGCGCTGTCCCTTTCGTGGCGAGATCATCCCGCCTCCCGCCGAGGCTTCCTCGAAAGATTCAATCGGGCGATTCACAACGGAGTGAGATAAGGTTCGCTCCAAGCACGCCAAGGGATTGCATGGATTTGAGTATCTCATGCCAGTCTTCCTTGGCGTTCTTTGCGTCCCTGGCGCGAGCCTCCTTTTTGTTTCCCCGAAAAATTCGACGCAACCTTAATTCACCTTAATTTGCCTGAATCCCTTGGATTCAGTCCCACCCCAAGTCCTGCTTTCCTCATTCAACATTCCTCTTCTTTCCTGATCCTCCATTTCCTATCGGACTTTCCGCTTTTTCCGGGCCGAACCTCTGATAGCTTCCAGATACCCCTCAAAGAAAGGTCTCCCCATGATCCCCCGCCGTTCCTTTCTCAGAAACGCCGCGAGCGCCAGCCTGCTCGCCGCAGGTTGCGACATTGGCTTCCTTTCGCGGCTGCCTTCGGTGTCGGCGGAGGAGGCCGCGCTGGAACCACGTATGGTTCGATTTCATGCGGATATCGAGCCGCTGGTTCGGTTGCTGGAGGACACGCCTCGGGAACGGGTTTTGGAGGAGGTGGGGGCGCGGATTCACAAGGGCTTGAGCTATCGCGAAGTGCTCGCGGCGCTGCTGCTGGCGGGTGTGCGCGATATTCAGCCGCGGCCGGTGGGGTTCAAGTTTCACGCGGTGCTGGTGGTGAATTCGGCGCATTTGGCCAGCCTGGCGTCGCCGGATTCCGATCGCTGGCTGCCCATCTTTTGGGCCATCAATCAGTTCAAAGCCTCGCAGGCGGAGGAGGCTAAAAACAGCGGCTGGAAAATGGCGCCGGTGGATGAGAGCGCCGTGCCGGCGAGCCATCTGGCGAAACAGGCTTTCGTCGATGCCATGGATCGGTGGGACGAAAGCGCCGCGGACGCCGCGGTGACCGGGTTGGCGCGCACGGCGGGTGAGGATGAACTCTTCGAGATTTTCGCGCGGTTTGGGGCTCGGGATTTTCGCGATATCGGCCACAAGATGATCTATGTGGCGAACAGCTTTCGCTGCCTGCAGGTCATCGGGTGGCAGCATGCGGAGCCGGTGCTGCGGTCGCTGGCTTATGCACTGCTGGAGCGGTCCGGGGCGAAAGACAATCCGGCCGATTCGGACTATCCGGCGGATCGTCCATTCCGGGAAAACCGCGAGACGGCCAAGAAGATTCGGGACGGCTGGCTCGATGGAAAAGCGAACGCGGAAGCGGCGGCTGAGATGCTCCAGGCCTTGCGCGCGGGGTCGGCGGCAGACACCAGCGAGCTGACGGCGAAGCTGCTGAATGGAGGCGTCAGTCCGCAATCCATCGCGGAGGCGCTGTTCAATGGCGCCGGAGAGCTGATGATTCAGGAGCCCGGCATCATCGCGGTGCATGCCATGACGTTCACCAACGCCGCGCAGTATGCGTGGCGACGTGTGCAGAGCGATGAGACGCGACGGATGCTCCTGCTGCAAAATGCAGCGTTTCTACCCCTTTACCGCGGAAATCACCAGGATACGGGCGTGCATATCGACACGCTGGAACCGCTTGCTCCGAGTTCCACCGGCGACGAGGCGGTCGCGGAAATTTTCGCCGAGATCAGCAAGGACCGCCTGACGGCGTCCCGCAAGATTCTCGGCTACCTCAAGGATCATCCGAACCCCGCGTCATTGGCCACCGCGGCGCGCCGGCTGATTTTCCTGAAGGGGACCAATGCGCACGATTACAAATTCAGCGCGGCGGTGCTGGAGGATTACGAGCGCCTCTCGCCGCCATGGCGGGATCGCCTGCTCGCGGCCAGCGCATTTTATTTCCGCGGCGCCGGCGAAGCGGACAACGAGCTCGTGAAACGGACCCGCGCGGCCCTCGCGGCCTGAAAGATTTCCTCTTTTGACCGCACGCAAATCCCCACCCAACCAACCCATGAAGAAACTCCTCATCGCTCTCCTCATCGCCGCTCTCGGAACGGGCGCCGTCTCCGCGCAAGACTGGGCCAAGGCCCGCCTCGAAAAATCCCCGCGCCATCTGGAGTGGATAAAAGTCGATCATGACGGCCGCACCGTGAACTGCTTCATCGGCTATCCGGAGGTGAAGGAAAAAGCCCCTGTCGTTCTCGTCATCCACGAGATCTTTGGGCTGAGCGATTGGGTGCGGGGCGTCGTGGATCAACTGGCGGAAGCGGGCTACATCGCCATCGCGCCCGATCTGCTTTCCGGAATGGCGCCCGGCGGCGGGGGAACGGCGGAACTGGGCGGCGTCGATAGCGTCCGGAAAGCAATTTCCTCCCTGCCGGCGGAACAGATCACGCTGGATCTCAACGCCACCGCGGCCTACGCGACCAAACTGCCCGCGGCGAACGGCAAACTGGCGGTCGTCGGATTCTGCTGGGGCGGCGGCCAGAGCTTTCGTTACGCGACGAACAATAAGGACCTGAAGGCGGCCTTCGTCTTTTACGGCACGGGGCCGGAGAATCCCTCCGATATTGCGCGTATCGCGGCGCCCGTGGAAGGGTTCTATGCCGGCAATGATGCGCGGGTGGGCGCGACCGTTCCGAAATCGACCGAGCTGATGAAGGCCGCGGGCAAAACCTACGAGCCGGTGACCTATGATGGCGCGGGCCATGGATTCATGCGAGCCGGCGAGGAGCCTAAGGCCAACGAGGCCAACAAGAAAGCCCGCGACGAGTCATGGAAGCGGTTGCTCGGCGAGCTTAAAAAGCTCTAGGAGCAGGAATTTCACATTCCTTCCAGCTTGGCATCTCCCACGGCGCTGGTATTCAACCCCACGTGCGCAAACTCCTCCTTTTCCTCACGGCGTCTCTGGCGATCGTTTACTCGGGATTTGCCGCGGACATCTCGCCCAATCTGGCGGCGAACCACATCGGCCAGGTCCAAACCGTGTGCGGTGTCGTGTCGCAAGTGTACGTCACAAAACAGAATAACGTTTTCCTGAACTTAGGCGGCGTCTATCCGCACCACATGTTCAGCGCCGTGGTGGGGAAACGGAGGGCTCCCGAGTTGCTCGCGCAAGGGTCGCAATGGCTGAAAGATCTCGAGGGCAAGGAAATCGCGGTGACGGGTGAGATCAAAATCTTCGACGGAAAGCCGGAGATCATCATCCGTTCGCGCGAGAACTTGCGGATCCTGCCGGCGGAGAATTCGGAAAAGACGGAGAAAGCGGAGAAGCCCGAGAAGTCGGAAAAGTCCGAGAAGGTTGAGAAGACAGAGAAAACGAAATAAGTTCCTCCGAGTTCAGTTTCCAGGCAAGCGCCTCGGCCGCCTTGCCGGTTAGAAAGTAATGACGATCTTTCCGAAGTGGGAGCCGGACCTCATGTATTCCAGCGCTTCACGGGCCTGATCGAAGGCGAATGTTTTGTCGATGACGGGTTTCAATCCATTTATCGTAATCGCCTTGTTCATGCCCTCGAACATGCGCCGGGAGCCGACGAAGATGCCCTGCAGGTGAATGCTCTTCATGAGGACGCGCATCGGGTCGAACCCGCCGCCGCTGGCCAGCACGCCGATCAGCGCAACCAGACCTTCGACACGGGTTGCGTTCACGGATTTCGCCAGCGTGCCGGCCCCGCCGACTTCAACGACCATATCCACCCCAACGCCATGGGTGAGGCGCAAGGCCTCCTTGTCCCAATCCGGGGTGGTCCGGTAATTGATGGTTTCGTCCGCGCCCAGCGTGCGAACGCGCGCGAGTTTTTCATCGCTGCTCGACGTGGCGATCACCCGTGCGCCCATGAGCTTCGCAAGCTGAATGGCGAAGATGGAAACGCCGCCCGTGCCGAGGGTGAGAACGGTATCTCCGGCTTTGAGATTTCCAACGCTCACGAGGGCATGCCATGCCGTCACAGCAGCGCAAGGCAGCGTGGCGGCTTCCGCGTAGGATAGGTCGCCAGGAATGCGGACGAGGCCTTCCTCGTAAAACGCGCCATACTCCCGCAAGACGCCATCGAGTTCTCCCGCGCCCAGCGCCGAGTGACTCTTCTCCGCCGTCCGGGGGCCTTCGATCCAGCCTTGGAAAAAAGACGGGCACACGCGGTCGCCGACCTTCCACTTCGTGACGCCTTCCCCAATCGCCGTGATCTCCCCAGCGCCATCGGACACCGGCACCGCCGGCAGATGGGGACGCAGATTGTAGAGACCGTCGGCAAAGAGCAGATCGCGGTAGTTCAGAGACGCCGCGTGGAATTTCACCACAACCTCGCCAGGAGCGGGCTTGGGCTCGTCACACTCCGCGAGAGTGAGGTTTTCCAGACCGAGCTTGGGATATCGATAAATCTTCATAAGGGGTGTGGCGAGGGTGTGCGAATCAAGTCCCCACGTTCACCCGAAGGCCCCCAGCCTGCCAAGCGAACTTTCCACTCGCGCGCCACCCGAGGAAACAGAGCCACACGACAGTGTGCTAAATTTTTAGCAAATAAATCTTGCCTGCTCCTCAGGCTATGCTAATTCCTTAGCATATGCCTCCGAAACCTCATGACCCCTCCAGGCGCGAGCGGCAGATCATGGACGTAATCTTTGCCCGCGGCGAAGCGAGCGCGGCCGACGTGACCGCCGCGCTGCCCGACCCTCCCAGCTATTCCGCCGTGCGCGCCATGCTCCGCATCTTGGAGGAAAAGGGCGCGCTCAAGCACCGCGAAGACGGCCCGCGCTATGTCTATCTGCCCACCGAATCGCGCGCCAAAGCGAGCCGCACCGCTCTTCAGCGAGTGGTGAAAACCTTTTTCGATGGCTCGCTGGCGAGCGCCGTCGCCGCGCTGGTGGATCCGAGAGACGGAACACTGCCGCGGGAAGAGCTCGAGAAGATCGAGGACATCATCCGAAAAGCAAAAAAGCGCTGACTCCAAGCCCATGCCATACTTTATGAATCTCGAAAATCTTCTCCCCCGGTTGCTCGATCTTGGTTCGAAAAGCGCGGTCATCATTCTGGCCGCCATTTTGGCGGAGTTGGCGTGGCGGCGGACCTCGGCCGCCAATCGGCACGCCATCTGGATGACGTTGCTGGCGGCGCTTCTGCTCCTCCCACTGACCGCGTTTTCAAATCCGCATTGGACTTTCATCTGGCGGAGACCGGCGGAGCCGCAGACCGCGCCGGCACTTCCCCAGATCGACTCGCGGCTGGAACTTCCCGCATTACCAGCGACGGCGGCGATCGCAGAGAACTCGGCGATTTCGCATTTCTCGCCGCCGCGTTGGATGGCGCTTTTAGCAAGAGCCTGGATTTGCGGCGCGGCGCTCTTGCTTGTGCATCGCGCAGTGGTGAATTGGAAAATGCGGCGCTTCGTGCGGAATGGCCTTCCAATGTCGGATGAGCGTTTGCTCGCCCTGGCGCGGGAAGCGGCGCGAGGAACTAGCGCTCCATGGGAATTGCGCGAATCGCCATCGTGTCCGGCGCCTCTCGTTCACGGCGTGAGAAAGCCGGTAATCCTGCTGCCGCCGGACGCGCGGAACTGGACCGACGAAAGACTCTCCGCGGCGTTGCTGCACGAGTTCGGCCACGTGCGGCGCGGCGACTGTCTGACGAGGCTGCTCATGGACTTCGTGTGCGCGATCTACTGGTTCAATCCGCTGGCCTGGATTGCTTCCCGGAAGATGCGAATCGCGCAGGAACAGGCGTGCGATGACATCGTGCTATGCGCGGGCGTGAATGCAACGGATTATGCGAGCCAGCTCGTGGAAATCGTCCGCAGCTTCACTCCCGCCGCCCGTCACGCAATGGCCATGGCGCAACCGTCCACGCTGGAAACCCGGGTCCGGGCGATCGTCGATCTGGATTGCGACCGGCGCCCATTGGGCCGCGCGGCGCTGGCCGGAGGCTCGCTGGCGGTCGTGGCAGCGCTGGCAGTCTGCGGCGTGGCGCAATTGCGCGGAGCGAATGAGAAGGCGGACGTTTCGCCGTCCCCGTCAAAAAGGTTGGGAAACGAGACGGAAATCTCCTCCGAAAGACTGGACTACGATAGTGAGAAAGGGACCGTGACGGCGTCCGGAAATACGGTGGTCAAAATGGGAAATATGATCCTGACGGGGGATAAGTTGGTCATCAAGCTGATCGTGGCCACCGTCAACGATGAACCGATCACCGAGGCCGAGGTCGCGGAAAAGATCCCCGCAGCAGATCGCGGTTCGGCGGAGATCCGCAAGGCGACCATCGAAAAGCTGATCGATAGGGCACTGCTGCTCCAAGCGGTAAAAAAGGCGGGTTACAATCCTTTTCCTGAGATCCTGAACGAGCGGATACAGGCGATCGTCAATCAGAACTTCGGCGGAGACCAAGCCAAATTCGAAGCGACACTCGCGAAACAGGGTTACACAATGGAATCCTTCACGAAGAAACAGGAAGAGGAGGTCCTTATCTCTGCCATGCAGACCAACATTAGAAAGGCCGCCAACGCGACCACCAAGGAAGCTTATAAACAGGCGGTCGATACGTGGCTCGCCGAGGCCCGCGCGAAGGCCAGGATCACTTACAAGTGACGATTTAGATCCGGCGGCGGCGGAAACGCTGCAGGCCGAAGGCGACGCCGAGACTGCCTAACAACATCGCCCAGCTATTTGGCTCTGGAACCACCAGCAACGCCACCTGTGTGCCGCCGGTGTCGGCCTGGAAGGAGGCGATGCCGCCGGTATAGGCGCCGCTATTAAATGCGTAGTTGATCTCGTAATTCTGTCCGCCGGAGCTGAAGGCATAGGTCGATCCGGAAATGAAAGTCGTGTTCGCAAATGACCCGGACACAGCCGTGCCGCTCATGATGGAGAAGAGATCGAACTGATTCAGCGGGCCCGTGACATTGAGAACGAGGTTCCCGTTCAGCGTCGCTCCCATGTCCAGGGTCAGTTTCGAATAGTCGGACGACAAAGGAGCGCCTCCGGTTCCGGCATTGCTGTTCTGCAGGGAGAGTTGGAAGGTCGATCCCGACTGCAGCGATAACCTTCCGCCGATGACGAGACTGGTCGCGGCGGCGTCCGGGGCCAGGGTTCCGCCCGAGGCTACAGTGACCGCGCCATTGACGGTCCCCGCGCCGCTCAGCAACCCACTGTTGGCCACCGTGATTCCTCCCGCGGAAGTAATCGCTCCGCTTACTTTCAGAGCCGCGGCGGTCGTTCCGCCGCCAACACTGACGCTGGCGGTGCCTGAAATGGAGCCGCTGACCACGACCGTGCCCGCCGAAATGACCGTCGAGCCGGTGTAGCCGCTGTTGCCGGATAGCTGAAGCGTTCCGGCGCCGGTCTTGTAGAATGCGCCCGCGCCGGTTCCGTTGTTCGCGATGACGCCGCCGTAGGAGATCGTCTTGCCGGCGGCGACGCCAATGGCGCCCGAACCCGGTCCGGTGGGGGCGCCGATTTCGATACCGCGATTGGCGCTCAACGTGGCCGAGGCAGAAGTAGGGTTGAAGTTCAACGTGCCGCCATCGATCACGATGTTGTTCGCGACAACGCTGGTGGGAGCGATGCCGAGCGCTTCGAGATTCGTTCCCGTGGCGCCCTGGATTTCCAAGACACCGCCATCAATAACGATCGCCTGGGCTCCCGAAGTATCGAAGGTGTTGACGTTTCCGGGATTGGAAAGAATCAATTCGCCGGCGCCTGTCTTGGTGATGCCCGATGTGGCGCCAGTGATCTGTCCGCTGAGGGCGCTGGTGACCAGAGGATTCGTCACGGTGACGGTGCGCGGCATGGCGCCGAAATTCGTCGCGCCGGAAAGCGTGAGCCCGTTGCCCGCGAAGTCGCCTCCAAAGGTAAAGTTTCCGTTCACCGTGACCGGATTCGCGAGGGTGATCGCGGAGGTGGCGGATTGGAGTGTCGTGCCGCCCGCGATGGCCAGCGGACCGGAACCCACCGCGGAAGCGCTTCCCACAATCAGCGTGCCCGCGTTTAGGTTGAATCCCGTGGAGAAAGTGCTGGCTCCGGAAAGCACGAGCGAGCCGGTTCCCGCCTTGGAAATGGGGCCGCCCGCGCTCGTGATTGGAACGGAGATGACGAGATCCATGGAAGACGCGCCCGAAGTGGTGATGACCGGCGCGGCATTGGCGAACTGGAGCGCGCTGAAGGTGGGCGCGGAAGTCGAAATCGTCGGAGTGAAGCCGTCGTCGTCGTTCAGCGAGGTAATGGCGTTTGCCGCCGTCAGGATGACTGTGCTTAGCGCGGTGGGGGTTCCGAAACTGAAGGTCGGCGTTACTGAACCGCCGGTGCTATTGAAGCTCAGACTGGAGTAGGTATTGGTGGCAGCCGTGGAAAAATTCGGGAGTGTGAGGGTGGCTCCCCCGTTGAGGGAGATATTACTCGTGGAAGCGATCTGCCCGGCGTTGGCCGTGCCAAAGGTGACCGCCGCGTTATTGACGATCAGGTCATTCGGGACCGCCACGATGCCCACGCCGGCGCTCAAGGTGAGCGTGCCCGCCTGCACATAAGTGGCGCCGCTATAGTTATTCGACGCGGCAGGGCTCAGGGTGAGCGTGCCCGCGGCGCCCTTGACCAGGTTCAATGTCCCGGTGATCTCGACGCCGATCGTGGTCGTGCTTTGGTTGACGTAGACATACAGGTCTCCGCCGTTCGCCGTGGTAATCGTAGGCGTGGAGTCCGCCCCGACGATGGAGATGGCGAAGCCGGCGTTGGTAATGATGCCTGTTCCGAAGGTCAGGGCGACCCCGCTGCTGAGTGTGATCGTCTCCGCGGCGGTGGGCGCCAAACGCCACGAATTCGAAACGGCGTTCACCGCAATGCTACGGGAGCCGGCGGTGACGTCGTTGACGTTAAAGGTCCCGGTGGAGGCGGTGAGGGCAGTGATGAGTGTAGCATCATACCCGCTAAAGCCTGTCTCTCCGAGCGCTCCCACGCCGAGGGTATTGCTATAAGTGGCAAAGCTATCGACACCGCCGCCCGTGCCATTCGCCACGGCCCAGCCGCCGATCAGGTTATTGACGAGATTGAAGGTGGAGAATGGAGAGCCGTTGAGGTTATTGATGAAAAGCAGGCTGCTATTGCTGAGATTATTTTGCCCGAGCGTGCTGGTATTGAACGCCACTCCGGCGATGGAGGAGACAAAGCCATTCATGTAAAGAACGCTTTCATTGCTCGTGTGGACGAGGTTCCCGATGTTGAGCGTGACCGTGGAGCCCTCGTTGATCAGAGGTTGTAAGAGGATCGTGTTCTGGCCGTCCAGCGTGGTCAGCGTATTGACCGTCACGTTCGTATCCAGCGACCCGCCGCTGCTCACCTCGAATGTGCCACCCTGGAGGGTCAGCGGGACGGTGGCCGCAAAGCGCGTCGGAAGCGTCGTCGAACCCAGGCCGCCGTCGTCGATTTGGAACGTGGCGTAATTCGCCCGGATCAACGTGGTATTGTTCAACGCGCCGCCGGATTGCAGCGTCAGCGTCCCGCCGCCAATGATCGTCGCGCCGGAGTAACTATTGGCGCTCTCCAGAGTGAGCGTGCCCGCTCCATACTTATCGAAATTCAGGTTTCCGGCGATAACGCCTCCGAAGGTGGACGTTCCTGCGTTGATCTCCGCCAGGGTGACTTGCTGGGTGGTTGATGAATTGGTAATGGTTCCGCCAGTGTTGGGCAGTGGATCAGAACTGCTCAAGGTCCCGATGACCTGATTGTTCCCGTTCAAATCGAGAAGCGCGGAACTCCCATTCAAGGCCACGCCCGTCACGGTGGGCACGGTCCCTGTCGGCGCGACCAGAAGCGTGTTATCGCCGCCACTCAAAATGAGCGTGCTGTTATTGACCGTGGTCTGGCCGGTATAGAATTCCGGCGAGTTGAGGGTCACCGTGCCGCCGCCAGACTCCGTCAACGGCTGCGCGCTGATGAGGTTGCCGGTGATCGCCAGAGTCGTGCCGCTGCCCATCGCCCACAGGTAATAGCTGGCATTCGTGGACGCGAGAGCGCCGACGTCGATCCCGGAATTTCCGGAAAACGCGAGGATGCCACCCGTGTTCAAGGTTAGTGTCGTCAGGCCGCCATTTGTTCCCGGCAGGCCGTAATTCCCGGGATTGGCGGTGTCCACCCCTCCGCCGAATTGGAGGGTGAGCGTATTGGCGGAGAGACTGGAGACGATCTGCGCCGTGGAGGACAAAGAGAAGTTAGTCGTCGAGGAATTCGTCAACACATTGGCCATTTCGTCTGCCGTCAAGGGCCGCAGAAATCCCGTGGCGCTATCTTTCACAATGAAGGCCGTTCCTGATCCGGTGGAAGACAGATCGCCAACCAGATCGGGACGAACGCTCATCGTCGTAGTCTCATTGCCCGTGCCCCCCTGTCCCGCGCTGAAGGTAATTGGCCCGGTAATCGTCGCCAGTCCGTTGCCGGCAACGCCACTGATTCCATTGAGCAAAGCGGTGGCTCCGGTCGTCAGACCGCTGAACGCCGCGCCAATGGTGAGGCTGAGCGGTTTCCCCGCATTGGCAACGAGCGTCACAGTGCTGAAGCCACTCCCCAGTGAGAGTGTTCCGATGGTTTCCGTGGTGGATGCGGAGCTGTTTCCAATGATTTCAAAGGTCCCTCCCGAGAGAATCAGCGTGCCTGAAGTGGCGGAGCCGTTGAGGCGGTTGTTGATGTTACCGGCTGCGTTATTGAGCAATAATTCGCCGCCCAAGACCGTGTTCGTTTGGAATCCACCCGTGCCGGCGCCAGTCATGGTATCTCCATACACCACCGTCCCCTGCTCGACCGTAAGCGTTCCCGTGGAGGCCGTTCCCGCGAGAGTTCCGGGGGTAATATTCGCCGTGCCGTTCAAGGTCAGCGTTCCTCCTCCAATCTTAGTCAGGGAGACATCCGCGAGAGTTCCATCGTTAAACCGGGAAAATGCGCCGGAGAACGTGGTGGAGGTTCCGTCGTAGCCCACGGTGAGAACAGAGCCGGTGGCGAGCGAATTGAACACCGTGCCCGAACCGGAGAGCGATCCCCAGACGGTGGTGAAGCCATCCAGATTGAGGAAGGCCCCGGCAGCGATGGTCAGCTCGCTGAAGCGCGAGCCCGCATTGGTGACCCCCGTATCCAGCATGCCCGCCGAGATATTGGTGGGGCCGGAGTAAATATCCTGCGCGTTGAGCTGCAACACGCCGAGACCGGTCTTGGTAAAGCCGCCCTGATTGATGATCGCCTGGAGGGCCAGCGAGGCTTCGAGCGGCGCTACGCTCTTGCCTTCGAAGAAGATCGGCTCGGCGTCGATGGTGATGCCGGCGCCGAAATCAACGCGGCCGCCGAGCGTAGAGACATCGCCAACGTTCGAAGAGGTCGCGGTGATCGTTCCATTGACCAGAAGCACTCCGCCGGAATTAACGAGGTTGCCTTCCATGTATCCCGTCGAACCAAGCTGTCCGGTCTGGTTGACGTTCGTGGGACTGCCGCCGTCGTTCTCGAAGACAAATCCACCCAGCGTGTTGTTCCCCAGCAGGTTTAGAATTCCGCTTCCATTCAGGGTAACGACGGTGGTTGGGGCGATCTGGTTGGACCCTGTGGTCTCCGTGACCGTCGCGTCATTGATCGTCAAGCCGCCCGCGGCGGGAATGAGGTAGCCGCTGAAACCAAAGGGCATCCCCAAATTCACCGTGCCGGTGGAACTCGCGCCGCCACTGACCACGGTGCCTCCGGAATACGCGGTGTTAATGCCGGTGAGTGTGATGCTGCTGCCGCCATCGACGGTTAGCACGAGCCGCACCGGCGCCCCATGCGGATTATCGATCACCGACGAGTTGATCGTGAAGTTTCCGGCGCGATTGTAGATGTATAAATCCTGGGGCGATCCAGCTCCGGCGGTATTTCCCGCAGTGATGAAGCCATCACCAAAATTACTTCCGAGGGAAAATCCCGAACCACCGATGATGCCGCCCGCGGCGAGATTGAGCGTATCGCCTCCACCGGAGAAGCCGACGTTCCCCGTCATGGTGAGAGTATTAATGGTCGCCCCGCCCCCCGGCGCCAACCCGGAACCCCGGATGTTTTGGGTCGGATTCACCCCGCTATTCACGCTCGAGATCGTCGTGCCGCTGTATCCCGAGAAGCCGGTCTGGCTCGGAGCGCCGACGCCCAAGGTGGACAGATAGCTGGCAAACTCCAGCGATCCCGCGGCATCCACCGTGACCACCCATGCGCCGATGAGATTATTCGTCAGGGTGGGCGCGGCGGTAATGAAAATGCGCGAGGAACTGCCGATCAAGCCAAGATTGGAAGCGAGGAGGAGAGTGCCATCCGTGCCGCCGGTGGCTGCGCTCGTGCTTTGGGTCAGACTCGCGATGGTCAATTCCGCGGAGTTGATCCCCGTGCCGCCCACGACCGGTTGCAAGGTGGACATGCCCGCGCCGATGGTCACGGGACCTAGCGTTTCCGCGGAGGCGGTTTGAGCGCGTCCATCGAAAACGATATTGCCCCCGATCAGCGTGATCGGGGCATTGCTATTTATGCGATCGGGCAGATTCACAACGCCACTGGGATTTCCCGCGGCGTTATTGAGCGTCAAGCTCGCAAAGTTAATTCCCAATGAGGAAGTATTCGTAAAAGCGCCGAAGTCCACCAGGACCGTATTGCCACCCGTGAGGAGAGTGGGGCCGGTGTAAGTGCTGGTGGAGTAAAAGGTCTGCGTGCTGTCGCCCGCCCGTTCGAAGCCGAGCGCGCCGGTCAGTGTGCCGGCAAAATTTCGGGCCACGTTATCGTCGTAGCTGGCGACCAAAAGGCTGCCCGCGCTGCCGGTGACTGTTCCGCCGCCATTGGCGACGGCCCCATCACTGGAAAGCGCAAGGACGGTCTGGACGTTTCCATTCAGGTTCAGCGTGCCGCCCAGGCCGATTTCGAGGTAGTTATCGTAGGAAAGGGTATTTGTGCCGCCATTGAGGACGAGTGTGCCCTGATTAATGACCGTCTGGCCCGTCAAGGTGTTTCCACCCATATTCGGCACGATATCACTGAACGGCGAACTGATGGTCAATGTGCCAGCTCCGGCCTTGACGAGATCGATGGCTCCGTTGGCCTGGCCGGCGCCGCCGGTCATGACACTACTGATGGTCAGCGATGTAGTCGGGGTGACGGAATTGTCAAAGGTCCAGATCTCCAACGGAGACAAATTGGATGGCTGCGCAAGCACGCCACCTGAAATCGTGGCCTGGCCTGCCTTGAGCAGGATGCCGCCGCTGGCAATCGACATGTCTTGAAGGGGGTTTAACGTTACCGAGGTGACGCCCGATTCCATCGTGAGCGAATTGATGGTGAAGGCAGACGACGAGTTCGTCGATGAGACCGAAGTGGAAGCAGCCGTCAAATCGACGTTGGGCTGGAGGCTGGCGGTCGAGAAGGAAGTAGTCACTTCGCTCGCGGAGAGGCCGCGAAGCGCGCTCGCGCCAGTTCCCGCGACACCCGCCGAGGCATTCGCAGTGGCGAAGGAAACCGCGCCCGTGGCCGTATCGAAGACCAAGCCGAACGAAAGAATGCCTTTGTTCGCCGCGCCAGTGCCGCCGGTATTGCCGTTGAAAAGAAACCCGGCGCCCGAGGAGGCAATCACCGCCTGTGCGCCGGATGTGGCGAGCAGATTCGTGCCTTCGAAGAGAATCGAGGCGCCGGAGGGTGATCCCGATTGCGCTCCCGCCGCGGAGTTGACCTGAGCGCCAAACGTCAGCGTGGAAGTCGCGCCGTCCGTGGGAATCGTGACATCGATCGTCGAGAGACCACGGCTGAACGTCGGCGCGCCGACCGTCTCGCTGCTCCCCACGGCGTTACCGAGGAAGTTCAAGGCGCCGCCGACGAACGTCATGGTCCGGGTCGCCCGGTTCGTGAGGGAAGTTCCCGTATCGTCCAAGGTCAGCGTGGCGCCCGGATTGATCGTTATTGCGCCCGCACCCAATTTGCCAGCGCCGCTCAGATCAAACACGCCGCCGTCGATCACCACGGCGCCCGTATAAAGCGTAGCCGGGGCAATGGTGTAGTTCACCGTTCCTGAGCCCAACTTGACGATCTGGCTGGCATTAAGGCTCGTTGGATCGAAGACAATATTGCCCGCGCCTTGTAGATACACCGAGTTTGGCCCGATAGAGTTAATGATTCCGCTAATGGTGAGGGTTCCGCTATCCGATCCAAGGACCGCGGCGACTCCGGCTGGATATGTAATCGTGCCACTCCAGGTGTTGTTTCCCGAGACGTTTTCCAGGCCGCCGGCGAAGTTCAGCCCGCTGACCAGTCCAGCGTTTCCCGTGGGGCCAATGGTCAAGGCATTGGTATAAGTGCCGTTGCCCGTCAATTGTAACTCCGATCCGGTGAGGCTGGCGACCACGATGGACGCGCCTCCCAAAGCGCCCGGGTTGGTCGCCTGAACGGCGCCGGCATTGATCGTCAGGGTTCCCGTCCATCCGCTGTTGTTCGCGGTCAGGATCAGGACGCCGTTGTCGTTCTTCGCCAGATTCTCGCCGGGCGCCGTGAGGCCGAACGCGGTGTCCAGCGTCAGGGCATTGCCGGCCGTGACTTCGATAGCGTTGTTCGGCACGTTCAGGACGATCGTCCGGCTCGTCTCGAATGTGCCGGTGGCGCGAAGACCGACGCCGGTCAGCGCATTGGCATCGAGCACGATGGTGTTCGCCGGGGCGCCCAGGGCATTATCGGCGGAGACAGAAACGATGCCGCCCTGGATATCAACTTCATAGCCGTTGCCTCCGAACGTGTTTCCGGAAGCTCCCGGAGCCAGCACCAGAGTGCCGGCGCCGGTTTTGACAATTTCCGCGGCGCCGGACAATGTCCCGGTAATGGTCAGGCCTTGGGTCACGTTCGAGGCGCTGGCCGTAATGACGGAGAAATTCTGCGCGCCGCTGAGGGCCTCGTCGGCTGGGATTAGCAGGCCGTAACCATTGAGATTATTCACTGTCAGCGGGTTCCCGTTCAAGGTCAGATTCGGAAGCGATACGGTCTTGTTCGCAGCGGTGATAAACAAGGGCGCCAGACTCGTGCCGAGGCGTCCCACCGTGATGGTGGTGGCCGCGCTGAGATTCACGGTCGTAGTGAATGGGATGACTTGGGGATCGCCGGTTCCGAGAAGAGGCGGGAGTCCATCCGTGAGAAAGGACAGGGTCCCTCCCCCGGAAATGACCGTGCCCGTAAAGTTCTGATTGAGCACGAGCGTGCCCAGGCCGAATTTGGTGATGGTGATCGAACCGCCCGGCGTCTCGCCGTCCACGATATTACCCGCGAGAGACGCAGTCATGCCCGGGTTGACCACATCGATGGCAAGCGAGTCGGGAAGGGTAATCGTGCCGGTCAGCGTCAGGTTGTTGGCGCCATTGAAGGTATAGGTTCCGCTGCCGTCGAAGACCACGTTGTTGGCGATCGTGTTCGTAGCGGCGGTCGAAAGCAGGGACGCGCCAGGCTCGAGCGTGAGCGTGCCGGTTCCCAGAGGACCCGAGGTAACAACGCTGCCATTGGCGGTCGGCGTGCTGCTGCCCCCAATGATGAGCGATGACGAACCCTGGACATCAATTCCCCCGGAAAAGGTGTTGGCGGCGGTCAATTGCAAAACGCCGCCCCCGGTCAGAATGATGGAGGCCGCCGGATTGGCCGTTCCCGTCACGCCCAGGCTATTCGGAGCGAGCGGAAGGTTATCGACGATCACCGCGGTGATCGTCAGGCCGGACTGCAGCGGCGTCATATTTACGCCGTTAATCAGCGTGGGCATGACGGTGAACGTCTGCGCCATGTTGTTCAGGCTGAGATAGCCCGCGCTGGCCCCCGAAATAATCGTGGCAATATCGGCGCTTGCGACACTGGTCGGCGTGGAAGAGATGCCGCTGCCATCGGAGGGAAGCGTCAGAACCATGCCGTTCAGAGTCACCAGGTTTCCGTTGCTGCCGCTGCTATTGAAGGCCAGCCCCGCGACCGTCAGGTTACTGAACAGACCGAGGGTCGAATTATTCAACACGAAAGACGGCAGCGGACCGGTAAAGGTAACGGGCGATCCGGCGCCGGGAACTGTGGCTGGCTGACTCAGGGTAATGGTATTACCGCTGACCGATACGACCGTGGTGCCGGGAGTAATGCCGGAGCCGGACACCGACTCTCCGGCGAAGATGTTGGCAGGATTGCTCACCAGCAGAGTGGTCGTGCCAGTATCCGCGGCAGACGTGGCAGTGTTCACCGTGATTCCGATCGACGAACCGGCGCTGGAGTTAAACGCGGCGCCGTTTAAGATGATACTGCCCCCAGGAATCTTGGTATTCCCTGTCAGATTGACAGTCCCGCCATTGACGACCAAGCCGCCGGAATACAGAGAATAAGTCGATCCCGCGGGAGAATTCACGCCGTTAAAACCGAGCGTGGTCGTCCCGGCCCCCGAAATCACGAGCCGGACCGCCGCTCCGTGTGGGTTGTTGATAACCGCGGAATCGACGGTCAACGAACCCTGGTTGTTGTAAAGATAGAGATCCACGATGCCCGTGCTTTGCCCGCCGCCGGCGGTCAGATTGCCGTCATTCGCAAGGAGTCCGCCGATGAAGTCCTGGCCGGAACCGTTTCTAAGCAGGCCTCCGCTCGTCAGATTCAAGGTATCCGAATTATTGACGAAATTCAGATCGACCGCGCCGGTCATGTTCAGCGAATTGATGGTCAGCGTGGTTGGAACGCCAATGGAGCCCGGGAGACTCGAGGTCGCCGTGAGCCGGATATTCTCGGCGGGCGCGCTGGCCGCTGGCATGCTGGCGCTATCATAACCCGCGAAGCCCGTGGCATTGAGGGCTCCAATACCGAGGGTGGAATTATATCCCGCGAATTCCGAACCATTGACCACCGCCCACCCTCCCAGGAAGTTGATGTTGCTGGTAAAGCTCGTTACCAGAATCTCCGGAAAGCCGCCAAACTGGCCGAGAGTCCCGCCGCTCGCGAAATTCACGACCGCGTCATTACTGACCGTGAGACTCGCGAGCCGCAAGACCGCCGAGTTGACGCCCGTGCCTCCAGCGCTGGCGCTAATGGTATTCAATCCTTGAGAAGCCGTCACCGCGCCGACAGACTCGGTGGAAGCGGTCTGCGCGCGTCCCGTAAAAGAAAGCGAACCGCCCCTCATCGTGATCGGCGCTCCAACAGGGATCCGGCTGGGCAAACTGGTAATCCCAGCCTCACTAATGGCCAAACCCGCGTAATCGAGTTCGATCGAAGAGGTCTGCGAAAGCTGGCCCTCATCAATCAGCGTGGTCGTGCCCCCGGTGAGCCAGGTGGCTCCGCCATAACTGTTATTGTTCGTCAAGGTGAATGCGCTCGTGCCCGCCCTCGAGAAAAGGATATTCCCGGTGATTTGGCCTCCGAAGTTATCGGTGGCGGCGCCGGTAGAGATCGCGAATACGGCCTGACCTGCTCCGGTGGTGGATTGAACGGTTCCGCCTAATCCCGTGACACTATTCGCGCCGCTGGTGAGCAGTCCGACGGTTTGGGAATTGCCGGCCAGTTCCAATGTGCCGCTGTTGACGGTCAGCGCGGAAGTAAAGTTCAGCGTGTTATTTCCACCCGCGAGCGTTAGCAGGCCGGCGTTCAACGTCACGGTTCCCGTATTAAATACAGGGGTATCGAGGATAAGAGCTCCCCCGTCCGCCTTGGTTATGCCGAGCGATCCTGTCAGTCCGCTGCTGACCGTGAGCGTCGAACCCGCATTGATGTGAAAGATGCCTTCCGCCGTGAGGGCGACAATCGGCACACTCAGGAAATCTCCCGCCGAGGTGGCGTTGTTTACGAGGACGCCGCCGGAAGTGAGCGTGAGGGTCGTGCCCGTAAATCCGCCGACGGTCAGGTTATCCCCATTAAACGCCAGGGCATTGATCGTCTTGGACGCCGTGAAGGTCGTATTGGTAAAGCCGAAGTTAACCTGGACCGTGTCCGTGGCCGCGGCGAGGTTGACATTAGAACTGCTCGTCGGGTTGTAATTGGTGAAGGCCGCGATGCCAGTGGCGGCAGTGTAAGTGGCGAAATCAAAGTTCGCGCCGTTGGTCACCGTTTCGCGCACCAGGATGCCTGTGCTGGCGGGGCTTAACCCCGGCGGCGCGGTGAAGAATATCTCGCCGCCGATGGAGCCAAGCGTGGCGCCGGTGTTTACGAGATAATTCAGCGTGTTCCCCGGCGCCGGGGCCAGGCTCGCAAAAGTCAAAGTATAGCTGCCGCCCCCGAGCAGATCGATCGTGGAACCGCCTGAAGCCAGCGTCAGCGTGCCCATGGATTCGGTCGAACCCGCACTATTGGGCTGGTAGCTGAAGATGCTGCCATTCATCGTGATCGTCCGGCCGCCGAGCCGGTTCGCCACGGAAGTCGTGCTATTGTCCAAAGCCAGAGTAGTCCCGGATTCCAGGGTGATCGTCCCTGCGCCCAATAGGCCGGCCAGGCTCAAGGTGAACGTGCCGTCGTCAACGACCACCGGGTTCGTGTAAAGAACGGTGGGCGCGTTGGTATAGCTGGCGTTCCCCGAGCCTAACATCACGATCTGGCTGGAAGTGTTGCTCGGCGCGGCCAGCACAATGTTGCCGGCGCCGTTCAGATAGAGCGTATTTATTCCCTGGGAGTTAATCGCTCCCGTAATGGTCAACGTGCCACTATCGGAGCCGAACATCACCGCGACTCCCGCGGGATAAGTCACCGTGCCGCTCCAAGTGTTATTCCCCGATACGTTTTCCACCGTGCCGCCGTAGTTTATCCCGCTGATCGGACCGCCGGTGGTTCCGGAGGTTCCAACGTTCAAGGCATTCGTGTAGGTATCATTTCCGCTTAACTGGAGCGTCGCTCCCATCAGGTTGTTGACCAGCACCGCCGCGTTGCCAAGGGCGCTCGCGCTCGTTACTTGAACAATACCGGCGTTGATGACCAAGGACCCCGCCCAACTGCTATTGGCCGCGGTGAGCGCGAGCGTTCCATTGTCGTTCTTGGCGAGGGACGCGGTGTTTCCGGCGCCGCCGTTGAGGTCGAAGGCCGTATTGATGGTCAGCGTGTTCCCGGCGGTCACTTCGATGGCGCGCGTATTCGCGGTATTGGTCAGTTGGATTTGGTGATCCAGCGTGAACGTTCCCGTGGCCCGAAGAGTGGCCGTGCCTGAAGTCGGGTTCAGCAGGATTTCATTGCTCGCGGCTCCCAGGTAGGAAGTTCCGGAGGCGCTGTCGGACGCAATCGAAACAACGCCGGAATTGATATTGATATTGCCCGTAAAGGTATTGCCGGCGTCATTGAGCACCAGTGTGCCGGCGCCGGCTTTATTAAGCGCGCCAATGTTTCCGCTGAGCAGCTTATCGAGCGTGAGTCCCTGAACGACGTTGGACGCAGTGGCGTTGGAAACGCTAAAGGTAGGGCTGGAGGGAAGATTCCAACTAATGCTGTTGAGGACTTCCAGGCCGTCACCGTTGTTGTTATTCACCGTGAAGGTGGAGACGCTGGGGGTGAAATTCACCGTGCCGGTCAATTGGATCGTCTTATTCGCCGCCGTGGTAAAGAGAGGCGGAAATCCGATCCCGAGCCCGATGCGCCCGACCGCAATGGCTCCGCTGCCGGTGAAAGTCACGTTTTCATTGAATGGAGTGGGGTCCGTCTGAGGGACGCCCGTGCCATCGCCGTCATACGCGAGGCCGAGGGCGCCGCCGGTCAGGAAGATCGGCGCGTTGGCCGGAAGAACGTTGGGCGCATCCAATTGCAGCGTTCCCCCGGCGATGGAAATGCTGCCGGTAAAACGATTGGCGGGATTGCTCAACGCCAGAATTCCGGCGCCGGTTTTCAAGATGGACCCCACGCCATTGCTGTCGGACAAGACACCTGTGAGGGTGGCGATCGTCCCAGCAGCGGTGGCGTTGACCGTGAAGGAGCGGGTCACCGGCGCTCCGGTGCTATCCAAGTCGATGCCGTTCTGAAATTCCAACTGGGTATTGGCGGAGATGTCATTCAGAAGGAAGGAGGAAGGATTGAAAAATGGGCTTCCCCAAACCACCACCGGGCCCGTGCTGGCGCCGCTGCCCCCGAGATCCACCAGCAACGGCAGACCCACGGGATTCAACCCCGCGCCGGTATTGGCGCTGAAGCCGCTGGTTCCACCGTTCAATTGCACCGTGTCGGAGCCCGCGCCCAAGGAGCGAATAAAGGCGCCGCTGCTTTCGAAAGCGCCGCCGTTGAGAATAAGGTTCGAGGCCGTGGGCAATCCCTGTCCGTCGATTGCCCGAACCTGTCCGCTCGAAACAATCACAGGGCCGGTGATGGTTCCATTATTGTTCGCATTAAGGACGAGGGTGCTCGTGCCGGCCATGATCACTCCGAATCCGTTGTCGGTAATCTGGCTGTTGATCGTCAACGGCACGACAGGCTCGAAAGCGCCGCCGCCCGAGCCGATCGTAATACCTCGATTGGCGTTGATAGTCGCCGCCGCATTCGCCCCCAACTCCGCTCCGTTCTCGATCAAGATGGCATTCGCAGTGAACGAACTCGGCACGGCGCCCAGGCTGCCATCCGCGGCGATCGTTAATATCCCGCCCGCGATAATTGTTTGGCCGAAGAATTGGTTGACCGTATTCGACAAGACCAGAGCTCCCAAGCCCTCCTTGGTAAAGCTGGTCGCGGAAAAGCCAAAGATCTCTCCGCTGATGTTGGCAATCATCGCCGGGGAGGTGACGGTGATATTCTGATTGCCGCTCTCCATGAGAGTCACGAAGCCGCTGAGCGTCAGAGGGTTTTGCCCGTTAAACGTAAAGTCGCCATTGGCGGTCACCGAGTTTCCAACGCTGAACGAACCGCTTGAGGAGAGGCTGGTATTTGCGCCGAGCGTGAGCGTCCCCGTGCCCAGGGGGCCGCTCGCCAAACCGGTGGCGGAACTCGCGCCGATGATGATGCCGCCGGAGTTCAACGTGAAGCCGTTAAAAAAAGTGCTGGCCCCGGAAAGCAGGACCGAACCCCCGCCCTGGATTGTAACAACGCCGCCCGCGCTTGTGATCGGCGCGGAAATCACCAGATTCACAGAAGAATTGCCGGACACGGTAATGACCGGCGCGCCATTGCTCAGTTGCAGCCCACTGAGAGTGGGAGCGGAAGCCGAAATCGTTGGCGTAAAACCTTCGTCGTTGTTCAGCGCGGTGATGGCATTGGCCGACGTCAAGACGACCGTGCTGAGCGCCGTGGGAGTTCCGAAACTGAAGGTCGGCGTGGCTGAATCTCCTGTGCCATTGAAATTCAAACTGGCGAAAGTGTTGGTCGCCGCCGTGGAGTAATTCGGAAGGGTGAAGGTGGCGCCGCCATTGAGGGTGATATTGCTCGCGGAACCAATCTGCCCCGCATTGGTCGTGCCGAAGTTGACCGCCGCGTTATTGACGATCAGGTCATTGGGGACCGCCACAATGCCCGCGCCGGCGCTCAAGGTGAGCGTGCCCGCCTGGACATAAGTGGCCCCGCTATAGTTATTGGACGCGGCGGGACTCAGCGTGAGCGTGCCCGCGGCGCCTTTCACCAGATTCAACGTCCCGGTGATTTCGACGCCGATCGTGGTCGTGCTTTGGTTGACATAGACATATAGATCTCCGCCGCCCGGCGTAGTGATCGTGGGAGTGGAGTTCGCTCCGTTGATGGTGATGGCGAAGGGGGCGTTCGTGATAATGCCCACCCCGATGGTCAAATTCACTCCGCCGCTCAGAGTGATCGTCTCCGCGGCGGTGGGAGCCAGGCGCCAGGAGCTTGACGCGCTGCTCGCGGTAATCGCTCGCACGCCGCTGGTGATGTCATTGACATTGACGGTTCCATTGGACGCGGTGAGGGTGGTGATATTGGTCGAGCCATAGGCGGCAAAGCCCGTCTCTCCGAGCGAACCGACGCCCAGCGTATTGCTATAAGTGGCGAAGCTATCCGCGCCGCTGGACGTTCCATTGGCCACGGCCCACCCGCCAATCAGGCCATTGACGAGATTGGAAGCCGAGAAAGGCGCCCCGTTCACGTTGCTGATGAACACCGTGCTGCCGCCGTTAAGACTGTTTTGCCCAAGCGTGCTGGTATTGAACGCGACTCCCGCGCTGGTCCCCACGAAGCCATTCACGTAAAGCAGGCTTTCGTTGCTCGCGTGGGTGAGGTTTCCAATATTCAGGGTGACCGTGGATCCCTGATTGATCAGCGGCTGCAACTGGAGTGTGTTCTGTCCATCCAGTGTCGTCAGCGAATTGACCGTGACAACGGTGTCCAACGAACCGGCGCCGCCAATCACAAATGTGCCGCCCTGCAAGGTCAGCGGGACGGCGGCTGAAAAGCGAGTTGGGAGGGTCGTTGAACCCAATCCGCTGTTGTCGATCTGCAACGTGCCGTAATTGACATTAATCGCCGTCGTGTTGCTCAGCGCGCCGGCGCCCTGCAGCGTCAAGGTCCCTCCGCCGACAATCGTCGCGCCCCCGTAAGTGTTGGCGCTCTCCAAAGTGAGTGTGCCAGCCCCAAATTTATCAAAGTTCAAATTCCCGGCAATCACGCCGCCGAAGGTGGAAGCTCCGGAATTGATCTCGGCAAGAGTGACTTGTGCGGTTGAAGAATTGGTGACGGTCCCGCCGAAGCCCGGCAAAGGATCGCTGCTGGTCAAAGTCCCAATTACCTGGTTATTGCCGTTCAAATCGAGAAGCGCGGAGCTTCCATTTAAAGCGACGGCCTGTGCCGCGGGCACGGAACCTGTCGTGACCAGAAGCGTATTATTTCCGCCGTTCAGGATCAGTGTGCTGCTATTGACGGTAATCTGGCCGGTATTGAACTCCGGCGAATTCAAAGTAACACTGCCGCCGCCGGAGATGGTCAACGGCTGCGCGCTGACCAGGTTCCCTGTGAGTGACAAAGTCGTGCCGCTGCCCAAAGCCCAGAGATAATAGCCGGTATTAGCGGAGGCCAGTTCGCCCACAGTGATCCCGGTGTTGCCTCCGAGCGCGAGAATGCCGCCGGCATTCAGTGTCAGCGTATAGAGGCGGCTGGTGGCTCCGGGGGGGCCATCAGTTCCTAGCGCAGTGATATTGATTCCGCCGTCGGATTGCAGCGTGACGGTGTTGGCGGAAAGTAGCGGCAGCATCGGCTCCGTTGAGGCCAGGGAGAAGTTCGTCGTCGCGGAGTTCATGATCAGCGAGGAAGCCATTTCCGAGGCGGTCAAAGGCCGCAGATTCCCAGTGATACTATCCTGGACGATGAATCCCGTGCCGCCGCCAGTGGGAGACGCATCGCCCACCATGTCAGGGCGGACACTCATCGAAGTCGTTCCATCGGCGCCATTTGCCTGGCCGGCGCTGAACGAGACGTTCGTGCCGGAAATGGTGGCCAATCCATTGCCGGAAGCAGCGCTGACACCCTGCAGCAAAGCCGTAGAGCCAGCGACCGGAGCGGCGATGGAGCCGAAAACGAGATTAAGCGGCTGACTGGCATTCGCATTCAGCGTGATCGTGCTGAAACCACTCGCGAGGCCGAGCGTTCCGATGGTTTCGGTGGTGGAGGACGAGCTGTTTCCAACGATCCCAAAAGTCCCTCCAGAGAGAGACAATGTGCCTGATGTGGGCGAGCCGTTGAGGCGGTTATTGATGTTGCCGGTGGCGTTATTGAGAAGCAGCTCGCCGCCCGTTACGACATAGGTTTGAAATGCGCCCGTGCCGGCGCCCGTAATGGAATCCCCATACACTACGGTCCCCTGCTCCACCGTAAGGGTTCCCGTGGATGCCGTTCCCGCGAGGGTTCCGGGAGTGATGTTGGCCGTGCCGTTCAAGGTCAGCGTTCCACCGCCGATCTTGATCAAGGAAACATTCGCGGGACTGGCATCGCTATTCCTGGAGAATGCGCCCGAGAAAGTGGTGGAGGTTCCGTCATAACCCACCGTCAGGGCAGCGTTGCCGCTCAGGGAATTAAACACTGTGCCCGAGCCGGTGAGCGATCCCCACACCGTGGAGAACCCGTCCAGATTCAAGAGCGCGCCGGAGGCAAGGTTCAACTGACTGAAACGTGATCCTGCGTTCGAGACGCCAGTGGTCAGCATGCCCGCGGAAATATTGGTTCCGCCGGAATAGATATCCTGCGCATTGAGTTGCAGGTTTCCAGTGCCGGTCTTCGTGAATCCGCCGGCCGTGATCGCCTGGATGGCCAGCGAAGCCTCGAGCGGCGCGACATTCGCGTTCGCCACCATGATCGGCTCAGCATCGATCATCATGCCGGCCCCGAAGGCGACTCGGCCCGCCAGCGTGGAGACATCACCGACATTCGAAGAAGTAGCGATGATGGTCCCATTCAGCGTAAGAATGCCGCCGGAGTTCAAAGCATTGCCCTCCATGTATCCCGTGGAGGCAAGCTGACCGGATTGGGCGGGATTTGCGGGGCTGCCGCCGTCGTTCTCGAAAATCAGTCCACCGAGAGTATTGTTCCCGAGCAGATTCAGAGTCGCGCCACCGTCCAGGGTTACGACGGTGGTTGGGGCGATCTGATTGGACTTCGTCGTTTCCGTGACGGTTGCGCCATTGATCGTGAAACCTCCCGCCGCCGGAATCAGGCTGCCGCTGACGGACGTGCTTTGCGACAGATTCACCGTGCCTGTGCCGCCCACCCCGCCATTGACGATGGTGCCGCCGGAATAAGTGTTGTTCGTTCCGGCCAGCGTAATATTCCCGCCATCCACCGTGAGCACCAGCGTGACTGGGGTTGGCGAGCTCGTGCTGAAAGTCGCGTTATCGATCACCGAGGAATTGATGGTAAAGGTTCCCGAGCGATTAAAAATATAGAGCCTTTGCGGCGCCGCGGAACTGGTGAGTATCCCACCCGCGGTGAGATTGCCTCCGATGGTGGCGGAGCCCAACGAAAAGCCCGATCCGCCAATGAGGCCGCCGGCGGTGAGATTCAGCAAATTGGTCGCGCCCGCGAAAGTCACGCTGCCCGTCATGGTGAGCGTATTGATCGTGGCTCCGCCGCTCGGCACGGCTCCCGCGCCCATGATATTCTGAGTCGGATTCACCCCGCTGTTCGCGGCGGAAATCGTCGTGCCATCATATCCGGCAAATCCCGTCTGGCTAATGGCGCCAAGTCCGAAGCTGGCGTTGTAACTGGCGAATTCATTGGATCCCGTGATGATCCAGGGGATCACGTTATTGACCATGATGCCTGCCTGGGTCAGGGAAGCCGGAGTGGCTCCGCTGATCAGGATGCGGGGATTGCTGCCAATCAGTCCCAGTCCCGCGGAGATGACCAGAGTTCCATCCACGCCGCCGGTGGCTGTGCTGGCGCTCTGGGTCAGACTCCCGAGAATCAAGTCCGCGGAGTTGACCCCCGTGCCGCCCACGACGGATTGCAACTCGGCGAGGCCGGCGCCGATGACCACAGGGCCCAGAGGCTCCGTGGACGCCGTTTGAGCGCGTCCTTCAAATATGATCTGACCGCCGATCAGTGTGACCGTGGCGCTTTGATTGACGCGGACGGACACACTGTCCACGCCGGTCGTGGGATTCCCGGCGATGTTATCGAGCGTCAAGGTGGCGAAGTTGATTCCGAGCGAAGAGGTATTCGCGAAGGCGCCGAGGTCGGTCAAAACGGTCGTGCCGCCAGTAAGAAGCGTGCTGCCGGTATAAGTGTTGTTGGAATAAAAGGTCTGCGTGTTGTTGCCGGCTCGTTCGAAACTGAGCCCGCCGGAGAGCACTCCGGCGAAGTTTCGCGCCGTATTATCGTCGTAATTAGCGGCCAGGACGCTCCCCGCGTTTCCGGTGACGGTCCCGCCGCCGTTGGCGACCGACCCATCCGTAAAGAGGGCGTAGACCGTTTGGGCAGTTCCATTGAGATTCAGCGTGCCGCCCACGCCGACTTCCAAATAGTTATCGTAGGACAGCGTATTCGTGCCGCCGTTGAGCGACAGCGTGCCCTGATTGATGACTGTCTCTCCAGTCAATGTATTGGCGCCCATATTCGGCACGACATCACTGAGAGGTGCGCTCAAGGCCAGTGTTCCCGCGCCGGCTTTGACTAGCGAGATATCGAAGCTGGTCTGTCCGTTGCCGCCCGTCATGACACTGCTGATGGTCAGCGAGGTCGTAGGGGTGACGGAATTATCAAACGTCCAAATCTCCAACGGCGACAAGGTGGATGGTTGCGCAATCACGCCGCCCGTAATCGTGGCCTGTCCCGCCTTCAGCAGGATGCCGCCGCTAGCAATCGACATGTCTTGAAACGCGCCAAGCGTTACCGTGGAGACGCCCGATTCCAGGGTAAGCGAATTGATGGTGAAAGCAGACGACGAGTTCGTCGATGAGACCGCTGTGGAAGCAGCCGTCAAATCGACATTCGGCTGGAGACTGGCGGTCGAGAAGGAGGTGGTCACCTCGCTCGCGGAGAGGCCGCGAAGCGCGTTTGTGCCAGTACCCGTGCCGGCCGCCGAGGGATTCCCTGTGGCAAAGGAAACCGCGCCCGTGGCCGTATCGAAGACCAATCCGAACGAAAGGATCCCTTTGTTCAGCGTTCCAGTGGCGCCCGTGTTGCCATTGAAGAGAAATCCAGCGCCGGAGGAGGCGATCACCGCCTGTGGGCCGGACGCGGCAAGCAGATTCGTGCCTTCGAAAAGGAGCGATGCGCCCGAGGGATTTCCGGTTTGAGCCCCCGCAGCCAAACCAGCCAAAGTCGCTTGCGCGCCGAAAGTCAGAGTGGAAGTCGCCCCCCCGGCGGGAAGGGAGACGTTAATGGTCGAGAAACCCCGGCTAAACGTGGGCGCGCCGACCGTCTCGGTTGTTCCCGCGGCATTGGCGAGGAGGTTGAACGTGCCGTTGAGGAAGGTAATGGTCCGGCCGCCCAACCGATTGTTCACGGGCGTGGCGTTGTTATCGAGCGTCACCGTGCCTCCCGGATTGAGCGTGAATGTGCCGCCGCCCAACTTGCCGGTACCGCTCAAGACGAAGATGCCTCCGTTCACGGAAACCGGGCCCGCGTAAAGAGAGCTGGGCGCGATGGTGTAGCTCACCGTGCCCGAGCCGATTTTCACGATCTGACTGGAATTGAGGCTCGTCGGATCGAACACAATATTGCCGGCGCCCTCGAGATAGAACGAATTACCTCCGCCGGAATTAATGGCTCCGGTGATGGTCAAAGTGCCGCTGTCCGAGCCCAACGCCGCGGCCAGACCCGACGCATAGGAGATGGAGCCGCTCCAGGTGTTATTCCCAGATACATTCTCCAGGCCGCCATTGAAGTTATTCCCCCCGACGATGCCCGCGCCAGTGCTGCCGACCGTGATGGCATTAGTATAAGTTCCGTTCCCCACCAATTGCAACTCGGATCCTGTGACGTTCACGACGGTGACGGACGCGCTTCCGAGGACAGCCGGGCTCGTTACCTCGACCGCGCCGGCGTTGATCGTCAGCGTCCCAGTCCAGCCAAGGTTACTGGCATTGAGGATCAGATTGCCGTTGTCGTTTTTCGAAAGGCCATCGTTGGCGGCGCCGAAGCCGAACGGGGTGTTCAGCGTCAGGGTATTGCCCGACGTTACCGAGATTACGTTATTCGCCTGATTGAGAGTAATCGTCCTCGAGGTGGCAAAGGTTCCCGTAGCGAGCAGGCCCGCGGCGGTGGTCGCGTTGATGTTCAGAATCAGGGCGTTGGAGGGATTTCCAAGCTCGTTATCGTTGTCGATGGCCAAAACACCGCCGGTGACGGTGACGTTTCCCGTAAAGTTGTTCGGAGCCGAGGCGTTGGTATTATTGAGGTATAACACGCCGGTTCCGGCCTTGGTCCATGATTGATTGCCGGTTATTTGGCCGGTAAAGGTCGCGCTCGGTACGACGGTGGAAGTCGTCGCGCCGTTGGAGTTAATGGTAAATGTGGTCGATGGCTGGTTGATGGTGATGGTCCCTGCGACCAAAAGACCGTAGCCGGAGGCCGGTGTCACCGTGCTCGGTGTGACCGTGAGATTCACGCCCGGATCGGCAATGTTCAGAGCGCCGATCTGGATGTTCTTGTTCGCCGCCGTGAGATAAAGGCCGCTTCCGGCAGGCGTGCCCGCAGCGAGACGGTTCAAGGTGATAGCAGAGGATGCGTTGACGGTGAGATTCGTGCCGAAGGAAATGGTTTGCGGATTGCTGGTCCCGTCCCCATCGGAATCGAGAGCGAGTGTCCCACCATTCAGAGTCACATTCTGACCATTCAGCGCGTTCGCGTTATTGAACTGGAGCGTGCCGGAGTTGACAAAAACGCCACCGGTAAATGCATTGGAGACCGTTCCCTGCACGCCGCCCAAAACGACCGTTCCCGCGCCCGTTTTCGTAATGGCTCCGACGCCGCTGCCGATCGGAGTGGAGATCGTGATGACATCCGTGGAGGAATCCGCGCGGAGAATCAATTCGCCGCCCGGGCTTCCCACAGTAATGCCGGCGCCGCCGCTGATCACGGTGGCGCCGCCTCCGGTTTTTAAGAGGCCCCCGTTCCCACTGGCGTCGCTGAGCGTCAGCGTGGCTCCGTTGGCGAGGGTAATATTAACGTTCGCGGCGATCTGCAAGCCCGCGAGGGTATTGGTGTCCTGCGCGGAAATTGCTCCGGTCGTTTCGACAACAAGGCCCGCGTTGCTATTCCCAGCCCCATCCAGCGTGGTTCCGGCGCCCACCAACGCCGTGCCGGGATCCGTGCCATAATTAATGGTGCGCACGGTCGGCACGGCACTCACTGTGTCGTAGTATGCAAACGTGGACGGTCCGGCATTCTGATTGGCAAAGTAACCCGCGCCCATGAACCCGCCGGCCTGTGCGGTCAGCGTGACAAACGAAGTCATCCCGAAGGCCGGGGCATTGGTGACGGTCGAGAAAACCCCCGTGGCGCCCGTGGATCGCGCTCCAAGAGAAGCGAATGTGAGCGACTCGTTTTGGGCAGCCGTGCGGGTCAGAAGAAGCGTGCCCTCGCCGCCGCTGAAAGTCAGGGCGCCCGGGATGGATTCACTCAGAGCCGCCGTGGCGCCGGTGTTGTCGAAATTGAGCGTGCCAGAACCCGTGAAGGTCACGGAAGAGGTGGCCATGGTTCCCGCCGTATTGGCATCAATCGTGACCAGGCCGCCTCCGATCACCGTGGCGCCGCTATAGGTGGCGGCGGAGGCGAGGACCAATGTTCCCGGACCCATTTTGTTCAGGCTGCCCGGACCAACGACACCGATGGTAAACGTCGTCGTGCCGCTGAGGATATCGAAGCCGGGAGATGAGGCGCCGATGAGCAATTGCTCCACAGCTCCACTTATGGGCGTGCCGGTCAGTGAAAAAGCGTTGTTTCCTGACGCTGTCAGGCCGCCATTCAGGATAATCTCCGATCCGACGCTCCCGGCATTTGGCGGGGCCGCGACGGAAATCGTCTGTCCGGTCATGGAGATGCCGCCGGCGCCGATGGTGAACGTGCTGAGAGTCGTGGCGTTGCCGTTCAATCCAATGACACCGCCTGTCATCGAGATCGACCCAACATTGACGATACTTTGACTATTCGCCGTGAACGTGCCGCCGGTGGCAATGGTAACGGCGCCGGTGATCGTTGACGCCCCCGTCCCGCTGGTATAAACGCCAGTTCCGCTCAAGGCCAGACTGCCAAAGGTCTCGGAGAGACCGGCCAGATTAAAACTTCCACTGGTGATGGTCATGGCGGAGGTGTCGGCGATTTGGTTGCTGGCCTGGAGCACCAGCGAACCTCCGTTGATTAATACGTTGCCCGAGATCGCGTTGACGCCCGCAGTCTTGTTGAGGTTCAAGGTCCCGGTGGTCACAATGGCGCCTCCCGCATACGTATTGGCCAGGGGACCACTTAAGGTCAGAGTCCCCGCGCCAGTTTTGGTCAGGCTGCCTGGGCCGGCCAATGCGACTCCAATGGTCGTCGTGCTGGCGGTAGCGATATTGAATCCGGGAGACGCCGCGCCGATGAATATTTGGTCCACGGCGCCGCTGACCGGCGTGCCGCTGAGCGAAAAATTGTTGGTTCCCGAAGCAGTCAGTCCTCCGTTCAGGATAATCTCCGATCCGAGGTTCCCGGCTGCGGTCGGCGCGGCGAAGCTAATCGTTTGCCCCGTCATGGAGAGGCCGCCGGCGCCGATGGTCAGCGTGCTGAGACTTGTCGAATTGCCATTCATCCCAATCGTGCCGCCGGTCATCGAAATCGACCCGACATTGATGACGCTTTGGCTATTCGCGGTGAACGACCCGCCGGAGATGGTGACCGCGCCGGTGATCGTCGATGCTCCCGTCCCGCTGGTGTAAGTGCCGGTCTGGCTCAAGGCCAGACTGCCAAAAGTTTCGGAAAAACCGGCCAGATTGAAACTCCCGCTCGAGATGGTCATGGCGGAGGTGTCGGCAATCTGGTTGCTCGCTAAAAGCGCCAGCGTGCCGCCGTTCACCAGCACGTTGCCCGCGATGGCATTCACGCCCGCAGTTTTGCCCAGATTCAAGGTCCCGGCGGTGACTGTGGTGAGGCCCGTATAGGTGTTGGCCGCGGAGCCGCTCAAAGTAAGGCTCCCCACGCCGGCCTTGGTGAGGCCAAAGCCCGAGCCGCCGTCGCCAATAACGCCGCCTGCCGTCAATGTATTGGCAGCGACACTCACCGTCACCGAAGCGCCGAGAAGCACCGGGCCCGCGCCTAGATTCAGGGAGTTCGTCCCAGTAAAGGTAAAATTCCTATTCCAGTCTTCCGGATAGTTGCGCAAAGTCAGGGGGGCGCCGGAGGTATTGTCGATGGTCCCGCCGCTGATCACGAATGTTCCGCCCACGGCGCCCAAGGCCGACGCGTTACCGATGTCCAGGGTTCCCGAGCTCAGCGTCACACCGCCGGTGAAGGTGTTCGCGCCTGAAAGCGTCACGGCGCCGCTGCCCGTGCTGCTCACGATCACGCCGCCCGCTCCGTTGCCGATCACGCCGGAGACGGTGATGCCGCCGGCCGCGGTGGAGCCCAGCGTCAGGGTATTGCCGCCATTGCTAACCGCGCCCGCCACGGTCAAAAGGCTGGCGGAATTGTTCGTCCAAGACTCTGGCGCGCCCAACGCCAGCGCGAGATTCGCGCTGCCAACGCTCGTGGCCTGCGCTCCCGTGTTCATGGTGATTCCGCTGCCCCCGATGGTCAGCGTGCTGGCGGCCGCATTGCTCAGCGTATAGCCGCTGGTGGTGGTCAGGCCGAAGACCAAGCCACCGATCGTCTGCGTGCCGACATTGACGGTGGCGGTCGAGGCGAGATCCCCACCGTTGCCGAATTGCGCGATGTCCGTGGGCCCGGTGGCGATATCCGTTCCGGAGGCGGCGTTAAAAAATGTCAACGCCCCGGACGACCATGCCCCACTTCCCTCCGTCGCCCCATTGGCGGGGTTCTGATCTGAATCCCATACGAGAGTCGCAGCCTTGGCCAATCGCGCTGCGCCGAAGGTCAATGCCGTGGACAGGGCGAGCCAGGAAGAAAGTTGTTTAATGAACGGTGCGGAAAAGCGGGGCTTCTTTTTGGAGGGACGACGAGAAATGCGGGGCATAAAAATTGTGCGCCTTGCCGCCTATGGGACGGAGGAACAATGGGGGAACGGGCAAGGAATTCGGATTCGGATCAGAAACCAGTCTCGCGCTTATTATTTCGCGGGGCGGGAAAGCGGGGAGATTTCTCTCGTAAAGGGGGCGGGGGAAACTGCGGCATTGAAGACTACTAATCTTGATGAAGAGCGTCGCAAACACCCCGACCGCATTAATTTTTTGTCATTAATAGCGGTGACGACCTCGATGAGTTCGAGAGACTCGAGAGGCGGAAGAATTCAAAGGGGCGGATGGAATGCTCCGTATTCATCCGGCGGATGCGAGGACCTCGCAACGGACTTGCCTTGTGGAGTTAACCGCCACGCTGTAAAAAAAGCGGAAAAACCGTCGCTTTCCTTCCGACTTTGCCACCTCTTTTTCCATGCCGTTCCGCTCCGCGGCGTCTCGGCAACTTACCTGATCTTACGCCGTCCCGACCTCCGAAGGGGACACGGCGTCAAAAGGGGGATGGCCGGAGACAGCATTGGGGCGCTGCCTCCGGCCATCTTCATCATTTATATCCGCAAACCACGACCGTTACCGGTGGTGGTGGTGGTAATGATGATGGTGATGATGATGGTGGGCCTGCGCTGGGGTGGCCACTGCCAGAACCGCAAAAGCGGCGCATCCGAGGATCATTTTTTGTAGCAATCGCATGGGGGTTTCACCTCCTTAATACCGAGGTTTCGATGATGGAAATCATGTCGTTAGACGGGGCGCGCTGCCGCGCTATTCTAAATTTCCGGGAGGCGGCGATTTCAGCCTCGAAAAGGCGGTTCAGGCAATCCAAATCGCCCAAATTATTCCATCGGCCCGCGTTTCACCGGGGCTCGCTCCGAAGTCTCCCATCCCGGGGAGGAAAGTCTGGGGAGGAAAAAGCGCGTGAGGCGCTTTCGCTTGGCAAAAACGGGACCCGGCCCTTGAATCCCAATCCCCGCGAATGAAGCTGCTCGATCGTTACATCATCCGAAATTTCGTTGAACCGTTTCTGATGTGCTTCTGCGGGTTCATCGCGATCTGGCTGATCATCGATCTGAACGATAATCACCAGGATTTCCTCGAAGCCCACGCGTCTCTGAAGCAGGTGACCGGATATTACCTGACGCAGCTTCCCTCGACCATTCTCTTCTCCATGCCGGTGGGTCTGCTGCTGGCGCTCCTCTCTTCGCTGAGCGCCATGTCGCGACGAAATGAGATCATCTCCATGCTGACCGCGGGGCGCAGCGTCCTGCGAGTGCTGGCGCCCGTGCTGTGCATCGGCGCGCTGGCCGCCGGGACGAGCCTGTGGCTGAACTGGGAATTGGCGCCCCACGCGGAAGGAATCAAGAAAGTGGCCATGAAACAGATTCGCCGCCGCAAGCAGGCCGGCGAAGTCGAGCCCGTCAACGGCCATCTCTTTCGCGACCGCCTAAACGACCGAACGTGGTTTGTCCGCCGCTTTTTACCGGGTTATTCCGAATTTGATGACGTGCATATCATGCAACAGACCCCGGAGGGCAAAATCACGAGAAAGTGGTATGCCAAGCACGCGATTTATGAGGCCTCTACGAAGACCTGGGTCCTGGAAAACGGGATGATCGTGGACTTCAACGAGGCGGGCGATATCGAGAGCACCGATTCTTTTTCGAATGGCGTCCGTAAAATCTCCGGCTGGACGGAAACGCCCTGGCGCGTCTCCAGTTCCCAACTGGATCCGGGGAATCTCTCGATCCCGGAACTTCAGGATTACATGCGCTACAACTCGGATTTCCCTGCGGCGCAATTGGCGCCGTATCGGACAAACCTGGCCGATCGCTGGGCGCTGCCCATTTCCTGCCTGATCGTGGTGCTGGTCGCGGCGCCGCTCGGGATTGTTTACAATCGGCGCGGTGTGCTCGCGGGTGTGGCGACGGGCATTTTCATCTTTTTTGCCATGATGTTAACGCGTTACTTGTTCCTCGCCCTGGGAAAGGGAAACCGCATCGACCCCACGTGGGCGCCATGGATCCCCGACATCGTTTTCGGGTCCGTCGGGCTCGTGCTGCTCTGGTTCCGGTCCACCAACCGCGACATGCCCTCCCTCTCGTTATCCATGTTTAAGAAGCGGAAAAGCAAATGAATCAGGAATGGTCCATCCAAAGTCGTTCCGAGCGCTGCTCGATCACGGGCGAACATTTTCAGGAAGGCGAATATTTTTACACCCTCCTCTTTCACGAGAAAGAAGGATTGCGGCGTGAAGATCTGAGCGAAGCCGCGTGGAAAGCGCGCGACAGTTCCAAGGAACCTTTTTCGTTCTGGCGCTCGAAATTCGAGCCCCCGCCTCCACCCGCCCCGGAGCCGCTGGCGAAACAGACGGCGGAAGACCTGCTCCGCCAGTATATGCAGGAAGGCGATTCACAGCACGCCAGCGCGCGCTATATTCTCGCGCTGATGCTGGAACGCAAACGGCTGCTCAAGCAGGTGGAAGCTCGCAAGACCGAAACGGGAGAACAGATTCTGATCTATGAACACGTCAAGACCGGAGAGGTCTTCGTGGTGCCAGATCCCGGATTGCATCTCGATCAAATCGAGAAAGTGCAGATGGAGGTTTCGGCGATCCTCATGCCGAATTAAGGCGCCCCGCCGGGACTGGCGTGCTTTTCGGAGGGCATCGCGCCGTCGATGCCGAGGCGAAGCGTCCCATCATGGAAGCGACGGAGTTTCCCGCTTCCGCCCCGTCTCAGGAATTTTCTCCCGACATCGGGTCGAAAATCCCTGAGACGCTCACAGAACAGCGCAAATCAATGATGGTATCGGCCGCGATAGCCGTGACCATAGTAGTGATGGCCATGGTACCAGTAGCCGCCGCCGCCGACCACGACAGGCACGCCGGGCCCCCAACCGCTCCAGTAATACGGCGAGCCGACGAAGACGGTGGGACCATACCAGCCCGGACCATACCATCGCCCGTGCCAGTAATGTCCGTTCCCGTAGTAGTGGCCGCTGTGATGCACGGCTGCCTCAGCGGGCGCCGCAATCGCGATTCCACACGCGGCTACGCCTGCCAGGATGAGTTTTGTAGTGATGTTCATAACGTTTCTTCTGATTTGGGTTCCGGCCGAAGAGAGGCCTTTATTTTCGCGGAGTCGAAAAAACTCCGCTCGCATGGAGAGACAAGGGACGACCCGATTTCATTCATTACATTCTCGTATGGAAAATCGCCGCGATCATGGCTGCTGGCTGCTTCCCGGGGCGCCATGGCGCCGCGGGCGACACGATTCCGTTGCGCACGTTCGAAACTGTGCAAACTTCTGCCGCCCCCATGCAAAAGATCCTCCCCACCTTTCTTCTCACCCTGGTCATTGCCCTCATGGCCAGGGGCTCCGACACGCCGGCGGGAGAGATTCCATTTCAATTCCACGACGGCTTTATCTTGCTCCAAGGCCGGGTGGCGCAGAACGCGGCGCCCATGAATTTCCTCCTCGATTCCGGCGCGGGGGTATCGGTGCTGGATCTTCGCGTGGCGAAAAAGCTGCATGTGCCGCTCGGGGCTCCCTTGGAAGTGAGCGGCGTCGAATCGAAATCCATCGCCTACCGAATCCCGGCCATTCAGGCGACGGACGGAAACGCCCGGATCGCCACGATCTCGATGGCCGTGGATCTGGCGAAGGCGCAAGAGATTTGCAGCGAACCCGTGGACGGCTTGATCGGCATGGATTTCTTCGCCAATCGCATTGTGCAAATCGACTACGCGGCCCGCGTCATCCGATTCCCGGCCAAGGCGGGTCCGGGCGCGGCGCAAACGCTGCCGATCCAATTTCGCAACGGGACGATGTGCGTGCCGGTCTCCGTGAATGGATCTCACACCCGGTGGACGCGCTTCGACACCGGCTGCAACGACGCGCTGCATTGGGTCATTCCCCGCATCCGCGAGGCGCCCTCCGCGCACGGCGTTTCCATCGGCTTCGTGACGAACACCCAGGATCAAGCGCTGACTTCGGTGCGCCTGGGAAACCAAGCGCTCGAACTCGTGGAAACCACTCTGCACGGGCATGAACTTTTCCGCGGGGAGGCGGGATTGTTGGGCAATGGCATTCTCTCTCGCTTCACCGTGACGGTGGACACCGGGAATCGGCGCATCATTTTGAATCCAGCCAGGGCTCAAGGCAGCCGCTGAGGCGCCCGGCGTTCGCCATGCGGACGCATTATTGATTCGCTCACTTTTACAAAAAGGCCGGACCGGGGGCGTCTATGCTTGATGCGGGTGGGATGGCTGGTGGAGATTGAGGGGATACATCCATGGATCTGACGCCCGAAAAACAGCTCGCAGGCCTCCTCACGCCGCTCTTCGCGCTCCGGGGACAAAATGATTGGGGAATCGGGGACGTCGGCGCCCTGCGGGAGATGGTGGACTGGGCCGCCGCCCATCAATTCAAAGTGCTGCAACTCCTGCCGATCAACGAAACCGGCAACGATAATTCACCCTACAATGCCATCTCATCGGTGGCGCTGGACCCGACGACCATCGAAATCACGCCGGAAGCGCTGCCCGACCTGAGCGAGGAAGACATCGCCACGACCGCGGGCCGGCTCGATCTCAAAGCGCTGCGCTCCGGCCCTGTCGCCTACCAAAAGGTCAAAGCGCTGAAGTGGAAATTGCTGGGAAAGGCGTTCGAGAATTTTTCCGCCAACTCGTTGCGGCGCAACGATCGTCGCGCGCGGGCGTTTCGCGCCTTCGTTAAGGAACAGTCGGCGTGGTTGGAAAGCTACGCGCTCTTCCGCGTTTTGATCGATGAAAACGGCGGCTCGGAATGCTGGGACGCCTGGCCGGATTCCCACCGTTCGTACGATGACGCGCTCGCGTGGCTGACCAGCCTGAAAGCAGGCAAGCGTCGAGGCGTCGAACAATGGCTGCGCCTCGTCTCCTACGTGCAATGGATCGCGTGGGACCAGTGGAAAGCGGTGAAAGAATACGCCGCGCAAAAAGGCGTGGCGCTGATGGGCGATATCCCGTTCGGCGTCAGCTATTACAGCGCGGATGTCTGGGCGCTCCCCGAGGTGTTCGATCATCAGTGGTGCGGCGGCGCCCCGCCGGAGCGCATCCTGGAAGCGGATGCGTTCACGACGAAATGGGGTCAAAACTGGGGAGTGCCGCTCTATCACTATGATGCGCTCCGCCAGCAGGATTTCCAATGGTGGCGCCAGCGCGTGCGCAAGGTCCGCGAGATCTTCCATGTCTTCCGCATCGATCACGTGCTCGGCTTTTTCCGCATCTACGGATTCCCCTGGCGCCCGCAGCTCAACGCCGAATTTCTCCCGCTCACCGAAGACGAAGCACGCGCCAGGACCGGCGGCGCCCTGCCGCATTTCGTGGAGCACGAGGACGACACACCCGAGCACAAGGCGGCGAATCAAGCGCAGGGCGAGGAACTGCTCAAGGTGCTCCTCCACGAATGCGGCGAATACCGGCTCATCGGCGAAGACCTCGGCGCCGTGCCCGACTATGTGCGCCCCTGCCTCCAATCCTTAAAGATTGCCGGCTTCAAAGTGCCGCAGTGGGAGGAGCTTCCGGACGGCACGATGATCGACGGCAAAAAATACGAGCGGCTTTCCGTGGCCGCCTACGCCACGCACGATCACGATCCCCTGCGCGCCATGTGGGAGAACTGGATGGCGAAAATTGAAGCAGCGGAGCATGGCGGCCCGGAGACCTGGCCGGCTCGGGACAAGGCCTGGCACGAAGTTCGGAGGCTCGCCGCCTGGGCAGGCATCGATGTGCCGAAGATCATTCCGTTCTCCGACGAGATCCATGAGCGGCTGTTGCGGGCGCTTTTTTCCACGAACTCCTGGATGGTCATTTGCATGATCACGGACATCTTCGCCACCAGCCAGCGCTTCAACGTGCCCGGAGCCGTCGCCGAATCCAATTGGAGCCAGCGCCTCGCCAAGCCGATCAGCGCATGGAACGCGGATAAGGCGCTAAACACGAAGCTGGACCGCATCCGCGAAATCATCCGCGCGACGGGCCGGGCGTAAAGCTTGCGGGAAGCGAGAGGTTCGCGCATGTTTCGCGTGTGCAATACCGCGTTACTCTTCGTCAATCCGAGGAAGGCGGGGCCGTGAGTTGTCCTGTCCTCCGTGGATGCCACTCGCAGGGAAGCACTCGCGAAGAGGCCATCGAGAACATCAAGGATGCCATCAGAGAGTGGCTGGCGGTGGACGCGGAGAAGAACGGAGTCATCCGCATCGAAGAAGAACTCGTGACCGCCACACACCCGATACCTACGTCGACGAAGGTAGATTTCGCGGGCCGCCGCCAAGCAATTTGGGGTGGCCGCGTTTTCTCGGCAGAGGAGGTAACGGCCATGCGCGACGCGGAGCAGGAAAGCGAAGAGGGATGAATCGATATCCCGACGCCACAGGCCGGACGTAGATTCCTCCTGTTCGCGAATCGGGGAATAAATTGGCGTCAATCCGTGCGCCAGGGAAAGCTGGGCAGTAAGCCACCTGTCTCGCAGAAATGTCGGGCCATCCATTCAACGTAACGCGCCCTACTTCGCTTCTCCGCTCGCGTCGAGAAAGACGTCCATCTGCTGGCCCACGTAGATGGATTGGGTCGCGTTCTGTTCGAAGCGGAAGATGATTTGGAGCACACGCGTATCGACGCGTTCGCTGCTCTCGCCGGTCAGGGATTTCTTCGGCACGATGTAGGGCTCGATCCGAATGAAATGCAGCGGAATCGCCGTCTCCCTGCGGCCCTTGATGTAGGCCAGCGCTTTGCAGGAGGCGCGGACGCGGGAGGCGTTGTCTTCGTCCACGTCGGCCCGGAGTTGAAGCTGGCTCACGTCCCCCAGGAGGATGGCGGGATCGGGGGTGGAGACGGCGGCGAATTCGAACGTGGCGTATTCGCCCGCGCGCACGTTGACCTGAAGAATGCGGCCGCTCCGCGGAGCTACCGTGGTGAGCAAATCCACGACGACGCGGCTCCGGTTTAACTGCGCCTCGGCGGCGGCCAATTGCGCGCGCGAGGTGGCGAGCCGGGCATCCGCGCCCTGCGCGTTAAAATACGCGCGCTGCCGCTCATCGATGCTGGAAACTTTCGTCGCGATGAGCTTTTCGATGCGGTCCAATTGATCCTTGCGATCGGCGAGAGAGACTTCGGCTTCCTTGATCTGAGCGCGTAACGCGGCCACCTGGGCTTCCTGCATGAGCACCTGCGCGCGGCCGTCGCGGGAATCCTGCTCGATCAAGGGATCGCCGACCTTCACTTCGTCCCCAACTTTGACAAAAACCTTGGTCACCAGGCCGGGAGACGCGGGGGCGATGTGCACGTTTTCATCCACGCTTTCCACGATGCCGCGAGCGCCGATGGACACGGGAAACGGCGCATGCGCCGGTTCGGCGAGCGGCGGCGGCGGCGGATCGACGTGGCGCAGTTTTTTGACCAGCAGCACGGCGGCCACCATGCCGGCGATCGCGAGATAGACGGAGACTTTCTTAAACATAGAGCGCGTGGAATTCACCGCGAGGATGGACTGTTTTCACCTGGCCGTCTTCCATTTCGGCAATGCGGTCGGCGAACGAAAAAATGCGGCTGTCGTGCGTGACCACGATGACGCAGCGGTCCGGACGGCAGGCAACTTCCTGTAGAAGCTCGAGCACCTTGTGCCCGGTCTGAGCGTCCAACGACGCTGTCGGCTCGTCGCAAATGATGAGCCGCGGCTCGTGGACCAGCGCCCGAGCAATCGCGATACGCTGCTGCTGGCCGCCGGAGAGTTGCGCGGGATAGGCATTCCGTTTCTGGCCGATACCCACGGCTTCGAGCAGACGCGCCGCCTCGGCCTCGGCGGCCTTTCGGCCCACACCGCGCAAGAGCAGCGGGATGGAGGCATTCTCCACGGCAGTCCACGTGGGGATGAGATTGAACTGCTGAAAGATGAAGCCGACGTTCTTCCCGCGAAACGCGGTGACCTCCCGGTCCCGCATCGCGCCCAGATCCTGCCCGAAGATGTTCACCGCCCCCGAGTCGAACTGGAGCGTCCCGCAGATCACGCTCAGGAAGGTGGTTTTCCCGCAACCGGACGGTCCGACGACCATGGTCATCTCGCCAAAGTTCACGTCGAGGTTCACGCCCTTCAAGGCCTGAACGCGTGAATCTCCGGAGCCGAAGCTTTTCACGACGCCGCGCGCTTCGATGGCGATCTTACCCTGGCCGTCTGCGGAAGGCTCCATCTCGATTATTTGAAAACGACCGCCGGCTCCGCGCGGACGATTTTCAGGAGCCCGATCAGCGCCGAGAAACAGCAGATAAAGACAATGACGACGCCCGTAAAAACGAGGATCTGCCACGGCAGATAGAACGGCGGTTCGCCGCCCTTCAAAACTCCAAAACCAAAAACCGCCGCGATCCCCACGCCGAGTCCGTAGCCCACGAAACCCACAGCGAACGCCTGGAGAAACACCATCCGGGCCAACGTCCCCGTCTTCGCTCCCATGGCTTTCAGCGCGGCCATGAAGCGAAGATTTTCGTGAATGAACAGATAGAAGGTCTGCCCCGCGATGGCGATGCCCACAATGATCCCGAGCACCACCACCGTGCCAAAGGAAACGGGAATTCCCGTGTTGCGCATATACCACTGGATGGTGTGCCGAAAGAATTCGTCGCTCGTGAACGCGCCCAATCCGGGAATTTGCCGGATGCGTTCCACGAGTTGCGCGGCCGGCACGCCGGGCTGCGGCTGGACGAGCACGAAGCTCAGCATCTTGCGCTCCTTCGGCGCGTATTCCAGCGCGCGGTCGTAGGTCGTAAAGACGTAGGGCTGGCCAAGAAAACTCTGCTCGGATTCGCAGATGCCCACGACCCGCGCCTCGGTGTCATTGATCTCGAAGCTGTCGCCGATCGCCACCTTGATCCCCTTTTGCTTGAACTTCTTCACGGCCACCTGGTCGATGATGACGGCGCTGGGCAGCCGCAAATCCTCGATGCTGCCCGCCAGCATCTTCGCGGGTCGCCCGACGAGCGTCGCCGTATCGAGGCCGGTCAATTGCACCTGCTGGAACGAGCCGTCCTTCAAGCGCGCTTCCAGGATTCCCCAATAAAGTGGCACCGCCCACTCCACCCCAGGTATGCTTCTCACGCGGTCCACTTCGATATCGCGCAGGGCCACCACTTCGTTCACCTGCTCCACCTTGGCATCGGTGACCCAGATGGGCGCCCGGATGTTGCGCAGGGTGGCGGTCGTCCAGAGCATCAGACCGCAGAAGACGGAGGTCTGTTGGGTCATCAGGAGCGAGCAAAACGTCAAGCCGCAGATGAGCATCGCGTATTTCGCCCGGTCACCATAAAGCATTTTGAGCGCGAGGCGCAGCATTGAGCGCGCAGGGAAGCAGTGAACGGGAGCGGGGTCAAGCCGCGCCAAGACATTCGCGCCGGAGCGTTGTCTTTTCCCGCCGCGGCGGTTATGAGCCAGCCTGAATGCTTGCCGAAAAACGCCCTCACCCACGCCTCATCGTTTGGGTCGCGCTGCTCTTTGTGGCTCTGGCATTCACGGTTTCGTGGTGGCACTGGTGGACATTTCAATACGGCACTTTCGACCTCGCGTTTTACGTCCAGGCGCTCTGGCTCGCTCTGCGCGGCAAATGGATGGTCTCTCTTCTCAATGTGCCGCTGATGGGAAATCACGCGGAACCCATCGTCTTCCTGCTGGCGCCGATCTTCGCCGTGTGTCCGCATCCCATGACGCTCGTGGCCGTGCAAACGCTGGCCTTTGGGACGATGCCTTTCACCGCCTGGCGCATCGGCCAGCGCATGGGCCTCGAGCGGCGGGCCGCGCTGCTGCTCGCGCTGGCGACGCTGCTCACGCCCGCCAGCCTGTCGGTCGCGATCCACGAGTTTCATCCCGAGGCGCTCGCGGCGCCCCTTCTTCTACTACTGATTGAAGCCCGACTCGCGGAGCGGCGCGGATGGTTTTGGGTGTGGTTCCTCGCGGTGCTCAGCGTGAAGGAGAACATGGCGCCCGTGCTCGTGGCCTTCTGCGCCATTTGGGTTCTGGGGGATCGGAAACGTGATCGCGCCTGGCAGATCCGCTGGAATCTCGCGCCGATGTTCACCGCCGCCGCGTGGCTGCTCGTCTGCGCCAAGGTGATCGGCCCGAGTCTGAACGCTGGAAATGTCGATTACCTCCAGCTTTACGGGCATCTCGGCGCCTCGGGCGGCGATATCCTCCGGAATTTCTTCACGGAACCATCGCGCGCTTTCCACGCGCTCCGCGAGGCGCTGACCAAGGGGAACATGGTGTGGGCGCTTCTCGTTCCGTTCCTCTGTCTGCCTGTGCTGCGGCCCCGCTGGTTCCTGGTCGCCTCGCCCATTCTCCTGCAGCATCTCCTTTCCTGGCGCTACACGGAATGGTCCCTCGGCGCGCATTATCCGGCGCCCCTGATCCCGCTCTTCTGGATCGCGGCCGCTGAGGCGCTCCAAAGGTTGCGCTGGCAGGGTGAAATAGCGGTGGGTGTGGTCGCGGCCTGTTTGCTGGCCAATGTTCGCTGGGGCGCGGCGCCCGAACTGGTTGCGGAGTTTCCCACCCTCGGCACGCGCATGGAGGAGCGGGAATGGAAAGCGGCGATGATCCAGGGGATTGCGGATGACGCGAGCGTGGCGGCTTCCCTCCCCTATCTGCCGCATCTCGCCAAGCGGGAGCATCTGGTTTCACTGCATCATATTCTCAAGGGGCTGAAAACGCTCAGCTCCACGGCCTACACGCCGCCCCCCACCGGCGATGTCGCGATTATCGATTACGCCGACACGATGACCTTCAGCAAGGAAGCAGGTTATTACCATCCCAAAGTGCAGATCGATCCCACGCACGCCATCCCCTCGAGCGACGAACTGCTCCACGAATACCTGTCCCCGGTGAAATGGCGCGCCGACCAGCGCAACGAACTCACCGTGCTGAAGCGCGGCCAGCCTGCGCCGCCGTTCTCAACACACTCCGCGCCGGTGAAGATCGATGAGCAGACCACGCTCAATGCGATCGAGATCACCCAACCCTTTCCGGGTGCATTGCGCACACGCCTGGCCTGGAATTTTTCCGGTGCGCGGACGCATTACCCATGGCTGATGCTCGTGCTTTCCAACGGGAAACATCTCTATCCCTTCATCAAGGGAGAATGCGCGCCCGAGGCCAACGATGGGCCTTATTACGAGGATTGGTCGCTCGTATTTCCAACCGGGATCCCGGCCGGATATTATTCCCTGTTCGCCGTCCTCTACGACGGCAGCGACGCCGCGTGGTACGAGAGATTCCCGCCCGACGACAAGATGTTCATCCTCGCTAATCTCCCCCTCGGCAGCTTGACCATCAAGCCGGGAGAGTTTGCCCCCGATCGCCACGCGCCGGGGGGGCACTAAGGCTGGATCGGCCTCACCAGAGGAATGGGATGAGCCGGTATCTGACCCGTTCCCGATACGCGTCGTAACCCTTCAGTTTTTCCAAGAGGAACCTTTCCTCGATCTCGGTCCGCACAGCCAGCAAGCCGATGGGAAGGATCGAGAACGCCAGCGCCGCATACGACCCCAGCCACAGCGTCATTCCCACCATGAGCAGCACAGCTCCGGCGTACATCGGGTGGCGGACCACTCCGTAAGCGCCCTTGTCCACCACGACGTGGCTTCTTTCCGACTGATGCCTGACCACCGGCGACGCAAAGGCGTTATCTTTGAAACAGAAATAGAACATCGCCATTCCGTCCCCGACGAGAATCAACCCCACGGAGGAGATGACCGGGCCCGGCGCGCCCAACCAGTGGAATCGAAACACATCCAAGGGAATGAAGACCACCAGCCCAACGTACATCGCGATAAAGAGCAAAAGCACGACACGATCCGCCAAGGGCTGCCCCTTTTGAATCGGCGGTTTGAAGCGTTCGTCCAGCAAGTCCGGCCGCTTTGGAAAAATCCAGACAGCCATCGCGAAATAAGCTGCCTGAATCAAGCCGATGAACACCCAGGCGCGCCCCCATTTCAGCGTTCCCGCCGGAGCAAAGAGCAGCACGCCGAAGATCAGCAGATTCAAAATGCTGCCCATGGCTAATTTGATGACGAGCTTGGATTTCATTCCTCAGGCGGCGGCGCGTCCGGTTCGATACATCTCGAGAGCGTGGTCGCGTTCCGCCGCGTGATCCACCATGGGAAGCGGATAGCCCCTGGCCAAGGCAAGCTCCGACTCGGGAGGGGCGCTGAATTTTGCCGCCGGCACATCGCGCAATTCGGGGATCCAGCGCCGGATGTAATCGCCATCCGGATCGTAGCGTTTCGTCTGCGACCACGGATTCTGGATGCGAAAATAAGGGGCGGCGTCCGCGCCCGTGCTTGCGCTCCATTGCCAGCCGCCGTTGTTGCTCGCGATCTCCCCGTCCACGAGGCGCTGCATGAACCACTGCTCGCCGGCCCTCCAGTCGATATGCAGGTCCTTCGTAAGAAACATGGCCACGATCATGCGCACCCGGTTGTGCATGAACCCCGTGGTCTTCAGTTGTCGCAGGCCCGCGTCCACGATCGGGAAGCCCGTCTGCCCTTCGCGCCAGCGCTCGAGCGCCTTCCCGCCAGACTTCCATTTCATGCCCCGCCGCTCGGGCTGAAACTCGTGCTCGAGCAATTCCGGCCAATGCCAGAGCGCCTGGAAATAGAATTCGCGCCAGACCAGTTCATTGATGAAAATCTCGACGCTCCGGCGTTGCGCGGCGGTCGCTTTTGGCGAGACCTCACGGCACTTCCCATAGATTTCCCGAATCGAGAGCGTGCCATGCCGCAGGTCCTGCGAAAGCCGGGACGTGCCTTCCGAAGCCGGGATATCCCGCAACCCGCTATAGGAAAACACCGGGCCATCCAGAAACTGGGACAACCGGCGGCGCGCCGCGGATTCACCGGGCTTTAGGATCTCCGCGTCGGATGTCAGCCCCCACGTTGCGAGCGTGGGGAGCGGCTCGCTGGCGATCCTCTCCGGCGTGTGAAGCCGAGAGATAGCGCGCCCCGCCCGCGTCTTTTCCAGCTTCGCCCAGGCCCGCGCATACGGGGTGAAAACGCGGTAAGGCTGGCCCGTCGCAGTGAGGACCTCCTCCCGCTCGTGCAAGGCGTGGTCTTTATGCGCATGCGCGGAGATTCCCACCCGCTTGGCCATGGCCTCGATGCGCTCCTCCATGGCGCGGCCAAAAGGATCGGGATCGCGATTGTAATAGATCGCCTCCGCGCCGCTCTCGCGAACGAGCTTCTCCAAGGCTTGGTCCGCATCTCCGTGGCGGATGATAAGGCGGCCGCCTTTGGCCTCGAGATTCCCCGCCAGGGACGAGATGCATCCGCAGAGGAATTCCTGCCGCGGCGCTCCCGTCCAGCGATGCAGTCCTTGCCATTCGCTAACGACGTACGCCGGAACCACGGAATCATGACTGCGAACGGCAGCGGCCAACGCGGTGTTGTCGGTGACCCGCAAATCGCGTCGAAACCAATGAATTGCTGTGCTCATTCCGTATGGAGATCGCCGACCCTGGCCTCGCCGGCTTCAATTGCAATCTCGAAAGGTTGGGATCAGCCCTTCGTTTCCCCTCGCCACGGGCGTTTATCCCACTCTTTGCAACGGCTGCGGATATGCTACGTTGCCGCCCATGAAAAAGCGGCTCATGCAAAGTCTTGTCATCGTTCTCGTGACATTCAACGTCGCTGTCGGCGTTCGGATTTACAAGGCAGCCGCCGCCCAGGAAAAGGACGATTCCGGGTATTCCAACTTCGCAGTCTTCGCTCGCGCTCTCCAGCTTGTCCGCCAGGATTACGTGGACGAGAAGAAGGTCAGCTACGAAGAACTCACCCATGCAGCCATGCGCGGGATGCTCAACAGCCTGGACCCGCATTCGCAGTTCATGGAACCGAGGGATTTCAAGGGCATGCAGGACGACACGAACAGCCGCTTCGGCGGATTGGGCATCGTGGTTTCCCAGCGCGAAGGATCGCTCGTCATCGTCACGCCGATGGAGGACACACCCGGAATCAGGGCGGGCTTGCTGCCGAATGACGAGATCATCAAAATCGACGGTCAGCCCACGGAAAAACTGGATCTCAGCGACGCGATCAATCTGCTCCGCGGCGATGCCGGCCAGAAAATCACGCTCACGATCCTCCGCCCCGCCACCAAGGAGATCAAGGATTACCCCCTCGTTCGCGAAAACATCAAAGTGGCGAGCGTGAAGGACGCGAAACTTCTTCCGGACGAACTGGCCGGTGATTTCAAGATCGGCTACGCCCGCATCACCCAATTCAATACGCCCACGGCAGACGATCTCGGCAAGAAACTCGACGAGTTGGAAAAGAGCGGCATGCAGGCCTTCGTCCTGGACCTGCGCTACAATCCCGGAGGACTCTTGAATTCCGCCGTGGAAGTCGCGGGCCAGTTTCTCCCGCCGAAAACGATGGTGGTCTCCACCATTGGCCGCGTGGCCTCGCAAACGCACCCGTATTACACGCCCGAGAATGCCAAACCCCGTCCGCGCTTTCCGATGGCGATCCTAATCAATGGCGGCAGCGCCAGCGGTTCGGAGATCGTGGCGGGCGCTCTCAAGGATCTCAACCGCGCGATTCTCGTGGGCGAAACCACGTTTGGTAAAGGCTCCGTGCAAAGCGTCATCCAGCTTCAGGACGGCTCGGCGATGCGCCTGACCACGGCCAAGTATTACACCCCGAGCAAACAGGTGATCCACGAGCACGGCGTGTCCCCGACGATCCGCTCCACGCTCACGGCCGAGCAGGAACGCGTTCTCCTGCTCAAACATCGCGATGAGCCCTTTTCCGAACAGGAGCGCAGGGAAGTTTCCGGTTTCCACGATCCTCAGCTCGACCGCGCCGTGGACGCGCTCAAGGGCGTGATGATCTACTCGGAAAAGACCGCCACCTCCAAGAGAGCCGCGAACAATTGAGCGGCGCCAGCCTCTCCGCCGCCACCCTTGTAGCGCTCGAAACCTCGTGCGATGAAACGGCCGCCGCCGTTCTCCGCGGCACGGATCTTCTCGCCAGTGAGGTCGCCTCGCAGGTGGCCATCCACCAACAATACGGCGGCGTGGTGCCCGAGGTGGCTTCCCGAAATCATTTGCGCGCGCTGAAGCCCGTTCTCCAGCGCGCTCTCGAGGTCGCGGGCCTCGACATCTCGGAGATCGACGCCTTCGCCGCCACGTCCGGGCCGGGTCTGGCGAGCTCGCTGATGATCGGCGCATCCGCCGCCAAGGCTCTCGCGGTCAGCCTTCAAAAGCCGTATCTCGCGGTGAACCACATCGAGGGCCATCTTCTTTCCCCGTTCTTTGGGGATCCGCGGGGAGTGCGGCCTTCGGTCGCGCTGGTCGTCAGCGGCGGGCACACCCTGCTTCTGGAAATCGAAGCGCTCGGAAAATATCGGCTGCTCGGCCAGACGCAGGACGATGCCGCCGGAGAAGCCTTCGACAAAGTCGGAAAGCTCCTTGGCCTGCCTTATCCAGGCGGCCCCAATGTGGACCGCCTGGCGGCCGAGGGTGATCCGAAGCGATTCGATTTTCCCCGCAGCATGCTCGATTCGCAGGACTTCCACTTTAGCTTCAGCGGGCTGAAAACTTCCGTGCGCTATCTTCTGCCGAAACTGGAGACGCTTCCCCTTCCCGACCTGTGCGCCTCGTTTCAGGAGGCCGTCGTCGATGTCCTCGTGGCCAAAACACTCCGGGCCGCCAAGGTCGCGCGCCGGAGGGTCATCGCCGTCAGCGGCGGCGTGAGCTGCAATTCCCGCTTGCGCGAAAAATTCCGCGCCGCCTGCGAAACACGCGGCCTCGAACTCCTCATCGCGCCGCCTTCCCTGTGCACCGATAACGCCGCCATGATCGGCTACGTGGCCGCCCTCCGTTTCGCCACGGGAGAACGCTCACCCCTCGATTCCGACATCGATCCCAACCTTCGCCTCGCCTCTCTCGGGTGACCCGCTTTCCCTAAGACAACTCCTCCATACGGGTAGTGCGTATGCCTCAGAACTCCCGTCATCCCCACCTCATGAAAAAAACCCTCCGTTCACTCTTCATTCTCGCGCTGGCCGCGGCGCCCGCCTGGTCGGCTTTTGCCGATGACGCCAAGCGCGTGATCGTCGTCACCGTGACCACCGGCTTTCGCCACGGCTCGATTCCCTACGCCGAGAAGACGCTGCAAAAACTCGCCGATGAATCCAAGGCGTTCACCATCGTGGAATTCGTCCGCCAGCCCGACGTCCAGGCGCCCAAAAAGCCGAACAAGCCCAAGGATCTCGCCGACAATGCCAGCGACAAAGAGAAGGCGAAATACGAGGCCGACATGAAGAAATTCGACGCGGAGATGGTGAAATGGACTCCGGAATACGAGAATGAAGCCAAGGAAAAGCAGCAGCAGTTCGACGCCGAGGCGAAGAGGAATCTCGAAAAACTCAGCCCGTCGAACCTCGCCGCCGAACACATCGATGGCGTGATCTTCGCGAACACCACCGGGGATCTTCCGTTGCCGGACCGCGATGGCTTTATCCAGTGGATCAATGAAGGGCACGGGTTTGTGGCCATGCATTCGGGCAGCGATACGCTGCACCATTTTCCCGGTTACATCGATATGCTGGGCGGTGAATTCCAGACCCACAAATTCCAGGTCCCAGCCGATCTCGTCGCCGCGGACACCCAGAGCCCCGCCAATGCCGGCATCGGCGACGCCTGGAACATCAAGCAGGAGGAAGTGTACTTCATCAAAAACCAGGACCGCTCGAAGGTCCATAGCGTCTGGTTCCTTCGCCATAACCCCAACGACGCCGCCGAAGCCGGTTTCTTCCCCGTCTCCTGGACGAAGGCCGCCGGAAAAGGCCGCGTGTTCTACACCTCACTCGGCCATCGCGAGGATCTGTGGAGCGACGATCCCGCTCTGCCGGGCCGCATCAATTCGGTCGAGATCAGCAAGCAATACCAGGCCCACATTCTCGGAGGCATCAAGTGGGCGCTCGGCCTCGTCCCCGGGAGCGATGCGCCGAATCCCGAAGTGAAGTAAACACGACACCGGAAAGCGGAAAGCGGAATGCACTTCGCCTAGGCGAACACCCTGACCGCGGAGCGCAATCTGCATAGAGGCCAGGAGCCTCAAACCCGAAAGATTTCCGGCTCACGATCCATTCAAAAAAGCAGGCGGCCATCCGCCTGCTTTTTTTGTTCCCTACGCGAAGTTCTTCAGCGCTTCCGCGAGCGCCTCCATGGGGAGTCCAACCACGTTGGTGAAGGAACCCTCCACGCGCGCGATGAATTCGCCCCGGTCGTCCTGCGCCGCGTAGGCGCCCGCCTTGTCCAGCGGACCGATGCGGGCGAGATACGCGTGAAGTTGCGCGTCGCTCAGCCGATGAAAATGCACCCGTGTGATCTCCACGAAACCGCGATCCCGCTGCTTCGCCGCATGCCGAAGCCAGACTCCCGAATAGACTTCATGCGTCCGACCGTTCAGCCGCTTCGCCATGGCGAACGCGGCGCGCATGTCGGAAGGCTTCCCGAAGATTTCCCCTTCAAACGCCACCACGGTATCCACGCCCAGCACTACTGCCTCCGGATGCATGGCGGCCACGGCGCAGGCCTTGGCCCGCGCATTGCGGAGCGTGATCTCGCCCGCGCTCAAGTGGGATGGCGCAATCTCCTCGACATCCGCCGGCACGACGCGAAACGCATAGCCGTGCTCCCGCAGCAGATCTTTCCGCCGCGGCGAGGCCGAAGCCAAAATCAGCGGCGTCATGGCCGGGGAACGCTCATTTTGCCTTCTGCAAATCGAGGTCCGATCCGCTGACTTCCTTATACCCGTTGGGGATCTTGAAAATGGCGGGATCGACTGCCTCCTCTTTCGCCGAAACGACGATAATGTTCAGCTTCTTGCCGCCCAGGTTCATCTCGGTCTTGATCGGGAAACCGGGAAAATCTTTCACGTCCGGCATCACGCCCTTCGTCATCGCGGAGATGCCGCCCGATTGCACTTTTTCCATCTGCGCCAGGATCGCCTTGTAGTTCGGATAACTGCTCGCGATCCAATAAGTGACGTTCAAGAATCCGAGATTGCAGTTGAAGATCTCGCACTCATATTCCCCGATTTTTTCTTTTTTTCCCGTGGGCTGGAGCTTGGCCGGCTCAGCGCTCCCGCGCTGCTTCTGCAACTGCTCGATCATTGCTTTGGCCTGCGACGCCGGGACCTTCATATAGGTCCTCTGTGCATGCATGAGCGCCACCGAATCGCCCGTGGCGCTGTCCGTCAGGATGCTCAGAGATTGCGCGAGATCCGTGCGCCCTTTGTCACCCTGGATTTTGATGGTTTGCTCCCCGGTTTGCCCCGGCTCTTCGACCTTCTGGACGATCACGAGATCTCCGTGAAGAAGCGCGGGAGTGAGGAATAGCGAGGCGAGGGAGGAAAGAATCAGTTTCATGAACGGCGCCGCCAACTAAGCCTAAAACGCGAGGAATGGCGAATGCGAAGCGCGCCCTCCACCGCTTGGCCAAAAGAAGTCAAATCCTCGACGGGCGCAATGAAGCGATCAGCGTCAGCCCGGCAATGAGAAAAACGAACTCCCCGAGCGCCACGGAATCCGGCTGCTCGGCCGCATCCCGCTCCCAGGCGCGAATGACAGCGAAAATCAGAACGATCCACAAGATCTGGACGGAGAAAACAAATAGAGCGGCCGCCACCACCGCCACGGCGATCCAGCGCTGGCGACGGGTCAGCGCGCGAAAGGCCCGCGAGCCGTCGAGCTGCCAGAAAGGCGCCAGATTGAAGAGATTGATCCACGCGCCTGTCGTCGCGATCGCGAGCATCAATGGGGAATCAAACGACCGCGAGAGCAAGTAGGCCGCGGCCGCGGCTCCAAAGCCCCAGATCGGTCCCGCAAGCCCGACCCGCGCGTCTTCCCGCGCCGTCGGAAGGTGCTCCTTCAACCGAACAACGGCGCCGAACCCCGGAATGAACATAGGCGCTGTCGCGCGGATGCCCAAGCGCGTGAGCATGGCGACGTGGCCCATCTCGTGGATGTAAATGGAGAGCACGAATCCCAGAGCAAACCGCCATCCCCAAAGAGACCAATAGAGCGCGAGCGAAACGCCCATCGAAAGCAGCGTGCTCATCTTCGTGAGCCCAAGAAGCAGCAGCTTCGCCTTGGACAGAATGAGCAGCGCTACGAATTTAAATTTGGCGAGGAACGCCACGGAAACCCCAAGCCCAGCCGCGATGCGCCCCCAGAAAGACTTCGGCGCGCCGCTTTCAGGCTTTGCGCCAATCCCGGCGGGCATGGGAAACGGCGCGGCTTCCGCCAGCGGCACGAGGGTCTCGATCTTCTGGAGCACCGCCGCCTGCTGCCGCGAACCCTGTGGTAAGAGCGCGAGCGCCTGTCGCCACGCGCGCAGAGCCTCCACGGGTTGCGCCGCCCGGTCGGCTTCCTCGGCGAGCCGTTTGAGTTCCTGCGCATGGACCAACCGTCCGCACCCGGGACAACTGAGCAGATTCGCCGCCAACATCGTGCCGCATTCCGGGCACGCTGCCGGCGCCAGTGGCAAAGATGAATCGAGATCAGCCACCGGCCGGACCCCTCCGGGGAGTCAGCGGGTGCGGACCAGTCACTTCCAATTTCGCGCCGCTATTCATCTTCCACGCCTGCCAGACGCCGAAGGCAATGATCGCAATGCCGATGATATTTCCCGCGCCTCGTTCGAAAGGCAGCCGGTAGGCCGAGAAAATCAGTTGGGTCACGTCGTCTGGCGTGGGCGCGCTCATGTAGTGGTAACGCTCAAAAGCGTAGGCGCCGGCGATCGCCGCGTAGGTCAACACCGCCGCGATCCATTGGTAGGCCGATCCCCCGCGCCCCCCGGAGCCCACGCGCACCGCCTTGCCCACCATGAAGCCCACCGCGATCGAGATTATCCCGATCTGGATTCCGGAATACGCCATGATCGCCCCATAAATCGCGCCACCCGCGATGGCGGCGCCGAGGCCAAAGGCCACTGCGCGGAAGGCGTTCGCGGTGTCATCCCCTGCGCCGGCGTATTGCTTCACTCGCTCGGCGCACGCGCCGCACAGGACGCGTCCGTTCGCCTGATAATACGATCCCCTCAGCGTCTGGCCGCACATGCCGCACACGCTGGCCGTGGGCGCATTGAATTCCGCGCGCTCGAATTGCAAATCGTCTTTTTTGAGTTGTGGGTCCATGGAATGAATTTGGCGCGGCGCTTTTCATATACCGCCATTTGGACGCGTGGCAACCGAAGACCCGGAACGGCGCGTGGGGACACGCGCCCTACACCCGAGCGCGCCGCAACCGTGAATCGATGGCCGTTTTTGAAATCGCATTGCCACGCCGGCTCGCCCCATGGTCGAGTGCGAAAAATGAAGACCATCCACAACGCGCTGCTCTACGGCATTCTCGACCTCGGATACGTCGCGCCCGCCGACGCGGAGCGCGTCGTCTCGCAAATGATCGAAGGCGGCGTGGACGTTCTTCAGTTCCGCGCCAAGGACCAAAGCGAATCGGACGTCGAGCGCCTGGCGGCGAAGATCATCCCGATCACCGAGAGCGCCGGCATTCCCTTGATTCTCAACGACCATCCCCAATTGGTCCCATCCGTCGGCGCGCAGGGAGCGCACGTCGGCCAGGACGACTTTTCCGTGGCCGACGCCCGCTGGCGGGCGGGCCGCGCCCTGGCCGGGGAAGTGGCGCCGCCCATCATCGGCAAATCCACGCACGGCCTCGCCCAGGCCGCGGCGGCGGAAGAGGAAGGCGCGGACTACATCGGCTTCGGCCCCCTTTTCGCCACGCCGACCAAGCCGGGCCGTCCGGCCATCGGCCTCGAAGAAATCCACGCGGCGCATGCGCACGCCAGGATTCCCATCTTTTGCATCGGCGGGATTAAACTGGAGAACCTGGAAACCGTGCTGGCCGCGGGAGCGCGCCGCGTGGTGATCGTGTCCGGTTTGCTGCAGGCCGCCGATATCGTGGACTATGCGCGGCGTGTGAAAGCGCTCCTAGGCTAATTAGTGAATAACTATCCATTTAGTAATAAATCGACGGACTTATTTCTATTCTGTAACAAGCGATAACAATCGACATTAACCCCCAATACTGCAATCCTTTCGTTGCAAGTCGCCGGACCGCGACTATTATTTCACCCATGCGCCTCTTAATGATTGAAGACGATGAGAAGATATCGGCATTTGTAACCCGCGGCTTGAAGCAGGCCGGTTTTGGAGTGGACCATGCCGCCGACGGTGAAAACGGACTCCAACTGGGACTCTCCCAGCGTTACGACGCGGCCATCATCGACCTGATGCTGCCGAAGCTCGACGGACTCTCCGTCATTCGCGAACTGCGCAAACAGCAGCGCAATATCCCCATCATCGTTCTCAGCGCGAAGCGCGAAGTGGAGGAACGCGTGCAATGCCTCGAAGCCGGCAGCGATGACTACATGGTGAAGCCCTTTGCCTTTTCCGAGTTGCTCGCGCGCTTGCAGGCGCTGCGCCGGCGCGCGGATAGCACCGCCGCCGAGGCTTCCCGCCTTAGCGTGGGCGGCTTGACCCTCGATTTCATCAAACGCAACGTGGAGCGCGATGGCCAGGCCATCGAACTGCAGCCGCGCGAATTCTCGCTGCTCGAGTTCTTCATGCGCAACGCGGGGCGTGTCGTTTCCAAGACCCTCATCCTCGAACACGTCTGGGATTATCACTTCGATCCCCAGACGAATGTTGTGGACGTGCTCGTGTGCCGACTGCGCGCGAAGATTGACAAGGACTTCGCGCAGCCGCTGCTGCACACGATTCGGGGGGTGGGCTATGTTCTCAAAAGTGCTTGAGCGGTTCGAGCGGACCATCGGTCTCCGCCTGTCCTCGTGGTATGCAGCCGTCTTCATCGCCAGCCTGTTGCTCCTCTACGGGGCCATCCACCTGAGTCTCGTCGAAGTTCTCACACGCAACGAGCGCACCACGCTCAACACGTTCGTGGAGGACTTTCAATCGCGCTATGCCGCGAAAGGAGTGTCCGGCGTCGTTGGCCTGAGTAACGACCGGCGATCGCGCATTTTTCTCGTGCGCATCGCCTCCGCAAATGGCAAGACCATCTTTTTTGCGGCGCCCGATCGTTGGTACAATGGCGACATGACGGTGCTCGAGAACCTGCCTCTGGTGATCGGTTCGAAATGGCAGCGCATGCCTGTGGACCGTGGGGATACCCTGGATATCCAGACCGAACGGCTTCCCGACGGCAATTATTTGCAGGTGGGCGTCAACGATCATCGCCGCCGCACGTTCCTCCGTCATTTCCGCCAGGTCTGCACGGTCGTCGTGGCGCCCATGCTGATCCTGGCCGGCATCGGCGGCGCGTGCTTCGCGCATTTCAGCCTGCGCCCTATCAGGGATCTGAACCTCATGGCCAGGGAGATCGTGCAGACGGGAAAACTCAATGCCCGCCTGGCGCCGCGCGCCACCGTGGGCGAATTGCGAGAATTGGTCGTGACCTTCAACGAAATGCTGCAGCGGATCGATGGCTTGATCCGCGCGCTCAAGGGGACTCTCGATAACGTCGCGCACGATCTCCGCACACCGCTCGCGCGCCTCCGCGGGGTCGCTGAACTGGCGCTCCAGAACCCGGACGATCACGAGCAGGCGCGGGAAGCGCTCGCCGATTGCGTGGAAGAATCCGAACGCGTCGCCGCGCTGCTCAACATGCTCATGGACATTTCCGAAGCGGAAACCGGCGCCATGAAGCTCCGACTCGAACCCGTCAGCCTCACCGCTTTGGCGGAGGAAGTCGTCGGCCTTTACGGCCACGTGGCCGAAGAGAAGAATATCACCATCGAAGTGAAACGCACCGGCACTGCGCAGGCCCTGGCCGATGCCAACCGGGCGCGGCAAGCCACGGCCAACCTCCTCGATAACGCGATCAAATACACCCCGGACGGGGGACGCGTGAACGTCATCATCAGTGACTACGATTCGCAAGCGGTGCTGGCCGTGGAAGACACAGGCATCGGCATCCCTCCCGAGGAACAGGCGCAGGTCTGGGAGCGCCTTTACCGCGGAGATCGCAGCCGATCCCAGCGCGGGCTCGGACTGGGCCTTAGCCTGGTTCGCGCCGTGATGCACGCGCACCGCGGAAAAGTCGAATTGCGCAGCACTCCTGGTTCCGGTTCCACCTTCAGCCTCATTTTCCCGAAAGTTCCCACAGGGAAATCCTGATTCTTATTTTCGTTCCCCGCTACCGCGCGAGCACCTTCTCGATCTCCGCCTCGGTCAGGGTCATCGGATGCCCATCCCAGACAACCTTGCCCGCGCGATTCACCAGAAACGCGTGGGGAATGCCATGCACATTCAGCGCGCTGCCGTAGCGCATCTGAGGATCGAGAGCCACAGGATATCTCATCGGGACCTGGCGCATGAACGACTCAACCGTGGCGTCACTCTCGTTGGAGATGCCCACCACGCTCAGCCCCTTCGGATGGTATTTCTCGTAGATTGAATTCAAGTGTGGAATGCTCTCCCGGCATGGCGGACACCACGTGGCCCAGAATTCCATCAGCATCGGCTGATCTTCCGCGGGCTTTTCGCCCTTCACAAAATTGGCCGTGATCGGAAGCAAATTCTCCTTGTTCAAATCCACACCTCCCCTGTGCAGGTATGTTTTCAGAGCCACACCCACGACGACGAGCGCGACTAATTTGAGCACGGATTTCATAGATAGATTGCAGGACTCTCGATCCTGCCTGAGCAGGTTCAAATCCAAATCAAGGGTTTTTCTCCCAAGAAAAGGCATTTGGCCGTCCCTTTTCTGGGCACGAACCTGTTCCGCCATGGCCCGAAGGGCGATGGCGAATTCTCTCTCAAAAACGCGAAAGCGCCCGGGCTCTCTAGACCCGGGCGCTCGCGTTGGCCCATGAAAAAGTGTAATTGGCAGAGATCCCTGAAGGATCGTTGGTCTCGGTCAGTTGGCGGCGACGGGAGCCTTGGACTTGGAGGCGACCGAGGCGACAGAGCCGGTGATGCCGGAGTGGCGGTATTCGGCGCCCTTGCTGAAGGAGTAGAGAGGCACGTAGTCGTTGTTACCGACGGAGTCCGCGGCGATGGGAGCGGCGTTCATGGTGCAATCGAGGATCCACCAGCGGCCTTCGTGCTGCCACATGACCCAGGCGTGGCTGATGGAGGAACCGCGCTTCATTTTACCGATGACGAAGCGAGCGGAGGGGTCCTGGAGTTGGTCGCAGAGCCAGAGGGCCTTGTCTTTGCAATCGCCGACTTTGCGGGAGGCGGTCTGCTGGGGAGGAGCGGGATTGTAGGGATCGGTGTGAGCGTAGCGGAAGCCGCGGCCCTGGCGCATGAGAGCGTCGACGCGATCCATGGAGGGAGCGGAGCCGTGAAGGGAACTGAAGACCTGCTTCACCGGGGCCATGTAGGAGTCGTAGGGGGTGTGAGAGGTGGAGGAGCCGAGATCGACGGCGGCGGAAGCGGAGAGCTTGGCGAGGAGGAGGAGTGAGAGAGAGAGGATAGAGAGTTTCATGGTTCTATGTTTATTAGAATTACAATAACTCTCATAAGCGCCATGCATGCCACACCCTCCGGAAAATGATAAAAAATCTTTGGCGTCCTTGGATGGGAGGGCGTTTTCCTCTGTAAATTGCCTGCAGAAGCCCTCTGCGATTTCTTGCCCGACCCGCTTTCAGCCGCCGTCTTTCCCAGGCCGCAGACATCGAGACGACCAACATCCAAGGCGATGGCCGCTCTTCTCACGATTTCGCGAGCCCGCTATCCCTTGCCGATTCTCTGGGACCCTCTGGAACCTCTGGGTCGCGTCGGACTCCCTGCGCTGAAGGCGCAAAAGTTAATAGCCCGGCCCACCGGGCCGGGTATGTGGCGTCAACGGGTCAGCTCTGGAGGAGCGGAAGAAGATGGGCGCTCGACGCCGTGCCGCCGGACGTTCGGTCCGTTCGTCGCAATCGAATGTCCACCGCGTCTCTCGCTCCTTCGGAGCTGATACTGTGCTGCCGTGTTCCCGGCCCGGTGGGCCGGGCTATTAACTTTTGCGCCTTCAGCGCACTGCATTCCGCCGAAATCCACACCGCCCGGTTCCGCCCTCACTCATTCACTCATTCACTCATTCACTCATTCACCCATTCACTCATTCACCCATTCACTCATTCACCCATTCACCCATTCACCCATTCACCCATTCACCCATTCACCCATTCACCCATTCACCCATTCACCCATTCACCCATTCACCCATTCACCCGGCGTCGCCCTAGCTGGCCGGAATAATCGTCACCGAAATGAACGTTTTCTCGCCCTGGCTCGCGAGGAACACCGTGATCACCCGACCACTCGGCTCACGACGAATCAACGTGGACTCGCCTTCGGTCTCGCCCGGAAACTGGATGTTCTTGATCGTGAGAGTCACGTGGCCGTCGGAAGGCCGGGGACCGCCTTTCGGAAATTGCTCTTTGTAACAATTCGCCTGATATCGAAGTTCACCGTCCGGCGCCGTCATGCCGAGCTTCGCCGCGTAATGCACCCATACTTCGGGAAGCGGCTTGTTCGAGAGATAATGTCCCAGAAAACCCCGCGCATCGCCGGAGCCGCTCGCGCGAGGCGCATCCGTCGGCGGAGCCCATTCCTGAACAAGCCGCGAAATCTCGTCGGGATGGTGCGGCGTCGTCTCACCCGGCTCCGCCGCGGGATTCCTCGCAGGCTGAGGTTCTTGCGCCGGCGCCATGGGCAACAGGAGAAGCGTGGCAAAAATACCCGGGAGCCAGAGGGAGGTTTTCATCACCGGATGGAAGCATTCAGACGTGTCTCTTCGATGTCAAATCGCGCGTTTTCTCATCCATAAGGGCGGCCGCGTTTCACCGGTGTCGATAACGCCTGAAATACCAATCGGCCGAATGTTTGGATGCAATCAATCATGCTGACCTGAACGGAAAAAAGCGAGACGCGCCATTCCCCGTCGCAGAGGATGTTTTCCACGAGAATGGGGGCGACACTCTCCGCCAGGTTGGCGCCGCCGCCCGCCTCCTGAAAGATCCTGCCGTACTGCTGATGCCGGATCATGGATTTGCTCTCGTAGTGGCCGATCTGCTCGCGAATCGCCTCCAAATCCCACAGGAACTCACCGAAGCCTTTATGCACGCCCTCGAGGATCGCCTTGCGCCCGTCGATCAACTCTTCCAGATACCACCAATAGAAAATCAAGCACTCCTCGATCACGCGATTCCGTTCCTCCGTGCTCACGGCCCGGCTCGCAAAAATGGCGAGCTGCGCCATGGATTTTGTCGATTTGAGCAGTAGATTCAGCAACTCGGAGGAAAGCTCCTCGACTGTAAATTGCGCGGGCAAATCCGAGAGCCCCTCGTTCGGAGGTTCAAACTCTGGCTCAGAATCTCCGCTTCTGAAAAACGTCAGAATGCCCATGCACGAGGTATGCGCTCGATTTCGATTGGGTTCAACGATATTCAGGCCGGGAGCGTCGTTCTCCCAGCGCCCCAACTCCATTATGAAACTCATTCGCGATGACGTCCTGGCCGCGATGGATAGTTCCTTCGATTCGATTCCCGGATTGTCAGATAAGTATAACCTCGCATTCGTTAACGATGCGCGAACCGGGCGTTCCCTTAAGAACTACATTATCCTGACGGAGCGGGCGGAACTATTCGCGGCCCGAGGAATCACCGCCGAAGAGGTATTCTGGAGCCGGTATTTTTGGTTCCTGCGGTTCGTGAACCTGCGACAGGCGATGCACGGATCCGACGCAGGTCTCGAACAGCAAGCCTTCCAGATATTGGAATACCCTTACCCAGACTGTGCCCCGGATTGGTCGAGCCTTGAATCTGTGACGATGGCGGTGGATACGGAAGTGCGCGCAGAGCTTCAGCAACCGGCGGGTGATGCAGTCTGAAGCGCCTCCCTGAATCCTCACGACCCCCATGACATATAGATTCAGATTTCTCGCACTCACCTTGATCGCCACCCTCTGTTTGGCCGCGCTCGATCTACCGGCGCAGACAGCGCCTGCGCTTCCGAAGCCGACCATGGCGAACGTTTCCTACGGCGCGCATGAGCATCAGGCGCTCGATTTCTACAAGGCGGCGGCAGATCGACCCACGGCGCTGCTCTTTTACATCCATGGCGGCGGCTGGATGAACGGTGACAAAGGCACGCCGGACTTCCTGGTTCAGTGCTTGAATTCGGGCATTTCCGTCGTCTCCATTAATTACCGCCTCATTCCGGACGCCGTAGCGGAAGGAGTCTATCCGCCCGTCGAGGCTTGCCTGGAAGACTCCGCCCGCGCTTTGCAATTCGTCCGCAGCAAGGCGGCGGAATGGAACATCGACAAAGAACGCATCGCCGGCTGCGGCGGCTCCGCCGGAGGGTTCAACATCTTGTGGCTGGCCTTCCATTCGGATTTGGCCGACCCGAAAAGCGCAGATCCTATCGGGCGCGAATCCACCCACTTGAAGTGCGTCATGGCGTTCGTGCCGCAGACGTCTCTCGATCCGCGGCAGATGAAGGAATGGATTCCCAACAACGACTACGGGCATCACGCCTTTTCCCTGCGCAACTACCAGGAGTTTCTGGACGAGCGCGAGCAATTGCTGCCGTGGATTCAGGACTACTCTCCTTATGCTCTGGCGACCCCGGCTGCCCCACCGGTTTACCTTTTCTACGATTCCGTGCCGGCCCTGGGCCAGCCTTACAAAGACCCGCCGCATTCGGCGAACTTTGGCGTGGGTCTCGCGGAGAAGCTAAAGAGCGTGGGGGTGGAATATGAGTTGAATTATCCCGGCGCGACCGGCGTGAAGCACCCGGACATCTTTAGCTTTCTCACTGAGAAACTTAAATCCCTCCCAGCTAAATAGAATTTGGCGCATGGACTTCATCGACAAAGAACAAGCCCGGCGGGATATTGTTGCGCTTGGGCTGCCACAAATCGTCCTGGACATCATCGATGCAAAGCCCTTGCCGGACAACCTGGACATCACATTTCGCGCTCCCCACACCATTCTGGAACTTACCCAGGAACAACAGGCTAGATATGGGCAGGGTCGGATAACTCCTCTCTGGACAGGCGGCGGCGATTACACAGTCGTCGCCTATCATCACGATCCAACGCGCCAGGAGTTTTTCCGTTTCGATATCGAGACTGCGGAAGAGCAACAACCTATCGGAATGAATTGGCAGCAGATCCTGGTGGAGGAATTCAAAACGCTTTGGGAAACCGATCTGCTGTCATCTGCAAGACTGATCGAGATCTCGGGATGGTTCGATTTCAAATACATCGAGTCGCTGATTGATGAACTTAGTCACTCGAAGCTTGATACTTTCGAGAAGAGCGAGGCGTGGTATCAGTCGTTTCTGCAGAAACTCGCTGCACCATGAAATAACCACGCGCGTTCCTAATCACGCGCGCTCCTAACCACGCGCGTTCCTAACCACGCGCGTTCCTAACCACGCGCGTTCCTAACCACGCGCGCTCCTCGGCAACGCCAACGGCGTTATGGCATAAAAAGCCCAGGGTTGCCCGCCGCGGGCTACCCTGGGAAAGCGCCTAAAAAAGGAGCCAACTCCAACGGAGTTGTGGCGAGAGAACACGGGACTAACTTTTCGAAACGGCGCCGTTTCCAACGCCCGACTCAAGCTCGCCATAACCCCTTCAGGGTTACCGTTGCCGCCAATCTATACCCAGGGTAGCCTCAGAAGGCAACCCTGGGCTATGTGACACAACGCCTTTGGCGTTGCAGACCAGGGGAGCCCGGAGCCCCAGGGAGTCTCCCGAAATGTGTCCGCGCGTTGTTGCAGGGCTATTTCGCCGCGCCTTGCGGCGCGGGCTTTCCAGCCGGAGCAACTTCTTCGGTGAGGAGATAAGTCATCAGGTCGCGGAGTTCCTCTTTGGTAAGCGCCTTGTCGAGTCCGAGCGGCATGAGCGAGACGCTCATGGGTTCGGTCTTCGTGATGTCTGATTTTTTGATTTTTGCAACCGCGCCGCCGGGCTGGGCGATTTGCAGTTCGGCGTCGGTCTCGGCGAAGCGCGTGCCGATGATGGCGCTGCCGTCCCGCATCGTGACCATGTAACCGACTGCGTCCGGGTTAATGATCGCGTTCGGATCAACGATGTCTTTCAGCACGCTCGCGTAATCGCGATGAATCAAATTGCCAAGCTCCGGTCCGACGCGGACGCCTTCTCCCCGGAATTGATGACAGGTGGCGCACGCGGCCTTGCCATTGAAGAGCGCGCGGCCCGCAGACCAATTGCCGCCGGCGATCTCGGGGATCGTGCGCGTGAGATCATCGGGCGACGCCGGTTGGGCGAACGGAACGAGAAAGCGCCTTACCGGCAGCGCGCGGGGGCGCGCGTCGCGCGTGGTGAAGAAGCTGACATCGAGCGTCCGCGCGGGCGTGGCCACGGTCACGCTCAGAGGCTGCCAATGGTTCTCCCTCGGGGCGGCGACGGTGAGCCGCGATTCCCGTTCGCTGATGCGCTCGACCTGCGCGCCGGGCGCATCCAGTTGGAGCGCGGCGTCACTTTTCCAGACGACGGTGACGGTTTCCGGTTCCGGTGTGTAATCGAGTTTGGAGGTGGGCTGCGTCGCCGGGATGAGCATCTGCCACAGATCGAGCTGGCAGCGCAGCGTGAGCGCGCCCGGCGTGGCGATATTCCGCCACAACACATCGTGCGCAGAGCTTGCGCGGGTGAATTCGCGCGCCGCGATGAAATCCGGATGCGGCAGCCAGCCCTTCCAGCGTTCTCCGCAGGCGCCGCTCCATTCGGCGGCCACTCCGGATAAATCGTGCGCGAGATCGAGCGTTCCGCCGATGGAGAGCGCGTAGTTCACGCTGTTCACGCGCGGCGCGGTTTCGAAGATCACACTGCGCCCATCCTCGCCGAGGCGCGCGCCTTGCACCGCGATGGCCGCGCGCGGCTGGCGAAGCTGCATCTTCACCACGGCGTATCCAGGACGGATCGTTTCAAGCCGGTCCGCGGCGGAAACGCAATGGCCCGCTTCGATCGCGGTCGTCTTCGCGGTCCCGCTCCACGCCGCGGCATCCAGCGGACGGTCGAACGCGACGACCGTTTCCGTCTCGCTCGCCGGCCAGGTCAGCACGGGCTGTGGCACGGTTTTGTCCGTGTAGCTGATTTTAAAAATGCGGCCCTCTCCCTTCGGCCCATTGCCCCAGTCCGGCGCTCCCGTGTGGCAGCAGACCACGAGGTCGCCCGCCGGCGAAATCGCGCAATCCACGGCCATGAGCCCGATGCGCGCGAACAGGTCCGTCCGTGCCACGTAACCCGCCGCGGTCTTCGCCAGCTTCGTCCGCCATAACTTGCCGCGCGACGCGCCGGTGACGATCGCATCGTCGCTCCAAAACTCCGGCCCGAACCGTCCGCGACCCGGCGACGGTCCATTGAAGCGAAACCCGCATGTGCTCTCGTGCTGCGGGCCGTAGTCGAAGACGCTGGGCTCATCCACCACATTCGGCAGCCAGCGCGGATGCCGCGGCGGAAAGCCGTAGTGCCGTCCGGCTTCGATGTGCAGCAGTTCATCGAGAGGATTCCCATTCGGCACCCACGTGGCGCCCTCCTGGTCCGTGCCAAAAAGATCGCCGCGCCGGTTGAATTGCAGCGACATAATGTAGCGCAGGCCGGAGCAGAGTTGCTCCACCTTTCCGCCGGGCAGGATGCGCAACAGGCAGCCGCGCCGCTTTTCCGGTGAGTAGTGCGCGACGCCCTGTTTGTCGTGCCAATAGGCATTGTTGTAACCCGCATTGCCCATCGTCACGTAAAGCGCTCCATCGGGTCCGGCCGCTAGCGCCATCGAACTGTCCACCCGCCGGTGATTCAGATAGGGCGCGTTCATTAGTTCGGCATCGTCAAAGCCCTTCGCCACCGTCTCACGCGTATCCGGCACACCGTCGCCATTGGCATCCCGCCAGCGAACCACTTCATCACTCAGCACCGCGTAGGGGACTCCATCCTTCACGATCATGCCGAGCGGGTAATTCGCGCCGGGCTCCGGGGAAAACGTATCCACCTTGTCCTCGAGCCCATCGCCATCCGAATCCCGCAGGAGGTGAAAGCGCCCGTCATAACCGCCCGCAAAAAGCCGCCCATCGGGAGCGTATTCGACGTTGTTCAAGCTCGTCAGCTTCACCGGCAGTTCGCGCACCGTGAATCCCGGCATCAGCATCCGCACTCCGGCGCCCGGCGGCGTCTGTGGAAACGGCGGCGCCGGCTGCTTGTCCGGCACCGGCGGAATCGGCAGCTCGGCGGCAAGCGCGAGCGCGCACGGGAGGGCAAGGGCGAGAGCAAAGAGGGGGGTGAATCTCATCGGAATCCTCGCGCAGCCTTCCCGGCTCGCCGATCGCCGTCAAGGTCCAAGCCGGTCATTTCCGGCGCCTCGCATTTGTCTCGAAATATCCCCCACGCAGCTTCATCATCGCGGGGAGGAATGATCCCGACACTCCCATCTTGCGATGCGGTTCAGCGCTCCGAGGCGCTCCGGGAATACGCGATTCTCGATACGCCGCCGGAGCAACCCCTGGACGATCTCACGGCGCTGGCGGCGCACATCTGCGGAACGCCCATCGCCGCGATCTCGCTGATCGATGGGCGCCGGCAATGGTTCAAGTCAAAGTTCGGCCTGGACCTCACGGAGATCCCCCTGGATCTCTCCTTCTGCGCGCACGCTCCGAACCGGCCGAATCTTTTCATCGTGCCGGATGCCGCGCAGGAGAAGCGTTTCGCGGACAATCCGCTGGTCATTGGCGAGCCCGGCATCCGCTTTTACGCGGGCGCGCCTCTCGTCACGCCCGGCGGTTCCGTGCTCGGCGAGCTTTGCGTGATGGATCGCGTGCCGCGTACGTTGACCGAAGCACAGGAACAGGCGCTGCGGGTCTTGAGCGGGCAGGTCATGACGCAGCTCGAATTGCGCCGGCAGGGGCGGGTCCTGAAGGCCAGCGAAGCCAAGCTGCGAGCGATTTTCGAGGCTGAACCGGAGTGCGTGAAGTTGCTCGGAATCGATACCACGCTCTTCGAAATGAATGCCGCTGGACTGCGGCTGATCGAAGCGGACGGCCTCGATTGCCTGATCGGCCGGCGCCTGCTGCCAATCGTCGCGCCGGAGGATCGCGACGCCGTGCTGGCCATGCTCGAAGCCGTGTCGCGCGGCGACAGGGGCTCTGTCCAATTCCGGATCGTCGGCCTGAAAGGCACGCCGCGCTGGATCGAAATGAGCGGCGCTCCGTTTCACGAAGAGTCATCGGACCAGAAGCTCGTCATCGGCATTTCTCACGACATCACGGCGCGCAAGCTCGCGGAGGAAAAGATCCAGCGCCTGAACCGCCTCTACGCCGTTTCCAGCAGCATCAATGAAGCGATCGTGCGCATCCACGACACGCTGGAACTTTACGAACACGCCTGCCGCATCGCGGTCGAACGCGGCGGCCTGGTGATGGCGTGGGTCGGACTCGTCGAACCGGATGGACGCGCGCTCCGGCCTGTGGCGCGATGGGGCCGCGACGAGGGATACCTCGATACCATCAAGGTCACGACGACCGCGGATCAGCGGGAAGGCCTGGGCCCGGCGGGACAAGCTTTCCGCACGGGCGCGCCGGCCTTCTGCAATGACATCGAAGCCGACACCGGCTCCTTCGCTTCCCGGGCCGAGGCGCTGCAGCGCGGGTATCGGAGCTGCGCCGGTTTTCCCCTCAAACTCGCCGGCCAGCCGGTCGGGGTGCTGCTCGTCTACGGCGGCCAGCCCGCCTACTTCGACCGCGAGGAATTGCACGTGCTCAATACTCTCGCGGAGAACATTTCCTTCGCCATCGAGTCCCACCAAAGAGAGCATCAGCGCTTGCAGGCCGAGGAAGCGCGGCGCGTCAGCGAACAGCGCTATCGCACGCTTTTCGAGTATGCGCCGGATGGCATCGTCATCGCCGATGCGCGGAGTTATTACATCGACGCCAATGCGAGCATTTGCCAGATGCTCGGTTACGGCCGCGAGGAATTAATCGGGCTGCATGCCTCGGATGTCGTGGCGCCGGAGGAGATACGGCACATCGGTCCGGCATTGAACGCGATCCAGTCAAAGTCCGGCTACCACCGCGAATGGAAATTCCGGCGCAAGGATGGCTCGTTGTTCGAGGCGGAAGTCATCGCCACCGTCATGCCGGACGGCCATCTCATGGCCATGATCCGCGACATCACCGAACGGAAGCGGACCGAAGCGCGCTTCCGCCGGCTGGTGGATTCCAATGCGCAAGGCGTGATGTTCTGTGACACAAAGGGCCGGATCACCGGCGCCAACGAGGCGTTTCTGCGCATCATCGATTACACGCGCGAGGAAATGGAGGCCGGGCAGATCAATTGGATGGCGCTGACTCCGCCGGAATACGACGACCTCGACCACCACGCCGCGGAAGAACTCGCGGCCCGGGGGATCTGCGCCCCCTACGAGAAGCAATATATCCGCAAGGACGGTTCGCGCGCGCCCATTCTGATCGGCGCGGCCGCCTTCGCGGACAGCCCCGATGAAAGCGTGTGCTTCGTGCTCGATCTCACGGAGCGCAAGAAGCTCGAGCAGCAGTTCCTGCGCGCGCAGCGTATGGAAAGCATCGGCACCCTCGCGGGCGGCATCGCGCACGACCTGAACAATGTGCTCGGTCCGATCATCATGTCCCTGGATCTGCTGAAGATGACCTTTACCGACGCGCCCAGCCAGGAGTTGCTCGCCATCATCAGTTCCAGCGCTCAGCGCGGGGCGGACATGGTTCGCCAGGTGCTCTCTTTCGCGCGCGGAGTCGAGGGCCGGCGCATGGAAGTGCAGCTCCGCCACATCGTGCAAGATATCGAGAGAATCGCCAACGATACCTTTCTCAAGCATATCTACATCAGGACCATCATCCCCCAGGACCTTTGGACGGTCCTCGGCGATCCCACCCAACTCCACCAGGTGGTGCTCAATCTCTGCGTGAACGCGCGCGACGCCATGCTCGACGGCGGCTCTCTCACGATCTCCGCGGAGAACATCCATCTCGACGCGCACTACTCCGGCCTGAATCCCGACGCGCGCGCGGGGCCCTATGTCGTCCTGCAGATCGAGGATAACGGCTCGGGAATTCCTCCCGAGGTCATCGAAAAGATCTTCGATCCTTTCTTCACCACCAAGGAAGTCGGAAAGGGCACCGGGCTCGGCCTTTCCACCACCCTGGCCATCGTCAAAAGCCATGGAGGATTCATCCGCGTCTATAGCGAATTGGGGAAGGGCACGACGTTTAAGGTTCACCTCCCCGCGCAGATCGAGCCCTCCTCCGAAACCACGGCCACTACCGCCTCGGAGATGCCGCGCGGCCACGGCGAACTCATCCTCGTCGTGGACGACGAAACCTCCGTGCGCCAGATCACGCAACAGACGCTCGAGGCCTTTGGGTACCGAGTAATCCTCGCGGCCGATGGAGCGGAAGCGGTGGCCGTCTATGCGGTGCGCGCTTCCGAGATCGCGGTCGTGCTCACCGATATGATGATGCCGGTGATGGATGGAGCGTCCACCATCCGGGTTCTGCGCAAGATCAATCCCGCCGTCCGGGTCATCGGCGCCAGCGGACTGACCTCCAACAGCCAACTCACTCAAACCGCCAGCCTCGGCGTGAAACACTTCCTGCCCAAACCCTACACCGCGGAAACTCTCTTGAAGACACTCCAACAAATCCTCGCGGAAAAATAGGCGGCTTCACCCATATTCATGCCCGGCCATGCTCAGAGTCCTAACCCTCACCCTCTAACTATGAAAACCATCCGTTATGCTTTTGTCCTTGTGCTCTCGTGCCTCCTGGCGATGCGAGCCCACGCTCACAACGCGCTCTTTCAGGTTACCCCGCAGGACAATCGAGCGGGCGGATTCATCTTTCATATCAATTCTGAGTCGCTGCCCAATGACAACGTCCAGTTCCGCGTTGTCATCGTGGAGAATCAAGCGAAGTTCGAGCGCTATCCACTGACGGAAATCGGCATCCTGAAAAACACGCAGAGCGCGCGTTCCATTCATTCTGTGCGCAAGCTGGCCGCCGTTCGGAAGGGGCAGTCTCTGGTTTGCGTATTTACGGTGGACAGGAAAACACTCGAGGACCCCGATTTCTGTTTTCTCTTCAGCGATCTCGATCACGCCATCGACGACAAGATCCTGTTCCTACTCTCGAAAGACTTCGTCTTCGCGCGGCTCAAGCCTTTCACACCCGGCCATCGCTGAAGGATTTCGCTTTCGTCCGACGAGCTTTTCGCGCCATGGAGAAAGTTGAAGCCGGCAAGCGTCCACCGGATTATGATGGGCGAATACCATGCGGTTTCATGATATTGCGCGCCTTTCTCCTTACCATGACTCTTGCCAGCCTTTTCGGATGCAGCCTCGGAACTGAACCAATCGCCGTTGGCGCCAAGGCGCCGGAAATCACCGCGCCGGACGAAAATGGGAAGCCCGTGGACTTCGCCCAGGTCTACGCTCACGGACTCACCCTCGTGTATTTCTATCCGAAGGCCAGCACTCCAGGATGCACGGCGCAGGCCTGCTCGCTACGGGATGGGATCGCGGACTTAAAGGCCGACGGCGTCACGATTCTGGGCGTGAGCCATGACACGGCGGAAGCGCAGAAGAAGTTCAAGGAAAAGTGTCACCTGCCATTCACGTTGATCGCCGATCACGACGGGAAAGTCATTAAGGCGTTCGGGGTTCCAACGATTATTTTCGGGATATCGAAGCGGCAATCGTTCCTGATCAAGGACGGCAAGGTGGTTTGGCGTTCATTGGACGCGCAGACCAAGAGCCACGCCGAGGAGGTGAAGAAAGCCGTCGCCGCGCTCAAAGGATGATGACGCGAGATCGCCATTGGGCGAACTTCGGCTTACCATTTGGACAAGATGAAAAAACTGCTCCTTTCCATGGTATGCCTCTCGATAACCGCGATCGGATTTGTCGCCGCGGCGCCCGCCGAAAACTTGGCCGCGCCGGAAACGCCGGATGTCATTAAGGCGCCCGCCACGGATGTGGTCTCCTTCGCGCTGAATGCAAAGGGCGTGCAGATCTACGAGTGCCGCGCGAAGAAGGACGATCCGACAAAGTTCGAGTGGGCCTTCAAGGCGCCCGAGGCGGACCTCTTCGACGCGCAGGGGAAGAAGGTGGGCCGGCACTATGGCGGGCCGACCTGGGAGTCGAATGACGGCAGCAAGGTGGTGGGCGAATTCAAAGGCAAGGCGGACGCGAAAGACCCCACGGGAGTTCCCTGGTTGCTGCTTAACGCGAAGTCGCATGAGGGAAGCGGAGCTTTCGCGGGAGTCACCAGCATTCAGCGAGTCAACACCGCGGGAGGCAAGGCGCCCACGGGCGGTTGCGATCAGACAACGGTGGGCAAGGAGTTAAAAGTGCCTTACACCGCTGTCTATTACTTCTACACCCGGAAGCCCTAAGGTTGGAAGATCACGGCATCCGACCGGGCAACGGTTCTCCGAGGGTAAGCGGAGCATCATATGAACCCTGCCACCAGCCATGACCAGGCTCCGCCTCCCCACCTCACACCGGAAGCCCGCCCCCGTTTTTGAGTGTAAGCGATCACCTTTTTTTCCCTGACCTAATTTTACTGAATTTCAAAATTTGCGTCAAGCTTTTTCATAATTAACTTCGCGTAAAGATTGTGACGAGAAAACGAGTTTTCTTGCGTGCCAGACGGCAAGAGGGAATCTTACATAAGTTCCTCGGGATCAACAAAAATTTGGCAACCATGGTTGCCATTCTCAGCGCATAGTCGCGGCGTCGGAAACGACCCGAGAACGCCATCGCTCGTGAACTACACCCAGACGCCAGCCGGTGACCCACGAGCTTAGCGGAGCGATTCGAAAAAAACGCCTGTCATCCTGAGCTTGCCGAAGGACCTGTAGAGTAGGCGGGAAGCGGCGGATTGAGAGGCCCGAGAGCCAATGACCGCCTACTTCCCGCCCCTCATCAAACCGGACAGGCGGTTTTCCCGCATCCGGCTTTCCGAGTTCCTTTCTCAGATTGCGCCTGTGCCTCTGCGTGCAGTAGGCAGTTTGTAGAGTCCATAGTCTTCCCAAAGTGCTTGGGTCGGCCACCGCGTGAAGCGGCCAGAGGGATTGCCGTGTTTGCGCCATAACCATTGTCGCAGACGGTGGGCCACGAATGAGTTCATCTGCGCGAAGCTTCGACCATACTGTCCCAGGGCAAAGTAATTGCCCCATCCTCGGGTGACTTGATTGACTTCGCGCACGACCTCCCCCGTCGCTTTCCAGGTCGTATTGATGCGCGTGAGTGCACGCACCCGATCCCGTAGCGCCTGCTCCGCAGCAGGGCTCGGTTCCGTGCGGACGTAGAGCGTTCCTTTCTTTGATTTCTGCCAACGGAAGACGAACCCAAGGAACTCAAAGCCACAGGCGCGACTTTCCGTTACTCGGGTCTTTTTCTCATTGAGCGCCAACCCTCGGCTTTGCAGCCATCGGGCCAGCCGGTCTTTGATCGTCTGGCCTTTGGTGGGCCGGCACAGGATCACCAGATCATCAGCATACCTGCTCATCTGCGCCTCCTGTGAGCACTGCTCACTGATGGCCTCATCCAATGGATGCAGGTAGATGTTCGCCAGCAACGGCGAGATCACCCCGCCTTGCGGTGTGCCGCACTCGTTGGCTTTCATCTTCCGTCCTCCTCCTGGCTCTTCCTCTACGATCGGGGCGCGTAGCCACGCTTTAGTGAGCTTCAGGATCATTCCATCGCTCACTCGCCGGGCCACTTGCCTCATCAATTTCCCGTGCGGGATCGTATCGAAGTATCGCGCCAGATCGGCGTCCACCACTTCGGTTTTTCCCGCGCGCATGCCTTGGCGGATCGCCTCCACCGCTTCGTGCGCTCCTCTTCCGGGCCGAAAACCGTAGGAGCACGGATGAAAGTCCGCCTCGAAGATCGGCATCAGCACCAGATACATTGCCATTTGCACCACGCGGTCCCTCACCGTGGGTATGCCCAGCGGCCGCTCCCCGCCGCTGGCTTTGGCGATCTTCACCCGGCGCACCGGCCCAGGCCGATACGTCTTGCGGTGAAGATCCTCTCGGAGCGCTGCCAACCAAGCCGCTTCCAACTTCGCGTCGGCGCTCAGTTCTTCGATGGTTACCCCATCGATCCCGGGCGCTCCCGCGTTCTCTTTAACGCGCTTCCAGGCTGCGGCCAGCACATCCGCGCGTTGCACCTCTCCATACAAACTCCAAAACCGATACCCCGGTTTGGACTTCGCTTTCCGATACAGTGTGATTTGCAACTGCCGAACTCTATCGGGCGCTGGTAGCCCTCGCGGGCCGTCGCCACGTCCTTCATTGCTCTTCACTCCTGCGGAACAAGTGGCGTCCCTTCGCTCCTCCGCGGCTTCTCCGGACCAGAGGTCCGGCGCGGGATCGTCACTACTACGAACGCCTCCGACTCCTGTCCTGGCCCGATCGGCCTCCCCCTTTGCAGGGGTTGCGCCGTCGGTTGGGTTCTTATCCGCCATGACAGGTCTCCCCGCTTACCTGCGCGTCACTTCTCGGCATGTCACCCACGCAGACCCCGCCGGTCCATTGTCCGATCCCCAACGATTGATCTGGATCGCACTCTGCGGCCTTCACCTTAATTAGAGAGGTTCGGCTGCCGGTTGTTGATTTTCGAGGCTCATATTCTCTGTGGTTCATATTCATTGCGACCTGCCGATTCGACTCCATGCCTGCTCTCCACCCCGCCTCACGGCGACGCAGTTGGCACGGTCTTCGGTGCTGAATCGTCTAATTGCACCGGCTGGTCTTCCACCAGCGTTGACGCCCTCTTCACGGGCGCACCTAATATCATCCGGACGTCTGACGCGTGACAGCAAGGGAAGTCACCGTATTGCTAACGGCGCACTTACCCGCTCGACTCAAATGGAATCAGTCGAAAATTCGGGAGGTTACCAACTTGCGATCCGTCAGACGCCCGGATGATATTAGAGGTCCTTCGGCAAGCTCAGGATGACAGGCGTTTTCTTTCGAATCGCTCCGCTGAGCTCGTGGGCGGATATTGCATTTACAGCCCCGTCAATTTTTGCGCAAACGAGCGCAGAAAGTCTCAAATTGACGCCCGACCAAAATCCAACCTAAGTGCCTCAACATCAGCATGCGGACCCCAACAGTTGTTGGGGTTTCATGCGTTGCTTTTGCGCATGCCCCTGCGCAGGGAAGAGTCCGCTCTAGTAGCCTACGAGAACACTTCGGGCGCCGGGACGCCTTTATTGCCGATGGTGAAGGGCCGGCCGTTCGGCGCTACGACAACCTGTTCGATCGGCAGGCCGGCGGCCCAGGCGATGGTGGCGTGGAAGCTTCCGACGGTCATGTCTTTGTCCGCCGGTTCCGCGCCGAGGTCGTCGCTCGCGCCGTGGACGTAGCCGCGCTTGACGCCCGCGCCGGCCAGGACGGTGGAGAAGACTTTCGGATAGTGGCCGCGGCCATTGCCGCTGAAGTCCGGCTTGCGGCCGAATTCGGTGGCGACGACGACCAAGGTGCTCTTCAGCAAACCGCGCGCGTCGAGGTCGCCGATCAAGGCGGCGAAGGCCTGGTCGAATTGGCCGCCGACTTCGGTCATCCGTTCCTCGAGACCGGTGTGCATGTCCCAGCCGCCGCTCACCACTTCGATGAAGCGCACGCCGGATTCCGCGAGGCGGCGCGCCAACAGGCAGCCCTGGCCGAACTTCGATTTCCCATAGGCTTCGCGCAGGTTGGCGGGCTCGGCGTTGAGATCGAAGGCCTTGAGGTCGCTGCTCTTCATGAGCTGCACGGTGTTATCGTAAAAGTCGTTGTAGGCTTTGACGTTTTCATCCGGGAAGCGGTCGCTGAAGTTCTTGTCGATCTCGTTGACGAGCTTGAGGCGTTTCTCGACAACCTCGTTCCCGGCGGCGGCGACGGAGTTTTGCAAGCCGGCGTCCGGATCGAGGATCGGGAGCGGGCTGTAGGTCGCGGGGAAGAATCCGTTGCCGTGATCCGAAGTGCGGTTCACGCACACGGACGATGGCAGGGTCTTATGGCTGGGCCCGAGATAGTGCTGCGCCCACGCCCCGAGATTGGGGTGCTTGATCGTGCCGCGCTGCTCGAAGCCGGTGCGGATGAAGTATTGCGCCGCGGCATGCACGCCGACCTTGGCGGTCATGGAGCGGATGACGCAGATCTTATCCGAGATGGCCGCGGTCTTGGGCAGGAACTCGGTGAGCTGATAGCCGGCCTTCGTGGAGATGGCGCCTTTCGGACTCTTCGAGGCGCCGGTCTTCGGGTCGAAGGTATCGATGTGGCTCATGCCGCCGGTGAGCTGCAGAAAGATGATGCGCTTGGCCGTGCCAAAACCGGGTCCGCCCGGGGACGCGGAGGGCGTCTGGGTGGTGTCGAGGCCGAGCGAGCGGGCGCCTTCCAGGAAAGGGAGGATGCTCAAGCCGAAGGCCGCGCGGGCGCAGCGCTCGACGAACGAGCGGCGCGAGTGCGAGTCGAGGGAAAGGAATTCGTTGCTCATGGTGCGGGAAGGTTCTGAGGGTTATTGGATGAAGATGAATTCGCGGGAGTTAAAGAGCACCCACGTAAGATCGCCGAGCGCCAGGCCCTCGCTCAAGGTGCGGGCGGCGGTGTGAGCTTCGGGAATGGTCGGACGGCGGCCGAGGAAGCTGAAGTAGAGCGATTCCACCTTCCGCTCCGGGACCTGCTGACGGGCCGCGTCCCTGAGCACCATCGAACCGCTGCTCGCGATGACCTTCTGCACTTCTCCGTTCATCATCATGAGCACCTGCGGGACGCCGCCTTCGAGGCTGGTCCCATCGGCGACCTGCCGATCGGATTGCCCAAACATACGCAGGAAATGCGCTTCCTTGGCGGGTTGCGGAAGTTCGGAGGCGCGAGCCAGGGTGAGTCCTTCGAATTGAGGAGGCGGTTCGCCTTCGTATTCACTCGGCGCGGCGTCCGTGCCGCCGCCGTTCTTCTTGGCGGCGCCGTTGGTCTTGCCCCTGCCCTTTTTCATACCGTCGCCGCTGGCCTGGAGTTCCCGGACCTTCGCGATGATGGCTTCGTTTGTAAGCGCCGCGCCGGGGACGGCGAGCTTCTTGATTTCATCGCCACGGCGGAGCTGAAATTGATCGAGCGCGGGGCCGACAACGAGCGTGAGCACGGAATCCCAGGCTTGCTCGGCAGTCATGCGGCGCAGGAGCGGACCGGGGAAAAGGTACGGGCCTTTGCCGAGATCCGGCGTGAGGCTCGCCTGCCGCTGATAAGCCTGGGTGTTATAAACGATGCGCTCGAAGGCGCGCAGATCGAATTTCACCCGCTTCATGTCCTCGGTGAGCTGCGCGAGAAGTTCGGGATTGGATGCCTTGGACAAATCATCGAGATCCGTGACGGGCTCCTGCACAGCCAGGCCGAAGGCGCGCTTCCACAGGCGATTGGCGATCGCGGCGGCAAAGCGGGGGTTATCCGTGTGGGTGAGCCAGTTGGCGAATTCTTCGCGGAGGTTTTCGGGCCCGCTGGCGCTGACCGCATACGCGGGCTTGTTGGCGTCGCCCTTGTTCCACTCGATGAGTTTTGGCGGCACGGGTTCGCCGGGCTTGGCGTCGGGGTATTTGTAATCCTTGGGAAACGTGAGCGTTTCCTTGTGCAAATTCTCGACCTCCGCCGAATTGGAGGAGACGACCTGTTGGACGAGTTTCTTGGGCAGGTCCGTGTTCTTGCCGATCTGCTTGGCTTTCTTCTTCCCGGCCTTGAGCGGGCTGGTCTCGGTAGCGCCGAAGAAGGCCGCCATTTCATAAAAGTCGCGCTGCTTCCAACTGGCCAGCGGGTGGTTGTGGCATTGCGCGCAGGCGACGTTCGCGCCGAGGAAAATGGTGAGCGTATTCGAGAGGCTGTCCAGCGGCATGCCGCGGTCGCGCAGGAGATAGCCGACAGGTCCGACTTCGCTGAGCCGGCCGCTGGAGGACAGCAGATCCTTGACGATTTCATTCCACGGGCGATTGGCGGCGATCTGATCCTTTAACCAATCCTCATAGACGTAAGTCTTGGTCCCTTTTCCGTAATCGTCCTCCACGCGCAGCATGTCCGCGAGCCAGTTAAACATGTGCGAGTTGTAGCCCTCCGAGGCGAGGAGGCGATCGATCAGCTTCGCGCTTTTATCCGGCGCTTTGTCATCCACGAACGCGGCCGTTTCCGTGGCCGTGGGAATGCGGCCGGCGATGTCCAGGTAAAGGCGGCGAACCAGTTGCTCGGCGGTGGCGGGCGGATTGGGCTTTTGCCCGGCCTTGGTGAGGCCGGCGAGCACGAGTTGATCGATCTTCGCGACGGCGCTGGCGACCGGCATCGGTTTCGGCTGGGCCCGATCCATCTGGTTCGCGAACTCGCGATCCGCGGGGACGAGCTTGGTCAAATTCAGGCGATAGGATTTCGCATCCTTCGTTTGCACGGTGACATAATCGCCATCCAGCGTCCGAAATTCCGCAACGACCGTGTGCCCTTCCGGATCACTCCAGGTATGCCACGGATTCAGCGCAGGAGCGGCGAGCGTCACCTGCGGCTGGACGGGAGCGATGGACGCGGCGGAGGGGCGGAGCGCCGCTTGCTGGGCCTGGGCGAAAAGAGAGGGAGCCAGTCCCGCGAAAGCCAGGGCCGAAAACAGCAAAGTGCGAAGGGGAGAAATGCGCATGGCGTTTGGAGGAGTGGGACGGTTTGGAGGCGGATCGGGAGTCGTCGATGGAATCAGGTTCCACGGCTTTAACAGCAGGAAGGCGGCTAATTAGGACAGGAAAGTAGGGAATCTTTTTGGATTGGTCGAGCATCCAAAAGGCTCGCGGTTTCGCCACTCGCGTGCTGCGCGGTCGGAGGAAAAGGCAGAGATCAGGGGGAGCGATCCGATGCCTTCGCATCGTGCAGGAAGGAACCGAGAGACCGGTTCCCTCCAGGCGCCCGCGCTCTTTTGGCGGGGCGGGATCCAGCTGCGTGATTTATTCCGCCGACGCGGCATCCGGGTCGGGGAGCCGCTGGGTGCTATCGACGAAACAGGCCGAGATGCCAAGAAGGAGAAATCCGCCCGCGCAAATCCAGAAAAGTTCCCGGCTGTCCGTCCAGTGGAAGGAAGAGGCCAGCACCACAGGAATGAGCTTCGAGATGGCCGACGCGCCCAGATTTCCCCACATATTACTCCAGGCGAGCGTGGCCGCGACATGGTTGCCGCCAATGTCCTGGGCCAGCGCCCAGACCGCCGGATTCATGCTATCTATGGCGAAAGCGACGACGCCCGCCGCAACGGCCACGGCTACCGGGCTGCCGAGAAACGGGCAAGCGAGGTAGGCCGCGATCCCGATCACGGCTCCTACCACCAACGGCAACCGCCGTCCCCAGCGGGGGCCGAACCAGCGCGTGAGGGCATCGCACCACCAGCCGCCAAACAGGATTCCACCCATCCCGCAGCTTAGCGCGATGGTGACGTAGAAGCCCGCATCCACACTATTCAATCCGCGCACATCGGTCAGGTAGCTCTGAAGCCAAGTGACGAGAAATGCCCAGCCGAAATTCGATCCGAAGCTGGCGAGATTGAGCATCCAAAGCACGCGATGGGACAATAATTCGCGCCACGGAAAGCGATAGGCGACCGGCGGTCCCGCAGGAGGCTCGCCGGCGGTGATGTATTCCCGCTCGGCGGCGTTCGTCCAGGGATGCGAGGCCGGATCGCCGCGGAAAACGAACCACGTGGCCGCGGCCAGGCCCAAGCCGATGGCGCCGTAAATCCAGAGAACGTGCCGCCATGAGCCCAGGGCAACAATCAAGGCGGCGGTGAGCCAAATGGCAATCGCGCCTCCGCAGCGTCCGCCAAAAGTCACCGCGCTGCTGGCTCGGGCCCGCTGCTCAAATGGGAACCAGCGCTTAATGATGCGCCCGCTCGCCGGATAGGCGCCGGCTTCGGAAAGGCCGCACGCGAGCCGCATGCCGAGGAGCATCGCCAACCCCGTGGCCAGTCCGGTGAGCGCCGTGCAACAGGACCAGAGAAGAATGTAGATGACGAGCATCCGGCGGGGGCCAAACCGGTCCGCCAGCCAACCGGCGGGGAGTTGGCCGAGAGCGTAGGCCAAAAAGAACGCCGCGAGCGCATCCCCGACGCGATCCGCCGGCAGGCCAAGCTCTTTTTGGAAGCTGGCCGAATGCACCACCGCGCCCATGCAGATCCGGTCGAGATAGAGCAGGAATGCGTTGGCCGTCGCGACCGCCAACAGCACATAGCGCACATTGGTCGGGCGGGCGGAGTATTCTTCGATCGGTTCCGGCGCCAGCATGTCTGGAATGGGCATGTGGCGTAGGGCTCCGGCGCGGGATCAGCCGAGGTGTTCGCGCAGGAAACGCAGGAAATTGCCCTGGAGGATTCCCTCGATGTCCTCGGCGGAATAGCCGCGCCCGGAAAGCAGCGGGGAGAGCGTGACGAGGTCCGCGATGCTATCGAGATCCATGGGCGTTTGCTCGTTTCCGTAGCCGCCATCGAGGTCGGTGCCGATGCCGATGTGGCGTGCGTTGCCGGCAAGTTGGCAGATGTGATCGATGTGCTCGCAGATCTTCTCGATCTTCAGCCCGAAGTCCGCAGGCGTGGAGCGCCGATGCGCCCAACCGTGGACCATCATGATCGCATCGAAGGCCATGCCGATGACGGCCCCGCGAGCGATGAGCGCCTTGATCTGTTCATCGGTGAATTGGCGGTTCCAGTTGGCGAGCGCGCGGCAATTGGAATGGCTGGCCCACACCGGGCCGGAGAAATGATCCAGGGCATCCCAGAAGCTCTCGTCGCACAGGTGGGTGGCATCCAGGATCATCCGGAGGCGATCCATTTCGCGCAGCAGCTCGCGGCCCTTCGGCGTGAGCGGTCCCTCATCATCGGTGCCGTGGCCATAGACGCCCGGCCCATAATGCACCGGGCCGATGGCGATCAGGCCGTCGGCGCGCGATTTTTCGAGGGTTCGCCAATTCAGGATGGAATCGGCGCCTTCCAGGCTCAGGAGATAGCCGACCGGCAGGCGGGCCGTCTCCTCGGCGGTCGCTTTCTGCCATAACTCGGCGTGGGCCTGCACTTCCGGCCAAGTCCGGAGCTGCTTCATTTCGCCCTGGTCTTCCATGACGCGGTAATACGCGAGCTGCCCCTGGGTGTGCGCCCAAGCTTGCTCGGGACTTTGCCAGCCGGGCATCTTGCCAAAGGGCGGCGCATAACGGCCGATCTGCGTGGCCACGATGATCCCGATCCGCGCGCGCCGCAGCTCGGGCAGGCAGACGGTATTGCGCATGCGGCCCCGGATGCCGTCCGGTGAAATCGCGTTGGCCAGCGTTTCGGCGCGCCGGATTTTCTCGAGCGTCCAACGCTGATCGCGATTGAACTCGAGTGCGTTCATCGAGATGTCGAGGTGACAGTCGAAGATCAGCCGCGGAGGAGAAGCCAGGATGCCCATTTTCTAACTCGGGTTAGGAAGCTGCGATCTTCACGGCGACGACTTCGATCTCGTATTTCAGCGTGGGAGGCAGGCAATTCGTG